>Ga0209581_1003787_pt1 | contig 12654 bp, 11 predicted proteins | sample Coa_R2_FD_187160 | JGI IMG/M metagenome (GOLD analysis project Ga0209581, IMG submission 187160) | Surface soil microbial communities from Centralia Pennsylvania, which are recovering from an underground coalmine fire - Coalmine... | ecosystem: Environmental > Terrestrial > Soil > Unclassified ...
GAAGTTGTTTGTCTGGTCATAGTATGAGATCAGTGTTGAGTTGTATGTCTGTCCATTGTACTGAAGGTCATGGGTGGTGACATCACCGACAGACAGCCAGGCATCAAAGTTTGGAGCCTGCTCCGGGATAAAGATAGTTCTTGGGCTATCCACTGTGAAAATCTCTACATGAAAGTGATACAGGCCGGCTTCGAGAAACACCGGTCCTATTACATTTACGTTGCCATTCGGGTCTGCTACCCATGCACCCAGAAACGGCTCCTGGTTTCCCTGAATCTGTATTGGTTGATTGGAGGGTTCTATCTTGAGTGTAAGCAGCCCGTTTGCTGCTTGGAAAAAATCTTCCAGTATGGGCCTTTCTGACTGTCGAATGCCCTTTGTTACAGTAATGTGATAGGTAGTCCAAGGTATCGTATTGTTAGTTTTTGCATCAAACAGCCTGAATTGCATGTAGGCGTTCTGCTGGGTTGTGCTGGTAAGCACAGGAGGGTTGACCCTGATATACAGAGAAGCCAGCCTGTCGCCTATGGAAGCAGGGGGCAGGTTTTCCACATTAAAGCCATCGGCATATGCTCTCTGCGCAACCAGCTGCTGCAATCCAGGAAAGACAATAGAGGAGAGCAACAGGGCGGCGAAAATGTACGCCAAGCGATTCTTGGTGCCTGGCAGGTTTTCCGGAGGACAGACCTTTCTGTTCATCCTCGCTTCTTTCTTCTCCTCCTCGCTTTGCCTGATCAGGAGGGCGCAGGTGGGTTACCTGTGCCGGTCCTGAGAAGATCAAACGCAAACAGGATAGGTGGCTGGCCTGAAGTGACTTCGGCATATGTCAGGGCCTTGACAGGATATGGAAAATCCTGTACTATCCATATCTTGTTGTCTAAACCCTTGTGCCAGCCAACCACTGTTGTATTGAAAGCACCTGCCGGCTCGATTATCCTTTCTGTACCAGTCGGGCTGATGGGCGCGCCCCCTATATTGGCAATCTTGCCCCAATATGCAGATGATAGAGACTGCGGCTGTGCGGCATTGGCAAATGCCGATATCCATCCAAGGGAATTACTATAGGCATCCAGATATGGAGACATTTCCTGAGAAGTATTTCCGGTAGCAAGCGGAGATAGCGATATCGAGCTTAGCTTTAGCGTAGCATTCATGGTCTTACTCTGGTCCTGTATCCAGACAGGAGCAATCCAGTTCCCATTGCTATCTTGGTCTTTGAAATAGATCATCATCTTGAAGGGCCTGTCGTTATTTGTGTCAAGTTGCTGCAGCTGGTAGACTACAAACATACCCTTGTGTGCGCCTTTACCTACAAACCACTCGTCTGAAGGTGCTGAAGGAAAAAGCACTTTTACTCCGACAAGACCAAATACTATTGCTCCGGCTATGCCTGCAGCAATAATTACTACCATAGATTTTGAACCGCGGAATGTATTCTCTTTTGCTGTCCCTCGCATGTGTGTTTATGCGCTGTTCTTCTCGATAATCCTGAGCTTAGAACTGACTTTTCTTGTTCCGTTCTAGGCATAGAACAGGGCAATAGGGCGGCAAAAGGCAAAATATAACCCCCATAAACCAGAAGCTTGTCTCAAGACACTCCTTTCAGCCGACGGCTATTGCGCCGAAGTACGTTTCCTCTTAGGCTGAAGGGTTTCAGAAGCTCCATTCCAGTTCGTCAACAGTAGAAGGCGGCCTATTAGTCAGTTACATAGACCGGCTATTTTCAGTTACAGCAGTTGCATAAGCCGATTGCTAAAATTTAGGCATTGCCTCTAAATTCTCCAAAGAACGGTATAACAGAGATATCTGAGTGGCCATACATTTGCTTGTGCTCTTCTATATCCGATTTGAACAGGAAAGATGTCCTGCAGATTGTACAAAAGTAGATTCTGTCCAACTTTTCTATATTTTGAGACAATACCATCTCTTATTTACTGTTAGACCACTTGTTATAATTCGCTCTTGTCTAATTTCGTGGATTTTTGGTGCGATATCTCATGACTCGTTAGGTGAAGCCTAACCCTGCAATTTATTTCTAGTGCAGGGCAGGATACTAAATGGCTATTTGCATCACTAATCGCGCTTTTATTTACTTATCCGGCAGGCAGAGAGGCTTGCTTATCATTTGTGGTAGTGATCGACTGACGCTGATGTAATCCTGCCGCTGCTTTCCTGTTCAACTATTTCCCTTATTCTCTTCCACATGTGCCTTTCGTACTCGTATGCCATCAGCACTCCTACTCCGACTCCCCCTAATGCTCCGATGGGTCCGCCAACAGCAAAGCCGGCTGCTCCGGGAATGATCAGACTCTCAAACCACGAGCCTGAGCTTATTTCTATGGCAAAATCATCAGGGTCTCCGATAATTGATATGGTAATTTCACGCAGCGCCCCGGCAAGAACCTTTAGTGACGCGTTTACGGCAGTAATGCTAGTCAGCGGCTTGCCATTCATCTCTCCAGTAAATTCCGCTGCGATTTTGAGCTTCTCTTGTTTTTGTAATTCTTCCTTGATATGTTTGTAGAGGTTGTTAAGGTTAGTATGCAGGCCTCTGTAGTGCTCTACCCTGCTCATAGCAGAACTTGTGTCAATGTTGTTATTTATCCTTCGGCGAGCGGGAAAACCTATGTCTTTAGCTGTGAGATGAACGAAAACGAGCCTTAAATAAAAGATAGAGTGAATGTTACATCACTCATTAATGAATCGCCATCTGCACCAGCGCAACTACAAGTTTCGCCTGTACCCTTCAGTACAGCAAGAGCAGCAGCTTGCAGAAACGCTGGATGGCTGCAGATGGGTATACAACTACTTTCTGGATTCTGGTTTTACTGGTGAATCAGAATATGACATGAATTATGCTCTGACAGAGCTAAAAGAGCAGACACCTTTTCTGAGGAATTACCATTCCAAAATGCTCCAGATGGTAGCCAAGAAGATAGCTACTGCCAACAAAGCATTGAAAGCATTAAGAAAGAATGGTCACAAGGTGGGTAGGTTGAAGTATCTACAATCAGACGAGTACAATTCCTTCACCTATAATCAATCAGGTTTTGACATCACAGCCGATAATCAGCTATGGCTTTCAAAGATAGGCAAGCTGAGAATCAAGCTGCATAGAAAAGTACAGAACATAAAGCAGGTGACAGTAAAGAGAGAAGGTAAGAGAAGGTGGTACGCTGTTATCTGCTGTGAATTGACAGAACCGATATTCAAATTTGTAGATACTTCCAAATCCATAGGCATTGATGTTGGCATAACCAAGTTTGTACATGATTCTGACAACCATGAAGTAGAGAATCCATTGTTTTTGAAAAAGATGTTAAAGCCGCTAGGGAGAGCTTCCAGACAGCTATCAAGAAGGCAAAAGGGTTCTGCAAATTACCAGAAAGCCAAAACAAGGCTGCAGGTGCTGCATGAAAGGATAAGGAACCAGAGAATGGATTTCCTGCACAAGCAGTCTAGCTCATATTCTGCAAGATATGATTTGATATTCTTAGAAAAGCTGAGAGTATTGAATATGACCAAAAATCACAGGCTGGCAAGGGCCATACTGGATTCAGGATGGTCTACCTTCAGCTCAATGCTCAAGTACAAAGCTAAACAGATTGTTGAAGTATACTCTCCTAATGCTTCTGTTGATTGTTCTCACTGTGGTCATAAAGTACAGAAGTCGTTGGCTGTCCGCATCCATCGTTGTGATAAATGTTTTCTGGTACTGGACAGAGACCACAATGCCGCTCTGAATATCCTTCAGAGAGGATTGAACTCTTTTTTGTTGGAGCTGAAGCATCTACCTATGGAACGTAGGGAAGTTACGCCTGTAGAGTTCGAAAGGTCGAAGAAGCAGGAATCAATAGTAGTAGAAGCCCATGACTTTAGTCGTGGGTAGTTCACCTGAATATGACTTTTTTGCAATATGGTCTCAGCTTATATCCGGTTAGTTAGTCGCAGAGTTCTGGCCACGAATTTGTTCCCCCAACTTGTCCAACAATTATTGTATCTTTTGGCAGCCCTGTTCAAACTCGGGTAAACAACAGGTTAGCCGGCAGCTCTAAAATCCATTTTATGCATTTAATAAAATGCATGGGATACTTGATTGCTTGCTGTGCTTGTTTTTCTTATTCTTGCTGCCTTTATCCTTGTTCTTGTTACTTCATAATGCCATCAGCCAAGTCTGCTCAAGTCCTTTCGCCTAGTTGTGACTTTGCAGGTGTCGTAATTCTCTCAGACCACTCAAGCGAAGCTACCGTGAGGTACAGTATCTCATGAAAATACTGGTACTGATAAAGATGATAGAAGTAATTCTAATACATCATCTGGATCAGAAAGCTCTACTGCGCCGTATCTCATCATTTTTTCTGGCCAGCTTAACTTAGTATCTTTGAGGATTGATTTCCAGATAAATAGCGAGCGTCCAAGTCTTAGGGCTTCCCAACCTTGATGCAAAGAGCCACTTGAATCACTGGCTTCTACAATAATCGTTGCATCTGAGATAAGAGCCATAGTCCTGTTTCGGAGTACAAAGTCCTTTGGAGACGTATGATGACCCATCGGAAACTGTGAGATTACCAAGTGGTCACGCATTAACTGGCGTTGAAGCTCAAAATTTTTTGTGGATAAACCTTGTTCAATGGAGTCCCTATGACAGCTATGGTTTTACCTTCAGCTTCTAGGGTTGCATTATGTGCAGATGTGTCAATTCCATCTGCAAGGCCACTGACGATGACGACTTCCTTTCTTGCAAGCATTCCTGCAATCATTGCTGAAGACTCAAGTCCGTCAGGAGAAGCTTTTCTTGACCCAACAATTGAAACTCTGGGCCTTGGAAGTGGAATCCTTACTGTTCCAGCGACATACAATTTGGTTGGCGCGAATTTTTCCTCTACATCATTTAAAGGTCGGCCAAGAAGATCACCGGCAGTCAGAGTCATGACGTGCAAATCTCTGGCTGTCTCCATTGTTCCACTGATTAGAAGTATGACTTTTAAAACTTATCTCTTTCACGGGCTTTGTTAAAAATAAGACTATCGTAGGGCATTATCTAACAAACAACCGACTTTTTTAACATTCATGTTATGGTAGATTTAATGTATAATCTCATTTTAAGGACTTGCCACCAGTAATACCCAAATGATCGGTCTAAGACCGATCCTTCTTCTGGATAAAAAAACATAAGGAACAGTGCCGAAGTAAAACAACAACGTGTGAATAAACAATACTAGAAACCGAGAGAATATCGAAATAAAGAGACACCATTCGGATAATCAAAAATATACAACTACAATGCAGATCATAATGTGGAAAGCAACAGCAGTGGAAAGGGACAGAGCCGGTCTTCTTCCATATTAGTTGTTGTTCTTGTGTTTGCTGTCCTGTTTTCAATGCTCTATGCTTCTAACATAATTATGCAGATTCAATCAAACACCATTCCAACAAAACCCAGAATTTCCCAGCTTCAGGTTATCCAGATAGTAGAACATGACTTGCAAGACAGGTATGACTTGACAAATTCAAGTGCAATCAGAATGTACTTTAGTATGTACAACTTTACTGACTATGGTGGTTACACGTTTGTTGCATGCAAAGATAAGTGTCCTGAATCATACTATGCATCGTTTGCCGATGCTAAAGCAAATCCCAAGTTATTGACAATTCCCCTTTACTACATTCATCCAAACGGCACTGAATATTTTATCAGTACAATAAGAAATGACCCAAAAAATGGTACTCCTAGGTTCATGTGCAGCCATCCAGACATACATTGTATAGGCGACCCTGAAGCAGTAAAGGCTGTCACTGGAAAACTAGTATATAGATTGGAATTGTTACGTCCATTTACAGGCTACTATTATGTAGATGCAAATACCGGGGAAATACTTTACCGGGTTAATTTTAACTCGATGGTTCGAACCGATAACCAGATTCTTACTCAACCGAAAATATCACAAGAACAGGCAATAGATACAGCAATAAAAGACATACAAGCAAACTATGTTAAAAATACTGATTTTTTTAAAATGCTCAATTATTCCTCCCATATAGGCCCGGATTACATTTCTCTTCAAGAATGGATGGCAGAACACCGCCAATTACCATTGGTATACTATGACCCAAATGGAACTGCCTTGGGCATAGATGTCAAGACCCAACAATTATCAAAATGCGGCCTGCTGGCAAACCATTCTATAATAATATGTATAGAACCTGATAAACGCAATCTTCTATATGTAGAAGGGCACCTTACATGGATTGTAGATATGGATGCTGGATGTATGGATCCGTCAGAAAAGAGGTATCCATTCTTTTATGTAATAGATGCTATGGGTGAAGGAATCTTGTGGAAAGGTGGTTCGCCGCCAAGTCAGATTCAATCTTGTATACAATGACTAAGAATAGAAAACGCCCACAAAATATTCGTGATATAAGCTTGGTAAATTCCCTTCCGGTTAGAAACGTCAATGCAACTCAAACAATAAGGCTTGTACTTGAAGTATATCCATACGATGCACCCCTTACAGCTTCATTTTACAATTCTACCAATATGGAAGTTGCCAGATATTCTGTATTTGATAATCCAAAAGAATCTTCATGGGCTGTGTATCAAGGTGAAACCAGAGCAGTTAGCAGTAGTGATATGGCTCCAAATCCATCAGTAAATACACTTTACATTTCATATGGCGGCAACTATGATGTGGTTATCAAAAATACTGGTACCCATCCATTTACATTCAATGGAACTTATCAATACTTTCAGGAAGGTATTGCAGATAATTAATTGGGTGAAGGAAGGTAACTAACTAATTTGTCCTTTCCAATGTGAGTAATGATTGTCATAGGAATAGGAGCAGCAATTATCATATCTATTGCAGTATCTCTGTATCTTCTCCATCCACCACCACAGGAAGTACCTGCCAGCGTAGAAATTTCTGGATTGAAAGACACATACAAAATAGGTGAACGAATCAACTTTAACGTTACAGTTACGCCATCCTGTTTTGAGTATCCGGATTTAGTCATGGTCAAAGATTTGCAAAATGGCAAAGTGGTATGGCTATTCAATGGTTCTATATACAATATTGCCACGTTAGGGCATGGATGTACTGGAATACCTAGTCGAACTTACAGCACAGAGCAAGGTCAATGGAAAAATGGCTATTGGATACAATCGCCAATAATTATCAACAAGACAGGAAACTATGATGCTATAGCCAAGTATGCCGGTGCAGAAGAAGAGCAGGAGTTTTATGTAGTCAGTGATGATATAAATCATAATAATACAACACTACCTCAAACCACCTACTTACCAGTTCAAGCACCTGTTTTTGGTACCTTATGGTATTATGCAGGAAATGAAACATCCAATATACTTGGTAGTGAATACTGTGCAGATATGGGCATTGCCTGCCCATCCTCTCAACCGTTAGTCACAGGCGAGAAATATGTCAATAATAGTAGTGGTTTGGTAGCATACCTAGTACATGGAGGAGTAATCAGAATGAATGGCAATCAAGTGATTGAGCATGGAGACGTTTATGTTGTATTTATCAATGATAAAGTATATTGTGTTTCAGCAAATTCTACAAATGCTATTTTTGCCCTTTATGATACCTGTCCTCAGGTGATTAACTAACCTAATGACTTTAGAGAGTCCCTTCAAACCTATTGCTGTTTATGGCCCTTATGACAACCTTGATATCGAGAACAGGGTAGCTACAATACAAGGCAGGACATACCATTTCGCAAATTACAATCCGCCATATAGAATGCCTGAATCAAAGGTAGAGTTTCATAAAGTGCTCTTTACAATTAGTTACGGTTTCATTCCATCCGGCTGTACTGTAATAAACCCAGTTTTTGAATTTGAAGACGGCACGATAGAACGCACTTCAAGGACTGAACCGGCATCCAGAGGAGGAATAAGGATGATTGCTGTTGCAGCAAATTCACAAAAGCCCATAGTAACTGTACTGAGCCATCACTTGCATCCCCAAGCAGGTGTAACACTGTGGCAAAAAACTGGCAGGCTGAAGCTGCTTGTAAGTTCTGACTAGCCAGACCATTTTTTTGTTTTTTTGCGTAACGGATCTTGCCAATTGCTGTACTATGCATATAAGCAAATATGCCAAAGCTGCATTGAGGTATGGCAGCTGCTACTACCACAAGCAAACCTCTGCGAGTAGAAAAACCCCTCAGGCAAAGCAAATACCATCACAGCGTCCGTGTTGACAGAGAGACGCTGGATTCCCTTAACCTGGAAGAATCCGAAATAGTTCAGGTTATCGGCAGGCGCACAACTGTTGCAAGGTGCTACCTTCTTTATTCAAACGACACATTGCAAGGCGTACTCAGGGCAAATGAGGTATATAGAGATAATGCAGGAGTTGCCGTCGGTGATACAGTGGTACTAAAGAGGATAGAAAATTCTGTCGTCGCAAAGAGAATTGTCCTTTCTCCAGTTGTATCCTCTGCACAATCAGGATTACCGATAAACCGGGCTATAACAGGCGAATTCTCCAGTTTTCCTGTAGTTGTCGGTGATGCGCTGGCAGTTCCGCATGCGCTTGAAGACGCTATGTCTTATGAGAGAAGCATATTCAGAGTAATGAGTATTCAACCAGAGTTGTCAGAAAATGATGCGGGAATTATTAAAAAAGAAACAGAATTTGTGATAGCTCCAAACCCTATACAGGTCTTCAGACTGAAAGAAAAATCCCTTGCCACCAAGACAAGGGAAGAAGATGGAATGGTGGGATTTGAGATAAATGCAAAAGGGGTTATAGATGAAGTATCTTGCAATTTACAAACACAGGACAACAATAACAGCAACCAAAAAGGCAATAGCTTATCCAGAACAGATGATAGCAGCAAAATACTCTCATTGCATCTTACACTATTTGTAAGAACAAAGCCCTTGACCAGCAGAACATTTACCATCATGCTTTCACGAAATCAGGACTTTGATACTGTGACACGCACATATATTGCAAAAGTAAAGGAGATAGTTAGCGAGGTCAACGCAGGAGTACCCGTGCTAGATATCTCGTACAGCACAAGCGTTGCAGAGCTGAGCCGGATTCAAGATAGATTGGTTGCCACTCAGAACTATATCTGGAAGGTCTGGTCTGATGTAGATGAATGAATAAAAATAAAAGTCGCCTGCCTTATGGCAGGGGGACGTATTCAAACCAGGCTCCCACACTTGCTCCAACGCTGACTGCTCTTGGCCTTTCAGTTGTGCCATCTTCCCAGTGGTCAAACACAACATTATGGTTTGTATTGTGGCAGTAGTCACAGTCTGTTGGATATACATAGTAGGTCTGGCCGACGTTCAAGCCTGTGAATGTATAGCCATTTTCATTGGCAAAGCCTGTCGCCACTATGCTGCCTGTCGAGTTGTACAGCACAAAGTACATTGCTGCACCAGGCCCGGTGCCCATATCGCATGTTAAAGCAAAGCAAGGCGCCCAGTAAGATTGCTGGTCTCTGTGAGCGTATACAGTTATCCCGTTAGCTGGACCGGCCTGCAGCACAGACAGGGTGACTGAAGTCGAATGCGATAGCGTTCCGCTGGTGCCGGTAATAGTCAGAGTATATGTTCCCGGCGATGCGCTTGTCGAGGCAGAGATTGTGAGGGTAGACGCAGCCGATCCACCTGATGCCGGTGTCACTGATGAGGGACTGAATGATGCCGTGACGCCGGCTATTGCCGGTGAAGTGATGCTGAGTGAAACTGCCGAGCTAAAGCCATTGACAGAAGCCACAGTGATGGTGGACGGGCCAGACTGGCCTGTCTGTATTGATATCGCAGGCGGGGATGCCGAGATGGCAAAGTCTGGTGAAGTTGATGAAGAGGTCCAGTACAGCGCCGTCAGCGATACCGTCCCAGACGATGTGATTGTTACAGGATGAACCCGGGTATTGACAGAATCACTCCAGTGGTTAAAGTAATAGCTTCCATAGTCTGCTACCGATACATTGTAGTTGCCCGGCGGAAGGGCAAATGACGCTGGCGAGAATCCTGTCTTGACTGTCGTGCCGCCCTGCGTGACTGCAGTCCAGAAGCCGTTGAGCGTGTTGCCTGTGATGTCTTTTGTTGTTACAAACAGGTTGTTTCCTGACGGCGTACATGACGGTGAGGAAGGCTGCGAAACAATCAGGCTTATTGAGGCAGAGTGAGACAGAGCAGGCGACGAGCTTGTAGTGCCGGTTGCTGTCAGCGTATATGTCCCGGGAACAGCAGAGCAGGATACATTCACAGTCAACGCCGATGTTGCAGAGCTTCCAGCCGCTGGGGTCACTGAAGTGGGGCTGAACGTTGTAGTGACTCCGGCGATTGATGACGAAGTGCTGCTCAGGCCAACTGAAGAGCTAAATCCGCTGACTGATCCTATGGTAATAGTCGACGTACCAAAAGCGCCTGGCTGAACAGTCAGAGATGCCGGACTTGATGCAATTGTAAAGTCCCCTGTAGTGCCTGAAGGCTGGATCGTTACAGTTACGGCTGCAGTCCTTGATAGGGCGCCGCTTGTTCCTGTGACTGTCAGTGTATATGTCCCTGCGGTGGCACTTGAGGAGGCTCCTATCGTCAGAGTAGAGCTGGCTGACCCGCCTGCTGCTGGCGTAACCGACGATGGGCTAAAGGTTGCAGTCACACCAGGGATAGCAGATGCTGCCAGCGATACGGCTGAACTGAATCCATTGACAGAGCTGATGCTGAGGGTGGAACTGCCCGAGCCTCCTGGCTGCATACTGACAGAGCTTGGCGAAGACGAGATTGAAAAGTCAGGCTGTGGTGGCGGGGTTGAAGAACCGTATACCGCAGTTATCGTCGTATCTAAGGATATTGATACTACTCTGTCTCTGACTGTACTGCCAGTATCCAGCCATTTGTTAAAGTGGTAGCTGCCATAATCCTGCACTTCAACTGTGTATTGCTGGTTCCTGTTCAAGGTAAAGGTGGCAGGCGAGAAGCCCGTAGTTACCACTGCTCCATTCTGGTATAGCACCGTATAGTATCCTGTTATCGGGTTGCCCGCAGAGTCCTGCGTAGCCACTACAAGCTTGGCAGATCCTGTGCCTGACGAGCTGGATACTGTCAGCGGTATTGTAATTGAATGGGTCAGCGTGCCGTTTGTGCCGGTTACTGACAGCTGGTAATTGCCCGCGGCGACATTTGCAGCGGCTGCTACAGTCAGAGTAGAGCTGGCTGACCCGCCTGCTGCTGGCGTAACCGACGATGGGCTAAAGGTTGCAGTCACGCCAGATATTGAAGAAGAGGCGTTCAAAGTCACAGCCGAGCTGAAGCCGTTGATGGAAGATACCGTGATTGTTGACGTGCCGGAAGTGCCGTTCTGCAGGGTCAGCGAGTTTTGAGACGAGAGGATGTTAAAATCAGACTTTGTGCCGCCAGAGACTGTCAGTGTCATTGTGGTTGAGTGCTGTACAGAGCCGCTCGTACCAGTAATGGTCACCGTATATGTTCCCTGAGCGGCAGTTGAAGAGGCCGCAAATGTAATTGTCGAGCCCGCATAGCTTCCTGAAGGCGGGGTCACAGTATTTGGACTGAATGTCGCTGTAACCCCTGACGGGACCGAAGACGCACTCAGCGCTACGGTAGAATTAAAGCCGTTTGTCGAGCTTATCGTGACGTTTGACATACCAGAGCTTCCCGGCGCGACAGTCAATGTGGCTGGCAGTACAGAGATTCCAAAGTCCGGTGCAGTTGTCTGGGTCTTTGTGTATACTGCGGTCAGGGTAATCGGAGTGCTTGAAGCAGTTACAGTTCTTTCTCTGGTAGTGACACCATCTGACCAGTGATTAAAGTATGCATTGGTATAGTCTTGCGGCAGAATTGTGTATGATTGGCCTGCTGTAACCGAGCCAAATGTCTTTGGCGTGAATCCATAATCCACCACAGCTCCATTTTGCTGGAGGACTACATACATGCCAGAAAGAGCAGAGCCGTCAGAGTACTGGCTGTTTACTGTAATCCCTGTGCTCACAGGGGTTGAAGTCGAGTAGATGGCTGTCAGCGTTACAGTGCCGGTGCTTGCTATAGTTACAGAATGAGATCTTGATGTGACTCCGTCAGACCAGTGGCTGAAGAAATAAGAGCCATAGTCAGAAACGGCCACATCATAGGTGCCAGGCGGAAGGGAAAATGAAGTTGGCGAGAAGCCGTACTGGATTACAGTGCCACCTTGGGATACTGTTGTATAGTATCCCGGGAGCGGGTTTCCTGACGTGTCGGTAGTGCTGACAAACAGGTCTGGGCTGGCGGCATATGCAGCAAATTTTGGCTGCATCGATGCAATCTCGCCTCCTACCAGCAGGAATGCAACAGAGCTTGCTGTAAAGATAGCAAAGAAACGTGACCTGCTTGAAGTCAGTCTTGCTCTGACAAAAATTAGAAACCCTGTGACCACTCCCAGTATAGTGATGGTCCCTATCCCACCAACAGCAAATTCTGGCACTACTTCAGCTCCTGCTATTGTAATTACATGGCTGCTGTGATGGTAGGTTATCTGGATACCAATGACATCACCTGTCGTCTTGTTTGTCAGTGTTTGATAGTCTGTTTTTACTTGGCCGTCAAATGTAACTACATAAGGTCCTTTCAGCAGCTTGCCTACATCCTGTACTATAGTTGTACAA
>Ga0209581_1003788_pt1 | contig 12652 bp, 11 predicted proteins | sample Coa_R2_FD_187160 | JGI IMG/M metagenome (GOLD analysis project Ga0209581, IMG submission 187160) | Surface soil microbial communities from Centralia Pennsylvania, which are recovering from an underground coalmine fire - Coalmine... | ecosystem: Environmental > Terrestrial > Soil > Unclassified ...
AGTGAGATCCTCATGCGGCCGGCTGCCGCCGCGGGAGGAAACGCTTGCGATTTCGGCGCGCCGTGAAAGAACTTTCTCTGCGTCTCACTGCAGCGCGCCGAGATCGATGCGCGTCGGCTCGAAGCCGTCGGCGGCAAGCGCCGCTAGAATTTCCTCCGCGTGTGCCGCGTCGCGCGTCTCCAGCGTGATGTCGATCTTGGCGCCCTTGGCGGGGACATCGAGAAACAGTCGCCGGTGGGCGACCTCGAGGATATTCGCGCCGAGCGCGCCGAGACGGCTCGCGATCATGCCGAGCACGCCGGGCTGGTCCGAGGTCGTCAGGCGCACCGATATGATGCGGTTGTCGCGTTCGAGCTCCCGCACCGTGATCGAAGCGAGGATGCGCGGGTCGATATTGCCGCCGGAGAGGACGAGCCCGACCCGTTTGCCCGCAAACCGCGCGGGCTCCTGCAGCAGCGCGGCGAGTGCGGCGGCGCCGGCGCCCTCGGCCACCGTTTTCTGCAACGTGGTATAGGCGTTCACCGCCCGCTCGAGATGCGGCTCGTCGACCAGCACGATATCGGAGACGAGCTCCCGCACGATCGCGACGGTCGGTCCGGCCACGTTCTTGACGGCGATCCCTTCGGCGAGCGTCGGCCCGCCCGCCAGGCGGCTCTCGCCGCGCAGGGCGTTGCGCATCGAGGGATAGAGCGCGGCTTCCACGCCCACCACGCTGATGGCGGGATTGATCGCCTTGGCCGCGATCGCGGTGCCGGAGATGAGTCCGCCCCCGCCGATCGGGATGACGAGCATGTCGAGATCCGGAACCTCCTCCAGCATTTCAAGCGCGATCGTGCCCTGGCCGGCGATGATGTGGGGATCGGCATAGGGATGAACCTCGATCAGCCCGCGCTCGGCGACCAGTTCATCGACGCGCGCCTGCGCCTCGCCGACGGAATCGCCGTACAGCTCGACCGCGGCGCCCAGGGCACGCGTGGCGGCGACCTTCACGAAGGGCGTGCCGACCGGCATGACGATCGTCGCCGGAATGGAGAGCCGCCCCGCGTGATAGGCGACGGCCTGGGCGTGGTTGCCGGCCGACATGCCGACGACGCCGCGGGCGCGCTCGGCGGCGCCGAGGGAGGAAAGCTTCACCAGCGCGCCCCGGTCCTTGAAGGAATTGGTGACCTGGAAATTCTCATATTTGACGTAGACCGTCGCGCCGGTGAGCGCCGAGAGCTTCGGAGCCGGCAGCATCGGCGTGCGCACCACCACGCCTGCCAGCAGCCGGCGTGCGTTCTCGATATCCTTGAGCGCGATCATCGAAACTCCCTCCCCCGACCGGGCCCCCGCCGCGGGACCGCAGGCGGCGGCGATGGCGCTCTGCCCCCTTGCGGCGGACCGATTCTTTCTCCATGTCGAACCCATCCGGTCTCCCGGACCCGACGGCCCGGAATCAAGCCATGGCGATCGACATCAAGCCTCATGCCTACGACCCGGTGCGCAATCCGGAACTCTTCGAAGGCGTCCTCGCGCGGCGGGTGATCGCCTTCGCGATCGATTTCATCCTCATCGCCATTCCGGTGGTGGCGGCCGCGATGCTGATCTTCGCTTTCGGCATCATCACGCTGGGGCTCGGCTTTGCGCTTTATTGGCTGTTGTCGCCGGCGACGGTGATCTGGGCGCTCGTCTATTTCGGCATGACCCTCGGCGGCCCGCATTCGGCGACGGTCGGCATGCGGGTCATGGAACTCGAGATGCGGACCTGGTACGGCGCGCACGCCTATTTCGTGCTCGGCGCCGTGCACGCGGTGGTTTTCTGGGTGACGGTGTCCGTGCTCACGCCGCTCGTGCTGCTGGTCTGCTTCTTCAACGAGCGCCGGCGCTTGCTGCATGACATTCTCCTCGGCACCGTCATCATCAACAATCCGCAGCGGGCGAATGCTCTGCGCGCCGCGGCCGCCGGCGTCGGCGGCTTCTGAAGGCTTTGACGCGGGCCCCGCGACGCGCAATGCTATAGCATCATCGACCGAGGCCACGTGACCCCCGACGCTCAGTGACCCAGCATTCCCGCGATACGCCGCAGTTCTACCTGACCGCCCCTTCCCCCTGCCCCTATCTGGAAGGCCAGCAGGAGCGCAAGGTCTTCACGCATCTCGTGGGCGAGCGCGCCGGCGAGCTCAACGATCTGCTGACGCAGGGCGGATTCCGCCGCAGCCAGTCGATCGCCTATCGACCGGCATGCGAGACCTGCCGCGCCTGCGTCTCGGTGCGCGTGCTCGCCGCCGAATTCCGTCCGAGCCGCGGCATGCGCCGCGTCCTGCGCCGCAATCGCGACATCGTCGGTGACATGCGGCCCCCGCAACCCACGTCGGAGCAATACTCGGTATTTCGCGCCTATCTCGATGCGCGTCATCGCAACGGCGGAATGGCCGACATGACCGTGCTCGACTACGCGATGATGGTCGAAGACAGTCATGTCGACACCCGCATCATCGAATATCGCCAATACAAGCCGGGCGCGCGGCTCAGGGGACGCGGCGCCGGCCGCCTGCTCGCGGTCGCGCTGACCGACGTGCTCGCCGACGGCCTGTCAATGGTCTATTCGTTCTTCGAACCCGGCGCCGGCGACCGGTCGCTCGGCACGCTCATGATTCTCGACCATGTCGAGCGCGCCCGGGCCATGGGCCTTGCCTATGTCTATCTCGGCTATTGGGTGCCGGGCTCGCGCAAGATGGATTACAAGGCGCGGTTCCTGCCGCAGGAACGGCTCCTGCCCGGCGGTTGGACGCGCGTCGCGCGTTAGCGCGGGATTCATTCAAACGGCATCGCCGCGCCGCTTCGACATTTGGCCGGCGCATGATCGTGTCCGTATCCGCTGCCCGCTTCGCGGGATCATGCGCCAAGCGGTGAACCGCGCCGCCCCCGCGGGCCATGGGCCGGCCTTGCGCCGATCCGACGGCGCCCGCCTCAGCCGATCCTCATGTCGGGCAACGGCATTCCCACGGTCTGCAGGATCAGGAAGACGTTGAGGAACACGACGACGGCCGCGCCCGCGACGGCGGCGATCTGGGTGGCGCGGCCATTGACGAACGGCCCCATGATGTCGCGTCGCCCGGTAAAGAACAGCAGCGAGATCATCGGCAGGGGCAGGGCGATGCTGAGCACGACCTGGCTGATGACCAGCGCATTCGTGGCGTTGACGCCGAGCGCGACGACGACGAAAGCCGGCAACATGGTCACGAGCCTGCGGACCCAGATCGGAATCCGGAATCCGACAAAGCCTTGCATGATCATCTGACCGGCCATGGTCCCGACGGTCGAGCTCGATATGCCCGACACGATCAGCGACAGCAGGAAGACGCTGGCCGCGCCCACGCCGAGCAGCGGCGCGAGCGTATGATAGGCGGTCTCGATCTCGGCCACGTCGGGATGCCCGGCATGGAACGCGCTCGAGGCCATCATGACCATCGCCATGTTCACGAGCCCGGCCACGGCGAGCGCAATGACCACTTCGCGATTGGAGAAACGCAGGATCGTGCGTCTCTGCGCGTCGTCGGCGGCGAGCATGCGCGCCTGCGTCAGGCCGGAATGAAGATATACGGCGTGCGGCATCACGGTCGCGCCGATGATACCGACGGAAAGAAGCAGCGCGCCGGCGTCTGGAATTTGCGGCAGGAAGACGTGCGCCGCCGCCGAGGCCCAGTCCACGGGGACGATCACGAGCTCGACCACGTAACAAAGCGCGATGATGCTGACCATGCCGCCGATGATGAGTTCGATCGGCCGGAATCCGAACGCCTCGAAGAACAGGATGCCGTAGGTCACGACCGCGGTGATCGCCATTCCGGCGAGGAGCGGCATTCCGAACAGCAGGGAAAGGCCGATCGCGCCGCCAAGGAATTCGGCGAGATCGGTCGCCATGGCGGCAATCTCGCTCACGATCCACATGAAGAAGACGAGCGGCCGCGCGAAGTGCTCGCGACACATCTCCGCCAGATTGCGGCCGGTGACGATCCCGAGCTTGGCCGAGAGCGCCTGGAACAGCATGGCGATGAGATTGGCGGCGAGGACGACCCAAAGCAGCGAGTAGCCGTATTTCGCCCCGGCCTGGATGTTGGTCGCGAAATTGCCCGGGTCCATGTAGGCGATCGAGGCGATGACCGCCGGTCCGGCGAAGGCGAGATAGGCGCGGATGCCGGCCGGCCGACCGGCCAGAACCCGGCGTGCCGCCGCGACGGTCCTGTCCGTCAGGGATTTTTCCGGCGGAGAAGCCGCTTCCATGCCCGTGCACCGCGGTTCGCTCGGCGTTGCTTAGCCGAGTTGCGACTAATTTGCAATTGCATCTATCGCCTGCAGGGCCCTGGATCGTGGTCCCGCGGCAGCGCGCGGGGCCCTAGGTGCCGTCGGCTGCGCCGTTCGTCGCGCGCGCCGGGAAGCGGCCGAACTTGTTGCTCTTGGGAAAGCCCTTGGGCGCGATACGGCCGGCATCGGCGCGGTTGCCGCGCCAGTCCGCAAGGTCCTTTGTCGACAAAGTGAAGGTGCGCCCGGCCGCGTCGGCCCAGGCCATGCCGTCCTTGGCGGCGAAGGTGGTGATGTCGGAGAGCCCCTTTTCCCGGTAGCGCTGCAATCGCACGCCGCGGCCGCGCGCCATTTCCGGCACCTGGCCGAGCGGGAAGACCAGCAGCTTGCGGTTCTCGCCCACCACGGCGACCAGTTCGCCGAGAACCGGCGTCATGGCCGCCGCGCGGTCCGGCGGCTTGAGATTGAGGATCTGTTTTCCCTTGCGCGTGGTGGCCAGACATTCCTCTTCCCGCACCACGAAGCCGTTGCCGCCGTAACTCGCGACGAGGAATTTGCGACCGCCCTCGTAGGCGCAGGCCGCCACGATGTCCGCCTCGTCGAGATCGATGAACAGGCGCACCGGCTCGCCGTGCCCTCGCCCGCCGGGCAGCCGCGCCGCCTCCACAGTATAGAAACGCCCGTTGCTGCCGAAGATCAGAACCTTCGCGGTGGTCTCGGTGTAGAATGCGAATTTCAGGCCGTCGTCGGCCTTGAAGGCAACGCCGGAAAGATCGGCCAGGTGGCCGCGCAGGGCCCGGATCCAGCCCTTGCGCGAGACGACGACCGTGATCGGCTCGCGCACCACCATGGCCTCCTCGATCGCCGCTTCGTCGTGCTCGGGCGCGCGGTCGAAGGCGGTCCGCCGCCGTCCCAGATCGGTGTCGGGCCCGAACCGCGCCTTCAATCCCCTGATCTCCTCGGCGATCTTCTTCCACTGTCGGTCGGTCGAGCCGATCAGCGCCTTGATCTGCTTGAGCTCCTCGCGCAGCGCGCGATCCTCGGCCTTGATCTCCATTTCCTCGAGGCGGCGCAAATTGCGCAGCCGCATGTTGAGAATGGCTTCGGCCTGCACGTCGGAGAGACGGAACGTCCTGACCAGGACCGGCTTCGGCTCGTCCTCCCGGCGAATGATCCGGATCACCTTGTCGAGGTTGAGATAGGCGATCAGAAATCCGCCAAGCACCTCCAGCCGGTGTTCGATCTTGCCGAGACGATGTCGCGCGCGGCGGACCAGCACCTCGCGGCGGTGCGCGAGCCATTCGCCGATGATTTCCGCAAGACCGAGCACTTTGGGGATGCGGCCTTTCGAGAGGACGTTCATGTTGAGCGGAATGCGCGCCTCGAGCTCGGTGAGCTTGAACAGCGATTCCATCATCAGGCCGGCGTCGACGGTGCGCGCGCGCGGCTCCACGACCAGGCGGATGTCCTCGGCCGACTCGTCGCGCACATCGGCCACGAGCGGAAGCTTGCGCTCGCTGATCAGCTCGGCGATCTTCTCCACCAACCGGGATTTCTGGACCAGCCAGGGAATTTCGGTAATGACGACGACATAGGCGCCGCGGCCGGTATCCTCGGTGTGCCAGCGCGCGCGCACGCGAAACGCGCCGCGGCCGGTTGCATAGGCCTCGGCGATGGTCTCCGGCGGATCGACGACGACGCCGCCGGTCGGAAAATCGGGGCCTTTCACGTATCGCAGCAGCGTGCGGCTTCGCGCGTTGGGATTCTCGATCAGGAACAGCGCCGCGTCGCACAACTCGGCCACATTGTGCGGCGGTATCGCGGTCGCCATGCCGACGGCGATGCCCTGCGAGCCGTTGGCGAGCAGATTGGGAAATGCGGCCGGCAGGACCACCGGCTCGGTGCTTCCGCCGTCATAGGTGGGTCGGAAATCGACGGCGTCCTCGTCAATGCCGTCGAGCAGAAGCTGCGCCACGTCGGTGAGCCGCGCTTCCGTGTAGCGCATGGCCGCCGCGTTGTCGCCGTCGATGTTGCCGAAATTGCCCTGCCCGTCGATGAGCGGATAACGCTGGGCGAAATCCTGCGCGAGCCGCACCATGGCGTCGTAAATCGCCTGGTCGCCATGCGGATGGAAATTCCCCATCACGTCGCCGACGACCTTGGCGGATTTCTTGAAGGCCGCGCCGGGGTCGAGGCGCAAAAGGCGCATGCCGTAGAGAATGCGCCGGTGCACCGGCTTGAGGCCGTCGCGCGCATCGGGCAGCGCGCGATTCATGATGGTCGAGAGCGCGTAGGCGAGGTAGCGCTCCTCCAGCGCCTCCCGCAACGCGACCTCTTCGATCTCGCCTTTTTCGGGGGGAATCAGACGCTTGTTCATGAGAAGGGGTTACTGCACTTGTGCCGCGTGAACAACTGATGAATGATCGACTCAGCCCGTGTGCCGACCCGCCGCGATAGTCTTGCCCGGCTGGTCGACCGCGGGGCATCGCGGATCCGGCTGGAACCAAATGCTGCAAAGGGTCATTAATAACTCCACTAACAGTCAAGGAGCAGAGGAGAATCGAATGCGTTCGATAGTGTATGCGATCTTGCTCTCCGCCGGCCTCGGCCTTGTCGGGGCGACGGCGGCCACCGCGGCGCCGGCGAGCGGCACCGCCATCAACGACGCCGCTCAGGTGACGACCGGCCACGTGGTGAAGGTTCAGCATTACTGGCGACGAAGCCGCTGGTGGCGGCATCGCCATTGGCATCGTTGCCACTATCGCTATCGGAGCTGGGGACGCTGCTGGTGGTAGGCAGGGTTCGCACGCGATCGATGTAGGGCGAATTGCCGCGCGCGCTCCGTGACGTCGGGGCGCAGGGTCCCTGCCGCCAACGGATGCGCGCTGCAAATCATGCGTGAATGCCCCGCGGGCCGGAGGTCGTCTCCGGCCCGCCTTGCTGTCGGGAAAGGCGTCAGCGCGGCCGCGACAGGCCCGGCTCCCGCCGCGAGGGCCGCGCGTCCAGATTCTGCCGCTCGGTATAGAAGACGAAGCAGCGGTAGTAGGCGCCCTCCTGCCGGCGATGGCGCTCCGCGCAGCGCTCCGTCCTGCGGAATTCGTCGACGCGCTTGTAGAGCCTGTAGGGCGCAATCAGGTAGCGCAGCTCGCCGCCCGGCACGGCGCCGAAACGGTCGATCTTTCCCTTGAGATCGGGCTGGACCTTGAGGATCGCGTCGCGCAGCGCGTCACCCTCGATGAAATTGTCCGGGAGCTGGTCGAACGGCCCGTCAAGATAGTTGTTCACGCGGACATTTTCCTCGTAGGCGCCGATCATGATCTTCCGGTCGAGGCGATGATCCCGATAGAACACGAAACCCGTGCGCTTTCCGACCAGGATGCGGTCGCTGAACGGCGCGGGGAAGAATCCGTCCGCGACGGCCGCCGTTTCGTCGAGGATGAACAGGAAGTTGTTCAGCGCGGCGTTATAGACGAGGAAAAAGCGGATGCCGGAGTCGTCGAAGACCGGGCCGATGAAGGTCTCATGCGGCGAGAGCGACCCCGCCGGCGGCTTCACGCCGGAAAGGTCGTTGAGCTCGAACACGACGCTCTTGTTTTTGTAGGTGATCCGGTAGCGCAGGCGCGCGATCCGTTCGACCGCGACACCGTTCGATCGATCGAGAGTCCGGAATTCCCCCGGCGTGTCCTCGCGCCAGCCGGTCGTGTCTTCATAATAATCGAACTCGACCTTGCCTTGATCGCGATTGCTGGCGTCGAGCCGGATATTGCCGGCGTAGGCGACGCCGTTCGCCATGAAGCGGAAATAGTAGTAGTTCTCGGTCGGATAGACCTTGACCGTGTCGGGCAGGCTCGCGAACACGAACGCGAACACCGCCATGGGATCGCTCACGTCGAGCGTTACCCGGGCGAGCGCCTCCTCGATGTAGGTTTGATGCAGGTCCAGCCGCGGAGGATCCGCCGCCTGCGCCGGCGCGCACTGCGCGATCGCAATGGCGAGGCCTGCGAGCGCCGCCGGGTGCAGGAGCGTGTCCTTGAACGACTTTCGTTCTCGCATCATGCGGCGTCGATGAAGGCGCGCTCGAGCGCGGCGATGAAATGGGCGCGCTCGGCGGAGAGCGCCAGTCCGCGCGGTTCGAGAACGTGTCGCGCGAGGAAAAACCCCGTGAGGGCGAAACCGTCCGCAAGATCGGCGGCTGTCGCCGGTGCGTCGTTGTCGCGCAGGAAGGCGGGAAGGCGAAGCATTCGGTCCGCATAAGCGGCGCCGGCCGCGCGCGAGACGGCGCGACCCGATTTGGGCGACACATAGACGAGGTCGGCGGTCGCGCCGGTTGCCGCACAGCGCGCGAGATCGAGACCGAACCCCAGCTCCGCAAGCATCTGCAATTCGAAGCGCGCCACCATGACCGCCGCTGCTTTCGGTACGGCGAGCCGATCGAGAATCGATTCGAGCATGGCATGCAGGTTCTCGTGCGGATCGCGCTCGGGCAGCAGGCGCAGGAGGGCCGCCAGATGCGTCACGCCGTAGACCGCATGCGGCTGGTTGAAAAAACCTCCCGCCCGGAGCCGCAGTCCCTCGATGAGGTAATGACCGAGCTGCTCGTCGAGGCGCGCGCGCCACGTCGCCCGCACCGCATTGCCCGGCTGCAGGATCGGCCGCAGGCGGGCGCCGGCCCCGCCATAGACCAGCCCGAGATGCCGGCCGTGCGCGCGCGTCATCAGTTCGAGGATGGCGTTCGCCTCCCCGTGCCGCCTCACGCCCAACACGACGCCCTCATCGGTCCATTGCACAACGCAATCTCCCACCCGCACGCTAACCTATGATCCCAATAAGTGCGAACCGGTTTTCAGAAAAGATCGTGCGCCAGCAAAACATTAGGCGAGCATAGCGGTTCAATCCGCCCGCGTCGCGCTTCCGAGCAGATTCCGACCGGATGGAATCGGCGTCGTCATGACGAGAAGTCCCGTTGGAAGACACCTCAATCCGGCGCAGGCCTTTTCGCTCGGGGATTGCCGTGCCGCGCGCAGGACAACGGGTCAATAGCACGGAAATACGCTCGACTCGGCCTTGTCGCGTTTGTCTCCCGCCTCGTTTATATTAGGTGACCAAGCCGGCGCCGCCAGCGGAGATCATCCGAATGTCGAAGGGGGCAACGATGGGGGGAGCGCAAACTCGGAAAAATTCGGCCGGCACGCCGGCGTTCGTCGTCGCGCTCATGCCTGCCCTGTTCATTGCCGCAGCGACAAGCGGCAAAGCGCATGCAGAAAATTGGTACCCTTTTCGGGACGAACTGCGGTGCGTGGATCTCGATAGCATAAAGATTGCCAATGATGCACGCGGAGAGACGCTGATCACCTTCATGCAAGCGCTGTTTTGCGATCCCCGGACGCAGGCCCACAAAAAAAACCACGAATATATAACCGGCGTCACGCGCGCAGAGTGCCCTCGCATCCTCGATGGCGACAAGCGCGCGATGGTGGCGATATATGGTCCTGCGGCGGATGTCTCGACCGCAGAGCCTCCCATGCGAATGGAAGCGAGCCCGGCTGAACGGGACATGGCCTATTTGGCCTGCCGGCAGAAAGGGGCGCCGGACGGTCTCGTGGTATTCGAGAACGACATGGCGCGGGAAAGCGTCGTCGTCTACATTGACAGCACCGAAGCCTGCCGTCTCGACGCCGCGTCGGCCATAGAGGAAGACAAGGTCATTCTACCGGAAATTTCCTGCGACGTGAACCTTCGGCGGTTCGGGTCCGATCCAGAGCAACGCCACGCGGTACGTATCGTCGCGGGACGGCGTGAGGCGAATGACACAGTCTCCCTCTCCGATTGCCACTGGAACTGGCGAGGAACAAAGATCTTCAAGATCGGAGACGACCGGATCCATTTTGACTGCATGTAGCGAACGTGAGAACGCGCATGCGTGGTCGCTTGTCCGCGAAAACTACTCCTTCGGAAACTCCAGCCCGATCGCGCGATAACGCTCCGGATCTTCGCCCCAGTTCTCGCGGACCTTCACAAACAGGAACAGATGAACCGGCGTTTCGAGGATTTCAGCGAGCTCTCGGCGCGCGGCCTCCCCGATCGCCTTGATGGTCCGCCCGCCTTTGCCGAGCACGATCTTCCGCTGGTTCTCGCGTTCGACATAGATCGTCTGCTCGATGCGGACCTCGCCTGAACGCAGCTCCTTCCAGAGGTCGGTCTCGACGGTGGACTGGTAGGGCAGTTCCTGGTGCAGCCGCTCGAACAGTTTCTCGCGTGTGATCTCCGCCGCGAGCTGCCGCAGGGGCGCATCCGAGATCTGATCGGCCGGATAGAGCCACGGACCGGGCGGCATCCGCTCCGCAAGCCAGGCCTTGAGATCGCCGAGGCCGTCGCCGGTCAGGGCAGAGACCATGAAGGTGGCGTCGAAGGCGACCCGTTCATTCGCCGTCTTGGCGAGCGCAAGCAGCGCGGTTTTCGGCGCGGTGTCGATCTTGTTGAGAATGAGCAGCTTCGGCCGGCTCACGCCCGCGAGCCGGCCGAGGATCATCGCGGCCTCCTCCTCGAGGCCTCTGCCCGCATCCACCAGCAATGCGACGAGATCGGCATCGCGGGCGCCGCTCCATGCAGAACTCACCATGGCGCGGTCGAGCCGGCGCCGCGGCGCGAAGATGCCCGGCGTGTCGACGAAGACAATCTGCGCCGGACCGTGGGTCGCGATTCCGCGAACCAGGGTGCGCGTCGTCTGGACCTTGCGCGAGACGATCGACACCTTGGAGCCGACCAGCGCATTGGTCAGCGTCGACTTGCCCGCATTGGGCGCGCCGATCAGAGCAACGAAGCCGCAGCGCGTCGCGTGCGCCGAGGTCTCAGGCATTCGTCTTGTCCACGGGCACGCCGACCCGCTCCAGCATGGCGGCCGCGGCGGCCTGCTCGGCGGCCCGCTTGGAGGACCCGAGACCTTCGGCCGGCGGCCGGTCCGGCAAAGCGACGGCAACACGGAACTTGGGGTTGTGGTGCGGCCCGGTGCGTGCCAGCTCGCGGTAGTCCGGCGTCGGCAGGCCGCGCGCCTGCGCCCATTCCTGCAGCATGGTCTTGGGGTCGCGCAGGGGGCGCGGCGGTCGCAGCATGCGCTCGTGCCAGAAGCGATGCACGAGCTCGCGCGCGGCCGCATAGCCGCCGTCGACATAAACCGCGCCGATCAGCGCCTCGCAGGCGTCGGCAAGGATCGTCACGCGCAATCGCCCGCCCGCATTCGACTCGGAACTGCCGAGTCGGAGTGCGGGGCCGAGGTCCATGGCGCGCGCGACCTCGGCACAGGTCTCCTTGCGCACGAGGTCGGCGAGCCGCCGCGAGAGCTCGCCCTCGTCCGCACGCGGGAAGGCGCGATAGAGCATGTCCGAGACGATGAGGCCGAGGACGTGATCGCCGAGGAATTCCAATCGTTGGTAGCTGTTCGTGCGGCTTGCGCCGGAAAGGGCGGAAATATGGGTGAGGGCGCGCTCGAGCAGCGTCTTGTCGGCGAATTTGTAGCCGATCCGCTCCTCGAGCGCGGTTTTCTCCTTCGCCCTGTTGCGGCTCATCGGACGATCGTGAACAACCTGTTCCAGCGCACCGAGACCGGCCATCGCCAGAATTCCCAGGCGCGCTCGCCTTCGTAGACCGAAAAGAAGATGATCTGCGCCTTGCCGACGATGTTCTCGAGCGGCACCATCCCAACCTGGCTGAAGCGGCTGTCGGTCGAGTTGTCGCGGTTGTCGCCCATCATGAAGTAATGGCCGGGCGGCACGGTATAGACCTGCGTGTTGTCGGCGAAACCGTTGTCGACGAGGTCGAGCGTATAATAGCTCCGGCCGTTCGGCAGCGTCTCCTTCCAGCGTTTGACCGGCGCTTCGCGTACGCCCTCCTCGACATCGACGAAAGGCGGTGCCGGTTCACGCTTCACCGCCGTTCCGTTGATGTAGACCTGTCCGTCGATGACCTGGATCCTGTCGCCAGGAAGCCCGATCACGCGTTTGATATAGTCCGTCGACGGATCGCGCGGCAGACGAAAGACGACGACGTCTCCCCGCTCCGGCGTGAGCCCGCCGGGGATGCGTCCCGAGAACAGCGGCGGCGACAAGGGCAGCGAAAAACGGCTGTAGCCGTAGGAATATTTCGACACGAAGAGATAGTCGCCGACCAGCAGGGTCGCCTTCATCGAGCCCGAGGGGATGTTGAACGGCTGGAACAGGAACGTGCGGATCACCAGCGCGATGATCAGCGCGTGCACCACGACGCGCAGGATCTCGCCCGCGCCGCCTTCTTTCCGCTTGACACCGGATGTCACGCTCATTTGGCCTTTTCGTCCCGCGCCGCAGGCGCCGCGCACCCCGACGAACTTGTAGCGGCT
>Ga0209581_1003790_pt1 | contig 12644 bp, 18 predicted proteins | sample Coa_R2_FD_187160 | JGI IMG/M metagenome (GOLD analysis project Ga0209581, IMG submission 187160) | Surface soil microbial communities from Centralia Pennsylvania, which are recovering from an underground coalmine fire - Coalmine... | ecosystem: Environmental > Terrestrial > Soil > Unclassified ...
CGGTGTAGGGGCGGGCAGCATCACCGCTGGCGCGACCGTTTGTCTGAGCCCGATTGGAGAGGACCTGTCACCGATGGACGTCCCGCTCTTCACCGCCGCCGAGGTCAACCGGATCCTGAAGGCCGGATTGACCGTGTGGTGCTCGACGCCAGCGGGGGAGCGCACCCGTGTCACCCTGGCCGAGGAGTACAAGAGTGCCCGGGTAGTCCGCACCTACCAAGGGGTGGGTCCGGATAGGCCCCCGGGTCTCTCGCTGCGGGTGCGGACTCGCGCTCACCGCGGTGGCTGGCGCTGGTGTGTGCCGTTGCGCGTGTGGACTGAACCATGACCCCCGCATGGCCTGGCCGGGCAGCCAGGTGACCCTCGCCACCGACGGCGCGGAGGCGCTGCGACTCTTCACGGAGACGCTACCCGAGATCGTGGTCCTCGATATCGCCCTGCCGGTGCGCGACAGCACGCTAGACAAGGTGCGCGCGTTCGAATTGGGCGCCGACGATTATGTGACCAAGCCTTTCGACCCCCTGGAGCTCGTGGCCCGTCTGCGCGCCCTTGTTCGCCGGGCCACGGGTGCGGCGGGACCGGCCGAGCCGCCGCTACATGTGGCCGATATTACGGTGGACCTGGAGACGCATGAGGTCCGCGTCAAGGGAGCGGTTGTCCCGCTGACGGCGACCGAGTATCGCCTGCTTGAGGTATTCCTGCGTCATCCCGGCACGGTCCTCCCCCACCAGTACCTGCTGGAGCATGCCTGGGGACCCGAGTATCGCCAGGATGCGCACTCGCTGCGCGTCTTCGTGCGGCGCCTGCGCCGCAAGCTGGGCGATGATGCGGAGCATCCCCGCTACATCCAGACGGAGTGGGGCGTGGGGTATCGCTTCGTCTCTGCCCACTGAGCGGAGGGCCGGCGCGGACCCCATTCACACCTTGTCACACATCGTCACGGGCACAAGCACAGATGTCACTCCGAATGACGCTGTCTGTCCTGTAGGCTAAGGAGAGGTGGCCCGCGGGGCCTGCGCCGGTGCGGCACCCGTTGCCTGATGCGGTTGCCACCATGGTGCGCTCCCGGCGCGCCGCCGATCATGGCCGCACATGGTAGGATTCCATGCAGCTCAACCAAGAATGCCTGTATTGGACCTGATGATAGATGAGGAGAGACACAGATGACTCAAACCGCTCAAGAGACCGCACGCACCACGAGTGCCGCCCCCTCCACCCCGACACCCGCGCGCAACGGAAGCACGGACCTGACCGTGCGTTCCGCGAGCCCCAACGGCGTGGGCGGCACGACTAAGATCGATGATTCCGTCGTCGCGCGCATCGTCGGACTGGCCGCGCGCGAGGTCGCGGGCGTCCACGACATGACCTCCACGGGCCTGGCCCAGGCCTTCGGCGGGCTCACCAACCGCGTGACGGGGCAGGATCAGATGGACAAGGGCGTCGTCGTGCAGGTCGGCGACGTGGAATGTATCGTGGACCTCAGCATCGTCGTCGACTACGAGGCGAGCATTCCACGTGTCGCCGAGGCCATCCGGCGCAACATAGCGTCGCGCCTGGGTGCCATGACCGGCCTGGAGACCAAGGAAGTGAATATCAACGTCGCCGACCTGTACTTTGCGGACAACGCAAAGGGCCAGGTCGCACCGCAACACGAGCAGCCGGCCGTGCGATAAGTCGTGAGCATGGTAAGCCGCAGCGACCGCGAGGACATCGACCTGGCCCGCGCCGCCCTGGTGGCGGCGCGGGGCGTTCCCGGCGTCGCGGGAATCAGCCGGGGACGCTATGCCATCGCGCGCACCTTTGGTCTCGGCGGGATCTCCGTCGAGGGCGTTCAGGTAGCGCACGAGCCGGAGGGGCTCCAGGTCGAGGTCCACCTGGTGTCGAGCCTGGTACCTCTCTTGGCTCTGGCCGATGCCGTGCGTGTCGCGGTGGCCGCCGCACTCGCGGATCTAGGCGTCTCCGTGACAGCGGTACACGTGTGGATCGAGGCTGTGTGCACGGCAGACGACGCGCGAAAGGAGACCACAGAATGAGGATATTCAACCACCTGCTCGGCGTCGTACTGCTGGCCGTGCTGCTGGCCGCTGCCCTGGTGACGCTGGGCCTGGTACTGGGAGTACTGACCCTGACGATGGTCCGGCAGGTGTGGCCATACGCCCCTATTGAGACGATTGGACGGGATGTGGCCAATCTGCCCGACGCCACCCGGAACTGGGTCATCGGCGGGTCCATCGGCGCTGCCGTGGTCACCCTTCTCGGTCTCATCCGGGAGCTGTCGCCTCCGCCCCGCCGAGCACGCCTGTTGACGCTGCAGGGGAGCGGGCCGGGGCAGACCGAGATCTCCTTCGGTGCGCTGGACGACCTGGCCGCCTACGGGGCGCGCAAGGTCGCCGGTATCGAGCACCTGCACGCCCGCGTGGATATGGTCAAAGGACGTCTGGTCGTGCGTGGGCGAGCGCTGGTCAGTCCCTATGTCGAGTTGGCCACGGCCGGGCCGCAGTTGGAGCAGGCCGTGGCCAACCGGCTGGAGCAGGCCACGGGCCTGCCCGTCCTTACCGTGCAATTGCGCACGGTCGTCCAGAACGTGAAGGCCCAGCGCACCGTACGCTAGGTGCGGTAGACAGGGCCAAGAGAAGAGAGGAAATGAGATATGTCACTGCGAATAATGCTGGCCGTGCTGGGCGTGGTCTTTGGGATTATGTGGGCCGCCACGGGCATCGGTTGGGCGATCATGATCGTGTGCTGCGCGCTCGCGGGGTATTACATTGGCGCCGTGCTTGAGAGCGGGACCGATCTTGCCGGAATCCTGGCCCCTCTGCGCCGCGCACCCTAGAGCGTATGCGGATCGCTCGCACGACGCTGGCAGCCGGTACACCTATCCTAACACCTGTAGGCATGCTATTCGACGACAATCCAGCACGCCCGTGTCCGGGCACGTCGCGAAGGAGGCCCCATGGCAACCTGGCTCATCCAGCAAGAAAGCGGCGGCACGCGCGCGTACAAGCTCGATCAGGCGGAACGGATCGATTTAATCTACGGCCTGCACGGGCGGGGTGTGGCCAGGGCCGCCATCGTATTCCCAAACAGAGGCACCGTCAGCGTGGTCAACGCGGGCTCGTTGCACGTCGTCCTGGGCTACCTCAACAGCCATTCGGCGACCGTTCCGGTGCCGGTCCCCGATGAAATAGATGTACCGGGCTGACGTACGCTCCGGCGACAGAGCGCGAACGGAGCGTTGCGCCACCGCTGGGCGTGTCCGTGTGGCGACTGCGTCGCACATTGGGCGAGGACACGCAGCATCCCCGCTACATCCGTAAGCAGTAAGATAGACGCGATGCATGCACTCGCCCATCACGGGCCCGGTAAAATGGATGCTTTCTTGGTGGCCTACGACACGCGCGGCCGAGAGGGGAGTGCTGACGCGGTCGTGAACCAGCCTTGACCAGGCCGGTCCGGCGAGACGGCACCGCCCCCATCCGTTCACACATCGTCACAGTCTGGTGCACAACTACTCACTCATGTGGCACCATCCGTCGTATAGGCTGAGGTCGGTGGGTATTTGCGTAGGAGGGCACACATGCTATTGTCCACAGAGCCCAGCCCGGCCACCGATGACTTTCTCTTCGTCGTCGGTCACGAGCTGCGCACGCCGATTACCGTTGCGCAGGGCTGCCTCGACCTGCTGCTACGGTTACCTCAATTCGCCGATCCCGAGGAGCGCCCGCACGCTTATGCCACGCTGGCACGGCAGCAGATGCAGCGTATGGCCCGCTTGGTGGAAGATCTGACCGATGTCGCGCGCATACAGAGCGGCAAACTGCGCCTCCAGCGCGCCCCGCTGGACCTGGCGGCCCTGGTGCCGCCGGTGGTGGAGACCGCCCGGATGCTGGCGCGGGGGCACAGCGTCGCGCTGGACTGCGGGCACGAGCCGCTGTGGGTACGGGGCGATGCGGGCCGGCTGGAGCAGGTGCTGCTCAACCTGCTCGGCAACGCCTTCGCGCACACGGCGGCGGGCACCCGCGTGGAGGTCGGGCTGTGGCGGGCGGGCGCGGAGGCGGCGCTGGTGGTGCGGGACGATGGCCCGGGCATCCCGGCGGAGGCGCTGCCGCACATCTTCGCGCGTTTCGCCCAGGCGGAGCACGCCGAGCCTGCGGCGCACGGGGGCTTGGGGCTGGGGTTGTACATCTGTCAGGAGCTGGTGGTGGCGCACGGCGGCTGCCTGGAGGCCCGATCGGCCGAAGGCGCGGGCGCGGCGTTCACCGTGCGGTTGCCGCTCATGGGAGCAGAGAGGTACAAGAGCGACATGCACAGGAGCCAGGAGAGCGGCCAGATGGCGCCTGACCTACAAGGCGCTTTCATCGGCCAAAAAGCTGCCGACCGGCGCTTACCATCCCGCGCGGGCAACCGCTGAGGAACCGAGCGGGTGATCATCAACTTGCGATTCTTCAGCAGCGCGGGCCAACGCCCGCTCGCGCAGATTGAGCCGGAGGTCCCTCATGTCCACGTCCACACGCCCGCGTCAGGAGGCACCTCTGCCCGCTGCGCATGCGGAGGCCGTCCCGAGCGTCGCCGACTGGCGTCAGCGCTTCCCCGCCCCGATGAGTCACGATGGGCACGCGGTCCACGATGTGAATGCGCTCTTCGATGAGCGCATGACCCTCGGGCAGCGTGCCGCCGATGCCGTGGCCCGCCGGTTGGGGAGCTGGCGCTTCCTGATCATCCAGAGCGGCGTGCTCGCGGTCTGGATCGTCGTCAACATCGCGGAGGTCGTGTTCAAACCCTTCGACCCGTACCCGTTTATTTTGTTGAATTTAGTCCTCTCGTTCCAGGCCGCCTATGCCGCCCCGGTGCTGCTCATGAGCGCCAACCGTCAGGCCGAGAAAGACCGGCTGGCCGCGCACAACGGCTATGTCGTGGGCCAGCGCGCGGAGGAAGAGAACCGCGCCATCTTGCACCACCTGGAGGCGCAAGACGAGCTGATGATCACACTGCTCCGGTCGCTCACAGCGCTGGAGGGCAAGATCCTGGAAACGGTCGAGGAGGGGGGCGAGGATGCGCTCACGCACCACCAGGGCGCGCTCCAGCGGGCGCTGCGCGATGACGATCACTCCACGCTCTAAGCCCATGACGGTCACGGCCGCGCCCCGTCCGGTTGCACCGGGACACGACGAGGATCACACACAACTCTTCGCGGGAAAGGGCCGCATCCGCGAGCTCGTCTTCGGCTCGCTCGATGGTCTGCCCTTGCCGCGCACGCGCTTGACCCGCCGAACAGAGGCAGCGACGGCGGCACTGGCCCGACCGCACACTCGACGACGAGTGGTGATCGGAGCCGTGCGATACTCTGAGCGTCGCGTGCAGGGCGCGCCGGGTGTAGAGTCGGCGCCCAGAAAGGAGCACCGTACATGGCTGAGTCGCCCGACATGATCGTGGAGAAGGTCAAGGAGTGCATCGCGGAGGGCCTGGCGGTGTATGAGCGGGACGGGCACAAGCTCGGCGTTGTGCACCGCTATGACACGACGACCGGCTGGATGAAGGTGGCGCATAGCCGGCACGCGCCCCGGGATCTATACATCCCCTTCAGTGCCGTCACGAGTGTCGACCCACGCGAGATCTATCTATCTTTGTCCAAGGGCGAACTCCTGCGCGACTACGGCGCGCCGCCGCCCCGCACGACCCTGACCGAGCAGACGGGGTGGCCCGAGCAGATGCAGACCACCGCGCTCACCAGTGAGCCCAGCGGCTACGATGGGGCGCCGGTGGTGGTAGACCGCGTGGCCCTCGACGTGCTGCTAGCGCAGATCACCCCTGGCATGCACGTCAACACCCACAGTGGGGAGGCGGTGGGGACGATCACACGTTACGACCCGCGCACCGGCGGCATGTTGGTCGAAAAGGGCGTGCTCACGCGCCATGATCTCTACCTGCCCATTACGGTGGTACAACGCGTGGACCACGCGGCCCACACGGTCTACTTGACGGTGGGCACGGAGGATCTGCAGCACCTGGAGCGTCGCGAGGTCGCTCTGGTGTTCTTCACACAAGAGGAGACCTGAGCACCCCACCACCGGGGCCGATACGCGGCGTGGGTGAGTCCCAGCGCTGAGACCAGCAGGTGGGAGAGCGGGTCCGTCAGTTGGAGGTGATAGCCCTAACCCAACTGCGCCAGGTCCAGGGCATAGCAGAACTGGCTGAGTTCTGACCTGCCTAGCGCGAACACTCCCCCCTGTTGTTCAGGGATTGTCTCAGACCGTCACAACAGCGGTCCAGTTCCGTCACCGGTACGGTGATGCCGTCTTGATACGCTGAGAGATAAGGGCGGCAATTGGATTGCGACAACGCACGAAAGGCAGCGTTCCCATCGCCGCATGGGCGAGGGCGCCGGCATACGGGTTCCGCCAATCCTTGGAAGGACAGGCCGATGATGCAAACATCTCACGAGATAGCCGCTCATGGCGGTACCGCTGCCAGCGACACGTCAAGTGGCGACCTCGGATAGTCCGGTGGTCGTCGAGCGCACGCTCACCTTCTCCAACCAGGGCTACGGGCTGACCATGAGCGCGGGCAGCAATACCCCGGCGACGAGATGGATCTTCGCCGAGGACACCACGGCCAATCACTTCCAGACATTTCTCACGATCCTGAACCCGAATACGGTGCCCACGCAGGTCACGGCCTGCTTCTACGGCCAGGGCGGCGATTCCCCGGGCAACCGGACGCCCGTGGCGCCCGGGCTCAGCCGCGCCAACCTCAAGTTCAACGACTTCCTCTCCGCGAGCGGCATCGCCAGCGTGGTCACCGGCAACCTGCCCGTGGCCGTGGAGAGGTCCCACCGACCGTGCGCTTATATCAATGTCAATACGTTCATCCCGGGCTTCAACGCCACACACGGTGCGGTCCTGCAGTCCGTCAGCGGGCTTTGGTTTCGTGGCCGAACAGACGGTGTTCGCGCCAAACTACAGCTCGCTGCGGAGCACGCCGGGCCTCGCTCAGTAGGCGCAGGGTTGCCCGCGTCGTCGTTACTGAGAACCGGAGAACCGCTGAGATCGCGGGCCTCGTGCCCGCGATCTCGGTGGGCGCCGAAGCCGGCACGCTTTCGGCCTTGGCTGTTCACTATCTGTCACAAGATGTCGCGCTATCTGCTACGTTCTATCGCCATTCTAGTGATATCTGAGTCATAGACTGAGAAGTGGGGGCGGAGATCGGGTCACCGGAATGTGGCCGGAGCCGTCGCCCTACACAAGTATGCGCCAACTCGACATCGTCCCGTTGGGGCGGCCTCGCACCACAACATCATGACGCCAATCCCGGCGGATCGTGTTAAGTACACTGGACCCGGTAATCCCAAGGAGTACAGTCCCATCATGTATAAGCGCAAAATAGCCGCCATGGCACTGGCCACAGCGGCCCTACTCACCCTCAGCGCACTGGGCCTGGTGGACCGCAAGAGCCTGAGCTACACCCAGGTCGCTCGCATCCGCGTGATCAAGTAGGCCGAGGGCGTCGATTGACGCTCCAACCGCGGCCACGGCTGTGGACACCCCACCCAGACGACTTTGGGTGGGGTGTCCACCCTCGGTTCGTTTCACATCCGGAAAGGAACGTCGCGTAGATTGGCCCACCGACGCGCAAATCGATGAACCTTGCTCGACTGGCACGTGGCTAGGTTGGAGGACACGGTGATGCACACGGGGCACAGGTTGGCCGCCAAGGTCCTGCATGGCGTCCGCGCGCCGTACGGTGTGACGACATGAGCGAACCGATGACAGCAGTGCTGCGGGAACGCGAGCATTCTCTAATCGCAGCAGCGCAGGACGATCCGGGAGCTTTCGCCGCCATATACGAGCAGCACAGGTTGACCACATCTATTCCTACGCCCTGCACTGCCTCCATGATCGTATGGCGGCAGAGGACGTGGTGTCAGAGACGTTTGGCCGTGCCTTTGAGAACCTGGCCCGCTATGAGTGGCGCGGCGTGCCCGTCTCGGCGTGGCTCTTCCGTATCGCAAGCAACGCCATCGTCAGCCATTACCGGAGGATGTCCACACTCCCACTGGATGCCGCCGTCTACCTGCAAGACGGCGGCCCGGGACCGGAAGAGGCGCTGCTGCGGAGCGAGCGACAGCGTGAGGTGCGTGCCGCTGTGGCGGCGTTGCCCCTGAGCCAGCAGCAGGCCGTGAGCCTGCGCTATGGGCAGGATCTCTCGTATCGGGAGATCGCGCTCATTCTTGGGCGGACCGAGGGGACAGTCAAGCAACTGCTGCACCGGGCCCGCCGTGGCATGCAGCGGCGTCTCGCCGCAGGTCCGGAAGGTGGCGAGGGCGTTGCGCGCCGTGACAGCATTCTAAAAGCCCGCCGCTCTATCGCGAAAGTGAGTACGTTATGACTTCTCGAATCGCTCCCTCCCCCTCGTCCAGCTTCACCATGTCGGCGTTCGCCGTGCCGTATTTTGCGCTCGCCGATTCCGCCAACATGGGACCCTATGCGCCGGCGATACGCCATGTAGCACAGCCCAGTTTGAGGCCAGCACCTGTCTGTCGCCATCCAATACGTCCGTACCGCCGACCAGTCCGCCGCCGCCGGCTGCGACCGCCGTAGCCGCGGCTATATGGCGACCGTCATCGCGCCGCCGCCCCGTCGCTGTCTTTCAGCCTGCCCACCGGGCCTGCGATCACCGGTCAGACGCTGGCGGTCAAGATGCGCAGCCAGGCCGCACATACGCGTGACGGGCACAGGTAACGACGACCAAGACGGCCCTGGCGGGCACGGGCAAGAAGCAGAAGCGGGTCAAGCAGACTGTGATGCTGCACACAGTCCGTACCAAGGGAACCGCCGACGCTCACGGGCAGTTCACCGGGCGCGTGCATATCACCTACCGGCCCAAGAGCACCATCCAAGCCACTCTCACGATCAGCGCGCCGGGCGCACGACCACGCGCACCGCGCACGTCACGATCCAGGCGCCGCGCGTCGTGGTCAGCGTCTCACCCAGGTTCGTGAGGAGCGGCCACGGGCCCACCGTCATCGTACACACGGCCGGGCGCGCGCGTCGTGGCCCTGATGCAAGTGCTCAAACGCACACAACGGTTACGGGTCGCGGCAAGCAGCGCCAGAAGGTCACGCACGCGGCGCAGGTGGCCGGCACGGCACACGTCACGCTCACGCCCTAACGGGCCCAAACGAGAGACAGTGTGCGCGACACGAGGTCGCGCACACTGTGAACCGCTATGACCATCCGTGTGGGGATTGTGCCGATGCGCCACGCGGGCGCACCGGCCGGCTTGTCCCACGGCCCCTACGCACGCTGGAGGTCGCGCACGATCCCGGCATACGTCTCCACCAGCGTGTTGGCCACCCGCTGCGACGGGGCCGCGCCCACAATGTGCACGAGCGGACGCTCCGCGTCCGGCAGGACCAGCACCCACTCAGATTCTCCGATCGCGATGTGCACACCCGCACCGGCGCGACTCGTGCCGGCACCGGCGCGCGCGGTCAGCGCGCGCATGAGCACGCTCGTCCGCTCCCACGGACAGGGGACCTCGGTCGTGCTCTGGACATAGGCCGGCAACGCGCCCACGGCCTGGCGCAGGGTCGATCCGGTCACTGCCAGCAGGTCCAGCAGCGTGAGCAACCCCATCAGGGCATCGGCGGTGGGCTGGAGCCGGGGGATGATGAGGCGGCCGGCCGCGTCACAGGCCACCAGCACGCCCCCACCGCTCGGCGCACGCGCCGATGGTCCGGCCGGCGTCCGCCCGAAGGTGCCGACCTGCTGTGTGGCCATTTGTTCGTGTATGGGCGGCGCCACCACGCTCCACTTTGCCGAGATCCCGGCCTGCGCCTGGAACGCCAGCGCCTCCATCACCGAGCCGACGACCAGGGGCGGTACGCTCTGCCCCCGGTCGTCGGTCAGGAGCAGCGTCTCGCCACTGCTGTCGATGACGGCGCCCAGATCCAGGCCCAAGGCGACCGTGACGGCGCCGACCCGGCGCACCGGCGCGGCCAGGTCGCCCTCCGCGGGTGCCCCGGGCACGTTGTCCTGGACGTTTTCGTCGAGCGCCACGCTGCTGCAGCCCAGGAGATCAAGCAGGTCGGGCAGGACTGCCGCTGTAGGTCCGTGACGGTAGTCCACCACCAGACGGAAGCGGGCCGCCCTGATCTGGGTCACATTGATCAGGGCCAGAACGGCCTGCCGATAGCGCCCCACCGCATCGGTCACCGAGCCGATCACGCCCAGATCCGTGGGCCGCGCACGCCGGATCTCCTCGCGGAAGACGTGCGTCTCGATGGCGTGCTCCGCTCCCAGGGCGATGTCCTGCCCGGTCGTGTCGAGCACCTGCACCTCCGCCAGACGCCCATCCTGCGTGTTGAGGCGTACATGTACCCCGCCGCTCACCTCCGGACTGGTGCGTACGGCGTGGCGGAACACCGGCAGGGGTACGGACGCACAGTCGCGCACGTTGATACCCGCGGACGACAAGCCGGCGATCAGCGCCCGCTTGAGCATGCGGGAAGTGCGGGACAGATCACGGTTGACGGCGACGGTGCTGCCCGGCGGCAGGGTGGTGCCGACGGCCGCGCCGAGTCTGGCGGCGAATTCGGGCGTCACATCCTGGTTGGCCACCCCTCCCACGCTGTGGCCCCGGAACAGCCGTCGCTGGCCGCGCTGTCCCCACACGACGGAGCTGGAGACCGTCGCGCCGGCTTCAATCTCTTTGTCTGGCCAGATCCTCACGTTGGCCTCAAGGCGGGCGCCCGCGCCCACCCGGCAGGCGTCGCCGACCACCGCGCCCTCGCAGAGCACGGAGTGAGCCGCCAGCATGCACCGCGCGCCCACCAGGGCCCCGCGCAGGTCGGCCCGTTCTCCGACCGAGCAGCCCGGCCACAGGATGCTGTGCGCGATGTGCGCCTGCCGCGCCACCCGCGTGTGCGCGCCGATCACGGCCGGCCCCTCGATCACCACCCCCGGCCCGATCTGCGCGCCCGCACCGAGATAGATCGGGCCGCTGAGCTGCGCATCCGCAGCGATGTCCGCCCCCTGCTCGCACCACACACCGGGCCGCTCGCTCGGTGCGCCGACCTCCACCTGCACCCGGCCGTGCAGGACGTCGAAACAGGCGCGCGCATACTCGTCCAGCGTGCCGACATCGGTCCAGTATCCGCTCGCCACGTAGCCGTACAGCGGCTGGCCCCTGGCCAGTAGGGCGGGGAAGAGGTCCTGGCTGAAGTCGCCCGGCCGGCCGGCCGGGCACTGCCGCAGCACCGCGGGCTCGAGCACGTAGATGCCGGTGTTGATGGTGTCGCTGATCACCTCGCCCCACGACGGCTTCTCCAGGAATCGACGGATATGCCCGGAGGGGTCGGTGGTCACGACGCCGTAGCCCAGCGGGTTGGCCACGCGCGTGAGGGCGAGGGTGGCGACGGCGTTCGTGTCGCGGTGATAGTCCACCAGGGCCGTCAGATCGATGTCGGTCAGCGCGTCACCGCTGAGCACCAGGAAGGTCTCGTCGAGCAGGTGGGCGGCGCGTTTCACCGCGCCCGCCGTACCCAGCGGCACTTCCTCCACGCTGTACTGCAGCCGCATCCCGAGCGCGGCACCGTCGCCGAAATAGTCCTGGATGCGGCGTGCCTGGTACTGCACGGTCAGGAGCACCTCGGTGATACCGTGGCCCCGGAGCAAGAGCAGCAGATGTTCGAGTACCGGACGATGCACCAGGGGGATCATAGGCTTGGGCCGCCCGAGGGTCAAGGGGCGCAGCCGTGTGCCCTCCCCACCAGCCAGGATGACTGCTTTCATCGCGTCCTCTCCCCTGCTCTGCTCGTGCCCGACCCCATCACGGATCAATCAGCGATGAGAAGGCGACCGTTGTCACGCGTGTGGCCTCGCGGATGGTGGCGGGCACGGGGGCGGGCGTGAACACGAAACGGTTGGCGAGGACGAAGTTGGCGCCGAAGACGCAGGCGAAACCGACATCGCTGGCCACATAATCATTGACGTGCAGGCCATACCTGAGGCCGCAGCCGATGAGCAGGGCGAGCCCCCAAGCCGACACGCTGCTCAGCTGGGCCTTCAGGGCGCGTTTCGGCCAGTCCCAGCCCCGCAGATGCGTCTGGTCGCTGTAGGTGTAGCATTGGTTCAGCGTGAAGTTGAGCAGGGTCCCGATCTCGAAGGCACACGGGGCGGCCAGCCAGTAGACCCCGCCCAGGACCGGTTCGATCAGGGCCAGGGCCAGATTGTTGACCGGGATGCCGAGCCCGCCCACCAGCCCGTAGCGCACGATGCGCAGGCCGAGGACGCGCCGCAGCCGGGGCTCGATCCCGCGCGGTCCCGCAGCCGGGCGGGGATCGTGTGCCCCCGGTACGAGGCCGTCAACCGGGTGCAGCATCGCGTCCTCCCGGCGCCAGCCGCCGCTCGTAGGCGCGCGCGGTCTGCTCGTCCGCGGCATGGACGCGGCGCACCGGCGCCAGGAGCGTGTCGATCAGCTCCACCGCCAGCCCCTGCCGGGCCCAGACCCCGCGCCGGCGCCCCTCCACCACCTGGTTCGTGGCCACCCGTTGGAGTGTCCGTTCGTACGCGTCGTGTGAAGCGCGCATCATGATCCTGTCTCCTTTCGTCGGCGCCGCAGGGATCGCTGCCCGGTCTGTCCCC
>Ga0209581_1003795_pt1 | contig 12634 bp, 9 predicted proteins | sample Coa_R2_FD_187160 | JGI IMG/M metagenome (GOLD analysis project Ga0209581, IMG submission 187160) | Surface soil microbial communities from Centralia Pennsylvania, which are recovering from an underground coalmine fire - Coalmine... | ecosystem: Environmental > Terrestrial > Soil > Unclassified ...
CGGGCGCCGCCTCGGGCGCGATGTGCCCGATCACGAGGCCGTGCGAGCCGCCGGAGAACCGGCCGTCGGTGAGCAGCGCGACCTCCTCGCCGAACCCGGCGCCGGCCAGCGCGCCCGTGACCGCGAGCATCTCGCGCATCCCGGGGCCGCCCCGCGGCCCTTCGTTGCGGATCACGATGACGTCGCCGGCGGCGATGCGGCGGCGGACGATCGCGTCGAAGGCGTCTTCCTCCCGCTCGAACACGCGCGCGGGACCGCGAAACGTCTGGCGCCGGACCCCGGCCGTCTTCAGCACGGCGCCCTCGGGCGCGAGGGTGCCGGTGAGCACGGCGAGCGTGCCGCTCGGCTCCATGGGCTGGCGCACCGGGTACACGATCGGCTGGTCCGCCGGCCGCCGCACCCCGCGCAGGTTCTCGGCCATCGTGCGGCCCGTCACCGTGAGCGCGTCGCCGTGGAGGTAGCCGCCCTCGAGGAGCTCGTGCAGCACCACCGGCACGCCGCCGATGCGATCCAGATCCACCATCAGGTACCGGCCGCCGGGGTGCATGTCGGCGATCCGCGGCGTCGCGCGGCTGATGCGATCGAAGTCCTGCAGCGCCAGGTCCACGCCGGCCTCACGGGCGATGGCCAGGAGGTGCAGCACGCCGTTGGTCGATCCGCCCATGGCCACCAGCGTCGTGATCGCGTTCTCGAACGCCGGGCGCGTCAGGATGTCGCGGGGCCGGATCCCGTCGCGCAGCAGGCGCATCGCCGCCTCGCCGGTGCGCCGGCAGACATCGGCGCGCCGCGGGTCGAGCGCCGGGATCGAGGCGCTTCCCGGCAGGGACATGCCGAGGGCCTCGACGCAGGACGCCATGGTATTGGCCGTATACAGCCCGCCGCAGGAACCGGCGCCGGGACAGGCCGTACACTCCAGCCGGTAGAGCTCATCGTCGCTCATCTTGCCCTCGGCGTGGGCCCCAACCGCCTCGAAGACGTCCACGATCGTCACGTCGCGCCCATCGAAGCGGCCCGGCAGGATCGTGCCGCCGTAGAGGAACACGCCCGGCACGTTCAAGCGCGCGAGCGCGAGCATCATGCCCGGCAGGCTCTTGTCGCAACCCGCGATGGCGACGAGCCCGTCGAACGCCTCCGCGATGACCATCAGCTCCACGGAGTCGGCGATGACCTCGCGGCTCACGAGCGACGCCTTCATCCCCTCGTGCCCCATGGCGATCGCGTCGCTCACGGCGATCGTCGTAAACTCGATCGGCGTGCCGCCCGCCGCCCGGACGCCGTCCTTGACCGACCGCGCCAGCGTGTCCAGGTGCAGGTTGCACGGCGTGACCTCGTTCCACGACGACGCCACGCCCAGCAACGGCTTGGCGAGATCGTCGTCGCCGAGCCCGGTGGCCCGCAACATGGCCCGGTGCGGCGCGCGGGCGGCACCCTCCGTGACCGCCGACGAGCGGCGCTTCATATCCGCGGTGATCCTTGCCATGGGTCGATCGGCCTCCTCGCGCGCGCGTGCGGCGCGCAAACGTGCCCGCCCTTTCTCCGGTATGCGCTGAGAGCCCTCCCCCGCCCGCTCCGGCGCGGCCGGCGCCGTCACGGCGGCGCCGGCGCCGGGTGCGGCCCGCCGCCGTTCGCGGCCACCGTGACAAACGCGCGCGCCAACCGATCGCGGATCGCCCGCCCAATCCTCAGGTCCCAGCAGTTGACGATGGCCAGCCGGAACCCGCCCGGCGGCATCGCGTGCCGCGCGAGCGGCCGCCGCGGATCGAACGTGATCTGGATGCTCGACACTCCCGGGGTCCGGCGCAGCCGGCGCACGGCCGCGGGGTCGATCCAATGGTGCCGCCCGTGCGCGCCGAACAGCGCGATGCTGTAGCCGCGGCGCGGGAGGACGTCGAATCGCCACCGGCCGTGCGCGTAGAGGTCCACGACGCACTCCAGCCATCCCGGCCCGTGGAGGTCGATCCATTGTTCCGACATGCGCAGGTGGCACTCGATGATCTTGCCGCCGATGGACTCGAAGTTGACGATGCCGGTGAAGCCGCGAAGGTGACGGCGGATCCAGCGGCGGCAGTACGCCTCCAGCCGCGGCAGCGGCCGCCCGAGCACGATCCAGTAGTCGAATCTGCCGCCCGGCAGCCGCTTGCCCTCGGTATGGCTCCACCACCGCGGCGCGCCCCCGACGAGCGCGACGTCGGTGCTGATGTGGCGCCCTTCGAACAGCGTCATCCAAAAGTGTCCCGGCGTGAAGTGCGCATCGAGGTCCGCGGCGGACCGAAGGACGAACCCGCCGGCGCCCATGCCGTGCAGGTTGACGATCGGCTTGCTGAATACGGGGAAGCGCGGGGGCATGACGCCGTGCGGGGCGTGCGCGATGCCTTGCGTGGCGCAGATAAAGAGCTTGTTGTACACTTCGCGGAAGCCGGGATAGAGTTGCCAGGCCGCGGCGTCGTCGACCGGCACGGCAACGCGCGCCGGGCAGGCCACGCCCTCGAAGTACTGCCACCGCCACGGGTCGACGCCCGGGAACGCCGCCCGCGCGCTAGGGGGCGGCTCGTCGTGCAGGTTGTACAGCTCGAGCAACGCGTCCCGGGGATCCCCGGCTCCGTTCTCGCGGGTCTGCGCGGGCACGGCCAATGGTCCGGGCGCGGCGCGCAACCCGCGCGGGCGTGCGCGCGGCGCGGCGAGCGCGCCCGTCGCGATACTCGCCGTCACAAAAGACCCCTCCCGCGGCGCGCTGTGTGATCCGGTCTCATCTCGTCCTCCCATGACGTGCTGCGGCTCGTCTCACCGCAATCTCCCGGAGCGGGGCCCGTGCGTCGTCGTCGAGGCGTTCGGCCTGGCGCTCCCCGTGTCGCCACGCTGAAGCGCCGCACTAAGCGTACGCCTCATACACCGCGCGTCCCACCTGGCCGATGGCCAGGCGCCCCTTGAGATCGTCGGCCAGATCCCGCGTGAACACGGTCACCACGCACGCGCTCCGGGGCGCGTACAGGATCGCGGCGTCGTTGCTGACACGCGAGAGGGAGCCGGTCTTGTGCGCGATCTCGACCGACGGCGGCAGCAACAACGGCAGCCGGTCCCGGACCTGCTGGCGGCGCATGATCTCGAGCATACCGCGGCACACGGTATGCGGCAGCGGCCCGCCGCCGGCGGCGCCGTCCAACGTGGGGCGGAGCACCGCCTCGAGCAACCGCCCCATCTCCCGGGGCGTCGTCATGTTGGCCGAGGGATCCCGGTAGACCCGGGCGTCGGGATCGAGTTCGCGCCGCCGGAGCCGCTCCACCGCGGTTTGACGCATCTCCGGCGTGTCCTCGGCCGCATCCAGGCGCACCAGATTGTACAGGAGCTCGCGGCAGCTCATCGTCACCACCGTCCGCTCCAAGCCGCACGCGCGGACGCGTTCGTTGACGGCCTCCTTCGTCACCAACCCCAGCAGGATGTCCGTCGCCGTGTTGTCGCTGATGATGATCATGAGCGTCGCGAGATCGCGCAGCGTGAACGAGAGACCGGCCGACAGCTCCTTGAGCACGCCCGATCCCGGCGTCTTCATCGCCTCCGTGAGCGTCACCCGATCGTCGAGCGATCGCTGGCCGGCGTCGACCTGCGTCAGCAGCTCGGCCAGGACCGGAATCTTGAACACGCTCGCCATCTGAAACGGCTCGTCGGCGTTGACCGCGACCGTCTCGCCCGTCGCGACCGCGTGCACGTACACGCCCATCGTGCCGTCGAGCCGCGAGGCGATCCTGCGGATCCGCCGGCGGAGCACATCGGCCATGCCCTTGCCCTCCTCGTGCGGGTATCGTGCGGCGCGGCGCGCCGGTGGGCGCCGCCGGAACGCACCCGTGGTTGGTTCGGGAGGTGCGCCACCGGACCCTACCCAATGATATATACTCGCCGCGTAGGGCGCGGCCGTGTCGAAGGGGCGGTGAGGCGCGATGGCGCAGTGGACGGTCTATCCAAACGGCGTGCCGCCCGCGAGGACGGCCGCGCTCGCCGAACAGATCGAGCGCGACGGCGGCCGCGTCCTGGCCCTGTACCGGGAGCCGCTCGGCGAGCACTGGCAGATCTTCGGCCTCCTGCCGACGGCCAAGGTCGAGGCCACGCCCTACCAGCGTGATCTCTCCCCGACCCACGTCAAACGCCTGACGGCCGTCGTGAAGAAGCTCGATCGCTTCGTCGATCCCATCGTCGTTATGTCGCCCCAGCCGGGCCGCTATTGGACGCCGAACGGGAACCACCGGCGGGAGATCATGCGGAAGCTCAAGGCCGACATGATCGCCGCCATCGTCGTCCCCGAGCCCGAGGTGGCCTACGAGATCCTCGCATTGAACACGGAAAAGGCGCACAACCTCAAGGAGAAATCGCTCGAGGTGATCCGGATGTATCGCGGGCTCGCCGGCGCCGAGCCCGCGCGCGGCGAGAACGATTACGTGTTCCAGTTCGAGGCGCCACACTTCATCACGCTGGGCCTGCTCTACGAGACCAACAAGCGGTTCGCCGGCGGCGCGTTTGCGCCCATCCTTCGCCGCGTGGACAAGTTTCTCAACGGCACGTTCCGCAGGACGCTGCCGGAGCGCGAGGAGCGCGCCGCGCTCGTACGCGCCGCCGACGAGGTGCTCGGCCGCGCGGTCGAGCGGATCAAGCGGCGCGGCATCCGCCATCCGTACGTCAAGAACTACGTGCTCGCCCGCACGACGCCCCTGACGCGGCAGCGCAAGACGCTGCCCGGCTTCGATCAGACGTTCACGCGGCTCCGCAGCAACATCGAAGCGTTCGACGTCGACAACGTCCGGTACGAGGACATCCAGCGGTCCGCGATCATGGCCGCGCCCGCGCCAGAGTAGGGCGGCCGCGGTCACCTCGACCGGTGCGAGGACTTGTCCCCGCCGGACCCGTACAGTCCAGTGGGACCACGCATGCCTTCGTGTCGAGGAGCCGCTGATGACCGAGGTGGCCAAGATCACGATCGAGGTTGCCGGCGGCGCGGAGACCATCGTGGCCGAGCCGAAGCAGTTCAAGACCGGATCGCGCGGCTTCTACGGCCAAGGCAAGGTGCAGGCCGCCGACGGGCGCCGGTACCAGGTGAGCGTCAACATCGTGGAGATCGGCAGCAAAGGCAAGGGGCCCGCATGACCGGCGCGCCGCGGGCGAGCGGGCGATGAGCGACGTCGTCGTGGTCGGAGGCGGCGTGGTCGGGCTGTCCGCCGCCTACCATCTCGTCTGCGAAGGCGCGCGCGTGACCCTGGTCGACCGCAGCGACGCGGGGCAGGCCACGGCGGCCGGCGCGGGCATCCTCTCCGGCGGGGCCCTGAGCCGCGGCACCGATCCCCTGCACGAGCTCGCCGTCAAGGCGTTCGACTACTATCCGGCGTTGATCGCGCGCCTCGAGGCGGACGATGCGGGCGACACGGGGTACGCGCGTTGTCCGCTGATGCTGATCGCAAGCGACGAGCGCGACCGTCGCGAGTTCGAGGCGGCCCGCGCTGCGATCTTTGCGCGGCAGGCCGCCACGGGGCGGCCCGCTCCGGAGGACCTCCGCGAGATCGCGCCGGACGAGGCGCGGCGGCTGTTCCCGCCGCTCGGGGACGTGCACGGCGCGTTACTGTCCCGTGCCGCCGGGCGCGTCGACGGACGGCTGCTCGCCCGCGCGCTGCGCCGCGCCGGCGAGCGCCGCGGTGTCCGCATCCGGCAGGGCAGCGTCGCCCGGGTCCTCGTCGAGCACGGGCGCGCCGCCGGTGTCGCCGTCGACCGGGAGGAGCTTCGGGCCTCGAGCGTCGTGATCGCCGGCGGGGCGTGGTCCCCGGCGCTCACCGACGCGCTCGACATGCCGGTCCGGGTCGCGCCGCAGCGAGGGCAGATCATCCACCTGCGCCTCGCCGGCCGCCCCACCGGCGAGTGGCCCATCATCAGCGGGTTCCGCGAACACTATATCGTGGCGTGGCCCGGCGGTCGGATCGTTGCGGGCGCGACGCGCGAGACCGGATCGGGATTCGAGCCGGTGCTCACGGCCGGCGGGGTCCGCGAGGTGCTCTCGCAGGCGATGCGGGTGGCGCCGGGACTGGCGCCCGCGGAGGTCGTGGAGATGCGCGTCGGCCTGCGGCCGCTGTCGGCCGACGGGCTGCCGGTGCTTGGACCGCTGCCGTCCGTCGAGGGAGCGTACGTGGCGACCGGCCACGGCCCGAGCGGCCTGCAACTCGGACCGTTCAGCGGCAAGATCGTCGGTGATGCCGTGCTCGGCCGGACTCCGGACGTGGACCTCGCGCCGTTCTCGCCCGCACGCTTTCGCGTCTAGGTCCGGCTCACCCGCGCCCGCGAGCGGGTGGGCTCGGGACCCGTCGCCGCGCACTCGATCGTTACCGCACAGGCGCCGGCGCGATGATGACGCTCCCGCTTGCGTGGACGCGGGCGACCTGACCCGGGTACACGACCGTCGTCGTGTCGTCCTGGTCCAGGATCGCCGGCCCGGACACCGTCGCGCCGGGCGGCAGGGCGAAGCGGTCGTACACTGGGACGGCCTGATGCCCGTGCCCGGCGAAGTACGCGCGGCGCGTCCCGGCGGCGGCCGGGCTCGTCGCCGGTAGGTCGGCCGGGCCGGCCGCGGGCGCCGGCAGCGTGTAGGCGTGGACGCCCCGCAGGCTCACCAACTCGACCTCGCTCTCGTCGCTGTGGTGGCCGTAGTAGCGGTCGTGCACCTCGTCGAAGCGCCGGCGCAGCGCCGTGAGCGCCGCTGCGTCGATCGGTCCGTCCGGGACCGGCACGCTGAGCTCGTACGACTGACCGACGTACCGCATCTCCGCGTACCGCTGCACCGTGACGCGCTCCAGGGGAACCCGCTCGATCCGCATCGCCTCGGTGCACTGGGCGTCGATGGCCGCAAACACCGCGGCCACCTCGGCCGCCGACGCGTGCGCCATCGGCCGCGGGTACGGGCGCACCTGCTCGTGCCGGATGTCCGCCATGAGCAGCCCGTACGCGGAGCCGACCCCCGGCCGCGGCGGCACGACCACGGCCCGGGCGCCCAGGAGCGCCGCGAGCCGGCCCGCATGCACCGGCCCCGCGCCGCCCATCGCCACGAGCGCGATCCCGCGCAGGTCGTACCCGCGCCGGACCGATACCAGGCGCACCGCCTCCGCCATCTGCGTGTTCACGATGTCGTGGATGCCCGCGGCCGCCTGCGGCACGTCCATGCCGAGCCGCCCGGCGATGCGCCTCAGGATGGCCTCGCGCGCGAGCTCGGGGTACAGTTCGAAGCCGCCGCCCGCGTACCGCGCGGGATTGAGGTACCCGAGCACCAGGCTGGCGTCGGTCACGGTCGGCTCGGCCCCGCCCTTGCCGTAGCACGCCGGTCCCGGCTGCGCGCCCGCGCTCTCCGGCCCTACCTTCAGGCCGCCCGCGGCGTCCAGGAACGCGATGCTCCCGCCGCCGGCGCCGATCGTGTGCACGTCCACCATGGGGACGCGGAGCGGATACTTGTCGATCCGGCCTTCGGTGCTCGTTTCGATGCGGCCGTCGCGAACCATCGCCACGTCGAAGCTGGTCCCGCCCATATCCAGCGTGACGAGATCGCGAAAGCCGGCGTCGCGCCCCGCCGCGGCGCCGGCGACGACCCCGGCGGCCGGACCGGACAGCATCGTCCCCACCGGGCGCTCGACGGCAAGCCGCGCGGCGGAGATCCCGCCGTGCGACTGCATGATCTGGAACGGGCAGCGAAATCCGTGCCCGGCGAGCCGCTCTTCGAGGTTGCGCAGGTAGGACGAGACCGCCGGGCGCAGATACGCGTCGAAGGCGGTGACCACGAGTCGCTCGTACTCGCGGAATCTGGGATCCACGGCCGACGACAGCGACACCGGCAGATCGGGCCAGCGCCCGTGGATCAGCGCCGCCGTGCGCTGCTCGTGCTCCGGGCGGAGAAACGAAAACAGGTAGCACACGGCGATCGCCTCGACGCCGTGCTCCTCCGTGAGGCGGCGGACGGCCGCGAGCACCGCGTCCTCGTCGAGCTCGCGGAGCACCGCGCCGCGCGCGTCCACCCGCTCGGGAATGCCGATGATCCGGCGGCGCGGCGCGAGGAACAACGGTTCTTCCGGGTCCGCGTTGAGATCGTACATCTCCGCCCGCTTCATCCGGCCCATCGGCAGGATGTCCTCGAACCCCGCGGTCGTGAGGATCCCGAGCGTCGCCCCCTTGTGCTCGAGCACGGCGTTGGTGCCGATCGTCGTCCCGTGTACGATGCGCTCGACGTCGTCCGGACGGCGGCCCGCCGCGGCGACGGCCCGCCGCAGGCCCTCCAGGAACGCGCCGGCCGGGTCCTGCGGCTGCGACGGCACCTTGAGGGCCACGAGCGCCTGCCGCTCGCGGTCGACCGCCACGACATCGGTAAACGTGCCCCCGACGTCGATGCCGACGATCAGGCGGCCTCCGCGCTCATCCACCGCGTGTCCCCCGCTCTCCGTGGCGCGCGCATCCGCGGGCGGCATCACGCCGGGCCCGCGCCGTGCCGGGGCTGCGCCCGCAGCGCCAGGGTCGCCGCCCGGTCGACGCGCGTGCCGCTCGGATCCAAGACGACGCCGTAGTCCCGGCGCGCCGCCTCGACGGAGACGCGGCCGTCCAGCACGTCCGCGAGGACCCGGTCGGGATCGCGCGCCAGCGGGTCCCCGTACCCGCCGCCGCCCGTCGTGAAGAACTGCAGCGTATCGCCCTCGTCGAGGTGGGTGAGGATCTTCGACGGCAACTCCTCCGCCCGGCCGTCGCGCCGCACGACGACGGTCCGGCACAACGGGGCGGGGCGGCCGCCGTAGAGGCCCCACGGCCGGAAGTTGTGCCGGTCCCGCCGGTGTGAAAACACGACCGGTCCGCCGGTCCAGCGGCACACCGCGACGTATCCCAGACCGCCGCGATATGTCCCGGCGCCGCCGGAGTCCGTCCAGAGCTGCAGGCGGTCGAACTGCACCGGCGACTCCATCTCGCAGGCCTCGATCGGGTAACTGGTGCAGTTGTTGATGTCCGTCTCCACGACGTCGATGCCGTCCTTGGCCGGCCGCGCGCCCCCGCCGCCCGAAAACGGCACGCCGAGAAACCCGACCCACAGCTTGTTGGTCTCCTTGCGGCGGCCGCCGACCAGCATGAGCGAGATCTGGCCGTGCGACGCCGCGGGGATGCGATCCGGCAGCGCCTGCGCCAGCGCTCCCTGGAGCACGTCGACGATGCGCTTGATGGTGTACGAGCGCAGGCCGACCGGCGCGGGCGGCAGCGGATTGACGAGCGTCCCCTCCGGTGCTTCGATCTCCACGCACCGGTAGCATCCCTGGTTGTTCGGCACGCGCGAGCCCGCCAGCGCGCGCACGACGTAGTAGACCGCCGACATCGTCGACGCGGGCACGGAGTTGACCGGTCCCTTGGCCTGCGCGTCCGTACCGGCGAAGTCGACGCAAAGCCGGGACCCGCGCACGGACACCGTAGCGCGGATGCGAAGCGGACGATCGCGCTCCACCCCGTCGTGATCGAGGAAGTCCTCGAACGCGTAGTCCCCGTCCGGGATCTGCTCGACGGCGAGCCGCGTCAGCCGCTCCGCGTAGTCCTGCAGCTCGTCGAACGCGGCGAGCAGCGTCGCGGCCGGGTACTCGCCACGCAGCTCCTCCAGCCGCCGCCGGCCGATGTTGCCGGCGGCCAGTTGCGCGCGCAGATCGCCGAGCAGCGTCTCGGGCACCCGCGTGTTGAGCCGGAGGATCTCCCAGACATCGCGGTTCGGCCGGCCGTCGACGAGCAGGCGCACCGGCGGCAGGCGGAGGCCCTCGGCAAAGATCTCCGTGGCGTTCGGCGGCGTGCTTCCGGGCGCGGCGCCGCCCACGTCCTGATGGTGCGCCATCGTGACGCTGAGCGCGACGACCTCCCGGTCCCAAAAGACCGGAACGACGACCGTGATGTCCGGCAGGTGCGTGCCGCCCTCGTACACCTCGTTGAAGGCGTACACGTCGCCGGGGCGCATCGTGGCCGAGGGGAACGCCTCCAGGATGCGCCGCACGGCCGGGATCATCATGCCGAGATGCCCCGGGAGCGCCGCGGCCTGCGCCAGGGTGTTGCCTCGCCGGTCGAACAGCGCCGAGGACGCGTCCATCGCTTCCTTGACGATGCTCGAGAACGCGCTGCGGCACAGGCTCGTCTCCATCTCGTCCGCGATGGATTGGAGCCGTTGATTGACGACCTCCAGGGTGACGGGGTCCACCGTCCGCGCCCCGGGCGGGACCGCGCTCCCGCGTGTCAGCTCCATGCCATGCCTCCTCCCTCGAAACACACGCTCCTCGCGGGGCCGATCACGGCGTCGCCTTCGTGTCGAGCGCGTCCCGCAGGCCGTCCGCGAACAAGTTGAAACCCAACACCGTGAACGCGATTGCCAGCCCGGCGAACGTCGCGATGTGCGGCGCCTCGAGCAGGTAGTCGCGGCCCGTGCTGATCATCACGCCCCACGACGCCGCCGGCGGCTGCACGCCGAGGCCGAGGAACGACAGCGCCGCCTCGAGCAGGATCGCGTTGGCCATGTAGAGCGCGGCGTAGACGATCAGCACCGACACGCAGTTTGGGAGCACGTGCCGCAGGATGATGCGGGCCGTGCGCGCGCCGATCGCGCGCGAGGCCTCCACGTACTCCTGCCCGGCGACGAGGAGCACGAGGCCGCGGATCACCCGCGCGAAGCCCGGCGTCGCCCACAGGCCGACCGCCAGGATCGTGCTCCGCACGTTCGCGCCGAGCACGCTCACCACCAGGATGGCGAGGAGCAGGTAGGGGAACGCGAGCAGCACGTCCAGCGCGCGCATCGTCACCTCGTCCGCGATCCCGCCCCAGTACGCCGCGACCGTGCCGAGCGCCGTCCCCAGCGCGAGCCCGACCAGCACGGACGCCACGCCGACCGCGAGCTCCACGCGGCTGCCGAAGATGAGCCGGCTCAGGACGTCCCGGCCGAACTCGTCGGTGCCGAGGAGGTGGCGGGCGGTCGGCCCCGCGAGCTTGTCCGCGAGCGATTGGTGCGCCGGGTCGTACGGCGCGAGGTACGGGGCCAGCGCCGCCACGATCAGCAGCACGCCGATCATGAGGCCGCCGCCGAGCGCGAGCCGGTTGCGACGGAGCCGCCGCCACAGGGCGGACGCGGAGGACCGATGAACGCTCACCGGTAGACGACGCGCGGGTCCAGGTAGGCGTAGGCGACGTCGACCGCCAGGTTGGTCACGACAAACGTGGCCGCGAGGAGCAGCACCCCGCCCTCCACCAGGATGTAATCCCTCGACGAGATCGCTTGGACGAGGAGCCGGCCCACCCCGGGCCAGGAAAATACGGTCTCCGTCAGGATCGCGCCGCCGAGCAGCTGCCCGAGCTGCAGCCCCAGGACCGTGACGACCGGGATGATCGCGTTGCGGAGCGCATGGCGAAACAGCACCGCGGCGTCGTGCGCGCCCTTGGCATACGCCGTCGTCGACGATTGGAACATGAAGAAACCGGGATATTTCTTCACCAGCGCGGGACCCTGATCGGTGACGCAGGCCTGGGTGAGCTGCGGATAACCATGCTTGGCGAAGGTCGGCGCCGCCGCCAGATTAAAGCCGGTGGCATACAGTCCGCCGATCCAATCGGCCTTGTCGACCGTGGCAGCGCGCTCGACCGCCTTGATCGCCTCGGCAGGCTGTGTGCGATCGTCATACTCAATCAGCTCAATCTTGCGCTGGCCGTCCTTCAACTTGAGCCCGCCGCGCTCATTGACCTCGTGAGCCCAAAGTTTGTAGGGCGGGAAATGAGTTATCGCCGCGCCCGGCGCAAGCGGGCCGGTCTTGGCTCCGATCACGGCGACCTTAATGGTACCTGTGTCCGCGCGGGCGGCGCGCACGAACGGCGCAGCCACAGCCGTAGCGGCAGAATATTTCAGGAATTCGCGACGTCGCATCAAATCCTCCCCTCGGTGAAAGCGTGCGCTGGGGTTCTACCCCCATCATTTCTGGCGCATGCGAATTATGATAGCGACATAAATTCCAGTTGCAAAGTGCTCGGGCGCCGCCGGCATAGTTTATTAAACGGCATCGGCATGCGCTCGCGCCACGAAACGTTTGCGAGCGCCAGGCCGGCAACATTTTCGCTTGCCGGCAAGGCAATTTGGGCAATCGCCCATTGAGCAACAGGGACGCCGACCATGAAATCCAGCACCGATCGCATCATCACGACCCACGCCGGCAGCCTGCCGCGTCCGCCGGAGCTGCTCAAACTCATTCGCGCCAAAGCGGCCGGCCAACCCTTCGACAACGAGGAACTTGCGGCCGAAGTGTCGCGTAGCGTCGAGACGCTCACCAAGCGACAGGCGGACCTCGGCCTCGACGTCATCAGCGACGGCGAAATGTCGAAGCCGAGTTTCTTGAGTTATATCACCGATCGGCTCGGCGGCGTGCGGGTCACGGCAGAGCCGTTCGGCAATCCATGGAAAGACTCGCGCGAGGTCAAGACCTTTCCCGAGTATTACGCATGGGAAGCCTCGCTTAACCTCAGTCCGGCGTCGGGCGCCAAGAGGGTCGTTTGCGACGGTCCGTTGACTTATCAGGGGCAGCGGCAGGTCGCAGCCGACATTGCCACGTTCAAGGCGGCGCTCGCCAAGGTGAACGTA
>Ga0209581_1003797_pt1 | contig 12633 bp, 8 predicted proteins | sample Coa_R2_FD_187160 | JGI IMG/M metagenome (GOLD analysis project Ga0209581, IMG submission 187160) | Surface soil microbial communities from Centralia Pennsylvania, which are recovering from an underground coalmine fire - Coalmine... | ecosystem: Environmental > Terrestrial > Soil > Unclassified ...
TCCAGCCCGTCGCGGCCATCTCAGGCGGCGGCAACCGCAACTCCGACATCCAGTACGTCATCGGCGGCCCAGACCTCGACAAGCTGACGGAGTATTCGCAGAGGCTTCTCGCCAAGATGAAGACGATCCCCGACGTGGTTGACGCCGACACCACGCTCGTCGTCGGCAAGCCCGAAGTGCAGGTTCACATTGACCGCGCGCGCGCCGCCGACCTCGGCGTCAAGGTCGGCGACATCGCGCAGGCTCTGAACGTTCTCATCGCGGGGCAGAAGGTCTCGACCTACAACGAGGGCACGGACGAGTACGACGTTCGCGTCCGCGCCATCGAGCAGGCGCGCACCAGCCCGCAGGCTCTGCAAAACCTCTTCGTGCAGTCGTCGAAGGTCGGCTGGACGAACCTCTCGAACCTCGTGACGACCGAAGAGGGGACGGGGCCGTCGGCGATTGACCGGCTCAACCGCCAGCGCCAGGTGACGCTGCTCGCCAACGTCCGGCCCGGCGGCTCGCAGGCCGCGGTCATTGACAAGATGAACCAGTTCGTCAAGGAGCTGAACGTTGACCCGACCTACACGACGGGACTCGCGGGCCGCTCGAAGGAGCTTGGGCGCACGGGCTACTACTTCGGCCTCGCGTTCCTGCTCTCGTTCGTCTTCATGTACATGATTCTCGCCGCGCAGTTCGAGTCGTTCATCCACCCGGTGACGATTCTGCTGACGCTGCCGCTGGCGATCCCGTTCGGCATCCTTTCGCTTCTTCTGACGGGGCAGACGGTCAACATCTTCTCCGGCCTCGGTCTGCTGCTGCTGTTCGGCGTCGTGAAGAAGAACGCGATTCTACAGATTGACCACACGAACGAGTTGCGCTCGCACGGCATGGAGCGACTCGAAGCGATCATTCAGGCGAACCGCGACCGACTCCGACCCATCCTGATGACGACGGTCGCGCTTGTCGCCGGGATGCTCCCGCTGACGCTCTCGACGGGGCCGGGCGCGGGCACGAACCGCTCCATCGGCGTGCTGGTCGTCGGCGGCCAGTCGCTCTGTCTGTTGCTGACGCTGCTCGCCGTGCCGGTCTTCTACTCTTTGTTCGACGACGTTGCGCGCAGCCGCGTCTTCGCGCGCTCGTTCGCCCTCGTCGGCGGCTCGTTCGCGTGGGCGCGTCGCCGAGTCGCGGCGACGGCGCACCTGTTTTTCAGTTTAATTGGCAGACAGTAAGCCGACAGTTTTGATTCACTTGGTGTAAACGCAATGCTCAACAGCAATCGTAATTTGACAGGCAGAATCCTCCTGCTCGCCGCGCTCGTCTCGACTACGTCAGCGCCGCTCCGCGCGCAGCAGACCGCGAAGCAGGCGCAGACCGATTCGACGCAGGCGCAGAAGCCCGCGCCGAAGTTCTCCGGCTCGATCTTCGGCGGCGCGGGTTCGTCGAAGCCGAAAGGCGCTGAAGACACGGACGGCGCGCAGAAGTCGAAGGGCGCGGAGAAGACGGGGGCCGGCGCGGACTCGAATGCGACGAACACGGATTCGGTCGAAGCCAAGCCGTCGCCGTCGCCGATTCCCTACATGACCGTCGCGGTCAAGCTCACGCCGCGCGCGGACGACGCGAAGCAATCGTCCACGCAGACTCCGACGACGACGCAGACGACACCGCCGCCCGCGCCTTCGGCCAACAACCCGCCGCCTTCGCAGGCCCCGGCGCAGTCGCCGCAGACCGCCTCGCCGACTCAGTCGCAGACGCAGCAGTCAACGAACCCGGCAGCGCCCGCGCAAAGCGTGCAGCCCGCGCAGCCCGGCGTGCCCGCGACCGCGCCGCCGCAGCCCGCGACACAGCAGACGCCTTCGACGCAGACGCAGACGAGCGCGCCCGGCTCGCAGATTCAGTCGCCGCCCTCGCCCGCGGCGCCGAGCGTCGGGGACGTGTCGTCGCCCGCGCCGCAGGACACGCAACTCAACGTCCCGCAGGTCGCGCCCGACTTCAAGGCGAGCGAAGGGCCTTTCCCCACGCTCGAACGCGTCGGAATTGACATGAACCAGCAGCGCCAGCTCTCCGTGCGCGAAGCAATCTCGATGGCGCTCGCCAACAACAAGGACATCGAGGTCGCGCGCGAGAACGTCCGCGGCGCGGAGTTCGACCTCAAGGCCGCGCGCGGCGTCTATGACCCGCACTTCCTGACGAACTCTTACTATGAGCACACCGACACGCCCGCGGCGAGCTTCCTTTCGGGGACGACGACCGGCGCGGTCACGCAGTCGGGCCTCTTCAGCACTTCGTCCGTGCAGGGCCTGACGCCGAAGGGCGGAGGCGGCTACCGCGTTGACTTCGTCAACAACCGCATCACGACGAACAACCTCTTCGCGGCCCTGAACCCGCAGTACCCGACCTCGCTGACGTTCAGCTACACGCAGCCGATCATCAAGGGGCGCGAGTTCGACCAGAACCGACGCCAGATCGAGATCGCGAAGAAGAACCTCAGCCTGACCGACGCGCAGTTTCGCCAGCGCGCCATCGAGACGATCACGACCGTCGAGCGCGCCTACTGGGATTTGGTTTACGCGCTCCGCAACCTGAAGATTCAGCAGGACGCCGTGCGCGACGCGCGGCAGCAGCTTGAGCACAACAAGCGGCTCGTCGCCGAGGGGATGCTCGCGCCGATTGACGTGGTCGCGGCGGAGGCGCAAATCTCCGGCTTCGAGCAGAGCGTCTATTCCGCGCTCGACGACGTGGGCCGCGCCGAGAACAATTTGAAGAGCCTCGTCGCCGAGAACCGCGACTCGCCGCTCTGGACTTCGGCGATAGTTCCGACCGACTCGGTTGATCTGGCGACGCCGCAGGTTGATGTGAGGGACGCGATGCAGGTCGCTTTGAAGAGCCGCCCCGAACTCTCCTCGTCCGACGCGGCGCGCGAGATAAACGAGATCGAGCAGCGCTTCGCGCGCGAGCAGACCAAGCCGCAGGTTGACCTCGTCGCCTCCTACGGGCTGGTCGGACTCGCGGGCGCGCTCAACACCGCGCCCAACCCGCTCTCGACCTCTTCGGCGCAGGTGACGCAGAGGGTCAACCAGCTCATCGGGGTCGTCAACCCGTCGCTCCCGCCGTCGCAGCAACTCGCCATCATCCCGACGACGACGCAGACGCTGCCGGGCTTCCTCGTCGGCGGCGAGGCGCAGTCGCTCTCGAACATCGCCGCCAACCGCTTCAAGGACGTGCGCGTCGGCGTCACGATCAACCTGCCGTTCCGCAACACGACCGCCGAGGCGCAACTCGGTCGCACGCTCGTTGACGCCGAACGGATCAAGACGCAGCGCGAGCAGTTGGAAGAACTGATACAGGTTGACGTGCGCAACGCCGTGCAGTCGGTGACGACGGCGCAGGCGCGGCTGCGCGCGGCTGCCGCGGCGCGCTCCGCCTCCGAGCAGCAGTACGCCTCCGAGCAGCGCAAGCTCGACGCCGGGCAGTCAACCGTCTTCCTCGTCCTCGAACGCCAGACGGCGCTCACGACCGCGCGCGGTAACGAGCTTCGCGCGCAGACCGAACTCAACAAGGCGCTCGCGGACTTGCAGCGCGCCACCGGCAACGCGCTCGAACAGAACCGCGTCGAGATTCAACTGAAGTAGTTAACGCCGGACGGGACTTAAGCGTGACGGGATGAGCATGAAAAGAATCGTCGCCTGTTTTTCTGCCGCGGCCTTCGCGCTCCTGCTTTTGAACTGCGCGGCTCACGCGCAAGGGGAGCATGATTCGGCGCGCGCAGGACGTTTGACTCGCGCGCAGTGTCGCTTCGAGCAACTCTCCGTGAAGCACGTCTCGGACGACGCGGCGATGGGCGGCGCGCGCTCGATCACCTACGCCCTCACGAACAAGTCTTCGTCGCCCTGCACGCTCGACGGCTACCCGCGCTTCGAGGTTTTGAGCGCCGCGGGCCGCGTCGTCCGCGGCGGACGCGCGAAAGACGGCCTGAGCGTTTTGGGCGACGAGGCCAAAGCGCCGCCGAGTCCGTTGATGATTCAGCCGGGAAAGGCCGCGCGGTTTCTCGTCTATTACAACGCGGGCGGGGCGGGGAACATGAGGCCGTGCCCGACCTACCGGCGCGTGCGAATCACCGCGCCGGGCACGGCGCGCGGCTTCGTCCTGCGCGAGTCGTTGCAGCTCTGCGGCGACTTACAGGTCTCGCCCGTCGGCTCGCCCGCCGCGAACGAAGGTCGTTAGCCTCAGCCCGCGTGCTTGCGACGACGCGCGGGCTGACCGAATCTTCAACCGCTCAAACTTCCAGGCGCAGGCCGTCGCGCGCCTCGATGGTCTCGCCCTCCCAGAGCTTCCGCGCCTCGGCCTCAATGTCGATTCCGTCCCACTCTGGATAAAGGTGCGCGAGCATCACGCGCCGCGCGTTCGACAGGCGCGCGAGCTTCATCGCGTCTTCGAGTTCGAGGTGAGTCCTGACGGGCTTCGAGCGGAAGAAGGAGCACTCCGTCACAAACAGATCAGCGTCGCGCGCCAGACCGGCGAGCGCTTCGGTGTAGCCCGTGTCGGAGGTGTAAACGAGCGATGCGCCGTCTGCGTCGGTCAGTCGCACGGCGAGGCTCTCGCTCGTGTGCGGAGTCGAGAGCGTCCGCGCCGCGAGTCCGTCGAAGACTTCAAACTCGGCGCGCGGCGCGACCTCTCGGACTTCGAGCGGGAAGGGCTGCTTGAAGAGTTCGTAGCCGCCCGCCTCGTCGAACCGGCGCAAAAGTTTCCGCGTCCCGCGCGGGCCGTAAATCGTGAGCGGCTTCGCGCGACCGCGCGTCTGCGGCGCGTGCTTCGTGCCGAAGAGGAAGGGCGCGAGTCCGCCGACGTGGTCGAGGTGAAAGTGGCTCACCCAGATCGCGTCGAGGGCGGCCCAGTCGCACCCTTCCTCGGCCATCCGGTGAAGCGCCGCGCCGCTGATGTCGAGCAGCATCGTGCCGCCCGCCGCTTCGAGCCAGTGCGCCGACGACGCGCGCCGCGGGTGCGGCAGGGCCGTGCCGGAGCCGAGAACCGTCAGCCTCATCATGCCGAGAGCCTTTCCGGGGAACTCCTGAAAGCCTACCAACGGACAATCGAAAATCAAAGATGCCGCGGCGGGCGTCGCTTTGCGCGCGACAACGTCCCGCCCGGCGCGCGCCGCCGACTCGCCTTTTTACTTTTGCCTTTTGTCATCTTTTGCGCTACATCTTTGTCAACGTTTTTCAAGCCTCGCGGGATCGGAGAAGGGCAGCCATCTGATGCACGGCGTGGTTTCGCTTCTGGACGAACGCCACTACGCGCGCGTCCAGGCAATCTGGGAAGAGTTGGGGCAGAAGTTCGACGTGCGCGGGATGTACGTCACGCCGTACCCGCACTTCTCGTTTCAGGTGGCCGAGGCTTACGACGAGGAGGCTTGCGCCGAGTACCTGCGCTCGGTCGCCGCGCGCCGGCGTCCCTTCAAAGTCCGCACCGCGGGACTCGGCATCTTCACCGTCGCCAACCCGATCCTCTACATCCCCGTCATCCGCAGCCCGCGACTTTCGGAGCTGCACGCGGAGCTTTGGCACAACGTCAAGCAGCGGACGCCCGGCGCGGTCGCGCACTACTACCAGCCCGAAGAGTGGGCGCCGCACATCACGCTCGCGCACGGCGACATCGATCAGGACAAGCTCGCCGACATCGTGCGCGTGCTGAGCCGGAGAAATTTTCACTGGGAGTTCACCGTCAGCAACCTCGCACTCATCTACGACACGGGGCGCGAGCAGGGGATTCGCTGCCGCTTCGACTTCGACTGCGGCGGCGCTTGAGGCTTTATGGTTTTAGTCACGAGTGAGGCAAAGGACAACGCGGACTTGGAGCTGGACGTGCTCGCCGTCTTCTCGCACCCGGACGACGCGGAGCTGACGGCGGCGGGGACGCTCCTGAAGTTGAAGTCGCTCGGCCACCGCACGGGCGTCCTCGACATGACGCGCGGCGAGATGGGCACGCGCGGCACGCCCGAAGGCCGCGCCGAGGAGGCGCGCGAGGCCGCGCGCATCATGCGCCTCGACGTTCGCCTGAATCTCGAACAGCCCGACGGCCACGTCTGGCTCACCGAAGAGTCGCGCACGGCGTTGGTGCGCGTCATCCGAAAGTACAAGCCCAAGGTGATTCTGACCGCGCACTGGGACGACCCGCACCCCGACCACGCCGCGACCGCGCGCATCGTGCGCGAGGCCGCGCGACTCGCCTCCATGCGGCGCTACGACGAAGAGGCCGGGCAGGGAGTCGTGAAGATGCCCGCGCTCGCGCACTCGGCCTACTCGCGCCTCGTCATGCCCTCGTTCGTCGTTGACATCTCGGAGCACGTCGAGGACAAGAAGCGCGCCATCCTCGCGCACCGCTCGCAGTTCTACGACCCGGCGTCGAAAGAACCCGTCACGCGCATCAGCGAGGAAGGTTTTCTCAAACAACTCGAACACCGCTGGGGCTACGTCGGCTCGCTCATCGGCGTCGCCGCCGGCGAAGCCTTCTACGTCCGCGAAGCCCTCAACGTCCAAGACCCCGTCGCGCTGCTCACGCGACCAATGAATATTTATTCGTGAGAGGCAGACGATACGGCGACTTGTTAGGCGTACCGCAGCACATGAAGAGCAAGCTGGCGAACATCGGGAAACTCTATCCTCTCATCCGGCAACTTAAATGTCGGACTCTTACTCACGTTGCCAGCATCAAGGCGCGGAAGAAAGTCTGCGTGCGTCCAGTAAAAGAAGGTCGTCAGCTTCTCATTTGCCGCAACCCACGCTGTCGGCTTGTGTTTGCCTGGACCCAATGAGCACCATGCGGCAAGTTGGTTTGGGTTGACCGGGATGCTCTCATTAGCGTGGAGAATCTTCGCCTCCAACAATATGAGCCGCGTAGAACCGATAAGGGTGAACCATAGATCAGGCACGTCAGGGTCAACAAACTTGCTATTCGACACTCCCTTCCGAGCCGTCATACCATCCAAGCTAAGGTACAGTTCTTTGTCCGTATCAATGAAGGGTGATAAGTAGCGATATAGTTCAGCGACAAAGCGACTTTCTTGTTTCACGTTGCCCTCCGCGCGGCCCTCAACGTCCAAGACCCCGTCGGGCTGCTCACGCCCTTGATAACACTTATTCGGAGGCCCCAGCGCTCTTACTTGCGCGCGATTATCAACTGCTCCGGCGTGGCGACGAGCGGGCGGAATTCGCTGTGGGAGAAGCCGGCGTTGCGGAACATGCGCTCGAACTCGGCGAAGGTGTAGGCGTCGCCCGCGGGAGTTGAGCCGAGCATCATCATGCTGAAGGCCGCGGGGACGGGCGGCGAGACCCTGTCGTCGTTGGGGATGAATTCGAGCGTCACGGCGCGACCGCCTTCCGCGAGCGAGGCGTGAACCTTCCGCAGAAGCGTCTCGCACGTCGGCGGGTCGAAGTGGTGCAGGAAGTTCGTCAGCAGCACCACGTCGTAGCCCGCGCCGAAGTCCGCGTCGAAGGCGCTGCCCTCAATCGTCGTGTAGCGGTCGGCGACGCCCGCTCGTTCGGCGTTCCCCTTGGCGACCGTGAGAACGTTCGGCCAGTCGAGCGCGACGACGCGTGCGCGCGGATTCTCTCGCGCGATGGTGATGCCGAACATCCCGTGGCCGGCGGCGATGTCGAGCACCTTTAACTCTCGCCCTCCGCCTTCGTTCAAGACCTGCGCGATCTGCTGCGCGGCGGGCATCATCATCGGCACCATCGCGCGCGCGAACTTGACCCAGATCGGATTTTCGGGCGCGACCGTCCCGCCCTCGCCCATCTGCGTCGTGCCGGCGCGGACGACCGCGGCGAGGTCTTTGTAGCCGTCGGTGAGCATCGGCGAGAGCAGGAACTCCGTGACGCCGCCCATGTACGCGGGCGAGCGGCGGTCGAGGAACACAGCCGCGTCGGGCGTCAGGCCGTAGCTCCCGCCCTCTTTCGTCAGGAAGCCGATGATGACGAGGTAGTCGCAGAGGATTCGCGTCCCGCGCTCCGAAGCTTTGCAGCGCGCGGCCAACTCAGACGGCGTCCGCGCGCCCTCGCCGACCGCCGTGAACACGTCGAGTTCGATGGCGGCTTTGAGCGCGGCGGTGCGCTGGTACGAGTTAAGCGTCTGGAAGAAGAGTTCGGGGGAAGGTTGCTGCGTCTGCTCGGACATGGCTTGTCACCTTGGAAGGATGGCGTCGAAGAGCGGCGGAATATTACGCCGCGCGACTCGACTATTCAACTCGTGACCGGAGATGTGTCGCTAGAAAAAACTCAGCCGTCGTCGGACTCGCGGAAGGCTTCGCGGAGGAGCGCGTTGAAACGTTCGGCGTGCTCCTCCTGCGGCATCATGCGGCAGCGGTCGAAGACTTCGAGACGGGCGCGCGGGTTGAGGCGGAGGAGGAGTCCGGCCTGCTCGATTGGATTGGTCGTGTCCTGTCGCCCCCACGCGAGCGTGACCGGCTGGCCGAGGCGCGCGAAGGGTTCGCGGATGTCTGTGTTGAGGTAGCCGGAGAGGAAGGCGGTCGCGGCGTGCTGCGCGCCGGGCAGGTGGCTGACGGCGTAGTAGTGCGCGACGACGCGCGGCGAGGCGAAGCGCCGTTCGTAGAAGAGTTGGTCGCGAGCGAAGTCGCGCACGCCGCGCTCGCTCGTCACCGCGTTGTAGAAGGACGTGCCCAGCACCGGCGAGTGGAGCAGCCCGTAGAATGCCGCGCCGGTCATGCCGGGACGCGTGCTCAGGTGATCCGCGCCCGTCGGCGAGACGAGGACGAGCGAGCCGATCAACTCCGGTTGTTCGTCGGCGACGCGGACGGCGAAGGCCGCCGAGAGCGTGTGCGCGACGACGAAGGCGGGGCGGCCCACGACTTCGCGTATGAAGTCTCGGATAAGTTCGACGTAGAGGTCTGAAGAGTACGGCGCGTTCGCCGGCTTGTCCGAGTAGCCGAAGCCGAGCAGGTCAACGGCGTAGGTTCGGAAGCCGGTCGAGAGCGGCAGAAAATTTCGCCGCCACATAAACGAGCGCGCGCCCGCGCCGATGCCGTGGACGAAAAGCACGGGCGGCGCGTCCTCGGCGCCCGCGTGCCTGTAGAAGATTTGCCCGTGCTTCCAAGAGTACGTGCCCGCCTCGCCGCCGAGCGCGCCCGTCTCCGGCTCCGGCGCTTCGCGCGCGACCGCCGCGTTCACAGCCGCCAAAGCCGCCACGCCCGCGCCGCCCGCGAGCAGTCCCTTCCAGAAGTTGCGGAGCTTTCCCATAAGGCAGAGGTCGGAGGTCGGAGGTCGGAGGTCAGTGAGAACAGCTTGTCTTTCACTGACCTCTGACCTCCGACCTCCGACCTCTTAAATGAACGCGAAGTCGAACTGCTCCTGATGGACGTGCTCGTCGCCGGTGAGGTCAACGGTGCCGAGGTAGTCTTCGATCTCGCTCAGCACGTCGCGCTCGGTCGTGCGGAGGGCGCTTGCGACTTCGGGGTTGACGCGGAGCGTCGTCTGCTTGAAGTGCTCGCCGTCGTTCGAGCGCGCCAGCCTTCGCGCCTCTTCGAGTATCTCGTAGCAGACCGTCTGCGGCGACTTCACCAGCCCCGCGCCCTGGCAGTACGGGCAGGGCGAGCAGAGCGTCCGTTCGAGCGACTGCTTCACGCGCTTGCGCGTCATGATGACGAGGCCGAAGTCGTTGTAGGAGAGAACCTTCGTCGGCGACTTGTCGTGGCGCAGCGCGTCCTGCAAGGTTTGCAGCACGCGCGCGCGGTTGCGTCGCTCCTCCATGTCAATGAGGTCGAGGACGAGGATGCCGCCGAGGTCGCGGAGTCTGACCTGCCGCGCGATCTCTTCGACCGCCTCCATGTTGGTGCGCGTGATCGTGTCTTCCAGACGCGAGCCGCCGCGCCCGACGAACTTGCCCGTGTTCACGTCAATCGCGACGAGCGCCTCGGTCTGGTTGATGACGAGGTAGCCGCCCGACTTGAGCCACACGCGCGGCTTGATGGCCTTATCAATCTCGGCCTGCACGCCGTAGGCTTCCAGTATCGGCTCCTCGCGCGTGTGCAGCTTGACGCGGTTGACCAGCCGCGGCTGGATGCGGTTGATGAACTCGACGATTTCGAGATACTCCTCCTCGCTGTCAACGCGGATGGCGGTGAAGTCGTCGGAGAGCTGGTCGCGCAGCAAACGCTGCACGAGGTCGAGGTCTTTGTGCGCGAGCGCGGGGGCCTTGACCCGCTCGGCGTTCTTGCGTATGTCGCGCCACGTGCGAATCAAATATCGCGCGTCGTCCCGAAGGTCTTGCTCGGAGATTCCGACGCCCGCGGTGCGGACGATGAAGCCGCCGGAGGGAACCTCCTCCTCGCGGACGATTGCCTGTATGAGCTTGCGAAGGCGCACGCGCTCCTGGTCGGACTCGATCTTGCGCGAGACGCCGACGTGTTCAATCGTCGGCATGTAAACGAGGAAGCGACCGGGCAGCGCGATGTGCGAGGTGATGCGCGCGCCCTTCTGCGAGATCGGTTCCTTCGCTATCTGGACGATGATCTCCTGGCCTTCGCGCAGGAGGTCTGTGATCGTCGGCTGGCGCTCGCGCCGACCGCGACCGCCGCTCTCGCGCTGGCCCCGACCGCTCTCACGACCGCCGCCTTCGCGCCCACCGTCGCGTCCGCTTTCGCGGCCCGCCTCGCGACCGCCGTCGCGTTCGCGACCGCCTTCGCCTCGACCACGCTCGCGGTCTCGCCCGCGTCCGCCGCGCTCGCGCTGGCCGCCCGCGCGCGGTTGCGAAGGCTGCTGCTGATGTTGTGCCGGCTGCTGCTGGGCCTGCGGCGCGGCAACAGTCTCGACTACTTCTTCGGGTGTGTCTTCGTTGATGACTTCGGCCTCGCCGTTCTGCCCGTTCGAGTGCGGCTCATCGGAAGACTTGCCGCCCGGCTTGCGACGGCGACGCCCGCCGCGGCGCGCGAACTCGCCGCGCGGCGCGCGCTCGTTGACGCTCGCCTCGGCGTCTTCGAGTCCGGCCCGCTCGCCTTCGCCCGCGGCCTTCTTGCCGCGCTTCGAGCCGCCCTTAGGCGCGGACTTCGCCGAGCCTTTCGCCGCCGACTTCTTCGAGGCGGACTTCGTCGCGCGCTTCTTCGACGCGCCCTCTTCGGCCCCTTCGTCGGACTTGGCCGCGGCCTTCTTCGAGGACTTCTTCGACGAAGCCCGCGCCGCCGTCGCGCCCTTGCCGCGCTTCTTCGACGCGGCGGGAGCTTCCGCGCCGCCCTCGTCGTCGCTCACGCGCTCGAACGTCTGCGGCGTGGCGAACGCGTCCTCGCCTTCGACCTCCTCGACGAGTCCCGCGACCGACGCGGCGACTTCGGGCTGCACGGAGCGGAGCCGCGCTTCGGTCTCGACCGCGTCGCTGTCAACGATGCGCTCGAAGCCCGCGCCGCCGCCCGCCTCCGCGCCGAGCAGCGAGCCGACCTCCGCGCTCGCCGTCGTCTCCATGTCGAACTCGACGGCGCGCGTCTGGTCGGACAGACGCTCCTGAAGCCGCGCGTCCTTGAACATCGAGCCGTTCTCCGCCGCGTACTCCTCCTCGTCAACGACGCGCTCGAACGAGTCGTCGGCGGCGACGAACGGCGTCGAGACATCTTCGCCTCCGAACCCCCGTGCCCCCGACTCCGCGCGGAGCGTGACGCCCGGCGGCACTTCGCCCGTCGCCGACTCCGGCAACTCGGCCCCGCCGCGCTCGCCCCGGCGACGCCTGCGACGGCGGCGACCGCCCGTCTCCTCTTCGCCCTGCGCCTGCTCGGCGGGCGCGGCCTGCCGCTCGTCCGAAACTCTTTCGGGCGCGGCGGACGGCGGCTCGACCGCGGACTCTTCTTCCTCGGCTGCCTCCGGTTCGGCGTCGGCCTGCGCCTGCTCGGCGTTGCGCTCGCGCTCGACGCGCGCTCGCTCGATGCGCTCGGCTGCGGCGCGGCGCGCGGCCTCGTCGTCGGCGCCCTCGGTCTTCTTCTTGTCAACGACGATGCGCTCGAACTCCTCCTCCTCGTCGAAGAAGTCCGAGACGTAGAGGAACGCGTCGCGCTCAAGCCCGATGTCCACGAAGGCCGACTGCATTCCGGGCAGCACGCGCATGACGCGCCCCTTGTAAATGTTCCCGACTATCCCCTGACTCGCCTCGCCGCGTTCGATGTAGAACTCCGTGACGCGACCGTTCTCGATAATCGCAATCTTCTTCTCGCGTCCGTTGACGCTGACAATCATCTCTTTCGGCATCTCTGTGAAACCGTCTCCTGTCTTCTGTGTGCCGCTCGGTCAGGCGCTGCCCCGTGCTGCGCGCGCGCGCCGGCACAATCCATTTCAGTTGTGCACGCGTGGCGAGTCGGCGTGGGCCGACTCGCCGCGTGCGCGAGTGTACGCGGGGCCTCGTCGGCCCGCGCCGCTCGGCTGGACGTGTTCTGCGTGAAAAGTTTTTATGAGGCTTCGGCTGTGTTGGCGACGCGCGCGCGCGGGCGACTGGTCTTGCGCGGCGCTCGCCGCCGACTGCGCCACAACGCGGGCCGCTCTGAAGGCGGGGGCTGATGCCCCGTCCGCAGGGAAGCGTTCCGAACTGTTCACCTGGAAACTCCGTCCGCCGTGGCCGAGAGTCCGGGCGCGTCGGGCCGCTTTCGTCGGGGAGGCGGCCTCA
>Ga0209581_1003798_pt1 | contig 12630 bp, 11 predicted proteins | sample Coa_R2_FD_187160 | JGI IMG/M metagenome (GOLD analysis project Ga0209581, IMG submission 187160) | Surface soil microbial communities from Centralia Pennsylvania, which are recovering from an underground coalmine fire - Coalmine... | ecosystem: Environmental > Terrestrial > Soil > Unclassified ...
CGTTGTGATTCCGACTGAGTGCTTGATTGACAAGTTCTATTCCGGTTCGTCCTGAACCACCAAAAATTACAATTCTCATAATATATAACAATTATACCCCACTTTCTAACCCCACTTCTCCAGAATCTAGCCACATGGACGCGACAGCTTCAGAGGAAGCAGGGATGAGCAATTGTTGCCAAGAGCGGCAATAAGTAGCCGCTGGCCTTTAATGTCTACAGACATATGATCAATCCGCCCCTCAACGTTTGGCAGAGGGATTGTTTGTACCAACCGCAGAGCCACAGCATCTTGAGCCTGAGACCTGATTACAGCTGTAAGAGGTGCGATTAGAGAAATCGAGATGAAAAAAGCGTTTACATAGGTTTTTGCGCTCATTTTTATGGTTTTAAGGGTATGATAGACGCGATCAATGCCCCCGTGCCATGCTGTATCCTCCATATTATTGCTGATAACCAAAAATAGATGTGCCTGTTTATGTATTAACACACTGCTAAGCTGTGCATACCTGCACAGTATATTTGAAGCTTTATTTCCCTTCAATATTTCTCCAGTTGTAAACTCCTTCAATAATTAAGATGTACAACATTAGATTAAGTCTTTCGACCTTTTGGTATGCGGTGCAATCAACTCAGACGCAAATAAGGGCGTGGAGTCAGCCGCTTTAGGAGATATAATTACAAGTACCATAAGATTATGGGAAGACGTAGTGAAATCGGAATCGTATATGCGACGGGCCTTGCACAGGGTCTCAGCCTGGTCACTTTCCCGGCGGCAGGTACCATCTTTACCAGCCCTGAATCCTATCACCTCACAAGCGGTGAGTATGGATATATGTTCCTACCTATGGTTATCTTTGCCATCCTGGGTTCCAGCCTGGGTGCGGGGCTAGGACGTCGGTTTGGTCTGAAACCGCTTTTACTGGTGGGACTTATTAGTAATCTGGTTTCAATGGCTGTTCTAATCGTGAGCCAGTTTTTCACAGCCTATCATGGTGTTGCATATGGACTTCTCCTCGTGGCAATGGTGTCATTGGGGGTTGGTTTTGGGACAATACTGACAGCAATCCAAACCTACGCAGCGGAGTTCTTTCCTGAGAAAAAGGATGTTGCGATTATGGCTCTCCAATCGCTTCTCGGCACGGGCACAGCGCTTGCACCGCTGCTTGTGGCGTTCTTTGTCGGTGTCGCTGTATGGTGGCTTTTGCCAGTATTAGTTGGAGGTGGTTTTCTGGCCCTCACATTGATGAGCCTAAATCAACCGTTGCAAGCTGCATTCTCTGACAAGGGATCAGGCAGCACGGGCACAGGTGTGTTGGCTTTTCCGAGAGGACTATCCCCGCGCTTCTGGGTGTTTTGCGGGATTGCCTTTCTGTATGGCATTTGTGAAACCCTCTTTGGCAACTGGGCTACAATCTACCTGAATGAGGATAAGGGACTATCCCTGCACGATGCGGCTTTCGCCTTGGCTGCCTTCTGGGCCATGGTAACAGCCGGTCGGATTGTAGTCACTTTCATCTCCACCTGGATCTCAGATCAGTGGATCTATCGCATATTGCCGGTTCTGATCCTCGTAGCCTTGGTCACTATTCCGAGAATTGGTGTGGCAACGGGAAGCATCGTCGCTTACGGTTTTGCTGGATTAGCCTGTTCCGCCTTTCTGCCACTGAGCGTCAGCTTCGCCCAAGGAGAGTTCTCACGAATCATAGAAGCTGTGTCGGGAGGGGTCATGGCGGCGTATATGTTAGGATACGGCATTGCATCCTTCGGAGTGGGGCCATTGAGAGGGACTGGTATAACTCTCTCTGCTATTTACACCGGTTCAAGTATTCTGCCAGTGGGAATGGCTGTATTGGCTTTTTTTCTCACAAAGCCATGGATGCCCCGCCACGCGCAACCTGATGGAGGAGTTTGAGGATTAGAAGACCAGACCATGTTGTATATTAATCTCAATAATGACAAACCTGCTTTTTCAGATATGACTACCATGTGCGTCGAGAGGTAAGGCTCTAAAATCAATAGGAGGAATACAATGTCACAAGGGAACCATTTCGATGTGATTATCATCGGAACAGGAGCCGGGGGTGGGACGCTTGCCTATCATTTGGCTCCTTCCGGCAAGCGCCTGCTGCTTTTAGAACGCGGCGGATTTCTGCGGCGTGAGAGGGACAACTGGAATTCACACGCCGTCTTCATAGAATCGAAGTACAAGGCCAAGGAGACCTGGTATGACAGTGAAGGCAATGCGTTTCAACCAGGCATTCACTACTATGTTGGCGGCAACACCAAATTCTATGGGGCAGCCCTACTGAGGTTGCGCAGGGAGGATTTTGGTGAAATCAAACACCATGGAGGCATCTCACCTGCCTGGCCGCTCAGTTATGAGGACTTCGAGCCATATTACACAAAGGCTGAGCATCTCTATTACGTCCATGGAGAGCATGGGATTGACCCAACCGAACCCCCGGTGAGTGCGCCCTATCGCTACCCTCCCGTAAGCCACGAGCCACGCATTCAAGAGCTTCATGATGACCTGCGTCGAAAAGGCTACCACCCGTTTCCATTGCCCATAGGCATCATGCTGGATGAGGAAAACGGGAAACCTTTACACACTAGCCGTTGTATCAGGTGTGACAGGTTCGATGGCTTCCCATGCCTGGTAAATGCCAAAGCCGATGCACACATCGTCTGTATAGAACCTGCATTGGAGTATCCGAATGTCCAGCTCATAACCGGGGCCTATGTAGAGCGGCTCGAAACGAATGCCTCAGGAAGTGAAGTAACAAAGGTCCACGTTAAGCGCAATGGAATCCCTGAATCATACTCGGCTGACATAGTGGTCGTCTCCTGTGGAGCGATTAACTCGGCTGCATTGCTTCTGCGCTCGGCCAATGACAAGCATCCAAACGGGTTGGCCAACAGCTCAGATGTTGTAGGCAGACATTATATGCGCCACAACAACTCGGCGCTTCTGGCCATCTCCAGACGCCCCAATCCTACAGTGTTCCAGAAAACACTTGCTTTGAATGACTTCTACTTTCGCTCTAATGACTGGGAATACCCCCTGGGGCATATTCAAATGCTGGGTAAGTCCGATAGTGAGATGATCAAGGGTGAGGCACCAGACTGGGCAATCTGGAAGCCGGATATGGCACTCGATTATATGGCCAGGCACGCCGTTGACTTCTGGCTGACATCCGAAGATTTGCCCGATCCCGATAACCGCGTTACCCTCAACTCAAAGGGAGAGATCGTTCTTCATCTCAAGCAGACAAACATGGAGGGACACAGGCGGCTTATTGCTAAGCTCAAGGATATGCTTGAGCCCATGGATTTACACCAGCACCTGCTGCCCCATTCGCTCTACCTGGGCAAGCAGATTCCCATAGGTGGCACTGCCCACCAGTGTGGGACTATCCGTTTTGGGCGTGATCCGAAGACCTCGGTGCTCGACCCGAATTGCAAGGCGCACAACCTGGACAACCTCTATGTTGTTGATGGCAGCTTCTTTGTTTCGGCTGGAGCAGTTAATCCCGCACTGACCATTATAGCCAATGCATTGCGGGTTGGGGATCATTTACTGGAACGGTTGGGTTAAAAAGAGGCTTCGGACAAAATTTTAATTCCACACTGCCTTATATATAACCCTCTTTCTCTAAAACCATTTTCATCTTTTTAAGGCTTCATTTTCAATCCGCCTTACCCGCTCCTTTGAAATGCTGAATTCCCTTCCAAGCTCTTGAAGGGTTAATGGATTATCTTTGAGAATCCTATTCTCTATTATAAAGCGCTCCCTATAGGCAAAACTATTTTGAAGAAATCTCCTCAGTAATGTGGTATAAGTAAAACTATGAGAGGTCAATCACCAGATATAGCTAATAGATTATCAATCCGTAAGCGCCCTGCAGACTCACCAATCATGTATCAGTCCTGGGGTAAGCTGCTCTTCATGCATTGGCAGATGCCAATCAAAGCGCTTCGACGGCTAATACCAAAGCCCTTGGTCATTGATACTTTTGAGGGCAAGGCGTGGATTGGCCTGACTCCATTTACTGTCTGGAATGCCCGGCCTATATTTATGCCTCCGCTGCCTTGTGTAAGTGACTTCCACGAAATCAATGTGCGCACCTATGTACACTTGGATGGTGTTCCTGGAGTGTGGTTCTTTTCTTTAGACGCTAATAGCCTGGTGGCAGTATTGGCAGCGCGTGCCTTCTTTCGCTTACCGTACTACCGGGCGAGAATTAGCCTTGAGCAGCAGGGCAGGACTATAATATACACCGCCGCTCGTAAAGGCACAGCATCACCGGCAGAATTCAACGCCACATGGACAATTGGTGCTGATTTACCGCGGGCAGAGCCTGGTTCGCTAGAATTCTTTCTCACTGAGCGTTACTGCCTCTATACCTCAGACGGAGATAAGCTCTATCGTTGCCGCATTCATCATAAGCCCTGGCCCTTGCAAGAGGCTAATCTCAGAAAATACAAATCAAGCATGATTGAAGCAGATGGGCTTCCTACCCCTGGTGGTGAACCGCTACTCCGTTGTGGAGGGCCTGTCAATGTAGAGGTCTGGCCATTTGAAGAGGTCTAAGGAGAGAGCCTGAGCCAAACACTACATCTTCATCATAAAGAATAAAGGGGTTTTCTCGACTACTTTGCTTGAAATAGACTATTCTTTGTGTGACAATGGAAATAAAAAGATCATGTATAAATGGGTTACAAAGATAAATGGTAAGTAGCACAGTTTATAGCCTGTACCAACGCCGATAACAGCAGAACACACATTAGGAGAAAAAGAGATGAGATTAGGATTTATAGGCCTTGGCAACATGGGACAACCGATGGCGCGTAACCTTATCTGTGCGGGGCACGATTTAATAGTTTACAACCGCACGCGCAGCCGCGCCGAAGAAATACACGTAGAAGGTGCGAGTGTGGCCGATTCACCGGCTGATGCGGCACGCGACGTTGAAGCACTCATTACGATGCTCGCCGATGACCACGCCGTTGAAGAGGTGGTTCTCGGTCAAAGCAAGACTAAAGAGACACTTAGTGTACTTGAGGCACTCGGACATGAGGCAATACATATTTCAATGAGCACGATTAGCGTGGGACTCTCACAAAGACTGGCTGAAGCGCACGCGATGGCCGGGCAGTTCTATATCGCGGCTCCGGTCTTTGGGCGACCAGATGCAGCAGCGGGAGCAAGGTTGTGGATCGTGGCGGCAGGCCCACACGATCAGATTGAACGATGCCGATCACTCTTTAATGCAATGGGCCAAGGCGTGTTTGTAGTAGGGAATGAGCCATCATTGGCAAACACAATCAAGATTGCTGGAAACTTCGTGGTTGCCTCGATGATAGAGACGCTGGGCGAGGCCTTTGCGCTTGTACGCAAATCGGGTGCAGAGGCAAGCCAATTCCTGGAGATTATAAACGCTTTATTTAAATCTCCTGTCTACGAAAACTACGGCAGGATAATTATTGAAGAAAGGTACGAGCCACCTGGATTTAAGCTCAAAATAGGCCTAAAAGACATGCGTCTTGTGCTCCAATCAGCCGATACAACTGCCACGCCAATGCCCCTTGCGAGCCTGATCTATAACCATTTACTCTCAGCGGCTGCACATGGACAGGGTGATACAGATTGGGCAGCACTCGCGCGCATTGCGGCGGAAAACGCTGGACTCCGCAAGTAAGACCGTGCATCCCTGATTTTTTATTTTTTTCATCTGAAGACCCGCTTTAGCACCCTCACGCTTAGAAAATCCAGAGGTGTAATGATGAAAACCGAGGTCTCAGAGAGAATGGGTAGGAGATGTCAGGAAGAGCTAAAATCCAAAGGATATGATTCGGATATAGATACCATATATGACACCAAATCGGTTCTGAGATGGTGGGAAGGGTAAGGAGAAGTGGTGAATTCATTGGGAAACAGACGGCCACCCATCTCATTGAGGTAAAAGATAATCTAATAAACCCGCCTGTGCAGTAGTGCACTGTAGGACTGTGTGAATTTGCACAAGAAGCGGATAATGTTAAATTAAAACTCAAACCTCTATGGTATGGAGAAAAAAATGGGCAAAGAATATACATACATTGCCGACCTATATAGAGAGTTTCAAGAGATTCCCAGTGATAGTATTATAAGCCGCACCATCTATAATGATGATCACATAAAGGCTATACTTTTTGGGTTCGCTCCAGGACAAGAACTTTCTGAGCATACTTCTTCTATGCCAGCCGTTATTCATATAGTCAAAGGCGAGGCGAGACTAAAATTGGGAGACGATCTAAAAGAGGCAGACAGCGGAGCGTGGGTGCACATGCCACCCGGGCTTCCACACAGCATTTACGCAAAAACCCCTGTGGTAATGCTACTTATCCTTGTTAAATCAACGGAGCAAAAGGGTTAGGTCAAGGTGGAAGGGAAAAAACCCGGTTTTCGTCTCCTTATAATGGCTCTTGGGGGATTGGCACTTCTTTTAGCGCTCTGGGCAGGGCTTTTTCGCATTGGGTGGAATCTGCCTATGCCTAATACCCTACCCGCGATTCACGGCCCCCTTATGGTCTCAGGCTTTTTGGGGACACTCATCAGCCTTGAGAGAGCGGTAGCTTTGGGATCCAAGTGGGCATATTTAGTGCCAACTCTAAGCGGCACAGGGGTCTTGGCCTTAATGACAGATGCGCCCAGTTCTCTTGGAACGATACTAATGACACTAGGTAGCGCCGGACTAGTATCTCTTTTAGTCCTTATTTTTTACCGCCATTTAGCCCTTTATGCAATTGTCCTAGTGATTGGTGGTTCCTGTTGGCTTATCGGAAACGGATTTTGGCTCTCTGGTCTACCCTTTTATAGAGTCGTTCCATGGTGGATCGGATTCCTCGTTTTAACCATTGTCGGAGAGAGGCTAGAAATCAGCCGAGTGCTTCAAATATCGAAAATGAGCAGGGTGGCTTTTGTCATTGCCGCCTCCGTTTTTATAATTGGTGCCCTCTTGGCAACCAAGACCTTCAGCGTCGGAATGCGCGTTGCAGGCGCAGGGATGATTGGTTTAGCGCTGTGGCTCCTACGCAATGATATGGCAAGGCGCACAATATATCGGGCAGGATTAAGCCGATTTATGGCTCTGAGCCTGATTCTAGGCTATATCTGGCTTGGAATGAGCGGAATTTTAGGATTGCTCTTTGGAGGCATCACGGCAGGATTTTACTATGATGCTATTTTACATTCCATCTTTGTTGGCTTTGTCTTCTCCATGATATTTGCCCATGCGCCTATCATTTTTCCAATGCTGATGGATTTACCAAATTCCCTACCCTTTCAGCCATCATTTTATGCACATCTCACTCTACTCCACCTCTCTCTGGTTTTGCGAATAATGGGAGACCTATTACAGTGGCCAATAGGACGCCAGTTGGGAGGGTTATTTAACGCTTTTGCGATTATCCTCTTTCTTGGAAATATGGTGTATCTAACCAGAAAAACAAAAGCTGCGCTCGTTCAAGCCAATTAGCTATATTTGTTTTATTGTAAATCTCTTTTGTTCGTAAGTCTGATGAAAAGAGATAAACTGAAGCCATTATCTTCTCCTACCCTTTGAAAGGGATTTTACTTAATTAGAACAGTGCAGTAGATTTTGTAAGATAGAGTCTAAGAGGGCGATACAGGTAGGAACATAATAAAATGAGCACTAAAAACCTTGAAATGATCTTTAATCCAGAATCTATTGCCTTAATCGGAGTAAGCGAAAGGGAGGAAAGCGTCGGCTACGGGCTTTTTAAAAATCTTATAAGCGGAGGGTTTAGAGGAAAAATCTACGGCATAAATCCAAAAATCAATGAACTCCTTGGGCAAAAAATATACAAGTCTGTAAAGGAAATAAGAGGGGCAATTGACCTCGCCGTAATCTCCGTACCAATAGGAATAGTTCCCTCCGTTGTAAGGGAGTGCGCCGAAAAAGGGATAATGGGGGCTATTGTGATTTCCGCCGGTGGAAAGGAGGCGGGAGAATCGGGCAGTGAAAGAGAAAAGGAGATAGTTCGTGAAGCAGGACGTATTGGAATGAGGATAATCGGCCCCAATTGTCTGGGGATTGTGGTTCCACACATTGGAATGAATGCGAGTTTTACCGCTTCGGTACCGCCTCAAGGTAATATGGCTTTTATATCACAGAGCGGGGCGCTCTGCACCGCCATTATGGATTGGGCGTGCAGAGAGAAGGTCGGATTCAGTCATGTAGTTTCAATAGGAGATATGGCAGATGTGGATTTCGGAGATATGATTAATTACCTGGGCGATGATACGGGCGTAAGAAGTATTCTTCTCTACATAGAATCGCTCACAAATGTCAAGAAGTTTATAGGAGCCTCGCGGAGCGTCTCGCGTATAAAACCCATTATCGCATTGAAATCCGGACAAACCCAGGCGGGAATGAAAGCCGCCGCCTCTCACACCGGTGCTTTAACAACGGAAGATTCTATATATAACACCGTCTTCAGGCGCGCTGGGATAATCAAGGTCAACACTATACGTGAACTCTTTAATGCCGCTGAAGCATTCTCCAAGCAACCCCGCCCTATAAAACCAAACTTCGCAATTATAACAAACGCAGGCGGTCCGGGCGTTATGGCAACAGATGCCCTTGGAACGAAGTGGAGAATCAATCCCGTGCAATTAAATGAAAAAGCAATAAAAGAGCTGGATTCTTTCCTCCCCCCCTATGCAAGCAAGTTAAATCCCATTGATATACTGGGCGATGCGACCCCTGAGAGGTACGCAAGGACCCTTGAAGTATGTCTTGGGGCAGAGGAAGTAGGGGGTGTGATTATAATTTTTACCCCCCAGATAGTAACGCACCCATCTGACGTGGCAAGGGCGATCTCAGAGGTTGCAAAGAAGCACAGCACAAAACCCATTTTTGCCGTATGGATGGGTGGAAAATTTGTTGAAGAGGCCATAGGTATTTTAAATGACACGGGTATTCCCACGTTTGGAACCCCTGAGGAGGCAGTACACGCCCTCATGCACATGTACTCATACACGTATAATCTCAAGCTCCTCCAAGAGACCCCAAGGCCCATTAATGGAAGGTTTGAAAAAAAGAGGGCAAAATCCATCATAAACAGTTTTCTCAATGAGAAGGAGAGTGAAATCCTCTCAGAACTCGATTCAAAAGCTGTGATTGCGAGTTATGATATTCCTGTAAACCCCACGGAGGTTGCTACTGCACCTATAGAAGCCCCCCAGATAGCAAAAGAACTGGGCTTTCCCGTTGTGTTGAAAATTCACTCTCCCGACATAACACATAAGTCGAATGTAGGTGGAGTAGCCCTTGACCTACACTCAGAAGAGGAGGTCTCCAATGCCTTTGATAGAATCGTCTCTAATGTAAAGCAATTAAAGCCTGATGCAAATATCCTCGGTGTTACAGTCCAGCCTATGGTTACGGAAAGGGGATTTGAACTCATACTCGGTGCCAAGAAAGACCCGATTTTTGGACCTGTGATAGCTTTTGGAGCCGGAGGAGTAATGACCGAGTTTATAAAGGATGTGGAAATGGCAATCCCCCCGCTTAACTCCACACTGGCTCTAAGGCTTATAGAGAGAACACGGATTTTTAGTCTCCTTTTAAATGGGTTCCGTGATATTCCACCCGCAAACATAGATGCCCTGGTAAGGGTGATTGTGAACTTTTCAGAGCTTATCTCGGATTTCCCTGAGATTACAGAGGTTGATATAAACCCTCTCTATGTAAGGGGAGAGCATATACTCGCCCTTGATGCAGATTTAAAAAAACTAGAAAAAAGGAGAAAAGGGGGGAGGGAGCGCATACTCGCTCTCGATGCCCGCATAAAAATCGAAAGAACAGGGGAAAAACCCCCGCACCACCTCATAATAGCCCCTTATCCCAGTCAGTATGAAAGCTACTATACGCTAAAAGACGGTACTGTTACTCTTCTGAGACCCATAAGACCGGAAGACGAGCCGCTTATGTTCGAACTCTTTAACACGTTTTCAAAGAAGACCATAGCCTACAGGTTCTTTCACTTCATAAAGGTTACAACACATGAACAACTCATACGCTTTACACAGATTGATTATGACCGTGAGATTGCAATTATAGCTGTACGCCAGCCCCCTGGACGCGAGAGAATACTGGGGGTTGGACAGGTAATATTCGAGCCTAGGGAGGAAAAGGCGGAATTTGCAGCAATGATAGGCGATCCATGGCAAGGAAAAGGACTGGGAGGGAAATTAATAGAGGTGTGCATATCTATCGCAAAAGAAAGGGGGGTCAAACTCCTCTGGGGAGAGGTTATTTTTGAAAACAGGCCCATGATCAATCTCTTTAAGAAGATGGGATTCCATATTGAGAAGAGGGATGGCTCGCTTTACGCCGAGCTAAAATTGGGCACATAGAAGAAGTTCGCGTCACTCATTCGCTTCACAATGGTTCTTTTTTGATGCTTCAATTGCCAGTCACAACAATATTATTGTCTTATTTTCCGACATCTTACACAATCCTGAATATCGAAATCCAATAACTACCGAACCTTCCTATTGGCATAACAGTTGCCTTTTAGCCTAACAATATGATGAGCAGTCACTCACCTACCAGACGAACTACAAGAAAAAGAAGTGCAATGAATTCAAAAAATAGGATAAGCAATGTGGCTCTTGGCCTATTTATAAAAAGGGGGATAAAAAGCACTACCACAAAGGAAATAGCCAACAAAGCCGGTATAGCAGAAGGAACAATATACAAGCACTTCAAGAGTAAAGACGACATTGCCCTTGAGCTTTTTACAACCAACATGGATATGTTCAGAGAAAAGCTTCTAGAAAATACCGGCAACTACACCAATCCCAATGAGATATTAAAGGCGCTAGTCCAAAACTTCTTCGATTTTGCAAAAAACCATCCAAAGTCCTACTCGTATATAATGGAAGCACATTTTACAGAACTCCGGAGGATTCCAAAAGAAAAACCTAAACCTAAGGATGCCTTTATAAAGGCAATACGCCTGGGTATAGAGAAAGGAGATTTTAGAGAAATAGATGAGAATCTAGGAGCGGCATTGGTAATAGGGATGATAACAAGAGCAATTCTCTTCTTCAATAGTGGTTTTATTGATTGGGGTTATGACAGAGTAGTTGCCGAAGTCACAAATTCCGCAATCAGAGTCTTATCGAAATGATAAATGAGCAATCACTCACTATACAGATATGTCAGATTATCTTACATCTTACACACCTAAATTTTGGGCAATCCAATAATTACAGTGGGTTCTAGATGGCATAGAGGTTGCACATTATACCGGCTCAGAGGTGGAATTGATATTGAGAGAATATTCCAAATCAAAGGAGGACAACAGTGAAAGCAGGACTTAAACTCGGAATTACGGCCCTGGCAACTTTAATTGTTTTTGCTCTAGCCTTTCCGAGACATATCTGGAGCGACGAGGGCAAATCCAACCATAATGAAGAGCTTTACGAAAAAGGGAAAGAGTTGTTTCAGTCAAAAGGGTGTGTGGGTTGTCACACAATCGGTAAGGGGAAGCTTGTTGGGCCAGACCTAAAGGGGGTAACTCAGAGGAGAAGTGAAGATTGGCTCAAAAAATGGATTAAAAGCCCCGATACCATGGTTTTCACAGACCCGACTGCTAAGGAACTCCTCAAACAGTATTTAACACCGATGCCCAATCTGGGGCTTACCGATGACGAGGTGAATGCCCTTATAAGCTATTTAAAGCATGAAGATTCTCATAAAGACGAGAATGGAGAAAAATAAACAAAAAGGAGGTAAGTAAGCATGAAAAGATGGTTAAGAATAGGAATGGGAGGATTGGTGATTGTGTTAGCGGTGAGCGTCATGCTCTACTACTTTAGCACTATGGAAACCGACAGGGGAAAAAGGGAGACCTCAGCCCAGGGGCCAGAAGAGATTATAAAGTCCCGTGGACTTAGTCCAAAGGACGTGGAAGCCGCTCTTAAGACTTATGTTCCTCCGGGAAAATATGATGAGTACCTGATGTTTGCATCAGGGGGCCATTCAGGTCAGGTTCTCGTTATTGGGGTCCCTTCAATGCGGATTCTAAAGGTGATAGGCGTTTATACCCCAGAACCCTGGCAGGGATACGGATACGGGTCCGAGGAATCAGCCGATATTTTAAAGGGCGGCTATATGCCGATTGGAAAGGACAGGACACTCAGTTGGGCAGATACACATCACCCCGCACTCAGCGAGACAAACGGGGAATACGATGGACAGTTCCTCTTCATAAACGACAAGGCCGATGCAAGGATGGCGGTTATTGACCTCCGTGACTTTAGTACAAAACAAATCGTAAAAACCCCTAATATGATTTCAGACCATGGAGGCACATTCGTTACACCAAACACCGAGTATATAGTTGAGGGTTCACAGTATGGAGTGCCTTTTCCGTTTTATAACTATGCCCCTATTGAACAATTTAAGGAAAAGTATAGGGGAGCGATTACTTTTCATAAATTCGATAGAGGAAAGGGCAGAATAGATGAAACCAGTTCATTTCAAATAGAGCTTCCACCCTATGGGCAAGACCTCTGCGATGCCGGGAAAAAGGATAGCTACGGCTGGGCATT
>Ga0209581_1003800_pt1 | contig 12630 bp, 10 predicted proteins | sample Coa_R2_FD_187160 | JGI IMG/M metagenome (GOLD analysis project Ga0209581, IMG submission 187160) | Surface soil microbial communities from Centralia Pennsylvania, which are recovering from an underground coalmine fire - Coalmine... | ecosystem: Environmental > Terrestrial > Soil > Unclassified ...
GCCTGGCTGGCGTACCGCGCCGCCCGGCGGGTGGAGCGCCCGTCGCTCGCCCGCGGCCTGTCGGTGCTGCGCGGGTTTTTCCGCTTTCTCGACCGCCGCGGCCTCGCCGCCAACCCCGCTCTCGCCGCGCTGCGCTCGCCCAAGCTGCCGCTGAGCGTGCCGAAGCCGCTGACCCCGGAAGACTCGCTCGAGGCGCTCGGCGCCGTCGTCGAGCTGGTGCCGAGCCCCTGGCAGGGCAAGCGCGACGCCGCGCTCCTCGCCCTGCTCTACGGCTGCGGCCTGCGCCTGTCGGAAGCGCTCGGGCTCAGGCGGCGCGAGGCGCCGACGGGCGACCTCCTCGCCGTCACCGGCAAGGGCCGCAAACAGCGCCTCGTGCCGGTGCTGCCGGCGGTGCGCGCCGCGGTCGCCGATTACCTCGCCGCCTGCCCCTTTGCCCTCGCGCCGGACGGCCCGCTCTTTGTCGGCGCCCGCGGCGGGCCGCTGAACCCGCGCCTGGTGCAGCGCCAGATGGCGGCGCTGCGCGGCTTTCTCGGCCTGCCCGAGACGGCGACGCCGCACGCCTTGCGCCACAGCTTCGCCACCCATCTGCTCGGCGGCGGCGGCGACCTGCGCGCGATCCAGGAACTGCTCGGCCACGCCAGCCTGTCGACGACGCAGCGCTACACCGGCGTCGATACCGAGCGCCTGCTCGCGGTCTACAACGCCGCCCATCCCCGGGCGCGGTGACCGGCGCGGCAGACGGCGCGATGAAGGAGATCCGCCTCAACGCCTTCGAGATGAACTGCGTCGGCCACCAGTCGCCGGGCTTGTGGGCGCACCCGCGCGACCGCGCCGCGCACTACACCGATCTCGACTATTGGACCGGGCTGGCCAGGACGCTGGAGCGCGGCCGCTTCGACGGCATCTTTCTCGCCGATGTGCTCGGCATCTACGACGTCTATGGCGGCTCGCCCGCTGCGGCGCTGCGCCATGCGGTGCAGGTGCCGGTCAACGACCCGCTGCTGCTGATCCCGGCGATGGCGGCGGTGACCGAGCATCTCGGCTTCGGCGTCACCTGCACCCTGTCCTACGAGCCGCCCTATCCGCTGGCCCGCCGCCTGTCGACCCTCGACCACCTGACCCGCGGGCGGGTCGGCTGGAACATCGTCACCGGCTACCTCAACAGCGCCGCGACCGGCATGGGCCTGGCCGAGCAGCCGCGCCACGACCAGCGCTACGAGGTGGCCGACGAATACATGCAGGTGATGTACCGGCTGTGGGAGGAAAGCTGGGCAGACGATGCCGTCGTCCGCGACAAGGCGCGCCGCGTCTTCGCCGACCCGGCGAAGATCCGCCGCATCGACCATCGCGGCCGCTACTACCGGGTCGATGCGATCCACCTCTGCGAGCCGTCGCCGCAGCGCACCCCGGTGCTCTACCAGGCCGGCGCCTCGACCCGCGGCCGCGCCTTTGCCGCCGCGCATGCCGAATGCGTGTTCATCAACGGCCCGAGCGCGCCGGTCGTCGCCGCCCAGGTCGCCGATCTGCGCCGCCGCGCCGTCGCCGCCGGCCGCGCCGCCGACGACCTGATGATCTTTTCGCTCGCCACCGTGATCGTCGCCGCGAGCGACGCCGCGGCCGAGGACAAGCATGCCGAATACCGCCGCTATGCCGACCCGGAGGCGGCGCTCGCCCTGTTCTCCGGCTGGACCGGCGTCGATTTCTCCCGCTACCGGCCGGAGGACGAGCTGCGCTACATCGAGACCGAGGCGATGCGCTCGGCCCTCGAATCCTTCACCTCGGCCGATCCCGGCCGGGTCTGGACGGTGCGCGAGCTGGCCCGGCACGTCGCCATCGGCGGGCGCGGCCCGCTCTTTGTCGGCGGCCCGCAGCGCATTGCCGACACGATGCAGGAATGGGTCGCGGCCACCGGCGTCGACGGCTTCAACCTCGCCTATGCGGTGACCCCGGAAAGCTTCGAGGATTTCGTCGACCTCGTCGTGCCCGAGCTGCAGCGCCGCGGCGTCTACAAGCGCGACTACCGCCCCGGCACCCTGCGCGAGAAATTGTTCGGCGCCGGCCCCCGCCTCGCCCCGCCGCACCCCGCCGCCCGGGTGCGCGCCGGGTAGGGGGCGCCGGGTGGGGCTTCACGTTAATGGCATCGTCCGCTTCATAAAGCCTTCGAACAAAGGCACGGTGAACGCCGTATCGCCATGCGCCGGGCTGTAGATCATGCCCTTTGCGATCAGCGCGTTGCGAGTTGGCGCGACGGCGGTTACGCGGCGGCCGAGCCGGTCGGCGATATCGCCCGAGCGGTGCGGTCCCGCTCCGAGGTCCGCCATCGCGCGCAGATAGCGCTTTATCGCTCTTCCGACACTTCGATGTGTGCGGTGGCAAAGCCGCGGGCGGCGGCCTCGTGCCGGATGCGGTTCAGCAGCACCGTCTTGCCCACGCCGCGCAGACCATAGAGGACGAAGCTGCGCGCCGCGCGCCCCGCGCGAATGCGATCGAGCGCGATGGCGCTACGCTCGATCAGGTCGTCCCGGCCTGCCAGCTCTGGCGGCGGTGTCCCGCACCGGGCGCGTAAGGGTTTCGTCTGGGGTCCATTTATAGCGATCTTACCCCATCTTATCGAAATCCGATAAACCGGGATAACTTCGCTATAATTCAGCCCCTCGGCATCCGCCTCGCCGGCCTTACCCGCCCGCCGCCTTCCGCTCGCGAATCCGCGCGTGCAGATTGTTGACGATCATCGCGGTCAGCCGCTCGTCGTGGATGAACAGGCGCTGGCCGATCGGGTAGGGGTCCTGCTCGGTCACCGCCACCGGGCCCCGCAGTATCTCCTCCGGCGTCACCCCCCGGTCGACAAAGCGCTCGATATAGCCGATCCAGTTCTCGACGATCTGCGCCTGCTCTTTCAGGTAGGCCTTGCCGCAGGGCTCGCCGTGGCCGGGCACGATCGTCTCGACGTCGAGCGCCTCGATCGCCTTCAGCGCGTCGAGCCATTCCCACGGATCGCATTCCTGCAGCCACGAGCGGCATTTGTGAAACACGTTGTCGCCGGTGAAGACGATGCCTTCCTCGGGCACGTGCACCGAGGTTTGCGGCGCGGTGTGGCCGGGATGGTGGATGATGTTGAAGGTGTGGTCGCCGATATGCAGCGTCAGCCCGTCGATAAAGGTAAGGCTCGGCCCGTGCGAGGCGGGATAGTCGGGATGGCCGACCAGCCACACGCTGTCCGGGTCGGTCTGCTTGTAGCGCTCGCGCCGCTCCTCGACCGTGCCGAAGGCGTTGAGGTAGCGGTCGAAGCATTCCTGCAATTTGACGTGGCCGACCACCGGCACGTTGGGAAAATAGGCGTTCCCCGAGATGTGGTCGCCGTGCGGCTCGGTGTTGATCAGGTAGCGGATCGGCGCCTTGTCTTCCATCATCTCGCGCCAGCGCACCGCGTCGATCGGCTGCTGCGGCGAATCGATCATCACATAGCCGTCGCTGGTCTCGACAAAGCTGGGATTGCAGCCGGCATAGTAGATTTCGGTAAAGCTGTGCCGCCCGACCCTGCGCATTCGACCCTCCCGCTGCTGCCGCGCAATCCTTGAGCTTGTCATCAAGCCGCCCGGCGGCGCAAGCGGGTCGCAGGGCGTCGCCCGCGTGAGGCTTGACCGCCGCCCGCGAGAGGAGGAATCTCGCCTTTGACGCGAATGCAGAACCTGATTCCTAGCGGTTATGGATGGCGATTCTGCTCTGACCGCCCCGTTATCGGCGCTGCAACGGCTCGCCGATCCCGCGCTCGACCCGCTGCTGTGGGAGCCGGATCGGCGCGGCGCCGCCAGCGCGTGGTGGGGGCATGTGCCGTTCGCGCACTGGCTGGTCGCCGCCTGCCGCCCGCGCGTCGTGGTCGAGCTCGGCACCTATGCCGGCGTCTCCTACAGCGCCTTCTGCCACGCCGTTCGCCGCTGCGGGCTGGAAACGCGCGCCTTTGCCGTCGATACCTGGGCCGGCGACGGCCATGCCGGCGCTTACGGCGAGGAGGTCTATCGCGGCCTGCGCGCGCATCACGACCCGCGCTACGGCGATTTTTCGACCCTGCTGCGCATGACCTTCGACGCCGCCGTCTCCCGCTTCGCCGACGGCTCGATCGACCTCCTGCACATCGACGGGTTCCACACCTACGAGGCGGTCAGCCACGATTTCGCGACCTGGCGGCCGAAGCTGTCGGACCGCGCCGTCGTGCTGTTTCACGACATCGCCGTGCGCGAGCGCGATTTCGGCGTGTGGCGCCTGTGGCGGGAGCTGAGCGCCGCTCATCCGCATTTCGATTTTCCCCACAGCCACGGGCTCGGCGTGCTCGCCTACGGCGCCGCCGCGCCGCCGCCGCTGGCCGCGCTCTGCGCCTTGCGGGACGCGCCGGAGGGCCAGGCCTTGCGCCGCCACGTCGCCCGCATCGGCGAGCGCTGGGCGGCCGACCCGCTGACCAACGGCATCCTGGGCGAAGCCGCGGACCCGAACCTGCGCCTCCTCGCCGAACTCGACGCGGTGCGCCGCGCGCACGAGGCGGTGGTGTCGTCCACCTTGTGGCAGTTGACGCGGCCGCTCCGCCGGCTCGGCGCGCTGCTTCCCGGCGGCTGCCGCCGCGTGCTGCGCAACGCCGTCCGGCTCGCCTGGTGGCTCCTGTCCGGACGGCTCGCCGGCAAGCTCGACCGGCGCCGCCGCGCCCGCCTAGGCGCGGTCTAATACCCGGAATCGCAGGTCCGCGAGACGCGATCGGGGCGTTCCCGCCGCCTCACCCCTGGCCGCCGCGCTGGTAGAGGGCGGCGACCTCCTCGACGCTGCCGGCGGCGACGACGCGGCCGCCCTCGAGCATGATGGCGCGGTTGCACCACTCCTTGAGCAGCGGCAGCGAGTGCGAGGCCAGCACCATGATGCTCGACCCGGTGATCAGGTGCTCCATCCGCCCGCGCGCCTTGGCCAGGAACAGTTCGTCGCCGGCCGCCAGCCATTCGTCCATCAACAGGATTTCCGGCGGGATCGCCGTCGCCACGGCAAAGCACAGGCGGATCAGCATGCCGGCCGAATAGGTCCGCACCGGCATGTCGAGATAGTGGCCGAGCTCGGTGAAGGCGGCGACCTCCTCGACCCGGGCGCGCATCTCGCGCGGGTGCACGTCCATGAACATGCCGCGCATGACGATGTTCTCGCGCCCGGTGGCGTCCGGGTTGAGCCCGACCGAGGCGGTCAGCAGCGCCGACACCCGGCCGCTCGCATGCACCCGGCCGCGGGTCGGCTCGTAGATGCCGGCCAGCACCTTCAGCAGCGTCGATTTGCCGGCGCCGTTGACCCCGATCAGCGCCAGGCGGTCGCCGTGATCGAGGTCGAGCGAGATGCCCGACAATGCCTGCACCGTGATCCGGTCGTGCGCGTCCTTGGCGATGTTGCCGAGCGCGGTCGTGTTCAGCAGCAGCTTCTTCAGCGAGCGGCTGCCGACATTGTAGACGGGAAACTCGACCGAAACGTCGCGCAGCCTGACATAGGCCATCGCGCTCACACCCAGTAGGCGATGCGGCTGCGGAACCGGGCGAACAGGGCGAAGCTCACCGCGCAGCCGACGACGGTGGCGGCGAGCAGCACCGGCCATGACGTCGCCGCCGTCGCCTGGCCGAGCAGCGGCGCGCGGATCACGTCGATCGCCGCGAACAGCGGATTGTATTCGGCGATGCCGCGGTATTCGCCGAGCGCCTCGATCGGCCAGAACACCGGGGTGACGAAAAACGCCACCTGGACAAAGCTGGCGACGATCGGCGGGATGTCGCGGAAGCGGGCGCTGAACATGCCGAGCAGGATGGCGATCCACACCCCGTTGATGGCGATGACGGCGCCGCCGGCGACCGCCTCGATCGCCCGCCAGCCGACCGGGATGCGCAGCGCCGCCAGCCCGATCGGCACCAGCACCAGGCTGTGGGCGAAGATGATGAAGTTGCGGCAGACCACGCGATAGGCGTGGATCGAGAACGGGATCGGCACCTGCTGGATCACCGCCTCGCTGGCGGTAAAGGTCTGGCAGCCGTCGGTGATCAGGGTCGAGATCAATTGCCAGACGATGAGCCCGACGGTCAGGTACGGCATGTAGCTGCGCGTGTCGGTCTGGAACAGGCGGGCATAGATGAAGCCCATCGCGACGACCATGACGAGGGTGCTGATGGTCAGCCACAGCGGCCCCAGCGCCGAGCCGCGATAGCGCAGCCGGATGTCCTGCAAGGCCAGCGCCCACCACATCCAGCTCCGCCTGAGGCCCTCGGCCAGGTCGCGCCGCGCCAGCCGCGCCCGCCCCGGGGCCAGCGGCAGCAACCGGTCGATCGGCTCGCTCGGCGCGGTGTCGGGCATGGCCCGCGTATAATACCGCGATGTCCGCCGGTCCAGCCCGCTCACGGGTGTACCGAAGCGCACTTGGGGCCTCCGCCACCGGCAATGGACTCTCAGTGGCCTACCATTCCGGCTGCCCCCTGGCTTCTGTCAGGTCTCGCCGAATAACCGCTCCGCTGTTGGTTTATCGTCGCGCACGAAAATCACATTGCTAACGGTCCTGCAAAAAGCCCGGTATCCCCGTCCGCGCAGCAATTCCAACAGGGATCCGGCGCTGTCGCGGGCATTGCCGCTGACTGCCTCCGCGCATATCACGGCAGGACCGGCCTCACCGAAATTTGCCACCCGCAGCGCATCGACATCCGATCCTTCGATATCCAAAGTAAGAAAATCAGGCCATCTGCCGTGCGCATATTCGTCGACAATATCGTTCAGCGTCACGATCGGTATTTTTTCGATTTTGGAGATTTTAAACTGCGGATGCGCGCGAACGAATTCCTCTGCCGCTTCGCGGCTGAACGTATTGCGACCGGACCAGTCGTCAATATAATAGAATTCCGCGATACCAGTGGATGAACCTACGCCTACATTAACGGTCACGTCTTCGGGTCGAAGTTGCCTGAATGCCGGGATACAATTCGGATTCGCCTCGACATTGATTCCCCGGCTGCCTCTTAGGTAAAAATAGGCAGTGTTGCTTATATTAATGGGGTGATGTGCGCCAACGTCAAGATACGATGGTCTCTCGACGCCCAAAAGCTGAAAAATGTTCGCGACAATGAGATCTTCACCATATTGCGAATAGGTGATATGACCAAATGCCTGATCCGGATGACCGTTGAACGAGTCAACGCGGAGTACCTGTGACGCCTCCTCGGGTCGTCTCCATTGAAGTGGGAAGCGAAAATTCCACACAATAACCCATCCTATTCTAGAGATGCTGAGCTTACCATCTCCCTAGCCTGGCATTTTCGGGGATCGGAGCAAATCCGGTCGTAATTGCTTAAGATACGAGATCGCCGCCGCCGCCACGTTTTCGGGTTCCTGCTCGACGAGGCATCGGGGATGTTCATACCCTCTTGGACAGATGGACATCCAGGAACTCGTAATCCACCAGCAATCACCGCAAACAGGAGGATCGATATTGATGTTGGTCGGATAACCGAAATACGCGGATGGGGTCGGGCCGAACACCACGCAGCTCGGCACACCGTAGCAACGTGCCATATGGACGAGACCGCCCTCGCTATCGAGATGAAGGAGCGCATCCTTAAGTATCGCAGCCACCTCGGACAATTCCGTTCTGCCGATAAGGTTGAGGTCAGTGTTTTGGATAGGATCGCTAGTCGTCGTTCCCACCTGAACGATCAGCAGATTAGGCAGTTCTTTTTTGATAAGCGCAGCTACTTTACTAAAGTGTGGATAACATTTTGTGGCACGCTTTCCGGAGATGACGAACCCCGGATCAAAGCCATTGTGGATCGTAATGTATGGATGCTCGTGTAACTCGAATTTTTTCTGAGCGCCAACCGCGGAGGGAAGAGGCATCTGGTCACCGCCATATTCGATTCCTGCGATCCGATGCATGTAATCGCGGCGCGAAGCATTCGAGAAAATTGCGATGCGTCCCAGGGCGTTATCTAGTTTGGGATGCTGCGCAATATGCACATCAATATATCGTCTGTAAGCCTGGATTTTTGCTATCGTCTGCGCGAGGTGTGGGCATTTTCGCAAAATTCCTCGGGTGCGATAGCTGCACACTGCAACGAAATGACCTATCGAAAAAGAGGCATCATACGCTTGGTAAACATGATCGAAGAGAATATCTGCCCAGACCTCGCCGCACCCCTCCACCGCGCGAAAAATCCACAATGCGTTAACGGGTACACTGGCATAAACATCGAAAACGAAATTTTCGCACGACCTTTTCAAGTCCCGCAAAAATCGGGCCACTACGATGTAGTCACCAACCCCACCAGTGACTTTGAATGCCAATAGAGGACAAGATAATGATTCGTCATGCGCGCGCCGCTGCGCGATTTTGCGCGTCACTGGCGCCAGTCTCCGCCGCTGCACGATGTGTCCCGCCAGCAGGGGGGCCTTTGCAGCTAAATACCGGGAAATATATATGGCAGTATGAAGCAATCCAGCTCTGTTGTATAGATCAATAGTATTCTTGTATAATCGGGAAATTCTTGGTAATACGCCAGCGAACATGGGGTTAGCATTCCCCCCCGTGAACAACGAAACGGAGTAGCAAAGGTCCGCGCCAGCAATCAGTCAGCGCCATTGACGACGTAGTCGGTCGCATCGGCTCGTTATCCGAGCATCAATCCGGCATCGTATGACCCCAAGTAGAGGGTCTATAGCATGGTGAAAAGGATCAAGAAAGCTTCGGACGGCGCAACGGGACTCAATTTCCGTCAGACCGGGAGACTCCACCCTGCCGCCACGGATACGGCGCGCGCGGCGGATGGGCCAGCGCCACCGTCCCGCCGCGCAATTCGAGGTTGGGGTGAAAGTAGGGGTCGGCATCGAGCGCCGCGCTCCAGCGCTCGCGCATCAGCCGGCCTTCCGCCATGAACTCGTCGCGGCGTTCCTTGACGAGATCGGATCCGCGCGACACCGATTCGTGGTGGTAGAGCGTGGCCAGCGGCGTCCACACGACGAGGTAGCCGCGCTCGCGGACGCGCAGGCAGAAATCGACGTCGTTGAAGGCGACGCGCAGCCGCTCGTCGAATCCGCCCACCTCATTATAGACCTCGCGGCGCAGGGCCAAGCACGCCGCGGTGACGGCGGAGAAATTCTGCTGCACTAGCCCGCGCCCGCAATAGCCGCGGGCGTTGCGGCGGAAACCTCGGTGTAGGTGGTCCGCGATTCCGCCGGCCATCAGCACCACGCCGCCGTGCTGCACCCGGCCGTTCGGGTAAAGCAGCTTGGCGCCGACCGCGCCGACTTCCGGCCGCAGCGCGTTCGCCGCCATGTGGCGCAGCCAGTCCGGCCCGATCACCTCGATATCGTCGTTCAACAGCAGCACAATCTCGCCGCGGGCGGCCGCCACCCCGAGATTGGTGATGCGCGAGAAATTGAACGGTCCCTGCGAATCGATGACCGTCACCCGCGGGTCGGCGGCCAGCGTTTCGAGATACGGAAATACCTCCGGCCTGGTGCCGGTGTTGTGGAGGATGATCAGTTCGAGGTTGCGATAGGCGGTGCGTTCGAGGAGGCCGCGGACGCAGGTGCTGAGCAGCGCCACATGGCCGCCCGTCGGCATGACGACGCTGACCAGCGGCTCGGCCGCGAGGGGGTAGTACACCTGGAGATGGTGCGGCGCGCCGGCGGCAAAGCCGACCTCGGCGGCGATGCCGCGGCAGCGCAGATCGTCTTCCACGGCCCGGCGTGCGGCCTCGATGGCATAAGGCTTCTCCGACGGCGCCAGCGCGGCGGAGCCTTGGGCCTGGCGCCAGTGGTAGAGCACGTGCGGGATGTGGCGGATCGCCCCGGGGCGGCTCGCCCGCGCCACCCGCAGCGCCAGGTCGTAATCCTGGCTGCCGTCGAATTCGCTGCGCATGCCGCCGAGCTCGCGCACCAGCGCGGTGCGATAGACCCCGAGATGCGAGATCGTGTTTTGCGACAGCAGCAGGTCCGGGTTCCAGCCGCTCTTGAAATACGGGTCGCAGCGCCGTCCCTTGCGGTCGAGCTTGTCCTCGTCGCTGTAGATCAGGTCGGCCTCGGGATGCAGCACGATCTCGCGGGCGACGAGATAGAGCGCGTGCTCGGGCAGCACGTCGTCGTGGTCGAGCAGCGCGACGAATTCGCCGCCGGCGAGGTCGAGCGCGCTGTTCGTCGCCGCCGCGATGCCGCCGCGCTCGCTGCGGCGGACGACGCGGATGCGCGGGTCGCCGGCGGCGTATTCGGCGAGCAGCGCGCCGACATGCGGCGCGGTCGAGGCGTCGTCGGCGATGCACAGCTCCCAGTGCGGGTACAGTTGCCCGGTCACCGAGGCGATCGCCTCGCGCAGATAGGCCTCCGGCGGGTCGCACACCGGCATCGCCACCGAGATCAGCGGCGTGCGCGCGAACCCGGCGATGTCGGCGGCGATCGCCCGGCGGTCGGCCTCGTCGAGCCGGTCGTAGAGGCGCACCCAGCGGCGGTACGAACCGTTGCCGCGCAGCGCATGCAGCAGCTGCACCGCATAGCGCCGATACGCCTCGGCGATGGCCAGCTGCAACGGAACCGGCAGGCGGTGCAGGATATACAGCAGCACATCCTTGACGCGGCGGCCGAAGCTGCGGGGCAGGGGGCGCGCTCCGACCGCCGCGGTAGGACTCGCCTGCTGCGTCATCAATCCACCACTCGCCGCCGATACCGGCGGCACTATACAGGCAGCCTCGCCGCCCCGCCTAGCCGCCGCGGTATTGATTTGCCGGCGGGATCGCGCTGACATGGGCGAAAGCGCCGGATCGTTCGTCCCGGCAGGAGGCTCGATGTCGCGGAGGTTCGCACTCGCCGTCCTGGTCTCGGCGCTGCTGTGCGGCACGGTCCGGCCCGCCGCCGCCGACGATCCGGCGGCCGACACGCTGGTCCTCCAGCTCCACGGTCCGGCGCAGTTCGAATTTGCCGGCTATTTCGCGGCGCTGTGGAAGGGGTTCTACCGCGCCGAGGGGATGACCGTGGAGATCAAGCCGGGCGTCGTCCGCGGCGCCGCCCCGGTCGATCCGGTGCGCGAGGTCGAGGACGGGCGGGCGCAGTTCGGCACCGGCGGCGTCGACCTTTTGGTGCGCAGCGCCCAGGGCATGCCGCTGCTGCTGCTGGCGCCGGTGTTCCAGGACAGCGGCGTGATGATCTACTACCGCGCCGACGCCGAGTATCCCTCGCCGGCCTCGCTATTGAAGGCGCGGGTGGGGCGTCTGCCGGCGACCGACATGCTCGATGTCGAGCTGGTTACCGCGATGCGCGGCGAAGGCATCGACCCGTCGCGGCTCAACTCGGTGTCGCTGCTGCCGGGCAAGACGGTGGCCGCGCTCGCCGACCGCCAGGTCGATGCGGTTCCCGGCTCGGCCTGGGAGTTTCCCTGGCTGGCGCGGCAGCGCAGCCTGGCCCTCAAATCCTTCGACCCGGCCGATTACCGGGTCGAGTTCTACGGCGACACGCTGTTTACCTCGCAGCGTTTTGCCCGCACCCGCCCCGATGTCGTGCGCCGCTTCCGCGCCGCCTCGCTGAAGGGCTGGGCCTATGCCCTCGACCACGCCGACGAGATCGGCGGGCGGATGCTCGCCGACCTGCCGGCGCCGCCGGGCATCTCCGACCCCGCCGGCTTCATGCGCTACCAGGCGGTGCTCGCCCGGCATCTTGCCGGCTATCCCGACATCGCGCTCGGCCACTCCAACCCCGAGCGCTGGTCGCGCATCGAGGCGACCCTCGCCGATGCCGGCGCGCTGCTCCGCACCACCGATCCCGACGCCTTCCTCTACGATCCCGACGCCGCGGCGCGCGGCCGCACCGGCCTGCGCGACGGGGCGATCGTCGCCGCCACCGTCGTCGTCGTCGTCGTCATCGCCGGCGCCGTCCTCGTCCTGCGGCGCCGCCGTGCCCTGCCGCCGCCGCCGCAACAGGCGGCGGCCGAGGCGCCCGCCGCGCCGCCGCCGTCCGCGCCCGAGCCGGCGCCCGGGCCGGTGCCGGACCCGCCCGTCCCGGCGGCGCCGGAGCCGCCCCGGCGGGTCGACCTCAACGCGATGCTGCAGGCGCTCGAGCCGGAGATTCGCCAGCGCGTGCCGCCGCCGGCGAGCCTGCGCTTTTCGCTGCTCCCCGATCTGTGGCAGGCGCGCGTCGATACCGCGGCGATCGGCGCCCTGGTGCTCGACCTGGTCAGCGCCGCCAATGCCGACAACGAGCACACCGACGATCTGATCATCGGCACCCGCAACTACCGCTTCGACGCCAAGAACCTGGCCGAGACGCCGGGGGCGATGCCCGGCGAGTTCGCCCGCATCACCATCCGCGACAACGGGCGCGGCCTGTCCGGGGCGGCGCTCGAACGGGTGTTCGACCCCAGCGTGACCCGCCGCCCGGCGGTTGCCGCCGCCTGGCCGCTGCTGCGCAAATACGGCGGCTTCACCCGGGTCGAAAGCGCCGAGGGGGTCGGCACCGCGGTGCACCTCTATCTGCCGCGCGCCGCCGCCGACGCCGGCGAGGAGCCGCCGCCCGCCGGCCGCCGCTACCGCAGCGGCGCGAGATCGACCCAGCGCCGCTCGCGGTCGCTGAGATAATAGGCAGCGAAAGGCAAGGGAT
>Ga0209581_1003802_pt1 | contig 12628 bp, 14 predicted proteins | sample Coa_R2_FD_187160 | JGI IMG/M metagenome (GOLD analysis project Ga0209581, IMG submission 187160) | Surface soil microbial communities from Centralia Pennsylvania, which are recovering from an underground coalmine fire - Coalmine... | ecosystem: Environmental > Terrestrial > Soil > Unclassified ...
GTCAACAGACGTATATACGCCATCCGAACAGCGAAGCGAAGTTCAGCGCCCGCGCAGGCGGCGCTGGCCCCTGAGCTTTGTCCTGGCCGGAATTGTGATTCTGGGCGCGGTGGCCTACCTGGTGTACGCGAATACTCAGAGCAACGCGGCCTACGATATGACGGTCACGCAGTTGATGCAATGCGGGTCGTGTACCTCGCAAACGGTGCGCGTCGAGGGCACGGTGCAGCGCGGCTCTATCCAGCGCAACGAGGCGACGCAGCAACTTGCGTTCGTGATTTCCGATGGACACCAGAGCCTGCCGGTGATCTATAGCGGCGTGGTGCCGGATATCTTTAATGCGGGGATTCAGGTCGTGGTTGAGGGACACTATAGCGGACGGGGCGCGTTCCAGGCGCTGACGTTGCTGACAAAATGTCCCTCGAAGTTTACTGTGGCCACTCCCACCCCGTGAGCGAAGTGAGGCAATAGCGTGCATTTTTCTGATCTCGGCGTAATCGCGCTCATCCTGGCGCTTGGCTTCGCGGCCTATACCCTGCTGGCCGCTGTGCTGGGCGCTGCACGCGCTTTTCCTCCCCTGGTGACGAGCGCCAAACGCGGCGGGCTGGCGGTGATGTTCTGTCTGCTGCTGGCCTCGGCGGCGCTGGCGATCTCGTTCCTGTCCCACGATTTCGGCGTGGTCTATGTGGCCGATCAGTCGAACCGCTCGATGCCCTGGTATTTCGTGGCGGCGGCCTTCTACAGCGGCCAAGAGGGTTCGCTGCTCTACTGGGCGCTGATGCTCTCGGTCTTCTCCTCGATCTTTATTTTCACCTCACGCCGCGCGCCCGCTGCCCTGGTGCCCTATGTGATTGCAACGCTGATGGGCATTGAGCTGTTCTTTGTGCTGACGCTGGTGACGGTCTCCAGTCCCTTTGTGCGCTTCCCCCACGCGCCGGCGGATGGCGCGGGTCTCAATCCACTGCTGCGCGATCCGGGGATGCTGATTCATCCTCCCACGTTGCTGATGGGCTTTATGAGTTTTTCGCTGCCCTTCGCGTTCGCGGTGGCGGCGATGATTACGGGCCGGCTGGATAGCGAATGGCTGCGCTCGATTCGTCGCTGGACCCTGGCGGCGTGGAGCATTCAAACTGCCGGCCTGCTGCTGGGGATGTGGTGGTCCTATCATGTGCTGGGCTGGGGCGGCTATTGGGAGTGGGACCCGGTGGAGAATGCCGCGCTCTTCCCCTGGCTGGTCTCAACGGCTTTTCTGCACTCGACGATGGTGCAGGAGCGCCGGGGTATGCTCAAGGTCTGGAATCTGGGCCTGGTGATCGCGGCTTTCGCGCTCTCGATCTTCGGAACCTTCGAGGTGCGCAGCGGCCTGATTAGCTCGGTCCATTCGTTCGCCTATTCGCCCATCGGCGGGTATTTCCTGGCCTTCCTGTGCGTGGTTGTGCTCTTCAGCCTGGGCCTGTTTATCTTTCGTCTGCCAAAGCTGCGCCCCGAGCAGGAGTTTGACTCGGTGGTTTCGCGCGAGGGCAGCTTTCTGCTCAATAACTTCCTGCTGGTCGGGATCACCGCCGCGACGCTCTGGGGGACGCTTTTCCCGCTGATCTCGCAGTCCTTCGGGCATGTGAGCGAGACGGTGGGCGCGCCTTTCTATAACCAGGTCGATGGCCCGATCTTTGTGGCTCTGCTGCTGGCAATGGGCGTGGGACCCCTGCTGGCCTGGCGGCGCACTGCCCTGCACGCGCTCTGGCGCAATCTGCTGACTCCCACCCTGCTCGCGGCTGCCTGCGCGCTGATCCTGCCCCTGGCCGGTGTGCGCGACGTTGCGGCGAATATTGGCTTTACCGTCTGCGCATTTACCGCCGGGGCGATTCTCTACGAGCTCTGGCGCGGCATGCGCGTGCGCCACAAGCACGGCGAACCCTATCCGGTTGCCCTGGTGCTGCTGATTCAGCGCTACCGCCGGCGCTACGGTGGCTATATCGTTCACCTGGGCCTGATCCTGCTGGCCGTCGGCATTATCGGCTCGCACGCCTTCCAGCAGGAACACGACGCGAACCTGACATCCGGCCAGGCGGTGACGATCGGCGATTACCGGCTGGTCTTCTTTGGTAATGCCGATACCACCTATCCCGATGTCGAGACGATCGCGGCCCAGTTGCAGGTCTGGCATAACGGGCAGTTGGAGGATTTTATTTATCCCGCGCGCAATTTCTATCCAAACTTCCAGAACGAGCCGGCCAGCGCGATTTCGATTACAACCGATAATCTGACCGATCTCTATGTGTTCCTGGCGGACTGGCAGGGGCCGAGCCAGGCTTCGTTTCGCGTCTTTCTGAATCCGCTGGTACCTTTGATCTGGTGTGGTGGCCTTCTGATGCTCTTTGGTGGTATCATTTGCTGGTGGCCCGAGAGGCGCCGCAGAAGAATCGAATATGCACGCGAGCTCCTTTCCGCGCACAGGCAAGCTATCCCCCCGCAAACCGCAGCGCCGATTGCCGCGCCCGCCGGTGAGGAGGAGGCCCGGGCATGAAGAACTCGCGCCGCTCTCTGCTCCTCCTGCTGGCTCTGCTGGCGCTGGTGGGCGCGATCTGGTTGTATGTGCTGTTTGTGGCTCCGCAGCCGCGCACGCTGGACCAGCAGGTGGACGATGTGGCCTCTCAGTTGAAGTGCCCCGTCTGCCAGCATGAGTCGGTCGCCGATTCCTCTGCCGCTATCGCGCAGCAGATGCGCCAGGTGATTCGCCAGCAGTTGCAATCCGGCAGGTCTGAGCAACAGGTGCTGCGCTATTTCGCCGATCATTATGGCGACGATATTCTGCTCACGCCGCCCCCGCAGGGCTTTCATCTGCTGGCCTGGCTCATGCCGGTGGCCCTGCTATTGATCGGGTTGGGATTGGTGAGCTTCGTGCTCCGCGATTGGCGTCTCAAGGGTCGTCCACGCCCGGCGACGGCGGACGATTCGTTCGCTGAACTGCCCCTGGACGATCCAGAGCTTGAGAGCTACCGGGCGCAGCTTGAGCGAGAGCTGGCGGAGGACGATCTGCTGTTTGGCTGAGTTCGCGAGGGAGAGAAGAGAGAGAATATGCAATCCATGTATATAGCTGTTGCGGCAATCATAGCCCTGCCGATCCTGGCCTTCGTGCTCTATCCGCTCTACCGGCGGCCCGCGCTGCAAAAGGCGTCCGCCGGTGCGTCCGACCTGAGCGAGCGCGAACAGAACGCGCGCCAGGCTTTGCAGGAGGTCGAGTTCGATTTTCAACTGGGCAACCTGGACGAGAAGGACTATCGCTCGATGCGCACCCGCTATATGAATCGCGCCCTGGCCGAGATGAAGGCTCGCCGCAAACGCGAGCAGGAGATCGATGCGCAGATCGAGCAGGAACTGCGCGCTTTGCGGGAGGCGGAGGACAATGAGCAGACGTAAATTCGTATTAAATATAGGTCAGGTGCAGCGGCGGGCAGGGCGCAGACAAGCGGACGCCCCTACTATGGACGGGGCCTGGTCGCGGACGGGCGTTAATTCACAAAGCTCTGGACAGGCACATGCTCGTTTTACACAACGATCGTGGCATTCCACACATTCCTCGTCCATAGTAGGGACGCTCCTTGGCCGCGTCCTGCCTGATGCACCAACGAGCGTTAGTTCTATTCTGGCCGCGCGCCTGCGGCGCTGCGCGCACAATTGCGCGCCCCGCCTGCTGGTCTTCCTGATCTGTGCGCTGCTGATCTTTCTCGTTTATCCATACTCAGGCACTTCAGCCGGGGCGGCCCATCGTTCCTCAGTCCAGGCTCCTGCCGGCGGCCACCTGAACGCGCTCGGCGGGGGCAGGGGACATCTCTCAGGACCGGCGCTGGCGAGCCATGTGAGCGCCGGGGCAGGGCATATCTCCGGGCAGCTTCTGGATGGCAGCCGCCATAACGCGCCGCTGGCGAATCAGAGCGTGACGCTGCAAATGGCGCAGAATAACACTTCACGCGATCTGCTCTCTCTCACGACCGACGCGCAGGGCCGCTATGCCTTCGGCGGCCTGCAAAGCGACTCTTCTGTGCAGTATGCGATCTATACGCTCTACCAGGGCGCGCAGTACGTCACCGACCTGATCGATTTGAGCAAGAAGGCGGATCAGCAGGTCAACCTGACGGTCTACGATGCCACAACCAGCACGGCCAATCTCGCGGTGGTGCAGACCTCGATTCTGATCGATAAGCCCAATCCACAGTCCGGCCTGCTGACCGTCTCGGAGGATTTTTTCTTCGAGAACCTGGGCCTGACGACCTACGTGGGCAAGCTGGACGCCAGTCATGGCAAGCCGAACGCGCTGCTCTTCTCGCTGCCGCCGGGCGCGCGCTTCCTCTCCCTGGCCGCCGGCTTCGACGGCTATAACACCGTCCAGGTGGATAGCGGCTTTGCCAGCAACGCGGCGGTCCCGCCCGGCACCTCGGAGTTTTCGTTCTCCTTCCAGGTGCCCTACAGCGGCACGGGCTATCATTTCACGTATAAAGCGATCTATCCGACGCTCTCGCTGACTCTGCTGACCCCGACGAACATTCTGACAACGCCGCAGGGGTTGACCTCGAAAGGGCCGACCAATACGAAGTCCGGCACGTATCAGATGTTTCAGACGAAGACGCTGAAAGCGAACGACAGCGTGGGGGCGCAGCTTGACGGTCTGCCCGCCCGGGTAAAGACAACGCCTCAGCAGAGCTCGCTCAACTCGGGCCTGCTCTGGCTGGTGGCTCTGCTGATTGTGCTGATCGTTCTCGCCGGCATCGGCGGCTACATTTACAATACCCGCAAACGCCGGGCGGCGCGCGTTCGGCAGAGGCAGAAGCCGGAGGTGCGCAAACATCCGGTCCCGTCCCCCGGCAAGAAGGCAGCGACAACGAAGGACGCGCTCCTGCGGGAGTTGCTGGAACTGGACAAAGCGTATGAGGCGGGCAAGCTCAAAAAGGCGGCGTACCAGGATCAGCGCGCACGTCTGAAGGCCCGCCTGCGCAAGCTGATAGGCGAGGAGGCGGATCAGAGCGCGGAGCCAACGGGCAAGGCGGCCAGAAGTAGTGGCAAGGGAACAAAGTGAGCAATCCGTACCTGGAACTGAACAACGTACAAAAGAGTTTTGGCCTCAAGCCGGTCCTGCGGGGCGTCGATCTCACCCTCAACGCGGGCGAGCGCATGGCGCTGCTGGGCGCGAACGGCGCGGGCAAGACGACGCTCCTGCGTATCCTGGCCGGGCTGATTCGTCCCGGCGGCGGGCGCGTGACGATCGGGGGACTGGATCTGCGCGAGCAGGCGCGCGAGGTTCAGCGCAGAGTTGGTTTTGTCGCCCACCAGCCCTATCTCTACGACGACCTGACCGCGCTGGAGAATCTGCTTTTTTTCGCGCGTATGTACGCGCTTGAGCAGCCCCGGCAGCGCGCGGAGGCGCTTCTGCAGCGTGTTGGCCTGGGCAAGAGGTCCCGCGAGCGGGCCGGCTCGCTCTCGCGGGGACAACTCCAGCGCCTGGCCCTGGCGCGCGCGCTGCTCCACACGCCCGATCTGCTCCTGCTCGACGAGCCCGAAACGGGTCTGGACCAGGAGGGACTGGCCCTGCTCGCCGAACTGCTGCACGAACACCAAGCGCGAGGCGGCACGCTGCTCTTCACCACCCACGACCTGGAGTCCGCGCCGGGCCGCTGCGACCACGTGGCGCTGCTGAGCCGGGGGCGCGTGGCGTATCAGCAGGAGGCGACGAGCCTGGAACGGGAGGATATGCTCCGCGTGTATCAGGAGGTGGCGCGATGAGCCTGCTCAACCAGACCTGGACGATTCTCTGGAAGGATATCCGCTGCGAACTGCGCAGCAAGCAGATGTGGGCGGGCATGGGCCTGTTCGCTCTGCTGGTTCTGGTGATCTTCAACTTCGCCTTTGATCTGCGCGTGGACAACCAGGCTGCGGTTGCGCCCGGCGCGCTCTGGGTCGCCTTTGTCTTCGCCAGCTTTCTCGGACTTGGCCGCACCATCGCCGCCGAGCGCGAGCACGGCTCGTTCGATCGCCTGCTGCTCTGTCCGGTGGACCGCAAGGCTATCTACCTTGCCAAGCTGCTGGGCAATGTGCTATTTATCGGTGTAGTAGAAATCGTTGCTTTACCCGTGTTCGCCATGCTCTTTAACGTGCCCTTTGCGGCGGCGGGCTTGATCCCGATCGTGATCCTGGGCACGCTGGGCATTGCCAGCGTGGGCACGCTCTTCTCGGCGATGGCTGCGACGACGCGCGCGCGCGAACTTTTATTGCCGATTCTGGTTTTTCCCTTGATCGTCCCGATCGTCATCGCCTCCGTGCGCGCTACCGGCTCTCTGATGATCGTGACGACCAACGAACCGCCCTGGCTTGGCCTGATCGCCGCCTTCGACGCGATCTTTCTCAGCCTCTCGACGGTTCTCTTTGAACATGTAATTGAGGAATAACCGATTTTCAGGAGGCATGCTATGGCCTTAGCAAATAAAGAAACTTCAGCCGCCGGTGATTTAGAGGGCACCAGAAGCGCGCCACAACTCACCGGATCGCGCCTGCCGCTGGTTTCGCTGATCCTGTGCGCGCTGACGGTGGTGGGCATCGCGCTCGCCCTGTGGATGGCCTTTTTCTATGCGCCGACCGACGCGATCGAGGGGCAGCCACAGCGCATCTTTTACGTTCACGTGCCGATGGCCTGGCTCGGCATGCTCTCCTTCGTCGTCATGGCGCTCGCGGGCATCCTCTATCTGAGGAGGCGAGATGAGCGCTGGGATTGGGTGGCGCGGGCCGCTGCGGAGACGGGAACGGTCTTTATCACCCTGGCTCTGATTACCGGTTCGCTGTGGGGCCGCACGACCTGGGGCACGTGGTGGACCTGGGATGCGCGCCTGACCACGACCTTGATTCTCTGGTTCGTCTATGTCGGCTACCTGATGCTGCGCAGCTATATGGGCCGCACGCCTGCCAGCGCGCGCGCCGGCGCGGTGATGTCGATCATTTGCGTGATCGACGTGCCGATCATCTACGAGTCGGTGAACTGGTGGCGCACGCTGCATCCCACCGCCGAGGTGGGCACGCCGGGCGCGCTGCCATTTTCGGTCGTCTTGACTCTGCTGGTGTCGCTCACGGCCTTTACCCTGCTCTACGCTGTCCTGATGATCCAGGCGTATCAGCTCCAGCGCACGCAAACGCTGGCCCAACGCCTGCGCGCGGACCTTGAATAAATAAGGAGAAGCACTCATGCCGCAAGGATTTCCCTATCTCGCCGCCGCCTATATCGTTGTCTGGCTCGGCCTGCTGCTCTACCTGGGCTTTCTCGCCCTGCGCATGCGCGCCGTGCGCACTGAGCTGGCCGCCGTCGAGGAGCTTGTGCGCGAGCAGCAACGAGGAGAGAAAGACTAATCGGTCGCCTCTCATCATATAAGGAGAATGTATCGCTATGCCCAAAGCCAGCCGGGCGGGCGCGCGCAAGAAGCGCAAGGCTCGCCAGAACCAGGCGCCACCAGCCGCCACACCGGCCACCACGCAGGCCGGTACGCTCTCTCAGCGCCGCGAGTTGTCGCCCCGCGCGCGCGTCGTCGCGCTGGTCGTGGGCGACGCCCTCTGCTTCCTGATCTTCGCCTCTATAGGCACGAATCAGCATGGCGAGGGCGTCAACTTGCTCTATTCGGCCTGGGTGGCCCTCCCGTTTCTGGCTGCGTGGTTCGCCGTCTCGCCGTTCCTGGGCGCGTTCCGCGCCGAGCTCGCGACAAGCCCCAAACAGATGCTTCTCCGCACCGCGCTCGCCTGGCTGGCCACCTGGCCCTTCGCTATGGCCTTCCGCTGGTTGCAGATCGATCGTACTAAGGGCACGCCGCTCAGCGCCTTCCTCTCCTTCGCGGCGGTGGCGCTGCTCTTCAATCTGGCTCTGCTGGCGATCTGGCGCTGGCCGTTCGCTCTGAACAATAACCTGCGCAAACGTGGGATATGACCGATTTCTCATATTGATGCTGGATAGTATAATAGTGCCATGATGATTGGGAGAAGAACCTGAAGAAAGTGCAGCAACGGGAACAGCATTTGCTCCAGAAACTGGCGGAGGCGCGCGAGCGCCAGGCCAGGGCGATGAAACGTTTTGCCCAGGCCCAGGCGCGTATCTCTCTGGCAGAGGAACGCCTCCAGGCTCTTCGCGAGCAGCCCCAACCTGCTCAGGAGATCCCTGCGCCCGGCGAGGAGCCTGCTGTCCCTCCACCGCAGGAGGCGCTTCAGAATCCTGAGGACGAGGAGGCCCTGATCGCTGCGATTCTCGCGATCACTCAGACCGAGCCGGGCTCCGGGGATGAGGTCGCAGCCGGGACCGGCGGGTCTGTGCGGCAGGCTGAGCAGGCGCTGCAGGAGGTGAAGCAGGCTATTCTCAACGGCGCTCTGAGCGGTCCCGAGGCGGAAGTTGCGCTGCGCGAGGCCGAGAACGCGCTTCTCCTGGCGCAGCGCGCGGAAAGCGCGGCACATCTATCAGGGACGCAGGGGACGGGCGAGCCGGATACGACCGCCAGGCTCCCCGTTATACGCCAGCGCCGGCCCCGGGAGTCGAGATAAGCATGTGTATCGTTCGCGAACGCGGCGAGCTGGAGAGCGATCTCGCACGCGTGTGGTGGCGCCTGGAGCCGGATACGCTGCTTACACTGGAGGATGGCCGTCCCTGCCTGCTGATCTACAACGGCCAGCCCGGCGGCCCGGCGGGACCCGACGTGCGTGACGCAGTTCTGCGCCTGCTGCCCTCTGGTGAGCAGGCGGAGCCTGCGCCCGATCTTGTAGGCGACGTGGAGTTTCATCTGCGGGCCAGCGATTGGTTCGCTCACGGCCATCAGCACGATCCGCGCTACAACCGGGTTATCCTGCACGTGGTCTATTATCTCGACAGCAAAACGCCTGCGCGCCGCCAGGATGGTGAGCTGGTACCGGCCTGCTCATTGCTCGACCGTGCGCAGCCGCCGGAAGAGTCCGCGAACTGGCCCTGTCAGCAGAATCCGCTCGCAGCCCAGGAACTGACGGCCACGCTGCTCTACGCCGGCCTGCTGCGCTTGACGGAGAAGAGTGAGGCGCTTGGACGCATCCTGCAGGAGACACAGCCAGCGCTTGACTCAGCCTTCGATCGCTACGATACCTGCCTGATTCCCGCGCTGGCTGAGGGCCTGGCCTATGGCCGTGATCGGGCCTTCTTCCGCGCTGCAGGACTGCGCCTGGTGGGCCTGCCGGTCCAGGTCCCGGAACCGCTGGGGCGCGCGCCAGAGCCTGCGCCACTGGACCGGCGTCGGCTGCATGCCCTGAGTACGCTCTGTGAACGCTGGCGCGCAAGCGGCGGCTGGCAAACGCTGAGCCAGATTCTGCGCGTTGAGCAGAGTGTCAAGGCTGCTGCCCCGGCCCTGCGCGCGGCCCTGCATCCGCTCAACCGCGCGCGGGCTGATATACTTATCGTGAATTGTGTCCTGCCCTTTGCCTGCGCGGTGGCCGCGTTGGAGAACGATGTTCACCTGGCGAACAGGGCGCGGCAAATGTATCTGGCCTATCAAGGGCTGGTTTCAAACCGGATTACACGCATGATGAGTACACAGCTACAGCTCGCCGAAGAGCCTGAGCAGACCTGTTTGCAGCAGGGCCTGCATTATGTCTACAGCCATACCTGTCAGGCCAAACGCTGCCAGGACTGCCTGTGCGGAGGCCGGCGTCTATGATCGGTACTCCCGGCGAACGTCTCGCGCGCTTTCTGGCTCATGCCGGAGTGGCCTCGCGCCGCCATGCCGAGGACCTGATTGCCGCCGGGCGCGTTCAAGTCAACGGTGTGACGATCCGCGAGCAGGGTTCGCGCATCGATCCCGCACACGACGTGGTGCGCGTCGATGGCCAGGTCGTCCAGGGCAGCGGCCCGCGCGTCTATCTCCTGCTGCACAAACCGGAGGGCTACCTGTCCACCGTCTCCGATCCCCAGGGCCGCCCGACCGTGCTCGATCTGCTGCCTCCCGCATTGCGGCGGCAGCGCGTCTATCCCGTCGGACGCCTGGACAGCGACACCAGCGGCCTGCTCCTGCTGACCAACGATGGCGACTTCGCCCTGCACATGACCCACCCGCGCTACGCCCTGGAGAAGCACTATGTTGCCCTGGTTGAGGGCCGGCCAGGCGGAGCGGCCCTGCGCGCGCTGCGCCAGGGGATCGTGATCGTCGAGGATAACGGGCGCAGATACAAGACCGCGCCCGCCCGGCTGGGTGCAGTCCGCCATGAGGGCGATTGCACCCGGCTCACCCTGAGCATTCACGAAGGGCGCAAACGCCAGGTCAGGCGCATGCTTGCGGCGGTCGGCCTGCCGGTTCTGTCCCTCAAGCGTATCGGCATTGGTACTTTAACCCTCGGCTCCTTGCCCGCCGGCAAGTGGCGCTATCTCACAGAGGAGGAAATTCTGGCCTTGCGCGGCGCTCACGCGGGCAACCCTCTGTGATATAATCACACAGGATTTAACTCATCCCATCTTATTTCTATGCGAGTGGAGGATTTATGCGACGGCCAGGGCGCATTGCGATCGACGGGCCAGCCGGTTCTGGCAAGAGTACAGTTGGAGAACAACTGGCACATAAATTGGGCTATCTTTATATAGATACCGGCGCGATGTACCGCGCCCTGGCGTGGCTGGCCTTGCAGAGGCAGATGGATATCTTCGACGGTCCTGGCCTCGCGCAGCTTCTCCAGCAGGCGAGGATTGTAATCAGCCGCCCGACGGTGGATGACGGTCGCCAGTATACGGTCACGGTGAACGGCCAGGATATCACCTGGGAGATTCGCAGCGCCCCGGTGACGCACGCCGTCCCGCCCGTCTCTTCCCATCCCCAGGTGCGCGCGATCATGCGCGCGCGCCAGCGCGAGATGGCCATGCAGGAACAGGGCGTGGTGATGGTCGGGCGCGATATCGGTTCGGTCGTCCTGCCCGACGCCGAATTGAAAATCTACCTCAACGCCAGCCTGGAGGAGCGGGCCAAACGCCGCTACGCCGAACTCAAGGAACGCCAGCGCTCAACCGATACTCCCGCGCCCCTGGAGGAAGTGGTCGAGGAGATCAGGAGTCGCGATGCGATGGATCACGATAACATGCGCCCAGCCCACGACGCGATTGTAATTATGACCGACAATCTGAGCGTTCCCCAGGTCTTGGAAATGATTTATAGCTATCTGGAGGAACCTCACTGATGCAGGAACACCAGTCTACATCCGCTCAAGCCCAGGCCCCGGCTGGCGCGTCCACGCAGGCGGCAGAACCCAAAAAGGCGGCGAAGAATCTCTACGAGCCGTATGTGACGCCGGCCTGGTTCTGGGTGAGCCTGCGCACCTTCGCCCGCTTTGTCTTTTTTCTGATCCTCAACGTGAAATTGGTTGGCCGCAAGAATGTCCCGCAGACAGGCCCGCTCATCATCGCCTCCAATCATCTGCACTGGACCGACGTGCCGCTGGTGCCGGCCTATCTTTCACGACAGGTCGTCTACCTGGCAAAAGAGGAGCTGTTCATGGGCCGCATCGGCTGGCTGGTGCGCTTCCTGGGCGCAATCCCCGTCAAACGCGGCGAGGCCGATCGCCAGTTGTTGCGCGCCTCCGACGAGTTGCTTAAACGCGGCAAGGCGCTGGTAATCTTCCCCGAAGGGCACCGCAGCGATAACCATCAATTGATCCCCGCCCACGCCGGCATGGGCATAATCGCCCTGCGCGCCGGCGTGCCGGTCGTGCCGGTCGCCGTCTGTGGCAGTGAGCACGTGTTCAAAAAGTTTCGCCCGCGCATCACGATCTCCTACGGCGAGCCGCTGGTGCTTAAGCCGAAGGGCGCGAAGATCACGAAAGAGGATATCCAGGAAGCGACCGAGACGGTCATGCGTCACATCGCCGCGATGCTGCCCCCCGCGTATCGCGGCGTCTATGGGGACGAGGCAAGCGCGCAGGCCGCGACGAGCGAGACGCCCGAGGCGCTTTAAAGCTCGCTCACGCCCGCTTGCGCCTCCTGCTCTGTCGCATCACAAACCACACGGGCACCAGGAGAAAGGCCGCGATCAGGAGGTAGGCCAGGATGGTCGCGCCGGTCGTGAGGATGCTCGCCTGCTGGGGCGTCGTGCCAAGCGCCGGGGGATAGAGGCCCGTGATAATAAAATGCGGGCTGCCCCCGACGGGAATGGTCTTGACGATCTGCCGCCCCGGCACATCGAGCATAGCGACCGCGCCGGTCGCCAGCGCGATAAAGCCCCATTGCCCGTCGCTGGTGATCGCCACTGAACGCGGCGCGGCCTCCAGGTGGTAAACCAGGGCCGGCTCGCGCGGGGGAGTGAGCGCGCCCGCGCCGGGAGGCGTGATGACGTCCAGTTGCTGGTGCAGGCTGTCGGGCAGGTAAATCTGACCGGTGTTTTCGTCGAAATCCATCGTGCCAAACTGGCCGCCGCTGAGCAATGGCAGCAAGTGATGCGTGTCGAGAGCAATGGCCTCAAGTTTGCCCTGCTGCGTCGTGACGTATACCCACAGGCCGCTCGGAATCGAGAGGTAGCGCGGCTCATCGCCGGAAAGCGGGATCGCCGCCTCGCGCTGCCTGGTCTTTGTGTCGAAGACCTCCACCCCCGCGCTGTCCGCGACCCAGAGCTGG
>Ga0209581_1003804_pt1 | contig 12621 bp, 10 predicted proteins | sample Coa_R2_FD_187160 | JGI IMG/M metagenome (GOLD analysis project Ga0209581, IMG submission 187160) | Surface soil microbial communities from Centralia Pennsylvania, which are recovering from an underground coalmine fire - Coalmine... | ecosystem: Environmental > Terrestrial > Soil > Unclassified ...
TGTTTGTCTGTATTCGAGGAACTCCGCAGCATCGAGCAGGAACTGGAAATGCTCGCCGCTTCGCTGGCTGAACTTGATCCGGAAAGCAGCGCCTATGCCGCTGCAGCGGAGCGGTACTCGAACCTGGGCGCCAGATTCCACGCGCATGATGGATACGCTCTTGACGCGCAGGTAGGGTCGGTACTCGGCGGTCTCGGCTTCACTAAGGAAGACTGGACAAGGCGCACAGAAGAGTTCTCAGGCGGCTGGCAAATGCGCATTGCGCTGGCAAAATTGCTGTTGCAGAAACCCAATCTGCTGCTGCTGGACGAGCCGACAAACCATCTTGATCTCGAAACCCGCAACTGGCTCGAAGAGTATCTGAGAACATACCCGAACGGCTACATCCTGATCTCGCATGATCGCTACTTCCTCGACGTAACGGTGAACAAGATTATCGAGATATGGAATAAGGGCCTGCATGTCTACTCCGGCAATTACGAAAAATATCTGCAGCAGAAAGAAGAGCGGCGCGCGCAACTTGAGGCGGCATATCGCAACCAGCGCGATCACATCGAGCATTTAGAGGCTTTCATCAGCCGCTTCCGCTACCAGGCGACAAAAGCAAAGCAAGTGCAAAGTCGTATCAAGGAACTGGAAAAGATCGAGCGCATCGAGATTCCGCAGGAAGAGCAGGCCATTTACTTCACCTTTCCGCAGCCGCCTGCTTCGGGGCGGACTGTGGTCGAAGTCTCCGGCCTGAGCAAGAGCTATGGCGAAAAGCAGGTGTTGCGCGACGTAAGCTTCACCATCGAGCGCGGAGACCGCATTGCGCTTGTAGGCGCGAACGGGGCCGGCAAATCGACGCTGATTCGCATGCTCTCAGCCCAGGAACCGCCTACATCCGGCGTGCTGAAGCTGGGACATAACGTAGTCGCTGACTACTTCGCGCAGGACCAATACAAGGTGCTCGATCCTGCTGCTCGCATGCTCGACGACATCAGCCGCATTGCTCCGCGCGTGCCTGAGACAGACCTGCGCAGCCTGCTCGGATGTTTTCTCTTTTCCGGAGACGACGTCTTCAAGCCATTAGGTGTGCTCTCCGGCGGCGAACGCAATCGCTATGCGCTGGCGCGCATTCTGGTCAGCCCGGCAAATTTTCTCCTGCTCGATGAGCCAACAAATCACCTCGATCTCCGTGCCAAAGACGTATTGCTCAACGCCGTAAATAAGTTCACCGGCACCGTGATCTTTGTTTCCCATGACCGCTACTTCATCGACCGGCTGGCTACGCGCGTGTTCGAGGTAGAAAGCGGTCATGTGCATGTCTATCCCGGAAACTATGAGGACTATCTGTGGCGCAAGCAAGGTGGTGCGGATGCAATTCAAGCCGTCATTGCCACTCCAATCGAGGAGTCTGCTGCGCCGATAGCCGCTCCAGTCATCGGGAAAGAAAAAGAAAAAGTCCGCCGCCTAAATCCCATTCGCCTGAGGCAGATGCAGGAACGGCTCGCCTTTGTGGAAGAAGAAATTCCACGGGTCGAGGCTTCCATCGCAAATACAGAACAATCTCTTGGCGTTTTCGTCAGTGCAGAAGAAACCGAAAGGCTGACGCGCCTGCTCGATTCTCTCCGCGAGCAGCATGGTCTGCTCACAGCCGAATGGGAAGAGCTGATGATGCAGTTCGAAGAGCAGCAGGTCAGCAGTTAACGCACATCCTGTCATCCTGAGCGAAGCGAAGGGTCTGTTTTTAGTTTCTGTGACAGGCATTGGTTCCGATTGCCTGGTCCCTACTGCGTGTGGCTGATAGCCCTGCAAAACTGATAAAGCGTAAACCAGATCCTTCATCCGCTAAGCTCCTCAGGGCGATAAATTTTGCAATGGCGCGAACGCATGTGCGTTGACGGCTAATCCTCCGGCATAATCGAAGTATGCCGCTACTTTGGAAACCGGAGAGCTGGTCACAGCGACTGGCAGAACTCGAAGCGCGTTCAGGCGATTTGAAAGAAGCCCCATTGCGGCGCGATGTCCGTTCGCTGGGCATGCTGCTGGGAGAAGTATTGCGTGAACAGGCAGGCGAAGCTCTGTATGAAAAAGTAGAAGAGTTGCGGCAGTCGGCCATTCGCCGTCGCGAAGAGCAGGCGGCCGGCTTGATGCGGGAAGCAGAAGACCGCCTCCAGCAGACCGTGCTCGGCATCAGTACCCTCTCAGTCGAGGACGCCTATCAGTTAAGCCGCGCATTCGCATTCTACTTCGAACTGATAAACCTCGCCGAGACGAACCACCGCAAACGGCGCCGCCTGTCATTGCAGCTCAGCGGCGACAACTCAACGCAGCGCGGCTCTTTGCGCGGGACTCTGCGTGAAATGAAACGTGTAGGCATCTCTGCCGCCGAGGCGCTCGACTGGCTGAGACGCATCTTTATTGTTCCGGTATTTACAGCGCACCCTACTGAGATTGCACGACGCTCTGTACTCTTCAAGCGGCGTCGCATTGGCGAGTTTCTGGAGAAGCTGGATCGCATTCCGGTTCCGGATGAAGAAATTTCGCGCCTGCAGGAACTGCTCGTTGCAGAGATCACCGCGCTGTGGCAAACCGATGAAGTCCGCAGCCGCCGCCCGACAGTCAATGACGAAATCAAGATGGGACTCGATTACTACGATGTCTCCATCTTTGCCACGCTTCCCAAGTTGTATGAGGAAGTATCCGCCGCTTTGGCCAGCGAATACGGGCTCAATATTGATATTCCCGAGTTGCCGCTACTGCTCGGCTTCGGATCCTGGATTGGTGGCGACCGCGACGGCAATCCGTTTGTAACTCCGGATGTAACACGCGATGCAATCCGCTCAGCGCGCGCGCGACTGCTGACGTATTACCAGCAGCAGGCGCAGCTGATCATTGATCTGTTAACGACCTCCGCCCAGCAGTTGCCTATCAGCGACGAATTAAGCAAGCGTCTGCATGGATATTTATCCGAGCTGCGAGCCGGGTCGCAGCAGGTATTCGGAGCACGTTTCGAATTCGAGATGTACCGGCGTTTCATGGTCTGCGTGCATGCGCGGCTGCTTCGGACTTCAGGAGAACTCGCGCCGGACAACGACAGCCTGGAAGCAGCCTTGAGCGCTCTGCCTCCTTATGGCAGCGCGCAGGAATTGCTGGATGACCTGACGGTTTTACGCAACAGTCTGGCGGAAAACGAAGGACTGAGGCTCGCGCGGACACTTATCGACCCTTTCATCCTTCTGGTGCGCACTTTCGGCCTGCACCTGCACACACTGGATGTTCGCCAGCATGTAAAGCTGCACAACAAAGCATTACAGGAAACGTCGGAGTGGTGCGCCGGCACTGCCTCTACTGTTCCGCAAGGCCTGAGCAAGGAAAGCGCTGATGTAATTGAAACCTTCCGCACCATTGCAGAAGTGAAGGCCGGTTGCAGTCCGGAGGCGATCCGGCAATATGTCATCAGCGGCGCAGCTACCGTCGAAGATGTGTTAGGCGTGTTGTGGCTGGCTCGTCTGGGAGGAGTAAAAGCAGAGGCCGGCGGAAATGATCCCGGACTGATGCCGGTGCCTCTGTTCGAATCGATTGAAGACCTGCGCAATGCTCCTGAAGTCTGCCGCAGGCTCTGGAATCTGCCGGAGTATCGCACACTGCTCGCCTCCTGGAACAACACGCAGGAGATCATGCTCGGCTACTCCGACTCGAACAAAGACGGCGGCATGCTTACGAGCACCTGGGAAATCTTCCGCGCGCATCGCGCTCTCCATGAAGTGGCGCGCGAATGCGGCGTAAAGCTGCGGCTCTTTCATGGACGCGGAGGCACAGTCGGGCGTGGCGGTGGCCCTACGCATCGCTCCATCTATGCGCAGCCGGTCGGCGCGTTCGAGGGCCAGATTCGCATCACCGAACAGGGCGAAGTGCTTAACTGGAAGTATTCAGATGTGATTTTGGCCGAGCGTAATCTGGAACTGATGATTGCGGCCTCGCTCGATGCTCTGGCGCGCCCGAATGCGCTTGATCCAAATGGGCATCAGTCCGGGATACTTCTGCCGGAATGGGAAGCGGCTCTGGAAGAAATGTCAGACACTGCGTTTCATTTTTATCGCCGGCAGATCATCGAGGATCCGGAGGTATTCAGCTATTTTGAGCTGGCTACACCGGTCGCAGAACTGGAACATGCTCGGATCAGTTCGCGTCCTACACGGCGCAGCGGACGTCGCGCATTTTCTGATCTCCGCGCCATTCCCTGGGTCTTCGGCTGGACGCAAAGCCGCCAGTTGGTTCCAGCATGGTTCGGTGTCGGTTTCGCCATAGAAAAATACTCGCAGAGACCGGACGGCGCGAAACTACTCCGTGACATGATGGCGGAATTTCCTCTCTTCATTGACATCATTCGCAATGTGGAGATGGCCCTTGCAAAAGCTGATCTTGGCATTGCCAGCTTGTATGCGTCGCTGGTGCCGGACGCGGAGATGCGCCAGCGTGTTTTCTCTAAAATTGAAGCGGAGTTCCATCGTACTCTCCAGGCTGTTCTCATGGTGACAGGCCAGAAAGAGCTTCTGGAAACGAACCAGGTGCTTGCCCGCTCAATCCGTCTACGCAACCCTTATGTGGATCCTATAAGCCTGATTCAGGTTGATCTGCTGCGGCGTAAACGCGCAGGAGAAGATACCGAGGAGATTAACCGCGCCATCTCAAGCACTATCAACGGCATCTCGGCAGGACTTAGAAATACAGGCTGATTTCCCAAAATGGTAATTCTGGTGACCCATGTTCCAGAATGAATTTTGTGTCTGCGTTCTTGTTCTGATTGAACTTCAGGAGATGCGGTCAGCGTCATAAACTCTGTGCATGAGCACGCAACCGATTGAAGACATCCACGCAATCGCAAGCCGCTTTCAGGCATGGGTGGGAGCGCAACCTGGAACTTATAAGGATGGCGTGCGGGAACTCACCTACGAAGAAGTAGCCCTCTCAAAGGGACTTCGCGCTAAGTCCGAAACAGCGATGACTGACGTTGCAAAACCAAAGGCAGCTTCAGGTGAGCGACGCAGAAAAACTAACAAATCGCAGAAATCGAAGCGCAGGACCGCGACTCCACACCATTCCAGAAATAATCCGTCAAAGAAATCTCAGGCAATATCTCCAGCGGCTGCTTTGGAACCCTCTACATTCCGGCAGGCACTTACGGAGCAGGTCTCGATCTTACCTGCTACGGCGAATATCGAGCCAAGAACAACAGCGCTTTCCCTGCGCATCTCTTCGGCGGAGCACGCCTTGCTCAGAAGGCGCGCAGCCGAAGCGAATATCTCAGTTTCCTGCTATCTGCGCAAATGTGTGTTTGAAGTCGAAAGCTTGAGGGCGCAACTTGCGTGCACAATCGCGGAGCAGGAAATAACTCATCGAAATTCTGCCTTCTCATCGTGTATGCAAGTCATGCGAAGGCTCTTTTTCAGAAAATTGACAGCGTTGGCGCCACGTGTCTGAACGCATCTCATACCAGTATTCGGTATGGGCCTAAAATCTCCTGTGCACACAACGCCCACTTGGAATACTTAAGAAGATAGGTATTCGGAGATGGCATTTTGCTTTCACGAAGAAAATTCTGTGAGCTTGCGGGCGGCCTGGTTGCCGTAACATCAACACCGCCTTCTTTGCGGGGATTCGCGGCATCACCTCTGATAAATATTGCCGCCATCGATCATGACCGCGTGCTCAGTGCGGCATCTGCATATCTTAAGGAAAAGCCAATCACCATTACCGCTGCTTCTTCGCCTCGCAGCGCAGGCGGGAAGCACGATTATTTTTCTGAGGGCGATTACTGGTGGCCTGATCCCAAAAATCCGGATGGGCCTTATATTCGTCGCGATGGCATGAGCAATCCGAGAAATTTCATTGCCCATCGTGAAGCGCTCATCCGGTTCAGTGTGCAGATGCCTGCTCTGTCCGCAGCCTGGTGGCTGACGTGCGACAAGAAGTATGCGGAACATGCCGCGGCCCACCTTCGCGCGTGGTTTATCGATCCGGAAACGAAGATGAATCCCAATCTTCAATACGCGCAGGCGATTCATGGAATCACCACCGGACGCGGCACCGGCATTATCGATACGATTCACCTGGTCGAAGTAGCGCGCGCGACCAGCGTGTTGGCTGATGGAGGGGTGCTTGAAAAAGCATTGCTCACTGGCGTGAAAGTATGGTTTACAGACTATCTGAAGTGGATGACCACCTCGAAAAACGGAATCGAGGAGCGGGAAGCGAAAAACAACCACGGCACCTGCTGGGCCTTTCAGGTAGCGGGGTTCGCCCGGCTTACCGGCAATCACGACCTGGTCCAATATACAGCGGACCGCTACAAGACCGTTCTGCTGCCGACACAGATGAAAGGCGATGGCAGCTTTCCATTGGAACTGGCGCGCACCAAACCTTACAGCTATTCGCTGTTCAATCTTGATGTAATGACCACGCTTTGCTGGATTGCAGGCTCAAACGATCATGATCTGCTGAAGTATGAATTACCGGATGGGCGGGGGATAGGAAAGGCGATTGCGTTCATGTACCCATACATAAAAGACAAGAGCTGCTGGCCTTATCCGCATGACGTGGAATATTTCGATGATCTGCCCGTGCGCCAGCCCAGTCTGCTCTTTGGCGGATTGACCTTCTCACAAATTGAATATCTCACGCTCTGGGAAAAACTGAATCCAGTCCCGAAGACACCAGAGATCATCCGCAACTTCCCAATCCGACAGCCAGTGCTATGGGTCAGCGCTGGCTAGCTTTGCCAGCCAGTACGCGCTGATTGAACTCGCCGGATTTCTTTCGCGGCACACTGAGGCATTTCCAGTTTTCTGATTGTAGATGTTTCGCCAGAAAAACAATCTGGCCGCAGTGATACGCATAGTGTGCGACTTGTCGATGAATCGCCTGCATGACGGAATGGGCTTCGCCGCGAATCGTAACAGTGCGACCCAGGTCGGCATCCGCTAACGGTTCGATCGCAGCAAAGAGCCTGCTCCAGCCATCCTCCCAAATACGCATCAGCTCAGCCCTGTTTACCGGAGGTTGTTCGAATTCGCTGTCACGGTTCCGGTCGGGCTTTTCCCCGTCCGTCGTCAAAAAATCCGTCCACCGCGACCGCATATTCCCTGCCATATGCTTGACGATAATCGCAAGCGAGTTGCTTTCCGGATCCAAAGTTGTCTGCAATTGCTCATCGCTTACCTGCGCAAGAGCGGCTTCAGCAAGTTTTTTGTACTGGCGGAAGATTGCCACTGAATCAGTTACATAGGAAGTGGTGAATTCGAGGGCCATGCATGTATTGTCCTTGAAAATTATTCGGTCTGCACGTTTGTAGCTTTGTCATTCTGAAAGCTGACATCCCACTGTTTACCGCCGGTTTCGTAATGTACGGTTCTATTGCCGTAATTCGATGAGTCTGATTGCTGAATGACGCCCAGAGCCATGGCGACCTGCAGCTCGTTCATGCCCGGTTTGGGCTGGTGCTGGTCAACTGCCTGCCATACATCAGCTGGCCAGTGCTTATACATTTTATGCGGGTCATCGTAGTAGAAAATATCGTCGCAATAGTAAGTCGAATCCTTTCCCTGTATATAGCCGATGGCCGTAGCGTATTCTGTCGCATCTCCAGGCATCTGAAAAACAGCGAAGACTTGTTTGTCACCGCGCGGAATACGACTGTTTTTGCTCGGAGGCGCTTTTGCAAGAATGATCTCCTTTATCTCAAGCGCCTGAACGCTGGGCAGTACGCCGATCATATGGGCAAAATTGATGCTGTGGTGGACATAAGGAAAATACTCCAGCTCGAATCCGGCCTGAATCCAGACTGTCTTACCGATCAATACTTTCGCTGATTTCAGATCATCAATAAGGAGCTTGCGCGGCGACACAATATCATCATCGGTCAGCGGACGTTCCTGGCGTTGTGGTTTCTGTACCACCGGAGCATTCCGCTCTTTCCAGAGAAAATAGAAGCGAATGCCAAAGATGGCCAGCATGACAAGCGTAATGGCTCCGACCTTTTGCCACGATTTCATAATGAGAATACTGCTTCTTTCTAATCCATTTGCTTGGATGCTATGGATTCAAAGCGGGTGGACCTCCTGCTCTGCCTGTTCTTCGCCTGTCTGCAACAGAGCCTCGGCAGTCAGCTGATCGGCATTTCGCAGGCTGGGAAAGAAGGCGCTCCAAAGACCAGTGACAACGAGCGAACCGATCCCGCCATAGATGACGGCGCGGACCGCGCCCCACCACGAAGCCGTAAGACCACTCTCAAATTCGCCCAGCTCATTCGACGCGTTCACGAATAGTGAATAGACTGCGCTTACTCGTCCGCGCATCTCCGGGGGTGCAGCCAGTTGCAGAATTGCCGAACGGATAACAACGCTGACCATGTCTGAAGCCCCGACAATAAAAAGCGCCAGCAGTGATAAAGGCAGGCTTCGAGACAGGCCAAAGAGGATAGTTGCAGCGCCGAAAATCGCGACGCAGGAAAACATCTTTGCTCCGGCGCGGCGCTCAATGGGTTTCCAGGTAAGCCACATCGAGATGGCCAGCGCGCCAATAGCAGGAGCTGCGCGAAGCAGGCCTAATCCACGCGGCCCAGCGTGCAGAATATCCTGCGCAAAGATGGGCATCAGCGCTACTGCTCCGCCAAGCAGCACGGCAAAAAGATCCAGGGAAATAGACCCCAACAGAATTTGCGACTTCCACACATAGTGAACGCCGGCCAGGAACACATCCATGGAAAACGCGCGGTGCTCCATTCGCCCGAGGCGCACTTGCAGTGACAGTATCAACAGGAGAAAAGCAATCAGCGTAGCAAGGGTAAAGAGAAAAACGATGGCTGCTCCGCAAATACGCCCATGCAGCGGCAGCGTATAAAGAACGCCTCCCAGAGAAGGGCCGGCCACATTAGCAATTTGAAATGCAGTCGCCCCCCAGGTGACGGCGTTAACGAAATGCTCTTTAGGAACAAGATGAGGAATCAGCGCCGAACTTGCGGGCCCACTGAAGGCGCGGCCGGTTCCTATGAAAGCAAGAACTACGAAAATCGGCCAGACTGCATGCAGCCCATGCCACGCAAAGAGAAACAGTGCAGTGGTACAAAATGCCTGCAGCGTATAGCAGACCAGAATCACGTGCCGTCGGTCGAACCGGTCTGCAACATGGCCGGCTGGCAGCAGAAAGAAAAGCCCAGGCAGAAAGAGCACCAGCCCCGTATAACCGAGGTACAGCGCGCTGTGCGTGATCTGATAAACAAGCCATGCCACTGCCAGCGTCTGCGCCTCAGCGCCGATGATGACCAGAACGCGCGCTAACTGGTACCAGCGAAAATCACGGGACAGAAAGGCTGCTGTTCCTGAACCTGTTGGCTGGGAACCTGGAGAGCGATCAGACATGCGCAATACTTCTTATGATACCTGCCTGATCTGATTTTCATTTTAATGACACAGAATGCGCCGGACAGCTTCTCGAATTTGTACCTGTTGACCATTTGTGACAGATAGTCTGCGATGTACCTTTAAACTTTCAGCATAGTGATCTCAGCGAAAAAGTAATTGGCCATGCCCGTGAAGCGCTCCCCGTTTCGAAAAAGATTTTATCCCGGAAGGTTTGGCATACGATGCGGACAAGAATGTCTTTTATCTCAGGCAGCCTTCGCTGCGTTCAGGATGACAATCTCTCCCTGGTTTCCTAACAGCCGAAGACTAAGCCACTATAAATCCGATATACTGGCGCGTTCCCTATGAAAATTCTTGTCTGCATCAAGCAGGTTCCTCAGAAAGATGCTCCGCTCAAATTGAACGAAGCCGGCACATGGATTCGCGAGGATGTCTCCTACGAAGTCAATGAGCCGGACGCCTATGCGCTGGAAGAGGCTCTGCGCCAGAAGGAGAAGCACGGCGGCGAGGTCGTGGTGATTACCGCTGGTCCGGCGCGCGCGCAGCAGGTATTACGCGAGGCGCTGGCCAAGGGTGCTGACCGTGCCATTCATCTGGAAGACGACAAGTTCGTTCAACTGGACTCGACCAACACGGCGCGGGCGATTGCCGCTGCCATTGCGGACGAGAATTTCGATCTGATCGTGACCGGCCTGCAATCCGACGATTTCGGCGCAGCTCAGACCGGTGTATTGCTGGCTGAAATTCTGGGGCTGCCGCATGCGACCATCATTATCGGCATCGAGAAGACCGATTCCGGGCTGCACTTGAAACGCGAACTCGAGGCCGGACACTACCAGTTCATCGACATGCCGACACCGACGGTACTGACCATCCAGAGTGGCATTAATAAGTTGCGTTATGCCAGCCTGATTGGCATTAAACAGGCCAAAAACAAGCCACTACGGAAGGTCACCTGGGCTGAAGTTGAGCCAAAATTAGGCAAAAACCTGCAACAAATTGAGCGGCTTTACGTGCCGGTAAAGCAGAAAAAGACCGAAATGGTCGAGGGTCCGCCGGCGGAAGTTGCGCGTAAGGTGACGGAGTATCTCAAAAATACCGCGCGCGTGATTTAATGGTTGTCATAAAGATTCTCAGGAGATGCGAAGCACATGGCGAATTTGAATATCCCCGATGAGGAACGTAGTCTCACACCCGCACAGATCGAGGCGCTGGACAAGCGCCGCCAATGGGGATTGACATTTCAGATTATTGCCGGGCAGTTCGCCTTCTTCACCGTTCTGCTCACACTGTGGTCAGGGCAGGATGCTACATACTCGCCGGCCTGGGTGCATCCTATGGTGTATTACAACATTCTCTGCGCGATTCTCACGGTTTTGTTCGGCGGATATGGAACGTATCTGAAGCGTGGTCGTCCGGAGTTTGCCAGCCTGTAACCTCATCGTTGTCATCCCGACCGGAGGCGCGCTGCGCCGGAGCGGAGGGACCCGCAGTTTGAATCATGTACAAGGGGAGCTTCGGCTCCCCTGAGGTGTGTATGGCAGACACTATTCTTGTTATTGCGGAGCAGCGGGAAGGCAAGCTGAACCGCGTCTCCTTTGAAACTGTTGCGGCGGCACAGACTGTTTCGAAAGAAACGGGTTGGGCAGTCGAAGTTGTGCTGGCCGGCAGCGGTATCGGGTCGCCGGCGCAGGAACTGGCCGGAAAGGCAGTAGCAAAGGTCTATGCGCTGGAAGCTCCGGCACTGGCTGCATATACCTCGGATGCTTATGTTTTTGCATTGAAGCAGTTCATCCAGGACAGACAGCCAAAGCTGGTGCTCTTTCCGCATACCTATCAGGTACGCGATTTTGCGCCACGGCTGGCGTTGGCGCTCGGCTGCGCACTGATCTCCGATGCCATTGGCTACAAATACGAGAATGGCAAGCTGCTGTTTACGCGGCAGATGTTTCAGGGGAAGTTCGCTGCTGACGTTTCGTTTGCAGGAAATGCGCCGTGGCTGGCGACTTTTCAAATTGGCGCGTTTCGCGGGGATCAGGCGGAGGCGGGTTCTGCCCCCGTGGAAAATGTAGCTGCTGCGGTTGCAGATATCGCGCCGCGCGTCACTCCGCATGAAGTGTTTCAGGAGGCGAAGCAGGCGGTTGATCTCTCGCAATCCGAGGTCATCGTCGCAGTTGGGCGCGGCATCAAGGAACAAAAGAATCTCGCGCTCGCCGAGGAATTGGCCAAAACACTAGGGGGCGAGGTTGCGGCTTCACGTCCTATTTGCGACAACGGCTGGCTGCCGCTGGAACGGCAGATCGGGTCATCTGGGCAGACAGTGGCTCCGAAGCTTTACGTGGCATTGGGGATCAGCGGAGCGATTCAACACATTGTTGGCATGAAGGGCTCGCGCACGATTGTCGCAGTAAACAAAGACCCCGAGGCTCCGATCTTTGAGATTGCCGATGTGGGTGTGGTTGGGAATTTGTTTGATGTTGTGCCCGCACTGACTGAGGAGATTAAGAAGGCTAAGACGTCGTAACTCACTCCCGAGAGCAGATTCTGATTTTTATGTGAACCGTAAATAAGTTATCATTCCGACCGAAGTCATTGCGCAGCAATGACATAGCGGAGGAACATGCAGTTCGTTTCAGACTACGTTATTTTCCAATTCGTCCTAGTTTTTTATTGAGAACTATGAGTTTCGGTGATCCTGATAGATGGCTCAACCACCGGAAAATGCTCCGCGAGCAGCCTGCCTATGAGCACCGGTGCAGGCCTCGGGGATGTTCCCTGCGGGCTCGCAAACCTTACAAACACCGGCCAGAACCGCGAACTTCAAACAGATTCCGAACGGCAAGAAACGAAAATTGCGAGCAAACGGAGCCGCAATCAGGCGAATTTCAACGAGTTCCTAGATACCAGAGCTGGTCGTATTCGTTTTATGGGAACGATTCAAAGGCTCACCAGATTGGAGTGAATATCGGAAAAGATCGCAATCTTCACGAGAAACTTCTACGTCATCGCTCAAATCAAAGCCTCATTCGGGCACTTCAACTGACGTTCTCGAGGCCCTCGGGAGCAGGATATTCCCCGACGAGTCCTCGTCGGGGGGGCATCATTGCCCATCCGATCAAGAAAGAAACAGGAGTTTATGCAAACCCCTTCGCCCTCCGCATTCAAAATAGACACGTAGCCTCAGCAATAGCAGTCGCGAGCGCATCCAAGGTGCAGT
>Ga0209581_1003805_pt1 | contig 12617 bp, 9 predicted proteins | sample Coa_R2_FD_187160 | JGI IMG/M metagenome (GOLD analysis project Ga0209581, IMG submission 187160) | Surface soil microbial communities from Centralia Pennsylvania, which are recovering from an underground coalmine fire - Coalmine... | ecosystem: Environmental > Terrestrial > Soil > Unclassified ...
GGCGGAGCTGATCGCGTGACCGCTTCCATTCAAGATCTCGAAGAATGGTTACGCGCACGGGAAGGCGAACACCTCGAATTCAAAGAGGCTAAACAAAACTTCCATTTCGACAAGCTAGTGAAGTACTGTGCTGCGCTAGCAAATGAAGGCGGCGGCAGAATTATTCTCGGCGTTTCGGATAAGCGGCCCCGCAAAGTCGTTGGCACACACGCGTTCGATCAACCTGAGCGAACCGTTGCCGGCCTGGTGGACCGCCTACGACTGAAGATAGAGGTCGAAGAGCTTCAGCATCCTAATGGCCGCGTTCTTATATTTCGCGTGCCAAGCCGCCCGGTCGGGATGCCTCTGGAGGTCGATGGCGCGTATTGGATGCGCGCCGGGGACGATCTTCGCCCCATGACGCAAGATGAGCTCCGGCGGATACTGCTCGAAAGCGGCCCCGATTTCAGCGCCGAAATCTATTCCGGGGCCACGCTCGACGATCTCGATACGGCTTCAGTTGAGCGCTTCCTCTCGCTTTGGAGCGAAAGAAATGCTAAATCGGTTGCGCCGCGCGCTTCTTTGCAGCAGCGCCTCGAAGATGCCGAACTCCTGATCGGCGGCAAGCTCACCTACGCTGCCCTGATTCTCTTCGGTACCCACGCTGCGCTCGGCCGGTATCTCGGGCAAGCCGAAGTTATTTTTGAATATCGTTCGTCTGAAACCTCCATTCCTTATCAGCAGCGGCAAGAGTTTCGGCACGGTTTCTTCGGTATTCTGGACGAACTCTGGAGTCTAATCAACCTTCGCAACGAGGTACAGCAGTACGAAGATGGCCTGTTCGTTCGACAAATCCCCACCTTCAACGAGCGCGCCGTTCGCGAAGCGATTTTGAACGCAGTCACCCACCGCGATTACCGGCTTGCCGGGTCTGTGTTTATCCGCCAATACCCACGAAAGCTCATTGTCGTCAGCCCTGGCGGACTTCCAAACGGAATTACTTTGGAAAACATGCTGGATCGTCAAGCCCCTCGGAACCGGCGCGTTGCCGAGGCATGTGCCCGGTGCCGGCTGGTTGAGCGTTCCGGCCAGGGAATCGATCTTATTTATCGGAATCTCATAGAAGAGGGCAAACCGGTACCGGATTTCACGGGCACCGATGATTATCAAGTCTCAGTCACGCTTCACGGCGAGGTTCAGAATCCTCAGTTTCTTCGGTTTCTCGAAAGAGTGGGGCAGGAGCAACAGGTCTCATTCGATACTGCGGATCTGATCGTTCTAAACCAGCTCCAGCGCGACCGGACCGTTCCCGATTCGCTGAAGCCTAGGCTGGATCATCTGATTGAGCAAGGCATCGTCGAGCGCATTGGAAGAGGCAGAGGCGTTCGCTACATCCTGTCGAGACGCTTCCACAGCTTTCTTGGCCGCACCGGTCAATACACGCGCGCGAAAGGCCTGGACCGCGAAACGCAGAAGGAGTTACTGCTCAAACATATCCGGGAGTCAGAACCCGAAGGCGCGAAACTCGCCGACTTGCAAGATGTGCTACGAGAGCTCTCTCGCAAGCAAGTACAAACTCTTCTGCAGGAGTTGCGGGATGAAGGACGTGTGACCCTTTCGGGGCTGACGCGCGGCGGCCGGTGGCACATGGCCGCCGCGGGTGTCGGAATTGCTCCGAATCCAAAAGAATGGAGCAATTAGGAGCAATCTTGGAGCAATTCTTTCAGAGATGCGCTTTATTTTCAGAAACTTATATGCACGCCAATTCGAACCCAATGCGCATTCTTCGTGCAATACGCGTGCAAACGGAAACGGGAGATGGTGAATGAAGAAGAAATTGATTGAAGTCGCGCTGCCCCTAGAAGCCATCAACAAAGCATCGGCTAAAGAGAAAGCCATTCGGCATGGCCATCCTTCCACGCTGCACCTGTGGTGGTCGCGCAAGCCGTTGTCCACTTGCCGGGCGGTGCTGTTCGCCTCGCTTGTTGACGATCCATCCAGCCATCCGGACCAGTTCCCAACCGAAGAACATCAGGAACGGGAGCGCCAGCGGTTATTCGACATTATCGAGCGGCTTGTCCCGTGGGAAAACGTCAACAACCAGGCTGTGCTGAACGAGGCCAAAGCGGAAATACTGAAATCGACCGGCGGCAATCCGCCCGCGATCTACGATCCGTTCTGCGGCGGCGGCTCCATCCCGCTCGAAGCCCAACGGCTTGGACTCGAAACGCACGCCAGCGATTTGAATCCGGTCGCGGTACTGATCACTAAGGCCCTGATTGAAATCCCGCCCAAGTTCGCGAATCGTGCACCGATCAATCCCGAGGCTCGGAAAAAGGGACTTAAAGATTCGGCCTATCCCGGTGCGCGTGGATTGGCCGAAGATGTTCGTTATTACGGCGAGTGGATGCGCCAGAAAGCACACGAGAGAATCGGGCATCTCTATCCGCCGGTGAAGCTGCCGGACGGAAGCGAAGCGACTGTGATCGCCTGGATTTGGGCACGAACGGTGAAATGCCCGAACCCGGCTTGCCAAGCCGAGATGCCCCTTACCGGAAAGTGGGAGCTCTCAAAAAAGGACGGCAAAGCGGCATGGATTGAGCCGGAAATTGATCACACTGCAAAGGTAGTCCGATTCAGAGTGCGGATTGGCGCGGGCAAAGCGCCGAAGGGTACCGTGAATCGTAACGGAGCTCAATGCCTCGTTTGCGGGACGAAGGTGCCATTTGATCACATACGGGTCGAGGGGCGTGCGGGAAGGATGAGAGCGAACCTAATGGCGATTGTGGCGGAGGGTACTCGCGAACGGGTGTATTTGGATCCAAACGAAGAACACGCTCGGATAGCGCACGACGCAGAGCCGAATTGGGTGCCGGATACCGAATTGCCTCAACAAGCGTTGGGTTTTCGCGTTCAGGGTTATGGAATGACTCGGCACAGAGATCTGTTTACCCCACGCCAGCTAGTTGCCTTAACAACATTTTCGGACCTAGTAGGCGAAGCAAGAGGGCAGGCAATCGCAGCCGGAGCGGGTCAGGGATACGCCGACGCAATAGCAACGTATTTGGCGTTGGGTGTGAGCCGACTGAGCGATATCGATAACTCACTCTGCATGTGGGAGAACACCAAAACTCAGGTCCGGCATCTCTTTACAAAGCAGGCGATTTCCATGCTCTGGGACTTCGCAGAAGCGAACGTCTTCAGCAATTCGGCCGGGGATTTTCGTGTTAGTCTCGGCAATTTAACAAAAGCACTGGAAACGACTCCGTCGATCGGCAAGGCTCAAGTGCAGCAACTGGACGCCTCAGAATTGCGGTCTGGCGAGTTCGCGTTCTCGACAGATCCACCTTATTACGACAACATTTCTTATGCGGATCTATCGGACTTTTTTTATGTTTGGCTACGCCGCTGTCTCTCCTCCGTGCACCCCGATCTTTTCAACACTCTCCTGGTGCCGAAGTCGCAAGAGCTTGTAGCAACGCCGTTCCGATTCGAGGGAGATAAGGAAAAAGCCCGCGAGTTCTTCGAGTCTGGTTTTGCGCAGGCGATGAAGCGCATCCGAGCACATCAGGATTCCGACTATCCCTTGACAGTCTTCTATGCGTTTAAACAGTCCGAGACGGAGGATGATCCAGAGAGTGGCGATATAGGTGCAACCGTCTCTACCGGTTGGGAAACAATGCTGGAAGGTTTGCTTCGCGCAGATTTTCAAATTGGCGGCACGTGGCCCATGCGGAGCGAATTGAGCAATCGACCACGTTCAATCGGCTCCAATGCGCTTGCCTCTTCAATCGTCCTCGTCTGTCGCCCGCGCGCCGACTCCGCGCGGGTCAGTACACGAAAGGACTTTCTCGCCGCCCTGAAAGGCGAACTCGGCCCGGCCATTCGACTTCTTCAAAAAGAGAACATCCCGGCCGTCGATCTCCAGCAGGCAGCCATTGGACCGGGTATGGCGATCTTTTCCCGATATAAGAAGGTTATCGAATCGGATGGCAGCTCAATGCGGGTACGTGTTGCGCTCGGGCTGATCAATCAGGCACTCGATGAAGTGTTGAGTGAACAGGAAAGCGACTACGATTCCGAAACGCGTTGGGCACTCGCCTGGTTTGAACAGTATCAATTTGGCGAAGGGCTGTTTGGCGATGCGAACACACTCGCGAATGCAAAGGCGCTCAGCGTGGAGGGTATGCAGCACGCCGGAATCGTTTCATCGCGTGCCGGGAAGGTCCGGCTGCTAAAGCGCGAAGAACTTCCCGAGGATTGGGACCCATCTACGACGGTGCGGGTCACAGTTTGGGAGGTTACGCAGCAACTTATTCGCATGCTCGAAACGAAAGGACAAGATGGTGCGCGCGAGTTGGCGGCGAAAGCGGGCAGCATGGCGGAAACCGCGCGCGAACTGGCGTATCGCTTGTATACACTTTGCGAACGTAAAGGATGGGCCGAAGAAGCCGGGCACTACAACTCGTTAGTTGTAGCCTGGCCCTCTATTCGTGCCCAGGAATTTGCACTGGTTGGAGAAGCCTGATGGCAATCACAAATACTGAGCGTGTCGGGCGAGGGCTCGATCAACTGAAAGCGGGGCTCGGCCCGTTTGTCGAGCGGGAATTGAAAGCCATTTACAAAAACCGGTGGGTGGATGTCGCTATGCCGAGTTTCCCTGATTGGCAGACAAGATCTCTCCAGGCGAAGAACGGCGCTCTGAACTGGGATGTTCAGGCACTCATATCGGTGATGCTGGACCTTTGGAAGGACTGCTTCCAAAAGACGCTCGGTCCATCGGAGCGGACCATATTAAATGAGCTGCGCGATGTCCGTAATAAGTACGCGCATCAGAAATCCTTCTCCACGGACGACGCGTACCGAGCGCTGGATTCCGTGGCACGGTTGCTAACCGCTATTTCTGCTTCCGAAGCTTCGAGTGTCGAGCAAATGAAAGCCGAACTTCTGCGATTGAAGTTTGAAGAACAGATTCGAGGGGAGAAGCGGAAAGAAGCCTCGGTTGCGGTTGAGGGCCGACCTGCAGGCGGGCTAAAACCCTGGCGCGACATCATCACACCGCATCCCGACGTAGCTTCCGGGCGCTACGCTCAAGCTGAGTTTGCCGCCGATCTATGGCAGGTCTATCTCGGGGAAGGGTCCGATGAGTACCGTGACCCGATTGAATTCTATCGGCGCACCTTTATCACGGAAGGTCTGCAGGTTCTGCTCAAGAACGCAATTCGCCGGCTATCCAGGCAGGGCGGCGATCCCGTCGTGGAGTTGCAAACGAACTTCGGCGGCGGGAAAACGCACTCCATGCTGGCGCTGTATCACTTGTTCGCCGGTGTGCCTGTGGGGCAACTGCCGGGCATGGAGACGGTCGCCGGCGAGATGGCGCTCTCATTACCTACTAAGGTGAACCGTGCCGTTCTCGTTGGCAACCGCATCACGCCGGGCAAAGTGCATCGTAAAAAAGACGGGACCGAAGTGCGAACGCTCTGGGGCGAACTGGCCTGGCAACTCGGCGGCAAACAAGGGTACGAAATGGTTCGCCATGCCGACGAAGCCTGTACCAGCCCCGGAGATGAATTACGCGAACTGCTGAAAAAGTATTCGCCCTGCCTCATTCTGGTTGATGAGTGGATCGCCTATACTCGCCAGCTATACGGAAAGCAAGACATTCTCGGCGGCACATTCGATGTTCAGTTCACATTTGTGCAGAGTTTAACGGAAGCCGCAAAGTTGGTGGATAACGCGCTGCTGGTTGCCAGCATTCCCGCTAGCAAGAACGAAATTGGCGGAGAAGGCGGCGAAGTCGCGCTTGCGCAACTGAAGAACCTGATGCAGCGCGTTGCTGTCGCGTGGCGTCCGGCAAGCGCTGAGGAAAGCTTCGAGATTGTCCGGCGCAGACTATTCCAGCACGTCACCGACCCCGAAGCGCTCAAGTCTCGCGATCTCGTGATCCGGTCATTTCTCGATGATTACCGCAAGAGTCACAAAGAATTTCCAGAAGAGGCCACGCAAGCTGATTACGAGCGCCGGATGCAACGGGCTTATCCAGTGCACCCCGAACTATTCGACCGGCTCTATACCGACTGGGCCAGCCTCGAAGGATTTCAGCGCACGCGCGGCGTATTGCGACTGATGTCGTCCATCATTCACCAGCTCTGGATACGCGAAGACAAGAACCTGCTGATTCTGCCGGCGAGCGTTCCAGTCGACGCGCCAACAGTACAGGAAGAATTGATACGCTATTTGCCACAGGAATGGAAGTTCGTGATCGAGAAGGATATTGATGGCCCGAACTCGCTGCCGCTCAGACTGGATCGCGAAAATCCAGTCTTCGGGCGATTTTCGGCCTGCCGCCGCGTAGCGCGCACGCTCTATATTGGTTCTGCGCCAACAATGGACGCCGCCAAGAAAGGTATCGAAGACCGGCGCATCAAGTTGGGTTGTTTCCAGCCCGGCGAAACTTCCGCCACCTTCGGCGACGCGCTTCGCAAGCTTTACGACCAATCGACCTATCTCTATCAGGACGGCAGCCGTTACTGGTACTCCACACAAGCTAGCGTGGCGCGCCTGGCGCAGGAGCGTGCTGCCGCGCTGTCCATGGATCAAGTGATCGAAGCAGCACGGCAACACTTAAAGGAACACGAAGACAAAAATAAACGCGGGGATTTCGCGCGTGTGCAGGTGTGTCCGGCAAGCGCGAATGAGGTATTGGACGAGCCGGAAGCCCGCCTGGTGATTCTGGGGCCGGAGTATCCGCACGCGCCTAAACAAGAAAGCAGTCCGGCTCGACTGCAAGCAGTGCAGATCCTCGAAAAGGGCGGTGCAGGCCGGAACTGCGGGAATATGCTCGTATTCCTGGCGGCCGATCAACCGAAATGGCCGGACCTGGAGCAGGCGATTCGGCTCGAACTTGCCTGGGAATCGATTGTGAAAGACATCTTCGAGCGCAAAACCCTCAACGTAGACATGGCTCAAGCTGACGGAGCAAAAGACAAGTTGAAATCAGCGTCAGATACTGTTCGAATCCGCCTGCCCGAGTGTTATCAATGGCTACTCGTTCCGGGTCAACGAAGACCGGTAGCCGGCGAAAAGTTCCCAAGCACAGAATGGCAGGAACTGCGGTTGCAAGGCCAGGAGCCGCTCGCAGTTCGAGCCTCGAAGCGTCTTGTGAGAGAAGAGTTGTTGTTCGTTTCAATGGGAGGGCCTCGCCTCCGCGCTGAATTTGATCAGCTTCCGGCGCTGTGGCGTGGTGATCACGTCGGCATCAAGCAGCTCATTGATGATTTCGCAAAATATCTTTACCTGCCACGCGTGAAGAACGCGCAGGTGATTCTAGACGCCATTCAGGACGGCATCCACCGGCTGACTTGGCGGCAGGATACGTTCGCCTACGCCGATTCATATGACGCGGCAACCGGATGCTATCGCGGATTATCGAATCCGCCTCACACACATTCTGTCGTACGCCTGGATTCCAGTAGCGTTGTCGTGAAACCGGAAGTAGCCTCCGCGCAGATCGAAAAGGATTTGGCCGCCGCGTCTGTGACGACACCTCCACCGGCAGCCACACCGGGAACACTGGCCGAATACCCGTCTACTGCCACCACCGCGGCGCAGCCCACCGCAACGCGTCCGCGCGCACCTCGCCGTTTTCACGGCGTCGTCGACGTCGATGCAACTCGGCTCTCGCGCGATGTTGGTGTAATCGCCGAGTCTGTGGTCCAGCACCTGACCAGCCTGCTCGACGCCAAGGTATCGGTGACAATCGAAATCAATGCTGAAGTCCCTTCAGGCGCACCCGACAACGTGGTGCGAACGGTCACAGAGAATTGCCGGACGCTAAAGTTCGAGAATGCGGGATTTGAGGAGAACTGACTTCATTGCAACTTAGCCGCAATCTCTCACAAACTTTGAAATCCGTGACCTGGGATGCTTGAAAGCTCTGGCTTGGGTGAGGTTATACGCGGCGGGGGTATGCCGCGGCCAGAAGTCAGCCCGAAACACATGCTCAGAGAGCCGTTGTGGCGCGATTACGCTGTGGTCGGGTGCGAATTCCGCGACACTGATCCCGAAGGACCACTCGGCGGCGAATTTTTTTCGGCGGCTGCTGGTGCTCAGCAGCGGAGTTGATTCCAGGCGAGCGCAAAAATGTTTTGCCGCGGGAAGCTGGAGGCCAGCGAGATCCAGACTTTTCGAACGGTAACCCGGATTTGCGCGCCGATCTTGAGTAACTGCAGCCGAATCGTGTGCGCTTGCGCGCGGGCCAGTTCCGTGCCCTCCAGCCCGAGCCGCCGCAAGCCGTGCAGCAGCAGGTAAGCCAGCGCCGAGAAGTACAGGCGCAGCTGATTGGCGCGTAAAGTTTCGGCGCTCACGCGCGAGGCAAACAAAGAAAGCTGCTCTTTAATGCGGTTCTCCATTTCGCCGCGGGCGCAGTACAACTCTTGGTACAGCGTTCGTGCCGGCCAGCCAGACTTGATCAGACAGGCTAAAAGATCCCAGCGGCAGTGAAGGACCCCTCAAGCATCTCAACGTCGCCGAGCGAGTCTTTGTAAAAGCCCTTCTCCTCTACTATGTAGTGAGACATGAAACGACACACGTCCGTCGAAACCCAAGCCCGCATACTTTCGGCAGCGAAGCGTCTGTTTGCGGCACATGGGTATCAGCGGACGACGATTCGCTCCGTGGCTGCGGAAGCCGCAATCGACCCCTCCATGGTGATGCGATATTTCCAGAACAAAGAGAAGCTTTTCAAAGCGGCGACCAGCTTCGACCTGGAATTGCCGAATCTCGGAAAACTTGATCGTCAGAATTTAGGTCGCGCGATGGTAGCGCATTTTCTAAAGCGCTGGGAAACAAAGTCCGACATGCAGCTCCTCCTTCGTTCTGCCGCAACTCATAACTCAGCCGCCAAGCGTATGCACGACATCTTTCAGCTTCAATTAGTGCCATTCATAAAGCGATATTGCGCTATGAAGAAAGCGGAGCAATGTGCCGCCCTTGTCGCCACGCAGATGATCGGGCTCGCATTCCTACGATATGTGTTGAAATACCCCGAGGTAACCGCGATGCCGCACGACTTCATTGAAGAGAAGATCGGTGCAACCATTCAGGCTTATCTCGATACGCTTTAGAAGGTGGCTAGGGCGCATGCCGTCTGGCTAAATGAGTTGAATGTTTTCGCGAATTTCTTTCTCGTAGCCGAGTTGTGATAACCGCCAGGCGAGACGGCTATGTACCATGGGGTCGAGCACATCCACAATCACGTTGCGAATTCCCCGCAGATGCTCACTCGTGGTCGCGATTTTCGTAAGCATGTCGGTGACGTTGATAACGCCTTTTGCAATGCGATTCTGTGCCTCACCATAGGAGTCGAGTAGGTCGGTCGTTGCGCCTCCAAGCACGGCCGATAGTGCCCGCGCCAGGGCGATAGCATCGTGAATACCAAGGTTCATACCTTGACCGCCTAAAGGACTGTGTTCGTGAGCGGCGTCGCCCGCAAGCAAAATGGGTCCCGTGCGAAAGCGCTGCGCGAGTGCGTGATGGGTCAAGAACCGCGAACCCCAAAACACCTCGTGCACGACGGTGCGCTCCGATTTTGGGCCCCGGGTATCGAGCAATTCCTGCAAGAACGGAATATCGGGGTTTTCGGGGGCGTCCTTGACGTGTGCTACGACGCGATGAATGCTGCCGGGCAGCGGCAAGACAACGAGGTGTCCGGCAGGGGAGAAATACACGACCAACTCATCGTCGGGAACGCCTCCCTTCAACCGCACATCGGCGAGCGAGTACGATTCTCCAGCGCTATCGCCCTCATAAGCGATCTGCACCTGCTGCCGGACGAAACTGTGCACTCCGTCCGCTCCTACAACGAAACGCGCGCGCATCGTGTCGCCTCCGCTAAATGCCACGGTGACGCCGGATTCTTCTTCCGTGATCCTCGTGACCTCGCATGGCCGAAGCACATTTCCACCGAGCTGCTCCAATCTCTTCAGCAACTCTGCCTCGGTGGCCGCTTGAGATACCAGCAGAGCATATGGAAAGGCAGTCGGCAATTTATCGAATGGGACGGGCATCAGCACGTGGTCACGATCACGTATCGTGAATTTTGGCGTCCGGATGCCTCGTGCAACTAGTCGCTCGGCTACGCCATACGGATCGAGCAACTCCAGCGTGCCAGGATAAACGACAGCTGCGCGCGACGTGTTATCACCCTCTTTCAGTTTGTCTACGATAGTGACCTGACGGCCACGTGCGAGCAGCGAAACAGCAAGCGTCAGACCAGTCGGGCCAGCCCCAACAATTAACACGTCAGTGACTTTTGAATTCATTCGAACTCCCCCCGCAGACGGTCCGGCCATCAGCACATCGGAAACGATTTCAGATGCCGTGTCATGCGTAAGTTCCAGTTGCCTGGCCAACCTCAATAAGGTGACCGTCCGGATCGCGTAGATAGCAGCGAATTTCGGAAGCGTGCTGCTTTGGCGGTGTGAGGAAATCCGCGCCTCGGCTCAGCCACCGTTCATATATGTCCTGGATATCGGCGACTCTCAAATTCAATGCGCTGGTGAGAATCTTCGCTTCGCCGGGCGCGCGCGCATCAACACCGGGCCTATCGTCTGTCGCCTCTCCCTCAGGAGAGAGGATGAGCCAAGTGTTAAAGAAACGCAGAATCGCGGGAGATCCATCTCGCAGTGCGTGCGCGCCGAGAATGTCGCAATAGAACGCTCTAGACCGGGCAACATCCCGTACGATAAGCAGCTGGGTAACGAGAATGCCTTCGCGAGGGATCGGCATGTCGTCATTTTGCCTGGAAGTGGCGCCGGTATTCATGGGTGACTCTGAGTCAGCTCTGTTTTGTGTTCATGCGTAACTCGATTGCGTTGCATACTTTTGTGATGGTTCGTCAGCCGCTAGTCAGGCGGTCGCAGACCGTTTTGCGAGCCACTCCAGTCTTCTCGGTGCGAAGCCAAGCTGGCGCTTTGCCTTTAAGTTCGAAGCGCCTCGCAGCTGCGTTGCGTAATAGACAGAATCAGGTCCAGCAGTTTTCAGCGCATCCTCTTCGCTAATGCGTGGCGGTTCCGGCGCGCCAATTGCGCTCGCAAATGCCGGCAGCCAAACTTCCAGCTCAGAAGGATCGTCGTCAACGATGTTATAGACGCCTGGGTCGCCTTCGAGCGCGGCTACAGTTGCAGCCGCGGCATCCTCCACGTGCACGAACGCATATACCCCCTGACCAGAGCCGATCACGGGGTATTCCCGTTTGCGTACCTGTTCCGTGACGCTCCCGCTCGCGAGATCATGGTATGTTCCCGGACCATAAAAAAACCCGTAGCGCAGGGCGATTCCCTCCAGACCGGGCGCACCAAGTACTCGCTCCTCGATCTGCATGTAAGTCCGCACACTGCCAGCAATCGCAGGCGACGCATTCATCGCCAGCGGGTCTGTCTCTGCCGCCAAGCCGGGACCCGGGGCATAGAAAAAACCAGTGGACTGCACAATGTAGCGCCGCGCGCCTGCGCCTTGCGCCGCGTCCTGTACATTTCGCCCACCTTCAAGTCTGAGTTTGTGATCGCGGGGGGCAGCGGCACGCATTTCCTCGGGCGTATATTTTCGTGGCAGTGAAGTTAACTCTTCGATAACAGCATCGGGCCGTACTTTCTCTATTGCGCTCTTTATCCCGGAAGAATCAAGCGCATTCACCACGACGCCGTCAGCACCCTTGTCCCTTAAAGTTCTTAGGCCATCTTCTGAAGTGGTCATGCCAATCGCATCATGACCTGCGGCAACTAAAGCGGAGATCAACGGACGCCCAATAGCGCCAGTTGCGCCTGCTACAAAGATTCTCATTGCATACCGCCTTTCGCCTACCGGCTGGAGTGTGTCACATCGAACAAGTGAACGAGCGTTCGCCAACAAGCGTTGGCATGTAGGTTTGATGGAGCGGGAGTATTTTTGTATCGCAAGATTTGGGTGTTACTCTTTTCTAGCCCTGCTCGTCGCCATTGTCAGAAAGGAGATGCAAGACTACTGAGGTGATCGATCCGAAAATACGATATCGAACATTCGCCGGCGGCAGGTTGCAGCAGCAACACTTATACATGGTTCTGAATCCAACGCACGAGGACAACACGCTATGAAAGCTGCGTTCCTGATCGGCCGTTTTATTTTCGGCGGTTTCTTCCTTTACGTCGGAATCCACCAACTCAAGGAGAAGAAAAGGCTCGGGCAAGATGCGGCAGCGAAAAACCTGCCCGAACCCGAAACGGCCGTCATGGCTTCAGGGATTACTCTGATTGTTGGCGGCGCGAGTATCGTGCTGGGGCTCCGGCCCAAAATCGGCGCCGCCGCAATCATCGCGTTTTTGGCTAGCGTCTCGCCGCTGTTTCATGATTTCTGGAATACGGCAGACCCGGACGCGCGTCAAAACGACTTCTTCCATTTCACGAAGAACCTAGCCCTGCTCGGCGCGGCACTGGCGCTGGCCGGAATTGAGGAATGGCCGGCCAGCGTAGGAGCTTAGAGCGCGTTTATGCGATCTGCGCGATAGGCGTCACCGTTATAAGATTGATCGGCTACCGGAAACAGCTGTTTCGGCGGCGACCGCCTGCTGGTGGCGCGCGATCTGCGCGACGCCACCGCCTTCC
>Ga0209581_1003806_pt1 | contig 12613 bp, 12 predicted proteins | sample Coa_R2_FD_187160 | JGI IMG/M metagenome (GOLD analysis project Ga0209581, IMG submission 187160) | Surface soil microbial communities from Centralia Pennsylvania, which are recovering from an underground coalmine fire - Coalmine... | ecosystem: Environmental > Terrestrial > Soil > Unclassified ...
CGATCTCCAGGCGCAGTTCATGGCCCTGATGACTCAGGCCGAAGGCATTTCCTTTATCACCGAAACCATCTTTGAGAACCGCTTTATGCACGCCCTCGAGCTGGTCCGGATGGGCGCAAATATCCGGATCGAAGGGCGCCAGGCCGTGGTGGCCGGCATCACCGAATTGACCGGCGCCCAGGTGATCGCTTCCGATCTCCGCGCCAGCGCATCGTTGGTGCTCGCCGCGCTCGTCGCCAGGGGCGAAACGCTCATTGACCGCGTGTATCACATCGACCGGGGTTATGAGAAAATTGAGGCGAAATTGTCTCGCGTCGGAGCGAGCATTCGGAGGATATCGTGAGAGCAAAGCGCGAAACCGTCGACCTCTCGGCGTATCCCAATCTTGTGGTTATTTACCTGGGGATGCGCGTCAACGCGCTGATGGGCATCAAGACCCTCTTGGGTTTCGGCCCGAAGATCTCGGCGGCGGTTGAAGCCAAACCGGACGGTCTGCTGCTGCACGAAAATATGTTTTACTCGCTGCGCCATTTCGGCATGCGGCAGTACTGGCGTGATTTCGAATCGCTCGAAGCATGGTCGCGCTCAGAACCGCACAGAACCTGGTGGCGTACTTTCCTGCGCGATACCGGCGGAACCGGTTTTTGGCACGAGGCGTATTTTCACAATGGCGGCATGGAAGCCGTGTATGTGGACATGCTCCAACCAACCGGCTTGGCCCGCTTCGCCCCGGTCCGTGAGGCCACCGGGGCGATGTTCTCGGCGCGGAAGCGCGCGGCGCAAGCCGGCGAGACGCAAGGCCCGGCCCCGATTTCTGAACAGGAGTTCTATTCCTCCACCTAGCAGGATCCGGAGCTGATCATCATGTCGACGCCCCACAAACAACACAACCCAGCTTTTCTGGCCTTGGTCAACGATGCAAAGTCGCGCATTCAACAGATCGACATCGAGGGTTATAAAAGACTGGCGCAGTCCGGCGAGCCGTTCATTTTGATTGATACGCGCGAAGACAACGAATGGAACGCGGGCCACGCCGCCGGCGCCATGCACCTGGGCAAGGGCGTCATCGAGCGGGACATCGAAACCGCAGTCCCAGACAAGAATGCGAAGCTCGTGCTGTACTGCGGTGGAGGGTTTCGCTCCGCGCTCGCCGCCGACGCGTTGCAAAAGATGGGTTATACGAATGTCCTTTCGCTCGACGGCGGCTGGCGGGCCTGGAAAGAAGCAGGCCTACCGATAGAACGGTAGCGCCGGAATCCCGCTCAGCAGGTCCCAGCTCATCACCGCCACCGCGACGCACTCAAGCATCGCCACCACGCGTGTGAACGGCCCGTTCATGAATTCAAACCGCAGAATCAGAGCCAGCACCACCCCCGCGCCGAAAATGTTCGGATGCACGTCGCGGCCGGCCATGCGGATGAAACAGGCGAGCCCCAGATAAAACAACAGCGGAACATTGCTGTCGATCCTGCTGCGCGCAAGCGCATAGATCACGGCCGCGGCGAATACGATCAGAATCAGGGCGGCGACATCAACAGCCGTCATTTCACTGCGCCGTAAGTACGCTGAGTCCAACGGTGGCCACGAAATCTTGAACCCATCCGCCCACTTTCGCGTTCTGCGCCGCCGCGATCACTTTATCCGGGAACGGCGTCAGAAAATCGTGCACTTCGAAGCGCAGCCCGAGCCGCTTGCCTGCCCGGGTCTTCACGCCGAATCCCACGCTTGCCAGCGGCCGCGTGTCGGTCGTCTTCGTCAGAAGCGCGATCTGGTTCAACGGCTGATACGCGACCTCGGTTCCCGTTCCCTGGTAAATCTTTGCGCCGGCGCCAAACGCAAGAAACGGCCGCGTGCGCGCGTCTTTCGGCGCGAAATGGAGCTGGAAGTCGTAATGGATCGCGTGGCTTTGGCCGCCGAATCCCGCCGTGGTCCCTCCGCTCGACAGCCGCATATCGCCGCGCTGGTAGTCATAGCGAATCTCGCCGCCAAGCCTCCGGCCGGTGTCATTCGTCAGCCAGGCGCTGGCGGAAAGGCCGTTTCCCGGCCGCGCCGAAGCGACGCCGCTCTCGCCATGCACGTCCCTCGATGTGTAGAAGCCGAAGCCCGCTCCGCCGCCGAATTCCCACCGCTGGGCAAACGCAGCGGGCGCCGCCGCCAGCAGAATGATTGCGCGCACCAATCGTGTATCACATCTCATAAACTCATCTCTCCTGTCTTCGCTTGCTGTATGTCCCGGCTCAGTTCTCTGCCGGACCGCGATCGCCCGGAAAAGCCGTATCGCTAGTCGATCACCCGCACGTTCATCGACGTGCTTGCAGCGCCCTGGCTGATGGTAAGCGGTACGCTCAGCCCGGTCGGCGCATTCTTCGGAACGGTCACATTGATCTGATACACTCCGACCTGCCCCGGAGTGAGACCCGCGAACAAAACCGTCAGCGGCGTCCCGCCCAGATCGACCTTCGGGGGAACCAGCACCCCCGCCAGACTGTCAGCCGGCGCGGGCACGCCCGCCGGAACCGGCGGCGACGTCTGACCCAGTCCCGTCGCATAGATCACCAGCGTGTCCCCGCGATGCACCGGATTGGAAGGCGTCACGATCGTGTTGTTGGCGTCCCGCACGATGGTGGCAAGATTTGTATCCGGTCCCGCCACCCCGCTCCGGAACACGCTGGGCGCTCCCGGCAACAGAGTGAGGTTGAAGTTGTCGCTGACCCCGCCCGGCGTTCGCAGAATCAACGTCACATTCCCGTTTGTCTCAAACGGCAATTGCGCATTGATTTGGTTTGGCGACACGAACAGCATCGGCGCCGGCATCCCGTTCACCGTCAGACAACTGTCGCCGAGCGCCGTGGGCAGCGGGATCTCCTGGGTCGCGACGTTCACCGGACCGAGCTGGCTTCCGAAAATGCTCACCAGACCGCCCGGCGCGAGCGCTGGCGTCAGGTCCGCCGCATTCACAATCCGGTCGATGCGCGGCGGCGCCACCGATTCATCGTAGGCCCAGGGCAGCACCGTGAATCCCGAAGTCGTCAGATTCACAATCGCGTTCCGGCTGTACAAGGGCGCAATCGTCCGCGTAAACGCGTAATTCGCGTCGCCGACCAGCGGCGCCTCGGCAATGCGCGTCGCTCGAAAAACCAAGCCGGTGCTCGAATCAATGCGCTGGATGACGCCGGGACCCGAAGCGTTCCCCGCAGTGGTCCGCAATCCCATCGCGTCCACAAAAGCGAACCCGGAGGACTGCCCCGTGCTCGTTTCAAATGTCGCGATCGGCACGAGCGAGGAGTTCAGCAGATTGTTGCCCGCCACATATTGGTCGTAGGCCGAGGCTGCGTATGCGCCCGACAGAGCCGTAAAATCTTTGCGGGATGCGGTAAAGCTGTCAACGTTCGCGTTGTACAGCATCACCGTTCCGTCCGCCGACACCGCCAGGATGGATGAGCCGTTCGGCGACGCCACCAGGTTCGTGTTGATGTTAACGCTGTTCTTGAACACCCCCAGCGACGGCAGTTCCACCGCTGTGCGGCTGATCAGATCAACGCGATCGATCGTGTGCGTCGAGCCCGCGACCCGGCAGGCGGCAAGGATCGCTTTTGCCGATGCGGCGATCGATCGCGGATAATGACCCGGCGGCATCACCACCGGCGCCTGCGGCTGGAGCGTCTCCAGATCGTACACCGGAATAATCTGCGAATTGTTGCTGCCGATCAGCAAATACCGGCGGTCGAACGTAATCGCAAGCTGCGTCGGAACATTGCTGGTCCTGAGCGCCGCGATCTGCGTGTTGTTGGTCCCATCGAACACCAGCACCTGGTTGGTATCCTGACGCAGGATATAAAAACGGTCGCGCGCGGGATCGGCCAGGATGTCCACCAGCTTCCCCGGAACGTTCACGAACGTGCCGCGCTGATCCGGCTCCTTCGTATTGATTAACACCCGGATGGGGCGCGGAATATTCACCGCCTGCCCCGAGGCGATGGTGATCGTTGCGGCCGCCGTGCCCTTCTGGTTCTGAAACGCGTTCGGATCCACCGAGATCTTCACCGTCGCCGGCGTCACGCCGCTTGAAGGGCTGATCGTCACGCCGGGCGTGGTCGTCGCCAGTGAGAAGGCTGTGTTGCCGCCGCCCGGGTCCATAATCGTGATCTGCTGCGTACTGACCCTCCGGTCGCAGTAATTGCCCCGAAACACCACATCCTCCTGGCTGGCTGCCACGCGATGCGCCTGCGCCAGAGATCCGACCGGCAATACCAGCACGCCGCTGTCCGAGACCGCGTACATGGTGTTCGAGTCGCTGGTCAAAACGCCCTTGCCCGCAAGATTTTCAGGCAGCAGCAGCCGCTCGCGCACGCTGAGGTTGTCGGAGTCCAGGATCTGCAACGCCGGCGGCGCGTTCGGCGCCGTCGAGTCCGGAATCTGCGCGTAGATCAGATTGCGGCTGGAGTCGAATACATGACCGCCCACGTTGAGCGCCCCCGTCGCGTTGGGAAATTCCGCCAGATCCCGCCGCAGGCTGTCCCGCAGCACCCATCCCGCCAGAAACAACGCGCCGTCGCGGTTCACGCTCACCACGCGCGGGCCCTGCGGCGGCTGCGACACATATCCAACCACGCTCAGCGTGCGGCTGTTTACCTCATAGCTGAACAGGAATGTGTCCGTGAGCCCGTACATATGCAAGCCGTCGCCGGAGACGCCGATCGACGCTGCCACGATGTTCGGCGGAAACGACGCCGGCGCCTGCGGAAGCGTATTGGGGGTCAACCCCGACACCGTGTTCAGCGTCTGCGTGCTCCCCGAAACAGGGTCGAATAACAGAAATTCCTGGGACGTGACCAGCAACGCCAGCCCGTCCAGCCCAAAGGCTACGCCCAGCGGCGGGTTTCCCAACGCGAACGTCTGTTTCCCGCCGGTGCTCAGGTCAATGACCGTGATCCCGTTTACGGGCGAGGCCGGAGCGGCGAAGTTGCCATAGTGCGCAACCACCAGATAGCGTCCATCCGGAGACAGCGCCAGCGCGCTCGGCTGTGATGCGACATTGATCGAGGTTTGAATCGCGTTGTTCGCCAGCGACATCACCTCAACCCGGTTGGCTGTAAAGTTCGAGATATACAGGTAACCCCGGGCCTCGTCCAGCGCCAGGTCTGACGCGGCGCCGCCAATCGCCACCACCTTGCCGAATGTTGCGCCCCAGGCGGCGCCACCGCACAGAACTGGGAGCACGACCGCCCCGATAAGCAACTTCCTCAACATAACCACGCTCCAGAAATCATCCAAAGTCTTAGTGGGGCAGGTCTCCGGACCTTCGCAGGGCTTCCCCTCCCTGCTGGACCGCCGGACCGAGGTCCGGCGCCCTCCGCCCCACCCAACGCCGCCACGTCTACTCAGCGCTCTTTTTGCGACGCAGCACAATCATGCCCAGCAGCGCTATCGCCAGCACTGCGCATACGATCCGTATCATTCCGGTGTCCATTCGTCGTTCTCCTTTCAGTTCGCGAGTTCAACCTCACATATTGGTCATCATGGGGAGCAGCTCCCGCACGATCTTGACCGCCATTGGTCCAACCGTCACCACGAACAGCGACGGCAAAATGCAAAAGAAGATCGGAAAAACAAGCTTCACGCCCAGCTTGGCCGCCTTCTCTTCGGCGATTTGCCGGGCCTGCACACGCATATAATCGGCATGAGCGCGCAAACTCTGTGCAATGCCGGTCCCAAAACGATCCGCCTGAATCAGCACCGCCACCAGCTTTCTGAGGTCTTCACATGCCGTACGCTCCGCCAGATTGCGCAGCGCTTCGGTGCGGCGCTTGCCTGCTTTGAGCTCCAGGTTCACGAGTCCAAACTCCTCGCTGATGTCCGGGTGCGCCTGTTCAAGCTCCTTGGAAACTTGGACGATCGCCTGGTCAAGACCCAGGCCCGATTCGACGCAAACCACCAGCAGGTCCAGCGCGTTCGGCAGCCCCCGCGCGATTTCTCTTTGCCGCTTCCGGGCGCGCCGCCGCACATATTCGTTCGGCCCGAAAAAGCCCGCCGCAGCCGCGCCCAGCACCGCAATGAACTTGTTTGAGGGGTCCACCTCCGCGTTCGCCACCGCGACCGTCGCCAGCAGCGGCAGCGCAATGCCCAGCAGCGCCTTCGCGCCATACAAAAGCTTCAGCGCGTTCGGCCCCCGGAAACCGGCGCGAATCAGGCGCCGCTGCATTACGCTGACATCCTTCGGCGACGCCGGAATGATGTTCCCCAGCCGCCGCACCACGTCGTGAAACGCCAGGCTCGGGTGCGCCTGCGGCTCTTCGCGCTCCATCACGCCCGCCACGCGCTCCAGCGCTTCTTTCGGCCGGACGTAATATCTCATCCCGATCAGGGACAGCGCGAAAACCAGAATTACGAAAAGAAGACCCGCCGTCAGCAGCGCCATGTCACACCTCGATGGAAACGATCTTCTTCATCACCGCATAGCCGATGATCTGCAACAGGATGGCGCCGCCCATCATGTAATTGCCGGTCTCATCCAGGAAGAAGAACCGGATGTAATCGGGATTCGCAAAAAACATCAGCACCGCCACTACCACCGGGATCAGGCTCAACGCGGTTCCCGTCATGCGTCCGTGGGCGCTGATGGCGCGGATGCGGCCGCGCAGTTTGAAGCGTTCCCGGATGATATACGCTAGCTTGTCCAGGATCTCCGCCAGATTGCCTCCGGTGCGCTTCTGCAGCAGCACCGCCGAAACGAAAAAGTGCACGTCCAGCGATGGCACCCGCTGCGCCAGCTTCTGCAAAGCCATTTCCAGCGGCAGCCCCAGATTGTGCTCTTCAAAAGTACGTCGGAATTCGCCGGCGAGCGGCTCCTGAAATTCGCGGTGAATCATTTCGAGCGACGCCGAGAAGGCATGCCCCGCGCGCATGGATCGCGCCACGAACTCCAGACTCTCGGGAAAGATTTCTTCGAACTTCCGGAGACGGGCGCGCCGCGTTTTCAGCAGGTAGAGCATCGGCGTCGCGGCCGCGATCAGTCCGGGGATGATCAGAAAACGGCTCCATTTCCCCGGAAGAAACATCCACCCCAGACCCGAGCCCGCAACCAGCAACGCCAGACTTCCATGCACCATGCGGACCGGGTGCCACTTCAGCCCGGCCTGCTCGATCAGCAATTCCAGCCTGGTCAGGAGGTTGTACTTCTTGAGCAGGCGCTGTATGAGATGCCCCTCCCGGCGATCTTGCTGAATAATCGAGCGCCGGGAGGGGTCCTCCGCGGCCTTCTTCTGTTTGCCCGGCGCGCCCGAAAGGCGGGTTCGGATGCGGTCCACGTCCGAGTTCCTGACAAACTTCGACACGCTCAACCAGATGGCGAGAGCCGCCAGCCAGACCGCGACCACAATGCCGATAAATGCGCTCATGGGTCTAAACCTCGACTACCTCATCGAAAAGATCCGGCCGCAGCCGGATTCCGGCCGCGAGCAGCTTTTCGTAAAACTTGGGACGGATGCCCGTCGCGGCGAAGCGGCCCAGCACCTGCCCGTCCGCATTCAGCCCGCGCTTCTCGAATACAAACAGATCCTGAAGCGTTACGACCTCGCCTTCCATTCCCGTCACTTCCGTGATGTTGGTCACGCGCCGCGACCCGTCGCTGAGACGGGCCGCCTGCACCAGCACATGCACAGCGCTCGCAATCTGCTGCCGGATGGAAACCAGTTGCATGTTCGAGTTCGCCAGCGACACCATCACCTCCAGACGCGAGACAGCGTCGCGCGGCGAGTTGGCGTGCACCGTCGTGAGCGAGCCGTCATGACCCGTATTCATGGCTTGCAGCATGTCCAGCGCCTCTTCGCCGCGAACCTCGCCCACCACGATGCGGTCCGGCCGCATACGCAGGCTGTTGATCAGCAGCTCGCGCTGGCGCACGGCCCCATGCCCTTCCAAATTGGGCGGACGCGTCTCCAGACGGGCCACATGCGGCTGCTTCAACTGCAGCTCGGCCGCGTCTTCGATCGTGACAATGCGCTCCTTGGGCGAAATGAAATATGACAGCGCATTGAGCAGCGTCGTTTTGCCGGCGCCGGTTCCGCCCGCGATAATGATGTTCAACCGCGCCTTCACCGCCGCTTCGAGCAGCTCCATCATCCCCGGCGTCATGGCCCGACGCTGCACCAGATCGGCGGGCAACAGCTTGTCCGTGCTGAAGCGGCGGATCGATACCAGCGGCCCGTCCACCGCCAGCGGAGGAATGATCGCGTTGACCCGCGATCCGTCCATGAGCCGCGCGTCCACCATGGGCGTGGACTCGTCGATCCGGCGCCCCACTTGCGAAACAATCTTGTCGATGATGCGCAGCAGGTGCGCCGAGTCCCGGAAAGTGACGCTCGTCAATTCCAAAACGCCCTTGCGCTCCACATAGACCTGCTTGTGCGTGTTCACCAGAATGTCGGACACGGTCGGGTCCTGCAGCAAAGGCTCGAGCGGCCCCAGCCCGAAAACCTCGTCGAGCACCTCGTCGCAGATCTGCTGCTTTTCAATGGAGCTGAGCAGCGTCGGCTCGGCGTCAATCAGCGAAAGCAGCGCCTGCCGGACTTCCGCCCGCACGCGCTGATTCTCGATCGTCGCCAGCGCTTCCAGATTGATCTTGTCGACCAGTTTGCGGTGCAGCGCAAATTTCACTTCCTGATATTCGGGCTTCAACGCAGCCTTGCTCGGCCGCGATGCGTTCTTCAGCAGTCTCTGTTCCCAGGTCAACTGCTGCTGTGCTGGTCTGGCGTCAGTTGGAAACATATCGTCTTGTTACAAAACCGAGAACGCCAGCCTCTCGTTGGCTGGCGCGGCGTCGCCGCGCTTTTCAACCGCGCCCTGCCCGGAAATCGACCCCGCCAGCGCCTCTAGCGCGCGGCCGAGCTCGCCGTCGCCGTCCAGCGGCTGCCCCAGCGTCACGACGCGGTGCAGCGCAAAGTAATCGCTGGGCAGCGTGGCGTGCACTTTGCAGTTGAGAAGCTTTTCGATGTCCGCGACGGTCATCCCTTCGCGCCCGTTCATCCGGTTCACGATCATTTGAAAGCGCTCTTTCGGGAATCCCAGCTGTTCCAGGGTCATCACCGCCTTGCGCGCGAGGTGCAGGCTCGGAAGCTCGGCAGTCGACACCAGTAGCGTCTGATCCGCGCGTCCGATCGTCAGCAGCGAAAGCCGCTCAAATACCGCGGGCGTATCGATGACAATCCAGTCATAAACGGCGCGGGCATAGTCGACCAGAGCGTGAACCCGCGCCGCCTCCACCGGCTCGGTATACGGCGCAGCGGGCGCGCACAGCACATCCACGCCGTCGCAATTCACCGCCAGAGCCGCCCATGCCGCGGCGTCCAGATGCTCGGCCTGAGCGAGAGCGTCCAGCACGCACGCGGGCTGGCTGATCTTCAGGCAGAAGCCGATTACGCCTCCCGCCAGATCGAAATCCACCAGCAGAACGTTCTTGCCCGTGGCGCGGCGAATGGCGAACGCCGCCTGTGTGGCGATGGTGGAAGAACCCGCTCCCGGCTTTACGCTGGAGAACGCCACCACGCGGCCGAGCTCCGGCTCCGCGGCCGGCTCCGGCGCCCGCATCCGCAGCAGCCGCGCCACCGCTTCCGCCTGCGTGGCCCGGTCAAACGGAGCGTGCAGAAATTCCGTAGCGCCCGCCCGCAACGACTTCAGAACCGCATCCGCTTTGCTCTCATAGTGCAACGCGATGACATGCGTCTCCGGGCTGAGCTGGATCGTCAGGCGGATCACTTCGCAGCCCGTCGCTTCGTCCGACGCCACGTCCACCAGTACGACGTCCGGCTTGAGCTGCCGCAGCCGTAAATCGAGCGTCTGCGGCGACGGATAGCTCTTCAGCTCCGCGAGAATCTGGAACAGCATGGCCTCGGACGCGCTCGTGGAGACAAGCCGGGCCAGTTCTCGATCCGGAGCGATCAGAATCGCGCTCAGTTGCCGTGCTGGACTGGCGTACGAGGTCATGCGTTTAGCGCCTGAACGGTGATCAGCTGCCTTTCCGTAAGCCAAACCACTTCCGGCCGCCGCTCGACGACGAATGAGTTTCGGCCGACGCCGGCTTCTGCGCCGCTTCCTTCTGCGCGGCAGGATCGATGCGCGTCAGAAACTGGCCGGGAAAGGCCGGCAGCGGCGCCGGCTCGCCCGGCTTGAGCGGATGCGTCAGCTCCGGCGTAACGATCATGACCAGCTCAGAGCGGCTCTGTTTGATCTCGCGGCTCTTGAAGAGCGCTCCCAGCACCGGCAAGTTGCCAAGACCGGGCAGCTTCGAATACGCCTCCGACTCGCGATTGTCAAGAAGTCCCGCAACCACAAAACTCTGTCCCTGCGAAAGCTCGATATCGGTCTCGGCGCGGCGCGTCGAAAGCGCCGGTATCACGAATCCGTTGAACTGCACCGCATTGGCCAGGTCAATGGTGGATACTTCCTGACGCAAGTGCAGGCGAATTCTGTCGTCGCCCGTCACCACCGGCGTGAACGTCAGCCGGATGCCGAATTCACGAAATTGAATCGTGATCGCGCCCGCCGCCGCCCCGCCCTGAAGCACCGGCACCGGAAATTCGCCGCCCACGACGAACGAGGCTTCTTTGCCGTTGGTCGTCACCAGGTTCGGCTCCGCCAGGATCTGGAGAATCGATTCCGATTGCAGCGCTTTGATGAAGGCGCCCAGATTCAGGTCGGGGCGGAACGCAAAAATGTTCAGCGCGTCGGAAATGCTCAGTTGCGCGGAAGGCCTGCCGCCCTGGCCGGTCTGCACGTCGAGACCGGGAGGCGCGAACTGCCCGGTGGTCACGCGGCCAAAAGTATTCGTCGCGCCGGTCGATACCAGGTTCACCCCGAATTGCGAAGCGCGCGTGCGGTCGAGTTCCGCAAACTTTACGCGCACCAGAATCTGCTTCTCGACAGGAGGCGCGCTCACTTGCAGATTGTTCACCACCGTCTTGGCAAAAGTCGCGGCCAGGGCCGCGGCGCGCTCCGCAACGGCCGGCGAGCTCACATGTCCGGTCAGCGACAGAGAGTCTTTCGAGGACTGGACCTGAATCTCTTCGTTCGGGAACGTTTCCCGCATCAGCCGCCGCAGCGGCTCCAGGTTCGGCTCCACGGTCACGTTATAGAACGTCCGCTGGCCGGCCTTGTCCCAGATGACAAGCGTGGCTGCGCCGATCCCCTTGGCATGAATCAGCACTTCGCGCGTACTCACCGGGCTGGCGTCCACGATCTCGGCGTTGCTGGTCGAGATCTGGCGGATGTCGGCGGCGTAGTCGATGACCACGCTCTTGCCCAGCGTCAGGCGAAGCTCTTCGGTCGTCTCAGCGGCCGCGCTTACAAGCGGCAGCGCGGCGGCGATTGCAAGCAGGGCCGCCGTCCGTAGGCCCGTCTCTGAAACTCTTCTGCTCATCGTTCCGTCCGGTTTCAACGATTCACAACTTCCACGGTCCGCTGATTGCCGCGAATGACCACAACCTGGTCGGGCGGCGGAGGCGGCGGAGGCGCGGCCGCCACCTGGACTGGCCGGGTGCGCGGCCGCGGCGCCGCAGGCTTGGGCTCGCTGCGGCCGAATCGCCCGTATAATTCGGCGATGTCGCGCCCCGGCGTCTTTTCAATCGCGTGATCGCTCCCGTTCCTCAGCACCAGTTGGATCCGCCCCTCCTGCTGCGCCAGCGTGAGAATCTCGGCCTCCTGCGGACTGGTCAGCACCGTCACCGTCGGCGCCTGAATCGCCTGCCCCTTGGCGTCCGGCTGAATTGTCGTTCCCGCAGACAGCACCAGGATGTTCTGCAAACAGGTCGTCGTGACCGTGTCATTGCCCGAAGGCGGACGCCCCGTGACCAGCACGTCCACGCGCATCCCCGGCAAAACAAACCCGGCCACGCCCGCGACGTCATTGACCCGCACCGTCACCGCTCGCATCCCGACCGGAATGATCGGCGCCAGCCCCAACCCGCTGCCCCGCGCCGCCAGTCTCGCCTCCAGCACCGGCTCGTCGCCCAGTATGTTGCTCACTACCGGACGGTCGATCACGTCTTCAACCTTCGAAAAGGCGCCTTTCGGAAATGCTTCCACCGCGACTTTGGAAAGCTTCACATCGGGCGCCTTGATCGTGACTCCCACCGGCAGCGGACGGGTGGCCACCACGACGTCCTTCATCTGGACCGGAGCAACCTTTTTCGGCGGAGCGCCGGCGCGCGCCACCACCTGATAGAAAATCGCAGATACAACGAGCGCAAACACCAGGCTCACTGCCAGTACGGTCACAAACCTTCGATCCATCGAAATCTCTCCGATTCTGCGTCCTGTCCCTTTTGGTTCACGACAACAACGCGGCCCAGGCGCCCAGCGCGATCGCCGGCGCGTACGGGATAGCTTCCACCGGACGTTTGGCGCTGTCGCGGGAGCGCTCTGAAGCCTTGCCGAAGCAATTCCAAGCAATCGCGCCCGCGGCCATGATTCCACCGAAGGCGGCGCTCCACAACGCCGCGCCGGGCAGCCGCTCAATGCCCAGCACCGCCCCAAACCCGGCCATCAGCTTCACGTCGCCGCCGCCCATCCCGCCCAGCCAGTAGAAAACAAGGAAGACCGCGAATCCCGCCGCCGTCCC
>Ga0209581_1003813_pt1 | contig 12601 bp, 12 predicted proteins | sample Coa_R2_FD_187160 | JGI IMG/M metagenome (GOLD analysis project Ga0209581, IMG submission 187160) | Surface soil microbial communities from Centralia Pennsylvania, which are recovering from an underground coalmine fire - Coalmine... | ecosystem: Environmental > Terrestrial > Soil > Unclassified ...
CATCGGCTCCGGCGGGACCATCCTCATGGTGCTCAAGTCCGGCACGCATGACTTCCACGGGGGCGCATGGTACTTCAACCGCAATGAAGATTATGACGCCAACAACTACTTCATTAACTTTGCCGGCAAGCCGCGTCCGAAGTTCCGCCTGAACGAACCCGGCTTTAACATCGGCGGCCCGGTCTGGATTCCTCACGTCTACAATGACGCGCGCAACAAGACGTTCTTCTTTGTGAATGAAGAGTGGCGCAGGCTCATTCAGGGCAGCACGCCTGCTGTGGTAAACGCCATTCCGGCCAGCAATTTCCCCGTTGCCGGTCAGCCGCTGGTTTACAGCGTTCCAGCAAATGGCAAAGTTCCTATCGTGCCCAATACCACTGATCCGGCCAAGCTGGCCCTGTACGCACAGGATGGATTAACGCCCGGACAGCCCTTCCCCAACAATACGATCCCTGCCAACCTGATGGATCCTAATGCGCTCCTTGAACTGAATGCAGGGACCTTCCCCAAACCGAATCTGGGAGCAAATCAATACATCTCTTCGATTCCGCAGCCAACCAATGTTCGTGAGGATGTGGTCCGCATCGATCACACCATTAGCTCGAAATTCCAGTTCAGCGGCCACTACCTGCACGATGCCGTCTCCCAGACCTACTATCCACCGCTGTGGGGTGACAGCACTTATCCGACGGTGGGCACAGCCATGCTTAATCCATCATGGTCTTCCAGCTTGAAGCTCACACAGACCTACACGCCCGCTCTGCTGAATGAGACTTCGTTCCTGTTCAGCGGCAACACCATCAATCTTGATCCAGTCGGTATTTCAGCGCAGCCGGACGGATGGTCCGCCACCAGTTTCTTCCCGCTGGACAACAACATCGGCCATCGCATGCCGGAGATTCAACTTCAGGCTCCGTATAACGTAACCTGGAGTTCCAGCTATTTTCCGTGGAAGAACTCCTACTTCGGCTATGAGCCTCGCGATGATATGTCGTGGACGCATGGCAAGCACCAGTTTAAGTTCGGCTTCAACTGGCTGCATGCAGTCAAGAACCAGCAGCTGCAGGCGAATACTCAGGGCACTGCCGTTTTCAATAACAGCAGCTTCTCTCAGGATTCGTACATCAATTTCCTGCTCGGAGATGCCGCCAGCTTCACGCAGTTAGAATTTCTGGCCGGCAAACATTGGGTCAATAACAACTATGGTTTCTACTTCAATGACAACTGGCATGTCATTCCGCGACTGACTCTCAACCTCGGTATCCGCTTCGACGGCCTGCCACATGCCTATGAACGGTATAACCAATTTGCTAATTTCGTGCCTGCGGATTATGACACTTCGCAGGGATATCCGCTCAATCCGGATGGCACTCTGAATCCGGCTTTCCTGACAAATTTCAATGGGCAGAACTTCTATCTCAACGGCATCCGCGAGGCTGGCGTCAATGGCTTCCCGCGCGGAAACGTCCACAACAAGTACACTACGTGGCAGCCGAGAATCGGCTTCGCCTACGATGTCACCGGCGACGGCAAGACGGTCATCAGATCCGGCTTTGGCATGTTCTTTGAGCGCGTCCAGGGCAATGATGTATACAACGCGGCCCTGAATCCGCCGTTCGCCTATCAACCATCCGCTACCAACGTGTACTTCTCTAACCCAAACACCAGTGCGCTGGATGGAACGACAACATCGCAGACCTTTCCTTCTCAGCTCACCAATTTGAAGTACGAGTACACACCTCCGGGAACAGCAATGTTCAGCCTGGGAGTGCAGCGCCAGCTTGCTCCCTCGATAGTGGGAGTCATTCAGTATGTAGGTTCAGTCGGCTGGGACCAGAACAACGACCGGCAGATCAATACCCTGCCTTTGATTGATCCCGTCGTAGGTTATGCAAAGAGACAGGCTGTTGCAACCAACACCCCCAATCCTGCTCTGGGCATTAACAGCCCGAATGCGAACCTCTATCGAATCTATCCGGGATACAACAATATTAATCAGGAAGAGAACGAAACCAACTTCAGCTACCACTCGCTTCAGGCGGGCCTGCGCATGGAAAATCGCCATGGATGGACCGTGCAGCTGGCCTACACCTGGTCACATGAAATCGATACAGCCAGTAACGATCTCAACGGACTCTCCAATCCGTTCAATGCAGCATATGACCGTGGATCGGGAGCATTCGACCGCCGCCATATCTTCAACGCCAGCTATATCTACAACCTCCCGTTCTTTCTGCACAGCTCCAACGCGGCTGCGCGCACGATTCTGGGCGGATGGGTCTTCTCCGGCATCACGGTAGCGCAGTCCGGAGTGCCGCAAAACATCCGCTATACGGGTCCCGATGTTCTCGGCCTGGGCGGCGGAACAACCAACCGCGAGAACCTGGTAGCGCCCGTCAAATATCCCAAGAAGCGGGAGGCATGGTTCACCACCAGCTCCTTCTCGAATCCGGTAGCTCCCTGGGATGGCGGCCCTGGCGGTCTTAATAGCGGGTTCGGCAATTCAGGAAAAGACGCTGTTGTTCTACCGGGACTCTTCAACTTCAACATGTCTCTGTTCAAGAACATTCCGCTCACGTCCAGCGAAACCGGGCCGAAGTTTGAGCTGCGGTTCGAGTCGTTCAATACCTTCAACCACACGCAATTCAGCGGCATAGATTCAAGCTCCAATGACTCCAACTTCGGGCAGGTTACGTCGTCCTATGATGCCCGTCGTTTGCAACTGGGAGCGAAATTCAGCTTCTGATCTGCTGATATTTCGCAAAACAAAAGCGCCACAGCAAAACAGCTGTGGCGCTTTTTATTTGCGGTTTAGGTAATTTGTATAGGCAATCTCGACCAAAGAAGCGTCATTCTGAGCGAAGCGAAGAATCTCAAATGATCTCCATACCTTGTTTAAGATTCTTCGTCGCTTTGCTCCTCAGAATGACAGCGTACAAAACTCTATCCCTGGCTATCCCTATACTCCTCATGCCAGGCCATCTGAATTGCCTCCAGCTTTGATTCATTCGACTTCGCCGGATCGTCGGCGAAGCCTTCCAGCTCCGTCACATATTTGTGCAGGTCGGTAAACCGTACCGTCAGCGGATCGAGGTCAGGAAATTTTTCGTGCAGCTGGATTCCAATTTCTTCCGCATCTGTCCAGTGAATCTCTCGCGCCATTTCAAATTCCTCGCATTAAAATTTGTCATCCTGAGCGGAGTACGAAGCACGGCGTCGAAGGACCTGCTTTTCCCTCACTTCAACCACTGACCTACTTCTCCTCTGCAAGCGCCAGCGGCTTGCCTTCAGAAACATAGTTCCGGTTCCACTTGGGAATTTCAACGACATACGCGCCGGGCTTAGTAATCACCGCCTGGCAGCCGAGGCGCGAGTTGAGCTGGAGATCTGCCGCCATGTCCAGACGATCCAGTTCGTCATCATCGGCTTCGCTCAGTCCCTGCGCGCCTTCTTTGATCCAAAGATGGCATGTTGTGCACGCGCAAGATCCGCCGCAGGCATGATCGAGAAAAATGTCGAAGTTCTCCGCCACATCCAGAAACGACATCGGCTTGCCGTGGTGATCATAAGGCATCGTGCCGTACTCAAATTCAACAGTTTTGCCTTCGGGCAGAAAGGTCACGCGCACCATGTTCGGGGCGGGCGGCTTGCTCAGGTCAATCTCCTGCTCTGTCTTCACTTCACTCATAAGATATAAATCCCAGGTGCCCCACATATCGAAGCGATGTGGGAATTTACACCATTAATCCTTGCTGATCTCCGCGGGCGCAAACGGATGCGGCGCAGTCGGCCCTTCACCCAGCTTATCGCCTGCCGAATCCATCGTCTCGCCTTTGATCGTCGAAACCGCAGCGTCCATCATCAGTTCGGCAAAACGCCGCGTCGCCTTATCCAGTGCCTCAGTGCCTGCGCGGAGGGCCTTCAGATCGTTGCCCTGCTTCAGTTCGTGCAGTTTGTCTTTAAATTGGCCGATCTGCGCGCGCTCTTCGTCTGTGAGCTGCTGCCATGCCGGATGCTTCGGCGCTTTCTCCACCGCAGAGAGAATCGTGTCGGCCTCGTTACGCGCTTCAATCAGTTGCCGCTCGGCAAAATCAGCTTCGGCATGATCGAACGAGTCGAGAATCATTGATTCCACCTGCTCGTCGGTCAGGCCGTATGTTGGCTTGACTTCGATCTCTGCTTCCTTGCCTGAGCGCTGCTCGCGGGCAGAGACATGCAGAATGCCGTTGGCATCGATCAGAAATTTGACTTCGATGCGCGGCAGCCCGGCACTCATCGGCGGAATACCTTTCAGATCGAAGCGCGCCAATGAACGGCAATCTTTCGCCAGCTCGCGTTCGCCCTGCAGGACATGAATGGCAACGTTCGTCTGGCCGTCCACGCCGGTGGTGAAATGCTCGGTCGCAGAGGCGGGAATGGTCGAGTTTCGCTGTATGATCTTCGCGACGACTCCGCCCAGCGCTTCAATGCCGAGCGAAAGCGGCGTCACGTCGAGCAGCAGCATGTCCTGCGTGGCCTTTGAGCCTCCCGCGAGAATATTGGCCTGCACCGCCGCGCCCAGCGCAACCACTTCATCCGGATTCAGCTCAGTATGCGGCTTTTTGCCGCGCTGGCTCAGATGGAAGACTTCATCGGTCAGCGCGCGTACCAAAGGAATTCGCGTCGATCCGCCAACCAGCACCACTTCATCAATCTGCTCCGGCGTCACGCCTGCGTCTTTCAAAGCTTGCCGGCATGGCTCAATCGTGCGGTCAGTCACCGGGCGAATGATCTGCTCGAAGGCCTCGCGCGGAAGTTCGCGCTGGTACTTCTGTCCATTCGGCAGATCAACGCTGATGCGTGCTATCTGCGCCGACGAAAGCGCAATCTTCGCCGCGATGACTTCCTTGCGAATTGCCTGCACCGTCTCCGCGCTGTTGCGGACATCGATGCCAAGCTCGCCCTGAATATCGTCAAGCGCAATCGCGATCAGCAGGTTGTCGATATCGTCGCCGCCGAGGTGTGTGTCACCATTCGTGGCAATGACTTCAAATATCCCCTCGTGCAGCTTCAGGATCGAGATATCAAATGTCCCGCCGCCAAGATCATAGACAGCGACAATACCTTCCTTGTTGCGATCAAGACCATAGGCAAGCGCTGCCGCCGTTGGCTCATTTACCAGCCGCAGCACTTCGAGACCGGCCATGCGGCCCGCGTCTTTCGTTGCCTGCCGCTGCGCGTCATTGAAGTACGCAGGAACAGTGATGACAGCCTTTGCGACTGGAGCGCCGAAATAACGTTCGGCATTCTTCTTCAGCTGACGCAGCACGTAGGCGGAAATTTCCGGCGGAGTAAATTCTTCATCTCCCAGCCGGATGCGAATGACCTCGCCTGCCTGCAGATCATCGGCAAGACGAAACGGAAAGAGCTTCAGCTCTTCCTGCACATCTTCCACGCCGCGTCCCATCAGTCGTTTTACGGAGTAGATCACGCGCTCCGGCGTCTGCACCAGATACTGCCGCGCGCCATTCCCGACGACGAACTTTCGCTGGCCGTCACCAGCAAGCGCGACGACGGAAGGCACAAGGTTCGACCCGTCCTCGCCGGGAATCACCACCGGCTGCTCGCCCTGCATAAAGGCAACGAGCGAGTTCGTCGTGCCGAGATCGATGCCTACAATCCGTTCCTGTTTCTGCTCTGCCAAGTTCAATCCTCTTATCGCGCACCTGCAGGGGGGTTCAGCACATACTGCGCTTCGCCTCTGCCGAATGACCAGTCATCGAGATCATTCTCTGTGAGCACGATCATTACATTGTCAGGCGCGATACCTGCGCGTTCCTCGAACAGCTTCGCAATCTCGCGGTACAGCGCCTGCTTCTTCTCAGTTGTGCGTCCCCGCCGCAGAGTAATCTGCACGGCCACGAATTCATTGGTCCGCTCGATGCCCATGAACTTCGGATCGGCAATCAGCTCATCCTCCGCATGCGCGGTGAGCACGACGAACTTATCGCCTTCCGGAATGCCAATGGTCGCCCGCATTGCATCGTAAACCGCGTCCGCAAGCAGTTTGCGCTTCTCCCGTTTTACAGCCTCACCGACAGAAATCCGAACCAGCGGCATTCCATCTCCCTGAACAAAAATTTTGGGTGCCCCATCCTATCGCGTACTTTGCGATAGGGTGGAATCAAGCGCCTCATTCACGTCGCGCACCAGATTCCGCACATAACGGCGGCGGTCGAGCAACGCAACCATCTTGTCTTTCACATCCGCTTTTGCAGCCTCATCCGCAGTATCCTGCGCCGTGTCCCACTTTGACCAGAGCGCCTGCAACTGCGCATCAGAATCTGCCAGCTGTCCCTCAAATTGTGTCTTCGCCTTTTCAAGATCGCCGCGCAGCTGCGGATCGTCTTCGCCCATCTTGCGGTTCATGCGCATCTCTTCAAGCTGCATGTTCAGCTCGAAGACTTCCTCCAGAAGATCAGGCGGAACGCGTGATTCTTTCATTGCGCCGTTCTCTGAGCTTCTGTCCTGGTCAATCTCCACGCCCTCGAGGCGCAGCAGATACTCAGTACGCGTGATTGGATTCTTCAGCGCGCGGTATGCATCATTCAGCAGCGATGTCTGCTCCAGGCTCCATTGCTGCTCCTGCTCACTGGCCTGCGCATACACATCGGGATGCAGCTTGCGGCTCAGCTTGTAAAAAGCTTTTTCCAGTGCAGAAGTATCGAGCGCCAATTTGCGCGGCAATCCGAAAACATCGAAGCACGTGACGCCGGCAGCGGGAGCCTGCACTTTGCCGCATGCATCGCAAAACAGAGCGCCGGCGCTCAGCGCAGAGCCGCACGACCAGCAGGCCGTCTTCACGGATTGTTGCTCACTCACCGGCATACTAAAGATTGAAGCCGTTCAATTCGGAGCGGCTTTCGTCAGGCTGAAAATGATGACCCGCATCCGCAGGACTTCGTCGAGTTCGGATTGATGAAGTTGAAGCCCTGCCGCATCAGCGTCTCTTCGTAATCCAGAATCATTCCGTGCAGATAGATGAACGACTTTGGATCGATAAAGACGCGCACATCGTCGAACTGATAGATGCGGTCGCGCTCGCGCGGCTGCGTATCGAAGCGAATGTTGTACGAGAGCCCCGAACAGCCGCCGCCCTGCACGCCAAGACGCAGTCCGCCCTCGGCAGGCGAAATCCCTTCCTTCGCCATCGCGATGCGGATGCGCTTGATCGCACGCTCCGTCACCTGAATCCCCTTCTGACTGGGACTCTGGTTCTCGGCATTCAGAATTGCTAACTCAGCACTCATTGCTCAATCCAAATTACGGGTGCCCCATCCGGAGCGGAACGCAAAGGGTGGGTTTGTCGATTTCACTTACTGCGCTGCGACCGGCTGTGTTGCATTCGCCGTTTCTGCAACGCCGTTCTTCTTCTTCCAGTCGCCAATCGCTGCGCGGATCGCATCTTCAGCCAGCACCGAGCAGTGAATCTTCACCGGAGGCAAAGAAAGCTCCTTCACAATGTCGGTGTTCTTGATCTCCAGGGCCTCAGATACTGTCTTGCCCTTCACCCATTCCGTCGCAAGAGAAGAAGAAGCAATGGCCGAACCGCAGCCGAAGGTCTTGAACTTGGCTTCCTCAATCACCTGCGTCTCCGGATTCACGCGGATCTGCAGGCGCATCACGTCGCCGCACTCCGGGGCGCCGACAAGACCCGTGCCCACTTCCTGGCTCGACTTGTCGAGCTGTCCAACATTGCGCGGATTGTTGTAGTGGTCGATTACCTTATCGCTATATGCCATGTCAGAATCTCCTCCGATTCTTTAAACCATCATAAAAACGTTGTCATCCTGAGCAGAGTGCGGGTGCCCCACATCTCGCAGAGATGTGGATTAGTGCGCCTGCCACTCAATCTTCGTCAGGTCGATGCCTTCCTTCACCATCTCATATAACGGTGAAAGCTCACGCAGCTTCTGCACAATGTCGATCAGCTTGTCCGCCACGTAATCCACTTCTGCCTCGGTATTAAACCGTCCCAATCCAAACCGGATCGAGCTGTGCGCCACATCATCGCCCAGTCCCAGGGCCTTCAATACATAAGATGGCTCAAGTGTCGCAGAGGTGCAGGCCGAACCGCTCGAAACCGCAACATCGTTGATGCCCATCAGCAGCGATTCGCCTTCCACATACACAAAGCTCATATTCAGGTTGCCCGGCAGGCGATGTTCCATCGAGCCGTTCACGTGAATGTAGTCTAGGTTCGATTCGAGCTTCTTTTTCAACTTGTCACGCAGAGCGGAAAGCCGCTTCGCCTCACTCTGCATCTCCTGGCCCGCAATCTCGCAGGCCTTGCCCAGGCCCACAATGCCGGGAACATTCAGCGTGCCTGACCGCATGCCGCGCTCATGGCCGCCGCCATTGATCTGCTCGGAAATCTGCACACGCGGGTTGCGGCGCCGAACGTAAAGAGCGCCCACACCCTTCGGTCCGTAAATCTTGTGACCGGAAAGCGACAGAACATCAATGTTCATCGCGTTTACATCCACCGGAACCTTGCCCACCGCCTGCACCGCATCAGTATGGAAGATGACGCCTTTCTCACGGCAGATTTTGCCAATCTCTGCCACTGGCTGAATCACGCCGATCTCGTTATTCGCGAACATGATCGTGACCAGAATTGTCTTGTCATCTATAGCGCGCTTCAGGTCTTCAAGATCGATCAGCCCATCGGCCTTCACCGGCAGATAGGTCACGCGGAAGCCGGCCTTCTCCATGCGCTTACAGGTATCCAGCACCGCTTTATGCTCCGTTACCTGCGTGATGATATGGTTGCCGCGCTCGCGATACATCTCGCCAATACCCTTGATGGCAAGGTTGTTCGATTCCGTCGCGCCGGAGGTAAAGATGATCTCCTTTGCCGTCGCGCCAATCAGCTTCGCAATCTGTTCGCGAGCATGTTCGACTGCTTTCTCAGCCTCCCATCCAAAGGAGTGGTTACGGCTGGCGGCATTGCCGAAGACCGTCGTAAAGTACGGCATCATCGCATCCAGCACCCGCGGATCGAGCGGCGTGGTCGCGTGATTGTCCATGTAAATCGGCAGCTTTACTCCCGCCGGCACGGTGATATTGGCTGTCTCTACTGCGCTGCTCATGCTTTTCTCCTCAAACTCTCTGCCGTTTTACGTGACCTGCAAAATCTTTTCACCCGAAGCGCTGCGAATCGTAATCAGCTCGCGCACGGTCTTGCTGCGGCCTTCTTCCACCAGATCTGAAATGTGAATGTTTTTCAGGACGCTCGAAATCGTCTCATTCACGCGGGCTAATGGTTCTTTGATGGTGCAACTGTTCGTCAGGTCGCAGTTCCCTTCCTGCGTAAAGCAGGAAGTAATGAATAACGGGCCATCAATGGCGAAAATCACTTCAAAAGCTGAAATCCGTCGCGGATCTTTCAACAACGAATAGCCGCCATTCATCCCGGCATGCGACTTCAGCAAACCTACCTTCGCCAGCCGCTGCAGAATCTTTGCCAGCAGCTGTGCCGGTATGTGATAAGCCTCAGCTATGTCTTTCGCACTCAATGCGGTCGCCTCCGGATGCTCTGCCAGATACTTCAGAGCCATCAGGCCGTAATCCGCTTTTTTAGTGAGCCGCAGCATGGTGTGTTTCAAGTATACGACCGCTGGAGTCCGAATTTCAATGCGTGGGCTTGTGCTGCTACAAATACATCAATCCTGCCGAGCAATCACGCCCAGATCCGTCAGGCCATTCACAAAGAACTGTACCGCCAGCGCCACCAGCAATAGACCCATAATACGCACAAGAATGCGAATTCCTGTCTCTCCCAGCAGCCTTCGGACGTGGTCAGCGCCGTTCAGCACGCCATAGCTGACCACCGCCGTAATGGCAATTGAGCCGATAATGGCGAACATCTGCCAGTGATTCGGGGCCTGCCCAACCAGGACCATTACGCTTGAAATTGCGCCAGGCCCCGCCAGCATGGGAATGCCGAGCGGGACGATGCCCGCGTCTTCTTTCGCCGCAGCCTCAATGGTTTCATCCGAAGATTCCTGCGTAGGCGAGCGCTTCGCTTCGAGCATATCGATGCCGATCAGCAGCAATATCAGGCCGCCCGCAATTTCAAACGCCGGGAGCTTAATTCCGAACAGGCTGAAAATGAACTGTCCGGCAAATGCGAAGGCCGTCAGAACGATAAAGCAGGTCAGCGATGCCTTAAATGCCATGCGCTTCCGGCGCCTGGAGTCCGCACCCGCAGTAATCGCCAGAAACGACCCTATCGCCGCAAACGGATCTACCAGAAAGAAGATGGAGCTGAAGGCCAGCAGCGAAAAGCGCACATAGGTGGAATGTTGCAGCTCATGCAGCGCCGTATTGGCTGGGCCATACATCGTCCTATCTTACCGCGACTCTTTTATTTCTATTAAGTAATTCAAAATAAGCGGGTTATTCGGATAAAACCAGCACGCCTCCTGCCTTTTGTGTCAAAACTTCCTGTCTGCTGGAACAGATTGCCAACCGCATAAAGGTTGCCTGTCAATCATTAGATTATCTCTATTCATTTCAATTATTTACAGAAAAATATGTTTGGCAGACAGGCTGCATTTTACAGGCACTGCCTGATGGAGAACTGTTCCATCCGGGCGCCGACAAGACGGAAACATGTTTTCCCCCGGGAGTAGCGCCATGAACCCACTGTCGGAACTACAACAAGACAGGAGATACGAAGTGAATTCTTTCGATTTTTCTGGAGTTTCGCCTCGGATTTTGCTCGGAAGCGATAGTCCACACCTGGTTTCTGCCGTCACGAACGCGCTCCTTAAGGCAGGTTTTCAGGTGGATACCGCTCGTAATTATCTCCATTTGGAAGAACTCTGGAATGAGGCACGGCATGAAGTCATTCTTTTTGAAGTTTCCAAACCCGATTCGATTGAGCCTGTCATTCAGTCTGCTCTGCGCATCAAGCGACAGGATGCGCAACAGTTCATTGCCTATCTGGTCGACAGCAACCTGCGCATGAGCGGCCTCACCGGCGACGCAGTCTTTTCGCGAGACATCGCAAGGCTGCCTGAGAACCTGCGCGAAGTGCTGAATAATGAGGAATTCCAGCTTTAGAATTGGGCCCAGGCCAGGCCATCGGCCTCTTTTCCGGCGTCAATGGCCGTCCTGACCCGCCACGCAGCAAGGTCAAGCACCGCCACTTTGCCGCTGTGCCCACAGGAAACATAAGCAACAGCATTATCGGGCCGCACCAGAATTTCGGTCGGCCCCTGCGGCACATCGATGGTCCGCGCTACTTTCAAAGTCGATAGATCAACGACGGCAACTTTGTTTCCCGAGGTCAGTGCGACGAGCAGCCACTTGCCGTCTTTCGTGGATGCGGTTCCATAGCCAATCGAAGGCAGCGCAATCCATGATTTCACTTTGTTCGTCGCTGTATCGATGACAGCCATCTGAGGTTTTGTGTAGTCGGCGACGAAGACCAGCTTGTCGTCATTCGACAACGAGATGCGCTGTACCTTCGGCGCTACCGGAATGACTGTCACTGTTTTGCGCGCCTTCAGATCGAGAACGGACACGCTTCCCGGCCCGACATTCGCCGTGTATCCGTAGTGCCCATCATGCGTGATCGCCAGCATGTGCGATTCAGCTGCGCCTGTCGGGATCGATGCGACAATCTTCAGAGTTTTAGGGTCAATCGCCGTAACCGACTTGTCGAGCTCTGTCGTGACATACAGCAGTTTGCTGTTTGGATCGTAAATCGGCTTGTGCGGACGCACGCCGTGACCGAAGCTGACTGTCTTCAGTACCTTTCGCCCGGCAATATCGACAACGTCCATCGTGCTTCCATCGCTGCCCGGACGGCCCACGCCGGAATCGCCATAGATCGGCACAAATGCGGTCTTGCCGTCTGGCGATGCGGCCACTTCATGGCCGGTGTAGGCGTCTTCAGGGACGGTGGCGATCTGCTTCTCCGCAACCGGATCAATGATGCTGAGGTCCTGATCGTGCTGATTAGCAACCAGCAGAACGGCATGCGAAGCGCTTTGCGCCATCAATACAGCCGGAGCCGCGCTCAGCCCCAGAGCGCACAGAAAACGAAGCGGTGATCCAAAATTTAGCATTGACCGCGAATGTATCACACAGGCATTGCCTGGTGCTCAGTTACTCGCGGAAACAGATTTCCGACAGGCGCTCTCCATGTAGTGCAGAACTAAACCGATTCCGTGTAGAATTTCGCCGACCCGATTTTTACCAAACAGGAGACCCCTTGCGCTGCTACCGGAATGCCTTTCGTCTGTCGTTCGTGTTCGTTTTGTTGCTTTCTTACGTTCCTTTCAGTTGCGCACAGGAGGGGCTGACGCCGCCTGTCCCGCATGCGAAGACCATCCACCTTAAGCATGTGCTGGTCATCGGTCAGACCAAAGGATTTGAGCATGACTCTGTTCCTGACGCGATGGCCGCCATCTTCAACATGGGTCAGGAAAGCGGGCTTTGGGATACAACGATCCGTACGGATACGGAGCTGCTGACCAAGAAAGACCTCGGCAGAAACTCGAAAAATCTGAATTACTTTGACGCCATCGTTTTTGCCAGCACCACCGGC
>Ga0209581_1003814_pt1 | contig 12599 bp, 13 predicted proteins | sample Coa_R2_FD_187160 | JGI IMG/M metagenome (GOLD analysis project Ga0209581, IMG submission 187160) | Surface soil microbial communities from Centralia Pennsylvania, which are recovering from an underground coalmine fire - Coalmine... | ecosystem: Environmental > Terrestrial > Soil > Unclassified ...
GAGCGCGATCGCGGTGGTCATCGTCCGCGTGTAGCCGGCGATGTTGCCGCCGACCACGAGGATCGCGCCGACCTCTGACACGGTGCGGCCGAACCCGGCGAGCACGGCGGTCAGCATGCTCAGCCGGCCCATCGCGATCAAGGCGGGAATGGCGCGGCATTTGCTCGTGCCCAGGTCCATCAGCGCGTCGCCGTAGTCGCGCCACAGCGCCTCGGCGCTGCGATGCGCCAGCGCGGTGACGATCGGCAGGGCGAGGATCGCCTGAGCGATCGCCATCGCCGTCGGGGTGAACAGCAGGCCGAGCGCGCCGAGCGGGCCCGAGCGCGACAGCACCAGGTAGAGCGCCAGCCCGACCACCACCGGGGGCAGCGCCAGGAGCGCGTTCGCGGCCAGGATCAGAAAGCGGCGCAGCGGAAATTGCCATACCGCCAGCGCCGCGCCGAGCGGCAGTCCGGCGAGCGCGGCGGCGGCCGTCGCCGACAGGCTGACGCTCAGCGACAGGCCGATGATCTGCCACAGTTCGCGGCTGGCGAAGGCGTCGCCGAGCGTGTCGAATTCGTTCATCGCCTGCCGCCCGAGCGCCGCGCCAGGCCCGGCGTCCTATCCCGCCGGCTGGCTCTTGGCCGGCGGCGGGATCGGCGGCGTATTCCACCAGCCGCTGCCGAGGGCGACGAAAAGCTGGGCGGTGTCGAGCAGGCGCTGCGCTTCGGCCTGCACCGCGCCGATGCGGGCGCGGTCGGCCTGACGCTCGGCGTCGAGCACCTGAAGCAGGGTGGAGTTGCCCTCGGTAAAGCTGAGCCGGGCCAGCTTCAGCGCCTGTTCGGCGGTGGCCAGCGCCCGGTTCTGCGCGGTCACCGCCTCGTCGTCGTGCTTCAGCGCCTGGAGCACGTCGGCGACCTGGCCGAAGGACTGGATCACCGTCTGGCGATAGCTCGCCATCGCCGCGTCGAAGGCGGCGATCGCCGCCTTCTGCTGCGCCTTCAGCGTGCCGCCGTGAAAGATCGGGGCCGCGAGGTTGGCGCCGATGTTGTAGCCGGTGAAGATGCCGGAAAAGAAATTGCCGAGATTGGTGACGCCCTGGGTGACGTTGGCGTTCAGCGTCAGGTTGGGATAGAGGTTGGCGGTGGCGACGCCGATCTGCGCGCTGGCGACGTGAAGCTGCGCCTCGGCGGCGAGGATGTCGGGGCGGTTGCGCACCAGCTGCGACGGCACGCTCAGCGGCAGGTCGCGCGGCAGGGCGAGGTTCTTCAGCTCGAAATCGGGCGGCGCCCAGGCGCCCGGCGGCTTGCCGGCGAATACCGAGAGGGCGTGGCGGGCGACGCTCAATTGCTGGCGCAGCGGCGGCAGCAGCGCGCGGTCGTTGGCAAGCTGGCTTTCGGCGCTGGTCACGTCGACCATCGTCGCGGTGCCGGCGGTCTGGGCGGTGCGCACCAGTTTGAGGTTGCGTTCGTCGTCGGCGACGATGCGGTTGGTGGCGTCGATCTGGGCGCGGATCGAGGCGATCGTGATCGCCTGGGTGGCGATGTTGCCGGTCAGCGCGAGATAGGCGGCGGCGAGCTGGTACTGGCTGAGATCGGCGCGCGCCTCCTGCGCCTCGACGGTGCGCTTCAGCCCGCCGAACACGTCGGGCGCATAGCTGACCGATGGGCCGATCGAATAAAGCCAGACCGGCACCGGCTTGCGGTTGACCCCGCTCGGCTGGGCGTTGAACTGCTGCCGCGCCACCTCGGCGGCGAGGTCGAGCTGCGGCAGGGTCGCGCCCTGGGCGGCGGCGATGCCCTCGCGCGCCTGGACGAGCTGGGCCTGCGCCTGCGCGAGGGTCGGACTGCCGGCGAGCGCCTCCTTCATCACCCGGTCGAGCGCGGGCGAGCGGAACAGCGTCCACCAGTCGTCCGCCACCTTGGCGCCGAGCGCCAGGCGCTGCTTCGCCTTGGCGCCGGAGGCGGCGTCGGGCAGGTTGGTTTCGCCCGGCTCAGTGTAGCTCTTGGTCTCGGGCGGCGCCGGCGAGAAGAAATCGGGACCCAACGTGCAACCGGCGAGCGACAGCGACAGCGCCGTCAACGCTGCCGCCGATGCCGTCGCGGCAGCCAGGCACGCTCGCGGAATCATACCGGGATGGTATCGGCGGTGCGCGTGGTGGTAAAGCCCTGCGGGTTCGTCCTCACCGCTTGGCCTCGCCGGCCTGGGCCGGCCCGAACAGGTGGTCGCGCAGGTTCTCCAGCCACACCAGCCAGGGCCGGCGGTACTTGGTGTCGACCTCGACCGTGGCGCTGAGCCCGGCATGCAGCGGCAGGCTCGGATCCGGCTTCTCCAGCGTCAGCCGCACCGGCAGGCGCTGCACCACCTTGACCCAGTTGCCGGTGGCGTTCTCCGGCGGCAACAGCGAAAAGGTCAGTCCGGTGCCGGGAGACAGGCTGGTGACCCGCGCCTTGAACTCGGCGTCGGGATAGGTGTCGATCGACACCGTCGCCTCCTGGCCGGGGCGCATGTGGGTCAGCTCGGTTTCCTTGAAATTGGCCTCGATCCACACCCGGTCGGAAATCAGCGAAAACACCGGCGCGCCCGAGTTGACGTACTCGCCCGGCTGGAGCTGCTCGACCTTGGTGACGATGCCCGATTCGGGGGCGCGGATCGTGCAGTTGCGGAGATCGACCAGGGCCCGCTCCAGCGCCGCCTGCGCCGCCATCACCATCGGATGCTGGTCGATCGGGATCGCCGGGTTGCCGCCCAGTTGCGCCAGCGTATTGCCGACGTCGTGCTGGGTCGCCGACAGCCGCTGGCGCGCCACTTCGAGGGCGTTGGCCGCCTGGTCGAACTGCGCCTGCGAGGTGACGCCCGAGGCGAGCAGCTTCTTTTGCCGGTCGTATTCGCGCTGCTGATAGGCGAGGGTTTCCTCGGCGCCGCGTTCGTCCGCGGTCTTCAGCCGATAGGTCGCTTTCAGCGCATCGACCTGCAGGCGGGCGTTGGCGAGCTGGGCGCGGGCGCCGTCGACCGCGATCTGGAAGGTGGTCGGGTCGATCTCGAACAGAATCTGCCCGGCGGTTACATGCTGGTTGTCGTGCACCAGCACCTTCAACACGCGCCCGGAGACGTCGGTGCTGATCATCGTCCGCGCCGCCTGGACATAGGCGTCGTCGGTCGAGACATAGCGGCCGCTGGTCAGAAACCACCAGGTTGCCGCAATGATCACCGCCAGCGGACCGGCCAGCATCAGCGGCAGGCGCAGCCGCTGGCGCAACGGCCGGGTCGGGGCGCCGAGGCGCCCGCGCAGCCCGATGGCGATGCGGCGCTGGCTGCCGGCCGGGGCGCCTTCGTCGGTAGAGGTCGTCATTGTCCGCCCTCGACCGCCGCCAGCTCGCGGCGCAGCGGCGCCCGCGCCGTGTCGGGCCGGCTGCCGGGCTTGTCCCCGGGCGGCGGCGCCGGCACGCGCTCGGCGAGGGTGCTGTGCACCCGGCGCAGCAGGGCGATCAGCCGCTCGCTCTCGTCCGGCGACAGCCGGATGAACGCTTCGCGCTGGGTCGCGTCGGCAACCTCCCAGATGCGGTCGAGCACCGGCCGCGCCTTGTCGGTCAGGAACAGGCGCCGGGCGCGGCGGTCGGCCGGGTCGGGACGGCGCTCGATCCAGCCGGATTCCTCCATGCGGTCGACCTGCCGCACCAGCGTCATCGGGCGGATTTCGAGAAGGTCGGCGAGCCCGGCCTGGTTGATCCCCTCGTTGCGGGCGAGATAGCCGAGGGTGCGGCATTGCGCCCGGGTCAGCCCGAGCCAGTGCCCGTTGTGATCGAAACGACGCCCGAACAGGCGGGAGACGTCGTTGACGAGAAAGCCGAAGCTGCGTTCGAGATCGACCATGGCAATCCGAATCATGACATAAGGCTTATGATAAGGTGGTAATACAATATCATCGTTCTGCCCAGGCCTGCTGGCGTGGGGCTGGTCTGTCCGAATGTAATGGCTGCGCCGCCGCGCTCAGGCCTCCCGCAACGGCGCCCAGGCCGCATCCTCGGCCCGGATGCGGCGGACGATCAGGGCCAGATTGGCGGCGGAGAACGCCAGCGCCAGCAGGATCGCGCCGAAGGCCAAGGGCAGGATCGCCACCTCGCCGACGACGACAAGGTAGTTCGGATGCCGCAAGTAGCGATAGGGCCCGCGGCGCACGGGAGCCATGCCGGCGGGAACGATCAGCCGCGTCGTCCAGCGCCGTCCGAGGCTGGCGACGACCCACAGGCGGGCCGGCTGCAAGGCGGCGTAAACCGCCAGGAGCGGCCAGGACGGCGCCGCCGCGGCCGGGATCGTCGCCGCCATCGCCAGCAGCCACAGCGCATGCACGGCAACCAGCGCGGCATGCCCGGCGGGGTCGTGCTCGCTCGCACCCCGCGCCAAGAGCCGGCGGGCGTTGGCGGCGGCGAAGGCGAATTCGGCGGCGCGCTGCGCCGCGACCGCGCCGAGCACCGCGTAGAGAACGCTCACCGCCGCTCCAGCACGACAAAGCCGGCGCTGAAGCCGGGGCCGAGCGCGGTCAGCAGCGCCCGCCGCCACGGCGCCGCCATCGCCCGTTCGAGCACGAACAGCACGCTGGCCGCCGACATGTTGCCGAACTCGCGCAGCACCGCGCGCGCCTCGGCGAGGCTGCCGCGGGCGAGGCCGAAGGCGTCCTCGCTGGCATCGACCACCTTGGCGCCGCCGGGATGGCAGATAAAGCGGTCGATGTCGCCGAGCCCGAGGCCGCGTGCGGCGAGAAACTCCCGCGCCACGCCGCCGAGCCGGGTGGCGACGAGATGCGGGATATCGCGCGAGAACACCGCCTTGAGCCCGTCGTCGCCGACATCCCAGCCCATCACGTCGAGACTGTCCGGCCATTGGTATTCGCCGCTGGCGGCGATCGCCGGGCCGTCGCCGCCGCAGGTAAGGATCGCACCCGCGGCGCCGTCGCCGAACAGCGCGGTGGCGACGATGTGGCTCTTGGCGGTGTCGCCGCGGCGGAACGACAGGCTGCACAATTCGACGACGAGAAACAGCACCGGCCGCTCCGGCTCCGCCATGGCAAGCGCCGCCGCCCGCGCCAGGCCGAGCGCGCCGCCGGCGCAGCCGAGACCGAAAATCGGCAGCCGCCGCACGGTGCGCGGCAGCCCGATCCGCTCGCTCAGCACGGCGTCGAGGCTCGGCGTGGCGATCCCGGTGGTCGATACGGTGACGACGCCGCCGAGCGCCTCGGCGGCGATGCCGGCGCGGTCGAGCAGCCGGCCGGCCAGGCGTTCGAGCAGGTCCGCCGCCGCCGCCAGGTAGCGGCGGTTGCGCTCGGCCCAGCCGCGCGGCTCGTCGAACCACTCGAGCGGCGCCGCGGCGTAGCGCCGCTCGACGCCGCTATGGGCGAATACCGGCAGCAGCCGGTCGAGCTCCGGCGAGCGCCCGAACAGGCGTTCGAGCCGCGCGACGACCGCGCTCTGGTCGAGCGCATGGGGCGGTACGGCGGTGGCGATCGCGGCGAGGCGCGGGACCGGTCGCATCGTCATGGTCCGGAGAAAACGCCACGATAGCGTACCTTTAATCGCCGCGCCGCATCACGAGTGCGCGAGGGCCGCCGGACCGGCTAGGGCCCACGCCGCCTCGGGCGGCAGCGACATCAGGATCGCCTCGACATTGCCGCCGGTTCGCAGGCCAAAGCGGGTGCCGCGGTCGTAGAGCAGGTTGAACTCGACATAGCGGCCGCGGCGGACGAGCTGATGGCGGCGCTGTTCGGCGGTCCAGGCCAGGCCCATGCGCGGCCGCACGATCGCCGGGTAGACGGAAAGAAACGCCTCGCCCACCGCCCGCACGAAGGCGAAATCGCGCTCCCAGTCGCCGCTGTCGAGATAGTCGAAAAAGATGCCGCCGGCGCCGCGCGGCTCGTTGCGGTGCGGCAGAAAGAAATAGTCGTCGCACCACTGCTTGAAGCGGGCGTGGCAGTCCGGGTCGTAGCCGGCGCAGGCGGCGGCGAGCGCGGCGTGGAACGCCTCGGCCGCGGGTTCGTCGGGATAGATCGGGGTCAGGTCGCTGCCGCCGCCGAACCAGGCTTTGGTGGTGACGATGTGGCGGGTATTGAAATGCACCGCCGGCACCAGCGGCGAGCACGGATGCGCGACCAGCGAGATGCCGCCGGCCCAGAACCGCCCGTCCTCGGCGGCGCCGGGAATCTCGCCGCGGAACTCGGGCGAGAACTCGCCGAACACGGTCGAGACGTTGACCCCGACCTTCTCGAACACCCGGCCTTTCATCAGCGCCATCGTGCCGCCGCCGCCGCCCGGCCGCTGCCACTCGGTGCGCGCGAAGCGGCCCGCCGGGGCGGCGCCGCCGGCCGCGTCCTCGAGCGCTTCGAGCGCGCCGCAGATGCGGTCGCGCAGGGCGGCGAACCACTGGGCGGCGCGTTCCTGGCGGGCGGCGATGTCGGCGGTCATGCGGCGAACTGACCGGTCTGGCGCAAGGCTTCGGCGAGCGCGATCGCGCCCGCCACGGCGACGTTGAGCGATCGGGCGCCGGGCTGCAAGGGGATCCTGACCCGGCGGTCGGCCGCGGCATGGACGAAGGCGGGCACGCCGGCGCTCTCGCGGCCGAGGAGAATCGTGTCGTCGGCGGCGAAGGCAAAGCGGGGGAGCGGCTCGCTGCCGGCCGTGGTCAGCAGCACGAGGCGCGACCCGGCGTCGCGGGCGCGGCGGAAGTCGTCCCACGAAGCGTGGCGACGAATCGCCGCGAGCGCGAGATAGTCGAGCGCGGCGCGCCGCAACCGCCGGTCGTCGAGCAGGAAGCCGCACGGCTCGATCAGATCGACCCCGACCCCAAAACAGGCGGCCAAGCGCAACAGCGTACCGGTATTTTGCGGGATGTCGGGCTCGAACAGCGCCAATCGCAGCAAAATCTTCGAGGGGACGGACAAGGACATGGCGGCCGGTTATACCGGCCGGCGCGGCGGCGGTTCGGCCGGCCGGGCCGCCGATTTATGCGGCAGTCTGTCGCATAGTTCGCCTTCTTCAACGGTATAGCTTGCCGGCACGGTCGCTTCCCGCAGGGCAGCAGCGATAGGGTGAGGGTTTGCATGGCGCAATCGGCGCAATCGCAGGTTATCGCGGGGCACGGCCCGGGTCAGGCCGGTGAATCGCGGCGCGATTTTCTGCTGCTGACCGCGAGCGCGCTCGGCGCCGTCGGCGCGGTGTCGGCGATCTGGCCGTTCATCGACAGCCTGAACCCGGCCAAGGACACGCTGGCGCTGTCGACGACCGAGTTCGACATGGCGCCGATCCAGGTCGGCCAGCGCCTGACCATCGCCTGGCGCGGCAAGCCGGTGTTCATCGCCCACCGCACGCCCGAGGAGATCAAGGCCGCCGCCGACGTCGACATCTCGACCCTGCGCGACCCCGAGACCGACGCCGCCCGCGTCAAGAAGCCCGAATGGCTGGTTCTCGTCGGCATCTGCACCCATCTCGGCTGCATCCCGCTCGGCCAGAACCAGGGCGACCCGCGGGGCGAGTACGGCGGCTGGTTCTGCCCCTGCCACGGCTCGGTCTACGACACCTCGGGGCGCCGCCGCGATGGGCCGGCGCCGCTCAACCTCGAGGTGCCGCCTTACGAATTCACATCCGATACCGCGATCAAGATCGGCTAGGAGGGCGCCATGGCCGCATCGGGACCCGGCGCGTCGAGCAGCCGGATCGTGCGCTGGATCGATTACCGGCTGCCGTTCGTCAAGTTCATCAATCACGAGCTCTACGAATACCCGACCCCGCGCAACCTGACCTACTGGTGGAATTTCGGTTCGCTCGCCGGGATCATGCTGGTGATCATGATCGTCACCGGCATCGTGCTCGCGATGCACTACACGCCGCAATCCGATCTCGCCTTCGATTCGGTCGAGCGGCTGATGCGCGACGTCAATTACGGCTGGCTGCTGCGCTATCTGCACATGAACGGGGCGTCGATGTTCTTCATCGTCGTCTACATCCACATCTTCCGCGGCCTCTATTACGGCTCCTACAAGTATCCGCGCGAGCTGTTGTGGATGCTCGGCGTCGTCATCCTCTTGCTGATGATGGCGACCGCGTTCATGGGCTACGTGCTGCCCTGGGGCCAGATGAGCTACTGGGGCGCCACCGTCATCACCAACCTGTTCTCCGCCATCCCGGTGGTCGGCAACAAGATCGTCACCCTGTTGTGGGGCGGCTACACGGTCGGCAATCCGACGCTCAACCGCTTCTTCTCGCTGCACTACCTGCTGCCCTTCGTCATCGTCGCGGTGGTCGGGCTGCATCTGATCGCGCTGCACACGCACGGCTCGAACAACCCGCTCGGCATCGACCACAAGGGGCCGGGCGACACGATCCCGTTCCATCCCTATTACACGATCAAGGACATGTTCGGCCTCGGCGTATTCCTGCTGGTCTATGCCGGGCTGGTGTTCTATGCGCCGAACCTGCTCGGCGACCCGCAGAACTACATTCCCGCCAACCCGCTGCAGACCCCGCCCGACATCGTGCCCGAATGGTACTTCCTGCCGTTCTACGCGATCTTGCGCTCGGTGCCGAACAAGCTGTTCGGGGTCATCCTGTTGTTCTCGTCGATCGGCGTGCTGTTCATCCTGCCCTGGCTCGACACGTCGCCGGTCAGAAGCGCCCGCTTCCGGCCGGTGTACAAATGGGTGTTCTGGCTGCTGGTCATCGCCGTCGTCGCGCTCGGCTGGGTGGGCGCCCACCCGCCCGAGGGCGTCTACGTCACCGTCGGGCGCATCGCGACGATCTATTACTTCCTGCACTTCCTGGTGCTGTTTCCGCTGATCGGCAAGCTCGAGCGGCCGCGTCCGCTGCCGCTCAGCATCGGCGCCGCGGTGCTCGGCCGCGGCGGCGCCGCCGCGGCGGCGGAGAGCGATTGACATGACGACGGCTCGACTGACCCTTCTCGCGGCCGCCGCGGCGCTGGCCTGCGGGTTCGCCGGCCCGGCCCGCGCGCAGGAGCCGGAGGCGGTGACCCCGGCGCACCAGCAATGGTCGTTCGACGGCGTGTTCGGCACCTATGACCGCGCCGCGTTGCAGCGGGGCTTCCAGGTCTACAAGGAGGTCTGCGCCGCCTGTCACCCGGTCAAGCACCTGGCCTTCCGCGATCTCGCCGAGATCGGCTACAGCGAGGACCAGGTCAAGGGCATCGCCGCGCAATACCAGGTCACCGACGGGCCCAACGACAAGGGCGAGATGTACCAGCGCCCGGGTCGGCCGTCCGACCCGATCCCCGGTCCCTTTCCCAACGACCAGGCGGCGCGCGCGGCGGAGAACGGCGCGCTGCCGCCCGACCTGTCGCTGATCACCAAGGCGCGCGAGCACGGGCCCGACTACGTCTACGGCATCCTCACCGGCTTCAAAGAAGCGCCGGCCGGTTTCAAGATGATGCCGAACATGTATTACAACGAAATCTTCCCCGGCCATCAGATCAAGATGCCGCCGCCGCTGACCGCCGACGGCCAGGTCAAGTACAGCGACGGGACCAATCCGACGATCGCCCAGATGGCGCACGACGTCGTCACCTTCCTGTCCTGGGCGGCCGAGCCGACGCTGGAAGAGCGCCACCGCATGGGCTTCAAGGTCATGCTGTTCCTGGTCATCGCGGTGGTTGTGCTTTACGCTGCCAAGCGCAGGGTGTGGTCGGCCTTGCACTGAACCAGCGGGAGCCGTCATGGCCGGTCCCGTCATCGGCATCATCGGCGGCAGCGGGCTCTACCAGATCGACGGGCTCGCCGATGTCGAATGGCGGCGGGTCGAGACCCCGTGGGGCCGCCCCTCCGACGAATTCTGCTTCGGCACGCTGGCCGGCCAGCGGGTGGTGTTCCTGCCGCGGCACGGGCGCGGCCATGTCCTGCCGCCCTCGGCGATCGACTTCCGCGCCAATATCGACGCGCTGAAGCGCTGCGGCGTCACCGATGTGGTGGCGCTGTCGGCGGTCGGCAGCCTGCGCGAGGACCTGGCGCCCGGCGATTTCGTCCTCGTCGACCAGTACATCGACCGCACCTTTGCCCGCGAGAAGAGCTTTTTCGGCCCGGGCTGCGTCGGCCATGTCTCGATGGCCGAGCCGGTGTGCCGCCGCCTCGGCGACGCGATCGTCGCGGCGGGCGCCGAATGCGGCGTGCCGATCAAGCGCGGCGGCACCTATCTGGTCATGGAGGGGCCGCAATTCTCGACCCTGGCCGAGAGCCGGCTGTACCGGAGCTGGGGCTGCGATCTGATCGGCATGACCAACATGCCCGAGGCAAAGCTCGCCCGCGAGGCCGAACTCTGCTACGCCACGGTGGCGATGGTGACCGATTACGATTGCTGGCATCCCGGGCACGACGCGGTCACTGTCGAGACCATCATCGCCGTGCTGCTGGCCAATGCCGACAAGGCGCGCGGCCTGGTGCGCGCGCTGGTGCCGCGCCTCGCCGGACACGAGGGGCCGTGTCCGCACGGCTGCCGCAACGCGCTCGATCATGCGCTGGTTACCGCGCCGGAGCGGCGCGACCCGGAACTGGTGGCAAAGCTCGACGCGGTCGCCGGGCGGGTGTTGCGATGAGGGTCGCCGGCCGCGCCTACCGCACGATCTGGCTCGCCGCCGACGGCGAGACGGTCGAGATCATCGACCAGACCCGCCTGCCGCACGAATTCGTCGTGGCGCGGCTGGCGACCCTGGCCGATGCGGTACGGGCGATCCGCGACATGCAGGTGCGCGGCGCGCCGCTGATCGGCGCCGCGGCGGCCTACGGCGTCGCCCTGGCGCTGCGCGAGGACCCCTCCGACCGCGGCCTCGACCGGGCGGTCGCGCATCTCGCCGAAACCCGGCCGACCGCGGTCAACCTGCACTGGGCGCTGGGTGCGATGCGCGCCGCGCTCGCCGGCGTCGCCCCGCCGCAGCGCTGTGCCGCCGCCCTTGCCCAGGCCGCCGCGATCGCCGACGAGGATGTCGCGATCAACCGCGCGATCGGCGAGCACGGCCTGGCGCTGATCGCCGCGGCGCGCAAGGGCGCCGGCCCGGTCAACATCCTCACCCATTGCAACGCCGGCTGGCTGGCGACGGTCGATTGGGGCACCGCGCTGGCGCCGGTCTACCGCGCCCATGACGCCGGCATCGCGGTGCATGTCTGGGTCGACGAGACGCGGCCGCGCAACCAGGGCGCCGCGCTGACCGCGTGGGAGCTGGCGCAGCACGGCGTGCCGCACACCCTCGTCGTCGACAACGCCGGCGGGCACCTGATGCGGCGCGGCCTGGTCGATCTCTGCCTCGTCGGCACCGACCGCACCGCGGCCAACGGCGACGTCGCCAACAAGATCGGCACATACCTGAAGGCGCTCGCCGCGCACGACAACCACGTGCCGTTCTACGTCGCGCTGCCGTCGCCGACGATCGACTGGACGCTCGACGACGGCGACGCGATCCCGATCGAGCGGCGCGACCCGCGCGAGGTCACCCATATCGCCGGCGCCGCCGCGGATGGAACCCGGGTCGAGGTCCGCCTCGCCCCGGAGGGCAGCCCGGCGGCGAACTACGCCTTCGACGTCACCCCGGCGCGGCTCGTCACCGCCCTGGTCACCGAGCGCGGCGTCTGCCCCGCCTCGCGCGACGGGCTGCTCGGCCTTTTCCCCGAACGGCGGCGGCGCGGCGCCGCGTAACCGACAGGAACAGCATGGCAGCCTGGAGCGAGACCTATCGCGGCAGCGTCGCGGCGTGGGAATGCGACGTCACCGAGCATTTCACCATCGCCTATTATTTCGACCGTCTCGCCGAGGCGGAGGGCAATTTCGCCGAGCTGATCGGCCTCGGCCCCCGCTACCGCGCCGGCGGCTTTGCCCGGCATTACGACATCCGCTATGCCCGCGAACTGCGCGCCGGCAGCGCCTTTCACGTCTTGAGCGGGGTGATCGGACAGGAAGGCGGGCTCAGGATCGGCCACAAATTCGTCGATTCCGCCGACGGCGCGACGCTGACCTGGTTCGACGCGCGCTGGGCGATCGAGGCGGCCGTCCCGCATCCGCTCGCCGACTGGGACGGGCCGGCCGCCGAGCCGCGGCCGCAGCCGACCTCCCGGGCCGGGTTCATCCCGACCGCACGCGGGCGGGTGCAGCCCGGCGACCTCGACGAAAGCGGCCGCATGGGGCTCGCCGCGATCGTCCACCGCTTCACCGATTCCTCGCTCCAGGCCGGCGCCGCGGTCGGGCTCACCGCCGACTACATCAAGACCGCGCGCCGGGCGTTTTCGACCTTCGAGCTGCAGCTCTCGGTCACCGCCGTGCCGGGCCTCGGCGAGCCGTTCGTCATCGACAGCGGCCTCGCCCATCTCGGCAGCTCGTCGCTGCGCTTCGTCCACATCATGAGCGACCCGCGCAGCGGGGCGGAATGGGCGCGGCTCGGCCAGTTCGGCGTGCAGCTCGACCTCGATGTCCGGCGCCCGGCGGCGTTGCCGGCGGAATTGCGCGCCCGCGCCGAGAAGCTGGTCGTGCCGGTCGCTTAGTCAGGCCGCGGTTTCGAGCCAGTCGAGCAGGCGCTGCTGGAAGCGCCATCCGGCGGCCAGTTCGTCGCGGCTGATGTATTCGTCGGGCTTGTGCGCGACCTCG
>Ga0209581_1003817_pt1 | contig 12594 bp, 14 predicted proteins | sample Coa_R2_FD_187160 | JGI IMG/M metagenome (GOLD analysis project Ga0209581, IMG submission 187160) | Surface soil microbial communities from Centralia Pennsylvania, which are recovering from an underground coalmine fire - Coalmine... | ecosystem: Environmental > Terrestrial > Soil > Unclassified ...
CGCAATACGGCCTCGACGCCGCGCAGTTCGGCGTGCACCCGGGCGCGCCGGACGATCAGACCGCCAAGCTGCAGCGCGCCATCAACGAGGCGGCGGCAACGCGCATCCCGCTGGTGCTGGCGCCGGGCGTCTATCGGGCGGGCGCGCTCAGGCTGTCGCCGGGCGCGCAACTCGCCGGCGTGCGCGGCGCGACGTTCCTCACCTTCACTGGCGGCGAGACGCTGATTTTCGCCGAACACGCCGACGGCCTGTCCCTGGCCGGACTGACCTTGCAGGGCGGCAACCGCCCGCTGCCCCAGCACCGCGGCCTCGTGCATTTCACCGACGCACGGGCCTTCCGCATCGCCGATTGCGCCGTCGCCGTGGCCGGTGGCAACGGCATCGTACTGGAGCGCTGCGACGGCTCGGTCACCGGCACCGCCGTCACCGACGCCGCCGACACCGCCATCTTCGTCAATGACTGCCGCGGCGTCCTCCTCACCGGCAATACCATCCGCGGCTCGGGCAATGGCGGCATCCGCGTCTGGCAGAGCGAGGCGCGCGACGACGGCACCATCGTCGCCGACAACCGCATCGAGGACACCCGGGCCCGCGGCGGCGGCGACGGTGCCAACGGCAATGCCGTCAACGTCTTCCGCGCCGGCAACGTCATCGTCCGCGCCAACCAAATCCGCAAGGCGGCCTTTTCCGCCATCCGCGGCAACGCGGCTTCCAATATCCAGATCCTCGGCAACAATTGCGCGGCGATCGGCGAAGTCGCGATCTATTCCGAGTTCGGGTTCGAGGGGGCGGTGATCGCACAGAATGTTGTTGACGGCGCCGCCGTCGGTGTCGCCGTCACCAATTTCAAGCAGGGCGGGCGCCTCGCCGTGGTGCAGGGCAACGTCATCCGCAATTTGACGCCGCGCCGGCCGCAGGGCGGCGGCGACGCCGCCGGGCTCGGCATCGGCGTCGAAGCCGACACGGCGGTGACCGGCAACGTGGTGGAAAACGCTCCCTTCATGGGCATCAGCGTCGGCGCCGGCCCCTATCAGCGCAACATCGCCGTCAGCGGCAACGTGGTGCGCACGGCCGGCATCGGCATCGGCGTCTCGGTCGCTACCGGCGCGGGGGCGGCCGCCATCACCGGCAACGTCATCGAGGGCGCAAAGCGCGGCGCCATCGTCGGCATGGAATGGGACAAGCCGGTCACCGGCGACCTGCTGGCCGAGGGCGCGCAGCGTTTCCCGCAGCTGACCATCGCCAATAATCGGGCCGGTTAGCGCCCTTTTTCCGGCGGATTGGCGCGCGATATACTCGTCCTATGACGTCCGCCCGCCGTCCCAGCCGCCGCAAAGCCATCATGCTCCTTGTCTTCGCGATTTTCCTGGTCCCGATCCTCGCCCGTGCCGCGCTTTACGCCGTCGGCAACGACCCGCGCTCCTGGCGCGACGCCGACTGGTCGAGCACGGGCCTCTTGCCGCGCGCCGCCGACTACAAGCCGGCACGCGTCGTCGTATTCACCGGCACCACCGGCGCCTGGAAGGGCATCTTCTCGGTGCACAGCTGGGTGGTGTTCAAGGGCGCGAACGCCGAGACTTGGACGCGCTACGACGTGGTCGGCTGGGGCAATCCGGTGCGCGCCAACGGCTGGCCGCCGGACGGACGCTGGTACGGCCATATGCCGACGCCCATCGTCGACGTCTCGGGCGCCGAGGCCGAGAAACTGATCCCGCGCATCGAAGAAGTGGTGAAGGACTACGCCTATGCCGGCGCCGGCGACTACCGCATCTGGCCGGGACCGAACAGCAACAGCTTCACCGCGGCGATTTTGCGCGGCATGCCCGAACTCGGCGTCGCGCTGCCGCCGAATGCCGTCGGCCGCGACTATCGCGACAGCCTCTACGCCGGGCTGACCGACAGCCGCACCGGACTTGAGCTCAACCTCAAAGGCTATGCCGGCATCAAGGTCGGCTGGGTCGAGGGCGTCGAGGTCAACCTGCTCGGGCTGGTCGCCGGGCTCGACCTGCGGCACCCCGGCGTGAAACTGCCCGGCTATGGCCGCATCGGCGTGCCCTCGCCGGTCGCGACCGCGAACGCACGGTAGCTCACGGCCTTTTGTTAAACCGTCATCGGCGGCGGGGTGACGGCGCTTCCCGCCCGTGGCAATTTGCTCTGAGCGAGGCCCCTACCATGCGCGACATGCTGCCGCTGCTCGAGGCTATTCCGTTTCCCGCGCTTCGCCGCGGGCGGCTCGAGACGCTGCAGGTCAATGTCGGCTACCGCTGCAACCAGGCCTGCTTCCATTGCCACGTCAACGCCGGGCCGACCCGCAGTGAGGAAATGTCGGCCGAGGTCGCCGACGACGTGCTCGCCTTTGTCGCGCGGCGCCGCATCGGCAAGCTCGACATCACCGGCGGCGCACCCGAGCTCAACCCGCAATTCCGCCGCCTGGTCAGCGAGGCGCAAAAGCTCGGCGCCCATGTGATGGACCGCTGCAACCTCACCATCCTCGAGCAGCCAGGTCAGGAAGACCTCGCCGAATTTCTCGCCGCTCATCGCGTCGAGATCGTCGCCTCGATGCCGTGCTATCTGCAGGACAATGTCGAGCGCCAGCGCGGCCAAGGCGTGTTCGCAAGCTCGATCCGCGGGTTGAAGCGGCTCAATGCGCTCGGCTACGGCCGCGACCCGCGCCTCACCCTCAACCTCGTCTACAACCCGCAGGGGCCCGCGCTGCCGCCCGCGCAGGCCGCGCTCGAGGCCGACTACAAGCGCGTGCTCGGCGAACGCTACGGCATCGCCTTCAACAAACTGTTCGTGCTCGCCAACATGCCGATCCAGCGCTTCGGCTCGACGCTGGTCACCAGAGGCGAGTTCGACGGCTACTTGCGGCTTTTGCAGGATGCGCATCTCGACGCCAATCTCGACGGCGTGATGTGCCGCAGCCTGATCTCGGTCGACTGGCAGGGCTTCGTCTACGACTGCGACTTCAACCAGATGCTCGGGCTGCCGATGCGGCGCGGCGGCCGGGCGCGCCTGCGGCTTGCCGATCTCATCGACGACGATATGAGCGGCCATTCGGTCCGCGTCGCCGGGCACTGCTACGGCTGCACCGCCGGGCAGGGCTCGAGCTGCGGCGGCGCGCTGAAGGAGGCGGCGGAATGAGCGTGCAGGCGCATCCGCACCCCGCCCTCGCCCCGCAAGCGAAGCCGGGAGAAAAAGGGGCCGGCCGCGTCTGTCCACTCGACTACGCCTATCAGCCGTCGCTGTTCGCACGCGCCCCGGACTTTGCCTGCGACGTGCTTTACGCGGTTGGCGGGCTCTACGGCAATCGCCACGCGCTTGAGGCCGTGAACGACCTGGCCGCGCGCGAACGGCACCGGCCGATATTGGTGTTCAACGGCGACTTCCATTGGCTCGACGCCGAGCCCGGATGGTTCGCCGAGATCGAGCGCGGCGTCAGCGCCCATCGCGCGCTGCGCGGCAACGTCGAGACCGAGATTTCGCGCCTCGAGGACATCGGCGCCGGCTGCGGCTGCGACTACCCGGAAACGGTGGGCGAGGACGTGGTGCGGCGCTCCAACGAGACGCTGCTGCGGCTGCGCGCGCAGACGCCGGCGGCCGCACGGGACCGGCTGCGCGCCCTGCCGATGCATCTGGTGGCGCAGGTCGGCGCGTTGCGCATCGGCATCGTCCACGGCGACGCGCAGTCGCTCGCCGGCTGGCAATTCGCGCAGGCAGCGCTCGACGACGCCGCAAACCGCGCATGGCTCGATAGGGCGCGGGCGGCTTCGACGATTGACCTTTTCGCCTGCACCCACACCGGCGAGGCGGCGCTGCGCGACTACGCGCTGCCGTCCGGCCGGCTGACCGTCGCCAATAACGGCGCCGCCGGCTTGCCGAACTTTTCCGGCTCCCGCTTCGGCGTCGTCACGCGCATTGCCACGACGCCGTCGCCGCAGCAGCCGCTCTATGGCCTTGCGCGCGACGGCGTTTTCGTCGACGCGCTTGCGGTCGACTACGACCACGACGGCTTCGTGCGGCGGTTTCTGGCGTGCTGGCCGCCCGGCTCCTCGGCCTTCGATTCCTACTACCGGCGCATTGTCGACGGCGCGGACTACTCCTTCGCCAAGGCGGGACCGCGATGAGGCTGTCGATCGTCATGCCGGTGCTCGACGAGGCCGCAGGCATCGAAGCCGCCTTGCGGGCGCTGGCGCCGCTCAGGGCGCGCGGGGTCGAAGTCGTGGTGGTCGACGGCGGCAGCCGCGACGGCACGGCGGCGATGGCCGCCGCGCTCGCCGACCGCGTGCTGACCGCGCCGCGCGGCCGCGCCGCGCAGATGAATGCCGGCGCAGCCGCCGCCCAAAGCGATGCCCTGCTGTTCCTGCACGCCGACACCCGCCTGCCGGCGGATGCCGATGTGCTTGTGCTCGACAGCCTGGGGCGCCGCCGCTGGGGCCGCTTCGATGCCGGCTTCGACCAGAACGGCTGGCTGCGATTGGTCGCGCTGCTGATGAACCTGCGCTCGCGCGCAACCGGCATCGCCACCGGCGACCAGGCGATGTTCATGACACGCGCGGCGTTCGATGAGGCCGGCGGCTTCCCCGGCATCGCCCTGATGGAGGACATCGCGCTGTCGGCGCGGCTCAAGCGGCTCGGCCGCCCCGCCTGCCTGTCGGCGCGCGTCACCACATCGAGCCGCCGCTGGCGGCGGCACGGCGTGTGGCGCACGATCTGGCTGATGTGGCAATTGCGCCTGCGCTATTTCCTCGGCGCCGACCCGGCGCGGCTCGCCCGCGCCTATGGCTATGACCCCTGACATCGCCATTCTGGCAAAGGCGCCGATCCCGGGCTTCGCCAAGACGCGGCTCATTCCGGCCATCGGCGCCCATGCCGCGGCGGTGCTGCAGGAGAGGCTGACCGAACGGACGGTGGCGACCGCGGTCGCCGCGCGCGTCGGCAGGGTGACGCTGTGGTGCGCGCCGGACGCCTCGCACGGCTCGTTCCGCGATCTTGCCGGGCGCTTTGCCATCACGCTGCGGCGCCAGCCGCAAGGCGATCTCGGCGCCCGCATGCTGGCGGCGTTCGATGGCGGCGGCGCGCTTGTCATCGGCACCGACTGCCCGGCTTTGACGCCGCAGCATCTGCGCGATGCCGCCGCCGCGCTCGACGGCGCCGCGCTCGTGCTGACCCCGGCCGAGGACGGCGGCTATGTGCTGATCGGCGCGCGGCGGCCGCATCCGGAGCTGTTCAGCGGCATGGCCTGGAGCACCGCTACCGTTGTCGCCGAGACCCGCAAACGGATCGCGTCGCTCGGCCTGACTTCCATCGAGCTAAGCCCGCTCTGGGACGTCGACAGCGAAGGCGACCTCGCCCGCATGGAGCGGGACCTGCCGGCTCTCGCGCTATAAGCGCAGCAGCACCAGCCCGCAGACGATCAGCACGGCGGCGGCGATGCGCACGGCGCGCAGCGGCTCCTTGAGCACGGCGACGGCGATCACGGCGCCGAACAGCACGCTGGTCTCGCGCAAGGACGCGACGATGGCGATCGGCGCCAGCGTCATCGCCCACAGCGCGATGCCGTAAGACAGCACCTGCAGGGCGCCGCCGGCGAAGCCGCGCAGCCAAAAGCGCCGCATCGCGGGAATGACGTCGCGGCCGTCGCGCCACAGAGCGTAAGGCGGCAGCACCAGCGCGATGCCGACGAACACCCACATCACGTAACCTTGAGAATTGAGCGAGGCGCGCGCGCCGATGCCGTCGACCACCGAATAGGCGCAGATGGTAAGCGCCGTCAGCAGCGCAAAGCCGACGGCGCGGCGGTCGACCGCGGCCAGGTCGCGGCTGCCGCGCGCCGACAGCAGCAGCACGCCGGCGGCCAACAGCACGATGCCGCTCCAGCTGAGTGCGCTCAAGTGCTCGCCGACGAAGACAAAGCTCGCCGCCGCCGTCAGCAGCGGCGCCGCGCCCCGCGCGATCGGATAGACGTGGCCGAGGTCACCGGTGCGGTAGGTTTCGATCAGCGCCGCGAAATAGAACAGGTGAATGACCGTCGAAGCGACAATCCAGATCCAGGCGGCGGGCGCCGGCATGCCGACGAACGGCAGGCTCGAAAGCGCCACCACGCCGGAGCCGAGCGAAATCAGCGTCGTCGTCGACAGCGGATCGAGGCCGACCTTGATCAGCGCGTTCCAGCCGGCATGGCAGACCGCGGCGAACAGGACGGCGAGGAAAACCGCGTTTTCCAAATCACGCCTTGGCCGCGGCGGGCGCCCACAGCCTGGGCCCGGCGCGCTCGTACTGCACCGGGCGCCTGACCTCGGCGCCGAGCGCCTTGGCGGCGTGCCAGCCCCAGTGCGGATCGTCGAGGAAGCCGCGCGCCAGCGACACCATGTCGGCCTGCCTTTTCGCCACGATGTCCTCGGCCTGCTGCGGCGTCAGGATGAGGCCGACGGTGCGGGTCGCAATGCCGACCTCCTTCTTGACGCGCGCGGCGATCGGCACGTTGTAGCCGGGCTCGGTCGGGTTGCGGGTGTCGGCGGTGACGCCGCCCGACGAGATGCAGATGAAATCGAGGCCTTCGTTCTTGAGCGCCCTGGCGATGGCGACGGCGTCGTCGGGCGTCAGCCCGTCGGGCCGCCAGTCGCTGCCGGTGATGCGGGCGCCGAGCGGAATGTCGCGCGGCACCACGGCGCGCACCGCGCGGGCGATCGACAGCGGAAATTTCAGGCGGTTGTCCAGCGAGCCGCCGTACTGGTCGGTGCGCTTGTTGGACACCGGCGACATGAAGCCGTGCGCCAGATAGCCGTGCGCCATGTGCAGTTCGATTTCGTCGAAGCCGATGCGCAGCGCGCGCTTCACCGCGGACACGAAGGCCTGCCGCACGCGCTCCATGTCGGCTTCGGTGACCTCGCGCGGCGTGTGCCACTTGTCGCCCCAGGGGATCGGCGAGGCGGCGATGGTCGGCCACGGGTCGGCGTCGGGTCCGAGCGGCCCCGCCCCTTCCCACGGCCGCTGCGCCGAGGCCTTGCGGCCGGCATGGGCGATCTGGATGCCGAACTTGGCGGTGCCGGCGCGGCGCGCCGACAGCATGACGCGGGCGAGCGCGGCCTCGTTGTCGTCGTTGTAGAGGCCGAGGCAGCCGTGGGTGATGCGGCCATGGCGCTCGACATGGGTGGCCTCGACGATCACCAGCGCGGCGCCGGAATTCGCCAGCATGCCGAGGTGCATCAGGTGCCAGTCGTTGGCGCAGCCGTCGTCGCCGGAATACTGGCACATCGGCGACACGACGAGGCGGTTGGCAAGCTCGAGCCCGGCAAGCTTGTAGGGCGAGAACAAAGCACTCATGGAACGCGGCTCATTTCCTGGGAGGAGACTGGATGGAGTTCAGGTAGGCGATGATGGCACCGACATCGTCGGCGTCAAAGGACAATTCCGGCATGTCGGGATGACCGGACATGATGCCCTCGCCGAGCGATTCCTCGAGCTGCTCGATCGGATAGCGCTCGCCCAGCGTACGAAAGGGCGGCGCCTCCTGGCGCGGGCTGTCGCCGGTCTTGCCGACGGCATGGCAGCGCGAGCACGCGCGTTGCAGCAACTGTTCGCCGCGCTTGAGCACCTGCTCGTCCTCGGCCGGAGCGGCGAACGCCACGCGGGCGAGCGCTTCGAGCACACAGGCTGCGGCGAAAACGGCTGTCGGTCGGTTCATGCGGCAAACAGGAAATCGTCGCCGTCGTCGGCCGGCGGCGGCGTGTCGCCGGCGAGCCTCGCCCAGATCTTCGCCGCCTTGATCACGTCAAGCATGTGCCGGGCGAACAGTTCGCGCGAGGGGTAATAGAGCGTCCAGCGGCCGCTGCGATAGAGCTCGTCGTAGAAGCGCAGCCGGCGCAGCGCCAGCGCATGCCATTTGCGCGCGATGATGTCGAAGCGGGCGGCGCCCGGCACGTGCGGCATGAGGCCTCGTTCGTTGAAAAACGCAGGGCATACCGACGCGGAACTGTGGATAACTCCCGCCGTCTAAGCTGATTCGCGTGTGATTCAAAGGGGGTAGCACAGCGGCTCTAATCGCCGCCCTTGTCGAGCTCGGCTTCCCGCTTGGCCAGATTGGCGAGGATTTCGGCGCCGCGATTGGCCGCCGGCAGACCGCGGAACAGAAAGCACAGGCTGATCACCGCCTGCATCTCCTGCCAACTCGCCCCGGCCCGGCGCGCGGCGATGGCATGCAATTGCGCGGCGTCGCTCATGTCCATCAGCAGCATGCCGAACAGCATCAGCTGCGCGGTCTTGACGTCGAAGCACTTGGGATACATCGCGTGGTCGCGCATCTTCTCCTGCATGTCGAGCAGGGCCGGATCGAGCGCGCCGGTGACGTTCATGCGTGCCTCGATGCGCGGCGGCACGAAGCCGATGAGCTCGGCATAGGTCGCGGTGCGCGCTTCGAGCGAAGCCTTCTTGTCGGCGTAGGGACCGATGCGCTCGCGCACGGCGCTAACGTCGATTCGGGGCGGCAGTGCCATGGCAACTCCTTGACTTGTGGCGCCGAAGCGTTGCCGCGTCACGACAACGATGCAATGGCTTCCTTGAGAACTTCGGGCACTGCCCCGACGCCCTCCGCCGGGACATTCGGCGTCGCATATTCGATGAAACTGTCGGGCAGCTTGGCGCCCCAATAGGTGCCGGTACCGCGCTCTTGCTCGTTCCAGGTGACCGGCTCCCAATCGGGCGCCATCACCAGGAAACTCGAGGAATAGATTTCGACACGATTGCCGCCGGGCTCGTAGGTGTAGAGATAGAAGCCTTGCGAGTTATTGTGCTTGGACGGGCCGGCCTCGATGAAGACGCCGTTCTCGGTGAGAAGATCGGCGGCGCGCAGCACGTCGTCGCGGTTGTCGACCCACAGCGAGAAGTGATGCAGGCGGCCATGCGCGCCCTTCACGTCGACCACATAGGCCAGCTGGTGGTGGATGGCGGTCGGGCTCATCCAGGAGCCGATCTCGGTCTTGCCGTTGTCGTAGCGCACCTGCTCGCGCAGCTGGAAGCCGAGCAGCTCCTGGGCGAAAGTGCGGTTGGCGGCGACATCCTTGGCGAGCAGCGCCAGGTGGTCGATGCGGCGCACGCCGACGCCGCGGCCGGTGAATTTCTGCGGCAGATTCTTGAGGTTCGATTTCAGTTCGGGCGGCGGGACGTATTTCTGTTCCTCGTAATAGATCTCCATGACGTGGCCGTCGGGGTCGCGGAAGCGGAACGAGCGGCCACGGCCGAAATCGCCGTTGGTCCAGCCGAGGCCGAGGCCGGCATCGGCGATGGCCTTGGCACGGCGTTCCAGCGCCTGCGGGCTCATCGTGCGCCAGGAGATGCAGCCGACGCCGGCATTCGGCGCGGCGGTGAGCTTGAGCGTCGACGTGGCGTAATCGCCGTAGCCGCGCAGATAGACCGATTGGCCCGCCTCATGCACCGGCTCCATGCCGAGCAGGTCGCGGAAGTACCACAGGCTCTGGTCCGGCCTGGGCGTCAACAATTCCACACTGCCGAGATGCGCGATGTCGTGAATCGGCTCGTCTTGCGCCGGCATCCGTCGCCTCCGCTGGTTCCGGGCGCAACTATCGCGCCGATGCGGCGGCCGGTTTTTGATCTAGCGCAAAATTTCCCCGTCATTCCGGGACGCGAGCCATAAGCGCGTTTACGCGCGTCTTCGACGCGCTATGGCGAGCGGGCCCGGAATCCATATTCCGCAGCGCCTAAGGTTATGGATACCGGGTTCGCGGCCTAACGGCCGCGCCCCGGAATGACAGATTATGATTTGAACTTCTTGGCCAGGGCGTCGGCATTGCGGGCGAGCAGGCCGACATCGGCGCCGACCGCGACAAACAGATAGCCCCACTCGATATAGCGCCGCGCCTCCTCCTCGTTGCCGGTCAGGATGCCGGCCGGCTTGCCGAGCTTTTTCAGGCGGGTCACCGCATCCTGCATGGCCTTCTGCACTTCGGGGTGCTGCGGATTGCCGAGATGGCCGAGCGAAGCGGCGAGATCGGACGGGCCGATGAACACGCCGTCGACGCCGTCGACTTTTGCAATCGATTCGAGCTGGTCGAGCGCCGTGCGGGTCTCGACCTGCACCAGCACGCAGATCTCATCGTTCGCCTTGGTCAGATAGCCGGGGGTACGGCCATAGCGGCTGGCGCGGGCGGCGACCGAGACGCCGCGGATGCCGGCCGGCGGATAACGCGTCGAGGCGACCGCGCGCTTGGCCTCCTCGGCGTTCTGCACATAAGGGAACAGCAGCGTCTGGGCGCCGATGTCCAGCGCCCGCTTGGCGAGCACGGCGTCGTTCCAGGCCGGGCGGACGATCGGCGTCGCCGTGCCGGCCTGCACCGCCTGCAACTGCGACAGCAGATCGGGAATCTCGTTGGGCGAATGCTCGGTGTCGAGCAGGATCCAGTCGAAGCCGGAGTCCGAAATGATCTCAGCGGCGATGTTGCTGCACAGGCTCGACCACAGACCGATCTGCAATTTGCCGGCGGCGATGGCATGCTTGAAGGCGTTGCGCTGGAATTCGGTACCCATGTGATTGCCTCACACAAACTGGATGGCGATGCCGCCGAGCGGGCCGTAATCGGCGTGGATGGTGTCGCCCTTCTGCGCGAACACCACGCGGGTGAATGAGCCGGCGAGCACGATATGCCCGGGCTCCATCGCGTGGCCGTATTGGCAGATCTTGTTGGCGAGCCAAGCGACGCCGAGCGCGGGATGGCCGAGCACGCCGGCAGCCAAGCCGGTCTCCTCGATTTCGGAATTGCGGTACATGATGCCGCCGACCCAGCGCAGATCGACATCCATCGGTCCGACTGGACGACCGCCAAGCGCGATGCCGGCGGCGGCGCCGTTGTCGGCGACGGTGTCGACGATCTTGCGCGGGTCGGCCAGGCGCGCATCGACGATCTCAATCGCCGGGATGACGTACTCGGTGGCGCGCAGCACGTCGGCCAAGCCGACGCCGGGGCCTTGCAGGCGCTTGCCAATGATGAAGGCGAGTTCGACCTCGACGCGCGGCTTGCAATAGTTGGCGTGCGGCACCTTGGCGCCGTCACCGATCATCTGGTCGTCGAGGATATAGCCATAGTCGGGCTCGTCGATCATCGAGGAGCGCTGCATGGCCTTGGAGGTCAGGCCGACTTTGTGGCCGATCAGCTTGGCGCCGGCCTTGATCTTGCGCTGGCAGACGTCGGCCGAGATCGCGTAGGAATCCTCGATCGTGATGTTCGGGAAAGTCTGCGAGAACGGCGTCGCCTGTTTACGGTCTTTGGCCGCCTGAATCAGGATATCGGCGGCTTTCTTGCGGTCGGCCTCGGACAGCATCGCTCTTCCCCCTTTTGGACCGATGCTGTAGCGGGTCGCGGGGGAAAATCAAAGGGATCAGCCGGTCTTTTCGTCGGCCGGGCGCTTTTTCCGCTTGTCGATCTGGCGATTGGCGAAGCGCAGTGCACGGGCCAGCGGGTCCTGCATGACCGGCACGTCGACGGCCAACAGCGCAAGCCCGATCGGCAGCATCCACAGGCCGAGCCCCGGCAGCACGCTCAGCACGCCGCCTGCGGTCAGCACAATGCCGGCGGGCGCCCGCACCCAGACGGCCTCCGGCCGGCGCAGGCGGTCGAAATTGCGGCTGGCCCATTCCGGCAGGTGGTTTTCCAGGTGGTCCTGGAGCCGGTCCATTTCGTCGTGGAAGTCAGCCTTGCCGCCCATGATGATCAAAAGCTAAGTGCCGGAAACGGTTCCGCAAGACCCGTCAGCCGCGCAGGTCCGGCAGGTCGCGGTAGAGGTCGAGCGCCTCCGGATTGGCCAGCGCCTCGGTGTTCTTGACCGAACGGCCATGCACCACGTCGCGCACCGCGAGCTCGGTGATCTTGCCGGACTTGGTGCGCGGAATGTCGGCGATGGCCACGATCTTGGCCGGCACGTGGCGCGGCGAGGCGCCGCTGCGGATTTTCTGCCGGATCGTGTCGCGCAAGCGATCGTCGAGCTTTGCGCCCTCCTTCAGCCGCACGAACAGGACGACACGTACGTCGTTGTCCCAGTCCTGGCCGATGCAGATCGCCTCCAGCACCTCGGAAATCTGCTCGACCTGGGCGTAGATTTCCGCGGTGCCGATGCGCACGCCGCCCGGATTGAGCGTGGCGTCGGAACGGCCGTGGATGACGATGCCGCCGTGCGCGGTCCATTCGGCGAAGTCGCCGTGGCACCACACGTTGGGGAAGCGCTCGAAATAGGCGGCGTGATATTTTTTTCCCGCCGGATCGTTCCAGAACATGATCGGCATCGACGGGAACGGCTTGACGCAGACCAGTTCACCCTTTTCCTGGCGCACCGGCTTGCCCTCCTCCGACCAGACGTCGACCGCCATGCCTAAGCCCGGCGCCTGGATCTCGCCGCGCCACACCGGCGAGGTCGGATCGCCCAGCACGAAGCACGACACGATATCGGTGCCGCCGGAGATCGAAGCGAGATGCACGTCGGCCTTGATGTCGGAGTAGACGTAATCGAAGCTCTCGGGAGCGAGCGGCGAGCCGGTCGAGGTGATCAGCCGCACGCTTGAAAGATCGTGCGTCTTGCTCGGCGACA
>Ga0209581_1003826_pt1 | contig 12580 bp, 13 predicted proteins | sample Coa_R2_FD_187160 | JGI IMG/M metagenome (GOLD analysis project Ga0209581, IMG submission 187160) | Surface soil microbial communities from Centralia Pennsylvania, which are recovering from an underground coalmine fire - Coalmine... | ecosystem: Environmental > Terrestrial > Soil > Unclassified ...
AGCCCCGTTGCGCGTACTTGCGCGCGCTGGTGGCCAGCGCGGCCGGGATCTCGCGCAAGGGCAGACCGGCGGCGCGGGCGCGCCACACCAGGAAATGATCCTCGCCGCAGGCCAGGCGCTCGTCGTAACCGCCCAAGCGGGCGAAGTCCTCCGCGCGCAGCACGAAGCCCTGGTCGCCGAAGGGCAGCCCCAGCCAGCGCGCGCGCAGGTTGGCGCCCAGGGCGTTGAGCGCGGCGAGCCGCGGCCCGTCGCGCAGGAACTTCAGACGGAAATAACCCAGCGCCGGCGCGCCGGCGGCGATGAACGCCTGCAATGCCGGCCAGGTCTGCGGCGTCAGCCGCGAGTCGGCGTGCAGGAACCACAGCCAACGCCCGCGCGCGACCCGCGCGCCGGCATTCATCTGCGCCGCGCGGCCGGGCCGGCTCCGGCATTGCCGCAGCCTGGGCCCGGCGGGCCAAGCGGCGGGAAGTGCCAGCAAAGCTTCCTCCGCACGCACCAGGACGATCTCGCTATCCGCCGGCAGGGCGCGCAGTTGTTCGAGCAGCCCGCACCAGGCCGTCTCGCCCGGTGCGAGCGGCATGACGATCGACAGCCGTACGGGCGGCAAAGGGCATCCCTCCACAAATGCGACGCGGCAGTGTAAAACGGCCGGGGAAGGCGCTGCGCTGCGGCCCGCGTTCGGATTTCTCCACCCGGCGTCCGCCGCGTCTCCACAAGCTCAAGCCGGCCGCTAAGCTCGGAGCATGCGTTCCCGAACTCTTGCGACGGCGCGACTGCCCAAGCGGCCGGATCTGGCCGACGTGTTCCGCGCCTATCCGCTTGGCGTGGCGGAATTGCTCGCCTATCACGACGCGCTGTTGCGCGGAGATTCTCCGCTCAGCGTCGGCGAACGCGAGTTGATCGCCGTCTTCGTCTCCAGCTTGAACGCCTGCGGATTTTGTTTCGGCGCCCATCGCATCATCGCGGAACGTTTCGGCGTGCAGCCCGACGTCGTCGAGCACTTGCTCACCGACATCGACCGCGCGCCGATCCCGGCACGGCTCAAGCCGATCTTCAAACTCCTCGCCAAGCTCACGCGCGCACCGGCTTCGGTAGAGGCTGCGGACCGGGAGGCGGTATTCGCCGCCGGCTGGAACGAACGCGCCTTGCACGATGCGATCGCGGTGTGCGCGCTGTTCAATTTCATGAACCGTCTGGTCGAGGGCATGGGCGTGGTCACCACGCCAGCGATCCGGGCCGCGCAGCGCGCCCGCCATGCGCGCGGCGCGTTGGCCGACTCCAAGACGCCCTACCAAGACTACAGCCGTCTGATCGGCGTACTGCCCCGCCATGGCTGAACCGAAAACGCTCTGGGTTTTGGCCGGCGGCGGCAGCCTTGGTGCGGTGCAAGTGGGCATGCTCAAAGCGCTGGTCGACGCCGGAGTCGCCTGCCATGGTGTCGTGGGCGCTTCGGTCGGAGCGCTGAACGGCGCCTGGTTCGCCACCCGGCCCGACGCCGCGGGCATCGCGGACCTGGCACGGATCTGGTGCGGCTTGCGCCGCGAAGACGGTTTCCGGTGTCGCTCAGCGGCGTACTGCGGTGCTGGCTGTCCGGCACCGCTGCAGTGAGTTCGCCAAAGGGCCTGCACCGCCTGATCCGCCAGGAACTTCCGCTTTGCGATCTCGAACGGGCGCGCCTGCCATTGACCGTCATCGCCACCAATCTGCTGGATGGCAGCGAGGTGCACCTGGAGCGTGGCGCCGCCGAACCGGCGCTGCTGGCTTCGACGGCGATTCCCGGCGTGTTTCCACCGGCCTGTCACGAACGGCGCTGGCTGGTTGATGGCGGCATCGCCAGCAACACGCCGATCGCAGCCGCAGTGGCACAGCACGCCGAACGCATCCTGGTGTTGCCCACCGGCATGAGCTGCGCGCTCCAAACGCCACCGCGCGGCGTGATCGGCGAGGCGCTGCTCGCCGGCCAGTGGACCCTGCGCCTGGCGATCAAGATTGCGCTCAACGTCCTGACGCCTTTCGTCGTCGCCAATCTCGGCCTGCTGTCGCGCCAAGAGCATTATTGAAGCGTCCGGATCAATAACCCGGAGCGTCCCTCAAGAGAGCAGGCGGTACGCAGCCGCGCCGAAGGCCGCGCCAAGCGGCAGCGTCACCACCCAGGCGGCAACGATGCCGCCGAGCACGCCGCGGTCGGGCGACCGACCGGCGCCGGCCAGGGCGCCGACCGCGACGTGGGTGGTGGACACGGGCAAGCCGTCGAAGCTGGCGCTGCCGACCAGCGCCGCGGTGGTGAGGCTCGCCGCCAGCGCGTCGCCGACCTGCAGCCGACTGATCCGGCGGGCGAGCGTGTGCGCGACGCGGCGCGCGCCGAGCAAGGCGCCCAGCAGCATGCCGACGCCGACCAGACTGACGGCGAGTTGCGGCGGCATCGCCAGCGCCATCAGCAGAGCCGCGATCTTCGGCGTGTCGTTGAGGCCGCGCGCGAAACCGACCGCGCCGGCCGCGCCCCAGTGGAGCCAGTCGATCATCCGGCGTGCGTCCAGTCGGACCAAGGCCGGCGCGCCGTCCGCTTCGCAGGCGGCGCTGCGGTCCAGGCGCAGGGTCGCCGGCGCGAGCAGCATCGCCTGCCCTTGCGTTGCCACCAGCGCCGGCTCCGCGCAGGCACAGACACTGCGGCTGCCCGCCCAGGCCGCCAGCCGCAGCAGCGGCGCGCGCAGCAGGCGCGCCGGCACCCAGGCCAATAGCGGGCTTACCAGCAAGGGCAGCAGGAAACTCCCCGACAGGGTCGCCCAGCGCAGGCCGCCGTCCGCGAACAGGCCGACGCCGCACATCGCCCCGATCAAGGCATGCGTGGTCGAGATCGGCAGGCCGCGCCAGGCCGCCAGCGCCACGCTGAAGGCGCCGCCGAGGGCGACCGCGGCGGCGAACCGCGGCGTCAAAGCGAGCGCCGGCGCAAGCAGCCCGGCGCCGGTGAACGCGGAGAGCAGTTTCGTCGCCAGCGCCGCCGACAACAGCGAACCGGCCAGCGTGGTGATGCAGCCCCAGGCCAGCGCGCTGCGGTAGCCGGCGACCCCGCTGCCGTAGAGGCCGGCGACGCCCTTGAAGTTGTCGTTGGCGCCGTTGGCGCCGGCGAGAAAAGCGACAGCCAGGATCAGCAGGCTCGTCATTCCTTGCGCTCCTTCGAGTCAGCAGCAGCCGGGGCCGCAGACTTTGGCGTCGCCCGGAATCGCGACCGGCGCGCAGTCGAACAAGCCGAAGTGGCGTGCCTTGTCGCCTTCGACGCGAAAATGCGGCGCGTAGCGGCTGCGCGAAAGCATGTCGGCGGTGTTGCCGCACACGCGCAGCGGCCGGTGCGCCTCGAAGCGGTGGTGGTCGTCGAGCGCGAAAACGTGCGGCGCCTCCGGCAGCGAACCCAAGTAGGTCGCCACCTGGCCGTAGTCTTCGCAGCGGTCTTCCAGCGGCAGCTTGAACACCCGCCAGGTGATGGATTCGAAGCGCGCCGCGCCGAGCTTGGATTCGATGGCGGCATCCTGGATCGCGATCGGACTGCGCGCGACGACGCGTGCGTCCGCGACGCCCAGGCGCGCCAGCAGCCGGCGGAAGTCCTCCACGTACAACGCACCGGCCAGACATTCGCCGACCAGCACCGGATCGGCGAGCAGGGCCGGCGGCAGACGCCGGTCGCAGAACACGTCGGCGAAGTACAGCTCTCCGCCGGTTTTCAGCACCCGCAGCGCCTCGGCGAACGCGCGCGCCTTGTCGGCGACCAGGTTGAGCACGCAGTTGGAGACGATCACGTCCACCGAGCCGTCCTCGAGACCCGCCGCCGCGAGGTCGCACCAGTCGCCGAGCCGGAACTCGACGTTGGAGCGCGCGTAGCCGAACGCCGCCGCGTGATAGGCGCGGTGTTTCTCGGCCACCGCGAGCTGCTCGGGCGTCATGTCCACGCCGATCACGCGGCCGCTCTCGCCGACGAGCCTGGACAACAGATAGCAGTCGCGCCCCGCGCCGCAGCCCAGGTCCAGCACGGTGGCGCCGGTCAGCGCCAACGGAATGGGCGAGCCGCAGCCGTAGAAGCGCGCCTTGACTTCCTCGTGCAGCAGCGGCAGCAGCGCCCGCAGATGCGCCGGCAGCGCCTCGGCGGCACAACAGGCGGAAGTCTTCAGATCGGCGCTGGTGCGCAGCGTCTGGCCGTAATAGGTGCGTACCAGCTCGCGCTGTTCGTTCAAGTCGTTCATACCAGGGCTCCCGAGCAGGAACTGCCCGCACCGGCGGTGCAGCCGTAGCAGTGATCGGCGAAGGCGATGGGGGCGTCTTGGAGCTGATCCAGGGCCTCGATGTCCCACAGGGTGCGCGGCGTGCCGCCCAAGGGCAGCTCCAGCATCTGGTTGAAGTCGCAGTCGTAGAGCCCGCCGTCCCAGCTCACCGACACCAGGTTGCGGCACATCACCTGCGGCGCCGCCTGAGGGTTGAAGGCATCGCGCAGGGTGTGCATGTAGGTCTCGTAGCGGCCTTCGCGCTCGAGCTGGTGGAGGAAACGTTTGATGGGCATGTTGGTGAGGGTGTAGAGGCGGTTGAAGACGATGCCGAAGCGCTCGGAGAGTTCGCGCCGGTAGTCGGCTTCGAGCTGCGCCTGCGGCGGCGGCAGGCGCGCGCCGAGCGGGTTATAGACCAGATCGAGCTCGAGGTCCGAGCCTTCGCGCCCGTAACCGAGGGCGTTGAGCCTTTGCAGCGCCCGGATGGAGGGCGCGAACACGCCGCGGCCGCGTTGCTTTTCCACGTTGTCGCGCGTGTAGCAGGGCAGCGAGGCGACCACGCGCACCCGATGGGCGGCGAGGAACTCGGCGGTGTCCTCCTGGCCCGGCAGGAACAGCACGGTGAGATTGCAGCGGTCGATGACCTGCTTGCCGAGCCGGCGCGCTGCGCTGACCAGGCGCCGGAAGTGGGGATTCATCTCCGGCGCGCCGCCGGTCAGATCCACCGTGTGCACCTGTGGCGCGCGCGCGAGCAACTCCAGCAGACGCTCGACGGTGGCCGCCGACATGATCTCGGTGCGCTTGGGGCCGGCCTCCACGTGGCAATGGGTGCAGGCCAGGTCGCACAGCCGGCCGAGGTTGATCTGCAAGATCTCCAACGGCAGCCGGCGCAGCTGCAGGCCGTGCCGGCGCAAGGTATCGGTAAAGCTCGTGGACGTCGGTTGGGGGATCGCGCTCATCGAGAGCTCCTCGGCGTTTGGCTCGCGGATTCGGATTGCGGCTGGAAACGGAAGTCGGCATACCAGGCGGTGACGGAATCGCCGGTCTGGTCCGTGTCGCTCATCAAGGCGATGCCGGTCAGGCGCGGCACCGGCTGACCGAACGCGGCGCGATAGTCGGCGGCCACGTCGCGGCTCTCCTCGCGCCACTCGCCTGCGTGGGCACCGCCGCTCTCCAGCACGATCATGCGCACGCGGTCGGTGTAGGCGCTTGGCACGACGGTGCCCACCGGCGTGTGGTTGTCCCAGACATAGCACAGCGCCGCCGAGGGCAAGGTCGGATCGTAGGTCAGGCGGGCGAGCGAAAGCCCCAGCCGGTCGGCCAGCGAAAAACCGGTCTCGGGCGCGTCGAACGTGAGATACACGCGCGCGGCGAAGTCGTCGCCGGATTTGTGCCTGAGATCGGCCTTCGTCAAGACATGGCTGACTTTCCACCGCCAAGACAGGCGCCCGGCACCGGGCAGATCGAGTCGGCGCAGCAGGCTGGAAGCGGCGTCCGCCGATTCCGCGCGGACCACCGCCCGCCCGTCGTCCGTCTCCAGTGCGTAGCGCACCGGCTTGGCCTTGGACAGGCGCTGTTCGCTCCAGCCCTGCGGCAAACCGTTCTGACCGCCGGTCGCAAAGCCGAGCTCGATGACTTCGGCTCGCGTCGTGCCCACGGCGAACGCAAGGCATGCGAGCAGCGCGTGACGGATCCTGGCCTTCAAGGGGCGCGCTCCTTGCGCGCGGCGGATGGCGCGCCGCGGCGAAAGCGGTGGAAGCGCTCCAGCAACGCCAGGATTTTTTCCGGCCGGTGCGCCTGGCGCCACAGACCCGCGGCGTACTTGTTCGCTTCGGCCAGCGTCGGATAAACATGGATGGTGCCGAGGAGCTTGTTGAGGCCGATGCGCTGGCGCATGGCCAGCACGAATTCGGCGATCAGCTCGCCGGCCTGGGCGCCGACGATCGTGGCGCCGAGCACGCGGTCGCGGCCCGGCGCGGTGAGCACTTTGACGAATCCCTCGGTCTCGCCCTCGGCGATGGCGCGGTCGAGCTCCGCAAGCTCGTAGCGCACCACTTCGTAGGGAATGTTTTTCTCCCGGGCCTCGGTCTCGTTGAGGCCCACGCGCGCCACCTCCGGTTCGGTGAAGGTGGTCCAGGGGATGACCGAGAAATCGGCCTTGAAGCGTCCGCCGCGCAGCGCGAGCCAGGGCCCGAACAGCGCGTTGATCGCGGCGTACCAGGCGGTGTGCGCGCCGACGTGGGTGAACTGGTACGGACTGGCGACGTCGCCGCAGGCGTAAATGTTCGGGAAGTTGGTCTGCATGAACGCGTTGACTTCGAGGGTCTTGCCACAGCGCACGCCCAGTTCCTCCAGGCCATAACCGGTCAGGCGCGCGCGGCGGCCCACCGCGACCAGGAGGTGGTCGAAAGCGATGCGCTCCTCGCGCCCGTCGGCCGCGCACACCAGGACTTTCGTGCCGTTTTCGACCCATACGGCTTTAGCCTGCGTTCCGATGCGCAGGTCCACGCCTTCGGCGCGGAATTTTTCGGCGACGAGCGCGGAGACTTCGGGATCCTCGCGCGGCAGCAGGCGCGGCAGCATCTCCACCTGGGTCACCCGTGCGCCCAACCGCGCGAACGCCTGGGTCAGCTCGCAGCCGATCGGCCCGCCGCCCAGTACCACCAGACGCCGCGGCAGTTCGCGCAGTGACCACAGCGTATCCGAGGTCAGATAACCGGCCTCCTGCAAACCCGGAATCGGCGGCACGAAAGGCTCGGCGCCGGTGGCGATGACCAGGCTGCGCGCGCTGAGCCGGCGCGTTCCGCCGTCCGGCGTGCGCACCTCGACGGTCCACGGATCGACCAGGCGCGCCCGGCCCATCAGCACCTCCACGCCGAGCGCGGTGTAGCGCTCCACCGAGTCGTGCGGCGCCACGGCCCGCACCACGCCGGCCACGCGCTCCATCACTCGCGCGAAATCCGGCCGACCCTGCACGTCGACAAAACCGTACTCGGCGGCGCGCCGCAACTGGCTGGCGTAGCGCGCGGAGCGGATCAGCGCCTTGGACGGCACGCAGCCGGTGTTGAGGCAGTCACCGCCCATGCGCTGGCCTTCGATCAGCGTGACCTTGGCCTTGAGCGCGGCGGCGATATAACTGGCCACCAGGCCGGCGGCGCCCGCGCCGATCACGATCAGGTTGCGGTCGAAGGCGCGCGGCCGCACGTAAGGGCGATACACGCGCCGCGCCTGCAGCATGTCCAGCGACTTGCGCGCGCCCAACGGAAACACGCCGAGCAGCGCCAGGGAAGCGAGCAGCGCGGGCGAAAGGATGCCGTGCAAGGAATGCAGCCGCGCCAACTGCGTGCCGGCATTCACGTACAGCAGCGTGGCCGGCAGCATGCCGAGCTGGCTGACCCAGGCGTAGGTGCGCAGCCGCAGCGGCGTCAAGCCGAACAGCAGATTGACCACGAAAAAGGGAAACACCGGGATCAGCCGCAGGCTGAACAAGTAAAACGCGCCGTCGCGCGCCACGCCCGCGTCGATGGCGCGCAGCGCCTGGCCATAACGGGCTTCGAGCCAGCCGCGCAGAACGAAGCGCGAAGCCAGAAACGCCAGGCAGGCGCCGGCGGTGGACGCGAACGACACGAGCAGCGTGCCCCAGACCAGGCCGAAGAGCGCGCCGCCGGCCAAGGTCATCACCAAGGCGCCGGGCAGGGATAAGCCGGCGACGACGACGTAGGCCGAAAAATACGCGAGCGCGAACGCCCAGGGATGCGCAGCGCGCAACGCGGCCAGCGCCTGGCGCTGCGCTTGAAGCTCATCGAGCGAAAGAAACCGGCCGAGATGGAAATAAACGAACGCCGCCGCCAAGGCAGCGGCGATCGCCAGCACCGCCAGTGCGCGGCGCGAATTCTGGCGCGCGGCACGGCGCTCTACGTCAGGCGGCGGGCTTGCGGGCGACACGGATGCCATTGGGGGATCGGTCGGATTCATCGTACTAGGGTAAGCGCTCAGGGAGCTTCCGAAGAAGGGCCGCGCGTCCGGGCGTTATGTCCGTGAGTTCGCGACGCGGTGGCTGCCTCGCGCGGCTGCGGCGGCGCTCACGGATGCTGTGCTAGAGTGAGAGCTGGTGGTGGAGTCCACCCCGAACCGCTGGCCCTATCCCTCCAGCCGATGACTCCTGCGCTAACTCGCAAGGTCGCAGGCGCATGGCTGCGACCGACGGAGAGGAGCCAACATGACCGCCATCGCCGCGATCCGCGCCCGCGAAATCCTCGATTCGCGTGGTCATCCCACTCTCGAAGTCGACGTCGAGCTCGCCGACGGCACGCTCGGCCGCGCCGCCGCGCCCTCGGGCGCGTCCACCGGCTCGCGCGAGGCACACGAGCGCCGCGACGGCGACCCGCACCGCTACCAAGGCCGCGGCGTGGCGGGCGTGGCTGCCGCGGTGATGCACGAGCTGGCGCCGGCGCTGCGCGGCTGCGACGCCAGCGACGCGCGCGGCCTCGACCGGCGTCTGATCGAGCTCGACGGCACCGAAAACAAAAGCCGCTACGGCGCCAACGCCCTGCTCGGCATCTCGCTGGCCGCGGCGCGCGCGGCGGCGGCTTCGCAGAACCTGCCTCTGTATCGCAGCCTGCTGCCGGGCGCGCGGCCGTTGCTGCCGGTGCCGATGTTCAACGTGCTCAACGGCGGCGCTCACGCCGACAACAACGTGGACTTCCAGGAGTTCATGATCGCGCCGGTGGGCGCGCCCGACTTCCGCGAAGCGCTGCGTTACGGCGCGGAAACCTACCACGCGCTCAAGGCGATCCTGAAAGCCGCCGGCCACGGCACCGCGGTCGGCGACGAAGGCGGCTTCGCGCCCAACCTGCAGGCCGACGCCGAGGCGGTGGAGCTGACCCTGCAGGCCGTGGAGCAGACCGGCCTGCGCCCCGGCGAGGACGTGGTGTTGGCGCTGGATCCCGCCGCCACCGAATTCCGCCGCGATGGCGCCTACGTGTTCCACAAGTCGCGGCGCGGCCGGCGTGACTCCGGACAGATGATCCGCCTGTACCAGGACTGGGTGCGGCAATATCCGATCTGGTCGATCGAGGACGGGCTGGCCGAGGACGACGACCAAGGCTGGAAGGCGCTGACCGCGACGCTCGGCGCGCAGGTGCATTACGCCGGGCGCGACTTCCGCACACGCGGCGGTTTTCCCGGAAAAGGCTGATGTCGCCGAATATCCACGTGGACATTCCCGGCCGCGGCACGCTGCGGCTGCGGCACCTGTTGCTCGACTTCAACGGCACGCTAGCGCGTGACGGCTACCTGATCCGCGGCGTGGGCCAGCGGCTCGAGCGCCTGCGCAAGAAACTGTGGATCGAGGTCCTCACCGCCGACACCTTCGGCACTGCGCGCCGAGCGCTGGCCCGCAGTGGCGTGCCGGTCACGATCGTCGGCAGCGGCGCGGACAAGCTCGCGCGCCTGCGTGCGCTCGGCGCGGACGGCGTGACCGCGATCGGCAATGGCCGCAACGACCTCGCCATGTTCAAGGCCGCCGCGCTGTCAATCTGCGTGGTCGGTCCCGAAGGCGCCTGCACGGAAACGCTGGCCGCCGCCGACCTGGCCGCGCCGGACATCGCCACCGCGCTGGATCTGCTCCTGTACCCGGAGCGCCTGATCGCCAGCCTACGCGAGTGAAGCTCGTGATCGAAGAAGGATACGAAATCGCGGCCGAACCGCCCGCGCTGAACGAAGCCCAGGCCCGCGCCCTGCTGATGACGCTGCGTCACGTCGACGAGCTGCTGGCGGAAATCGCCGCCATCGCCCGCGACGAGGACGAGGACAACGCCCTGCCCCGCTACCGCCGCGAGCTCACGCCGGCGCAGGCCCGCGTCGTCCTCGCCCAGGTCGCCGGGATGCGCGAGCGGCTGCACGCCGCGCTGCGCACCCTGGGCATCGCGCCGCCGCCGCCGGATATTCCCGCGCGGCGCGCGATCGAGGTGCGGCTGATCGCCGCGCAGATCGCCTTGCGCGAAACCGGCCCTGATCATCTCCGAGGCTACGGCACGCTCGCGCCAGGCGTGGCGCCGGTGGTCGCCGCGGTGGTTGCCAACCTGCGACGCGGCCTCGACGAACTGCTCGCGCGCCTGATCTCGGCCTGAACCCGTTTCGCCCATGACATCGCCCGCCAGGCGGAAATGCCGCCCATGCGCGAATTGATCCAGATCAATGCACGGAGCGCACCTCTAGGATAAAGAGCGAAGTTTCCACGGGGACGAGCATGGACAAAGTACCGAAGTCGGCTCCCGCATCGGCCGGCGAAGACCGAAAGCTTTACGAGAGCATCGGGGGCGCCACCGGCGTGAACGCTCGGGTGGAGCGTTTTTATGCGAACGTGCTCAACGATCCGCAGCTCGCCCCGTTTTTCGAGCACGCGCGCATGGACCGCCTGCGCCGCATGCAAAGGGAGTTCTTCGCCGCTGCCATGGGCGGTCCGGTGGACTACAGCGGCGATCACATCGCCCATGCGCACCACGGCCGGGGCATCGGTCGCGCCGAATTCCAGCGCTTCGTGCAGCACCTGTTCGATACGCTGGCCGAGTTCCGCCTCACCGAAAACGAGCGTTACGCGATCATCGAACGCATCAATCGCTACGTGAACGAAGTCACCGGGGCCCCCGCCGGTACCTGAAGCCCGGCACCCCCTGTCGGCGCGCAAGCAGGCGGCGAGGGTGCGACGGATCGGTCAAGGATCGGGCAAGGCGGACGAGGTCTGCGCTAGTGCGCCAATGTCGGCGCGCGCTTCATCGCCGGACCCTCCAAAAAACGCTTGCCGGACCCCGCGCACGCTCGCTATAGTGCGAACAGGAGATGGCATTCCTCCTCTAACCGCCTTAACCGGCTAATGATGCCTACCAATTTCCGATTCCAAGGACAACAAAGGAATTGGTGGCAACGATGCGAGCCGGCGATCCGCTGACCCGAAACACACCGACTGCGCGCGCGATGTCGCGTCGCGCCCCCGGCCTGCGAGGGCGCGACCGTGCGTGACGTGGGGCTACAGATCGCACAGGTGGCGACCGTGCTGTTCCTCGCGCCGCTGTTGCAGGGCGTGATCGTGCAATGGCAGGAGCGCGTGCAGCGCGCGCAGGGTCCCGGCATTTTCCAGCCCTACCGCGACCTGTGGAAGCTGTTCCACAAACAGCTCGTGGTGCCGGAGACGGCGAGTTTCGTCTATTGGATCGCCCCGATCGTCGCCTTCACTTGCGTGTTGAACGTGCCGATCCTGATCCCGGTGTTGACCAACTACCCGCTGCCGCAGTCGGACATGGGCGACATCCTGGGCGGCGGCCTGATCCTGACCCTGGGCTCGTTCATGGTCACGCTCGCCGGGCTCGACTCCGGCAGCGCCTACGGCGGCATCGGCAGCTCGCGTGCGGTGCTGCTGGCAATCCTCGCCGAGCCGACGCTGATCCTGGTGTTCGTCGGCATCACGCTGCTGGCCAAGGCCATGCTGCCTTTCGTCGTGAACCACCTGCTGGTCGCGGACCCCGCGCTGTACTGGAGCCCGGCGCACCTGTTTCTCGTGGCGGCCTTCTTCATCCTGCTGCTGGTCGAGACGGACCGCCTGCCGATCCACTCCAGCACGCATCTGGAGGTGTACATGATCGAGGAGGCGCGGATTCTGGAATATTCCGGCCCGCTGCTGGCGTTGCTCAAGTGGGCGGGGATGATGAAGCAGTTCATCCTCTACACCATCTTCTGCAACGTGTTGCTGCTCCCCTGGGGCCTGTCGGTGCAGGGTACGGCGCTGGGCGCGCTCGCCGCGGCGGTCGCGTTGTTCGCCAAGTTCCTGTTCGTCGCGGCGGCGGTGGTGGTCGTGGAAACCATGCAGTCGCGCCTGCGCTACTACCGCTACCAGGAACCGTTGGCCGCCTCTTTTCTGCTGGCGGTGCTGGCCATCGTCGCCGACCAACTGAGATAGCGAGGATGATTGCCACGCAATTCCCGCCGCTGGCCGCATCGCTGTTCAGTCTGATGGCGATCGGCAGCCTGTTGCTCGCCTTCGTCATGCTCGGCTCGCGCTGGCTCAAGGACTACTTGCTCGCCTTCGCCGCGCAATCCTGGCTGATTGCGCTGCTGTCGGCCGCGGTCGGCTACTACGGCAACTTCCCGGAGCTGTACTTCATCGCGGCGCTGACCGCGCTGTTCCGCGGCGTGGTACTGCCCTGGCTGATCCTGCGCATCATCGCGCGCCTTAAGGTGGACCGCGAACTGCACGAACGCCTGAGCCCGAGTTCGTCGCTGGTCATCGGCGCGGCGCTGGTGCTGTTCGCCTTCGTCATCTCCAGCCACCTCGG
>Ga0209581_1003827_pt1 | contig 12579 bp, 11 predicted proteins | sample Coa_R2_FD_187160 | JGI IMG/M metagenome (GOLD analysis project Ga0209581, IMG submission 187160) | Surface soil microbial communities from Centralia Pennsylvania, which are recovering from an underground coalmine fire - Coalmine... | ecosystem: Environmental > Terrestrial > Soil > Unclassified ...
GTGGTGCAGCGGGTGTGCCGGCCGGAGACGCGCGCAAGCGGCTTCACTCCAGGGAGACCGCCAGAGGCAAGGCGGCAGGTTCTGCCGAATGTGGCGCTGCTGTTTGAGAACCCGAAAGGCTCGCGCGTGCCCGTGCTGATCAATGCATTCGGCAGCGTGCGACGTATGGAGTTGGCCTTCGAGGTGGGGAAGCTGGACGAGGTGGCGGAGCGGATTCAGGGCTTTCTCAAGGTGGAGTCGCCACAAGGGCTCTTTGACAAAATCAAGATGCTGCCAAAGCTGGCGGAACTGGGGTCGTTTTTCCCCAAGAGCGTCAAGGATGGCGCGTGCAAGGAAGTCGTTCGAAAGGGAGCCGACGTCAATCTGTTTGATTTTCCGATTTTGAAGACATGGCCGCAGGATGGAGGGCGCTTTATCACGTTCCCGCTGGTGTTTACGAAGAATCCCGAGACGGGCAAGCGAAACGTTGGAATGTATCGCATGCAGGTGTATGACGAGCGGACCACGGGTATGCACTGGCAAACGCAGAAGCACGGAGCAGAGCATTTTCGCCGCGCGCGAGCGAAGAATCCCGCAGGGCGGATTCCGGTGAGCGTGGCCATTGGGGCGGACCCGGCGACGGCGTTGGCGGGAATGCTGCCAGTCCCGCCCGATCTTGACGAAATGATGTTCGCTGGATTTCTGAGGCGCGAGCCTGTGGAAATGGTTCCCTGCGAGACCAACGACCTGGAGGTCCCGGCGAACGCGGAAATCGTGCTCGAGGGCTTCGTGAACTTGGACGAAACACGCGCCGAAGGACCATTTGGCGATCACACCGGTTTTTATTCGCTCGAAGGGGAGTTTCCCGTCTTTCATGTGGAGTGCGTGACATGCCGCAAAGAGCCGATTTATCTGGCCACGGTAGTGGGGCCGCCGCCGCAGGAGGACTTCTATATGGGCCATGCGGTGGAGCGCGTGTTTTTGCCGGTCATGAGGATGCAGTACCCGGAGATTGTGGATGTGGCGATGCCCGCGGAGGGAATTTTTCATAATCTAATGATCGTGGCGATTCGCAAGTCCTACCCGGGGCACGCGCGAAAAATCATGAATGCAATTTGGTCGCTGGGCCAGGCGATGTTCACGAAAGTGATTGTCGTGGTGGATCACGATGTGGATGTCCACAACTACAGCGAAGTGGTTTGGAAGGCGCTCTGTGCTCTCGATCCGGAGCGCGATGTGCAGTTTTCCCTGGGTCCCGTGGATACGCTGGACCACGCCGCGCGGATGCAGGATTACGGGTCGAAAATGGGAATTGACGCGACACGGAAATGGGCGAGCGAAGGCTTTGCGCGGCCGTGGCCGGATGAAATTCGCATGGACGAAGCGACAAAAGCAAAAGTTGCGGAGATGTGGAACACTTTGGGGATTGAGTAGCAAAACGCGCGAACCGCGACGCGAAGAATGTCCCGCCCCTTCTTCGCCGTGACCGAAGAACCATGCTCACGCGCCGGCGAGACGCCAGCGCTTCCCTGCGACCGGCAACCCCTTAGAACGACGGAAGAGAGGGCACCCAGGCAAGGCCGTCAGCCCCTTTGGTCAGCGCGATCGTGCCGGTGTGCTTTCCGGTCTCGAGATTGATGCTCTCAATCGTGCCCGCTTGCGGGCAACTTACGTAAGCCATTCGCCCATCCGGCGTGAGCGCAATTTCGCCGATAGCTTTAGGGATGTCAATCGACTCCTCCACGTTCCCGGTGACAATGTCGACGACAAACAGTTTGCCAGAGGGCGAATTCGCGACGAGCGTGCGGTTATCCGGCGCGACCGCCGAGGAATAAACGATAGCCGGCACAGGAATCCAGCGAACGACTTCGTTGGACCGCGTATCAATCACGGCGATGTGCGGAGCCGTTTGGTCGTGTGTAAAGACGTAGCGGCCATCGGGAGAGATCGAGATGCGCTGTATCGTGGGCCCGATGCCGAGGACGGTGACAAGCGAATGCTTCTCTAGATCCAGAACGCTGACACTCCCGGCACCGACGTTGGCGGTATAGGCGCGCCGGCCGTCGGGAGAGAGCACCATCATGTGGGATTCGCGAGCCCCGGTCGGAATTTCGGCAACCACGTTTCGTGTCTTGACGTCGACGGCGTAAACGGCATCGCTCAGTTCGGCGGTGACGTAGAGCAGGCCGTTGGGGCCGAATCTCGCGCAGTGGGGCCGCACCGGCTTGCCGAGGTCAATCGTGTTGGCAAGTTTGTGCTCGCGGAGATCAACGATATCAATAGTCCTGCCGTCGGTGCCGGGCCTTCCGACGCCGGAGTTGCCGTAGATCGGAACGTAAGCGAATCGGCCGTCCGGCGAGACGGCCAGTTCGTGGCCGTTCACGCCGACGGTGACGCTGCCGATGGTGCGGCTCCGCGTGATATCCACGATCAGGGCGGTGTGGTCGCCCTGATTCGCCACAACCAGGAAACCGGAGCTCGAGGCAGCCCGCCCATGGTCGGCCAAGCCGGCGGGCAGGAGAAGAGCGCAACACAGAAAAAAGCGAGAACCGGTCATCGAAAGCTCCAAGGGAATGAAATCCAGGATTTGCGGCCGCAAGGATTATAAGCCGCGAAGCTCTTGCATCCGAGAGCTTTGCGGTGGCGGTACAAGAAACAGCCGCCGGAGAAAGAGCGCGACGTCGTGCAGGGAAAAGATAACCGGTCCTGTGGACAGGGACCCCGGCAATACGGCGAATGGTAATTGTGGGTCGTCCATGTCCTGCCACTAGTTATTGTGGAGCTTGCCGGCAATTCACCTAAAACTGCCTAAATCAACCCTAGAACTACCCGTATTCTTAGGACAACTGCCCGAGCGAAGCCCTTGACGCTCTTAACCCCAAGATGGGATAACCCTTGCCACAGGCGGCACCTCGCTGAAGTCCGCAGCGCAAAACGGGGTGCCCACGCTGTTCGGTAGCTTGGCGTTTGTTCGGGCGTATGGTGGCGTTCCTCGTGAGTGAATCACGCGAAGTGATGAATGTACGGCAGGCGTCCGCGTATCTGGGTATTTCCCCGGATACCCTGTACCGTTACATCACCGAAGGCGAGATTCCCGCATTCAAGCTCGGAAATCGTTGGAAACTTCGGAAGACGATCCTGGACCGCTGGATGGAACGCAAGATGACGCAATCGCACGGGCGGCGCCGGTAGGGTGTGCCCTGAGCGGCTAGGGAAAGAGGCCACGATATGTTGGGACTGGGCAAAAAGACGAGGCAGTTGGTCGGGCTTGACATCGGGTCAAGCTCGATCAAGGCAGTCGAGTTGAAGGCGACGAAGGCCGGATACGAACTGGTGAGCTTCGGCATGGAATCGCTGGCGCCGGATACTGTGGTGGATGGCGCGATCATGGACGCCCCGCAGGTCGCGAACGCGATCACCAAGATTTTCGACGCGCAACGTGTGAAGACGAAGAACGTGGCCACTTCGGTTTCCGGGCACTCCGTAATTGTGAAGCGGGTGCCGCTGCCTTTGATGACCGAGGATGAGTTGTATGACCGGATTCCCTCCGAAGCGAGCCAGCACATTCCCTTTGATATTGCCGATGTGAATTTGAGCTATCAGCTCCTCGAAGCCATGGACTCACAGATGGACGTGCTGCTGGTGGCGGTGAAGAAGGACAAGATTCTAAACCACACCAACGTGCTCGCCCAGGCCGGGAAGACGCCAGTGGTTGTGGATATTGATGCGTTCGGCTTGCAGAACTGCTTCGAAGTCAATTACGAGCCGGACGCAGGCCAAACCGTCGCCCTGCTGAACATCGGTGCCAGCGTAATGAATATCAATATTGTGCGCGGCGGTGTGCCGCTCTTCACCCGCGACGTGAGCGTTGGCGGCAATCAGTACACGGATGCGCTGCAGAAGGAATTGGACCTGAGCTTCGAGGATGCGGAGCGGCTGAAAAAGGGCGACACCCTGCCGAGCGTGACGGACGAGCAAAAACAGCAGATTCTGCGCAGTGTCTCCGACATCCTGACGCTCGAGATACAGAAAACTTTTGACTTCTTCCGCGCCACGGCGAGCGGCGAAAACATTCAGCGCATCGTCGTGGCTGGCGGAACAGCGCGAGTGCCGGGCCTTGTGGACCTGTTGCGCGAGGAGTTTGCGATGCCGGTGGAGGAATTAAATCCGTTCCGGCGTGTGCTGGTGAATCCGAGCCGGCATACCGATGACCAAATCCGCGAGATGGCGCCGCGGCTGGCCATCGCCGTAGGCCTGGCCCTGAGGAGCTTCGACTAGCCATGATCCGCATAAATCTACTCGGACAAGTCAGACCGAAGGCGGCCCGCCGCCCCGTGGACACGGGAGCTGCCCTCCCGTTGGTCTTCATCGCGGCAGGAGCGGGCCTCGGACTGCTTTTCCTGTCCTACATGTACTTTTCCTGGCAGAAGCAATTGAACGCGGAAAACGCGCAGATCAAGCGGTTGACCGCGGAGAAGACCCAACTGGAACAAATCAAGCTCCAAGTGGAAGCCTTCGACAGGCAAAAAACGGTTTTGCAGCAGCGCGTGCAAACCATTGAACAGTTGCAACGCGATCGTACCGGCGGCCAGGAATTGCTCGACATGGTGGCGAACACCGTTTCGCGCACCGAGAACCTCTGGCTGACCACCATGACAAAAAAGGGAACGAGCCTGCAGATGGAGGGCGCCTCCGCTTCCATCAATTCCGTGGCCAATTTCATCACGGCGCTAAAGCGCTCCGGGTATTTCCAGAAGGTTGAGATTAAGGAAACCAAGCAGGACGATAAAGCGCAGGGCGTGCAGACGTTTACATTCCAGATTAGCGCGGATATCGCGCCGCCTCAGACGGCTTCGCCAGCGGCAGCCAAACCGGCCAGTGCGCCCGGCAATTCCGCCGCTCCGGCGAAGAAAGGGTAAGGGAGCGCCATGGCCAACCCGTTTCGAGATATGTCGGTGATCATGCAGGCGCTGCTGGCGGTGGCGATTGCCGTCGTGCTGGTTTTGATCGGCGTCTACGTCCCCGTTTCACCCGTTGCGCGGGAACGTGACGAAGTCGACCAGGCGGTGCAACGCCGCACGAAGCTGAATCAGGAAGTCACGCAGCTTCAGGTCTATCAGCAGCGTTACGGCGAATTGAAACAGCAAATGGACGCGCTCAATAAGCAGCTCGATACCCTGAAGACCATCGTCCCCGAAGAAAAGGAAGTTGACGAGTTTATCCGGCTCGTGCAAGGCGCGGCCAGCGCGTCGAACGTCCAACTGCGGCGGCTGACCGCCCAAGCGATTGTGCCCAAGGAATACCACTTCGAGATGCCCTTCGAAGTGCAAGCCGACGGGCCGTACTTCAACATTCTGGATTTCTTCGGACGCTTGAGCCGGCTTTCGCGAATCATCAACGTTGGCGATCTGGATTTCGCGGATCCCGAGAAATCCAAAGGCACCAAGTATCCGGTGCGGCCGGGCACGACGGTTTCCGGCGTGTTTACGGCGACTACCTTTTTCACCAAGCCTGCTGATACCGGCGCGCCCGCGACAACCGGGGCGAAGACCGGCGCGGCGGCTGGAAGACGATAAACGGGAACGAGCGAACTTATGCGTTCAGTCATAGTTCTCACGTTAGGGATGCAACTTGCGGCGGCGGCTCCGGCACTGCTTGCCCAAGCCAAGCCTGCTCAGGCGAAGTCGGCGGCGAACACGTCAGCGAAACCCGCGACGAGCGCGCCGGCGACGGCGGCGGCGCAGTCGCCAAAGACGGCAACCTCGGCCGCAGCAAAACCGCAGGCCAAGGCCGCTGGCTCGCCATCTGGCGCGGCATCCGCAACGGCGGCAAAGAAGCAAGTAGCGGCCACGCCTGCCGCGAAGCCAGCGGCGAAGTCCGCCGCCAAATCCGCCGTCGCCAAGCGGCCCGCTTCGAAGCCCGTCGAGACGGCGGCTTCGCCGGCGCCAGAGAGCGAGGCGAAAGTTGCGAGGCGTGATCCATTCGAGTCGCTCATCAGCAGGCAGCAAGCCGCGGCCCGTAATCAAGCCGCGTTGCCTCCGGGCATTGCTGGGCTGCAGGTGAGCACATTGCGGCTGGATGGGATCGTGAAGTCGCCACGGGGAATGATCGCGGTGGTTTCCAATCCGCAGGCGCGTACGTACTTCCTTCGTGAAGGCGACAAGCTGTACGACGGACAAGTGGAAAAGATTGCGATGGACGGCGTGAGTTTCCACGAGGAAGGCAAGGACGCGTTCGGCAAGCCCGTGGAACGCCAGGTAAACAAGAGAATTTACTCCAGTGCAGGAGAACAGCAATGAAGACGAACTGGCCGGCCTTTCGGCGTGGTTGCCTGATCCTTGCGAGCGTTGTGGCGGCAGGTTCGCCGCTGGCCGCGCAGGCGCAGGAACCCATGAGCGCGACCACTACGGCGGCGGTAATTTCGAGCGTGGCCATTACGCAGGCTCCGCAGCGGGCGGCGGTTCGCGTCGAGGGGGAAGGCTATCTGGACGTGAGAGCGGCTCGCATGCAGAACCCGGACCGCCTGGTCTTGGATTTTGCGGGAGCTCGGCTGGCTGTGCAGAAGACGACGATTCCCGGCGTTTCGGCGCCCGTGCGCGGAGTGCGCATGGGGCAGTTCCGGCCGGATGTGGCCCGCGTCGTCATCGATTTAACGGCCGCCACGCCCTATCAGATTTCGCGAGAGGCGGCGGCCGTGGTGATCTATTTCGAAGGGCAGAGCGAATCACCCGCGGCGGACCTTCAGTCCGCGGCGATGGAAACGCCCGCCCGGCCGGCGTTCCGATACTCCGATTCGGCACCCAGAGTCTTCACGGTCCACTCGAATGGCGTTGCGAAAATTCCTGCTCCTCGGTTTGCCTTGCCAAGCGAACTGACCCAGCCCTCTCTTGTCCTGGCATCTTTCGGGGAGAAGAATGTTCCGCTTCGTCCGGACGGCGCGGCCCAGGCGGCCCAGCAAGCAGTGCAGCAAGCGACCTCCGCGGCTTCGACAGTTGCCGGTGTGCCTGCGGCGACGACAGCCTCGACGGCCTCGCCAAAGTATACGGGTGAGCCGATTTCGGTAAACCTGAAGGAAGTCGACCTGCGCGATTTTTTCCGCCTGATTCACGAGATCAGCGGACTAAACGTCGTGCTGGATCCGGCTGTAAAGGGAACCCTGACGATCGTTCTCGACGAAGTTCCGTGGGACCAGGCACTGGACATTGTGCTGCAGAACAACGGTCTCGACAAACAGCTTAATGGCAACGTGCTGCGCATTGCGACGCACGACACGATGAAGAAGGAAGCGGAGACGATTCGTGATTTGGAGAAGGCGCAAGCCGAGGCAATTGCGCCGGTGACGGTCACGCGTGTGCTGAGCTACGCGAAGGCCAGCGCCCTGACGCCGACGCTCAAAAAGTTCCTGTCGTCTCGAGGCGATATTCTTTCCGATGATCGTTCGAACCAGTTGATTATCCGCGATATTCCGGAGGTCATCCCCACAATCGACAATCTGATCCACCAACTGGACCGGAAGTCGCAACAGGTGGAGATTGAGGCGCGCGTGGTTTCCGCGTCGCGGTCGTTTGCGCAGGATATCGGCACTCAGCTAGGCTTTGGCGGAATCAACACCAACGGCACGAACACGTTTCTGGCCGGAGGCGCGCCGCAAGTTGGCGTTAGCCCGGGGGCAACGAATACGACGCCGCCTCCGCCGCTGGTAGCCGTGCCGACAAATTCCAGCGGAGGCGGCCCGTCCTCGGGCATTCCGCTGGCAACGAATCTCGGCGCGGGCGTTCCCACGAGTGGCTTCGGTTTTTCGTATCGGTCTCCGAACTTCGCACTGGACTTCTTCATCACCGCGGCGGAACAGAAGGGCGTTGGCAAGTTACTATCCAAGCCGCGAGTCGTGACGCAGAACAACGAGAAAGCGACCGTGAAGCAGGGTACGAAGATTCCGATTCAAACGACCATCAACAACACCATTTCCGTGCAGTTCATTGACGCCGTCCTGAAGCTGGAAGTCACGCCGCAGATCACAGCGGAAGGCACGGTGTTCATGGATGTGCTGGTGGAGAATACGCAGATCGACAACGGTATTCCACGCGTACAGGGCATTCCGGCGCTCGACACCCAGTCAGCCGAAACGAAGGTGTTGGTTGCAGATGGGGGCACGGTAGTCATCGGCGGCATCATCGTGAGCCAGCAGAACGTGTCCATACAGGAAGTTCCGCTGGTCGGCAGTCTGCCGGTAATCGGGCATCTGTTCAAGCGCACCAACGTGAACGTGCAATCGCAGGAACTGCTGTTCTTCCTGACGCCGCGGATTCTCCCGGGATAGTCCGGGCACGCGGGCCAAGGCTTCCAACAGAAAGGGAAAACGAGGAGACTAGTAGTCTCCTCGTTTCGTTTTATGCAGAGCGCTTTTACAAGCCGGCGCAAGATCCTGCGAAAGCGCATGGCGGGGCGTGCTCTAGACGCGCTTCTGGTGACGCATCCCGCAAACTGGTATTACCTGACGGGTTTTACCGGCGAATCAGGTGCGCTGGTATTGGACGGCTCAGGAACCACACTCATTACCGATGGACGTTTCACGGTGCAAGCCCGGCAGGAGACTTCGGGGGTTCGCGTCGTCCTCCAGCATGGGGCAGTTATGCCCTCTGCGGGTGAATTTCTCAAGGGAGCAGGGGGCACAATCGGCTACGACGCGAGCCACTTGACGGTGGCTGAGTTCAAAGCGGCGAAACAGGCAGCAGGAGCCCGGAAGGTCTGGAAGGACGCGTCGGGCCTGGTGGAAGGCCTGCGCACAAAAAAGGACCCCCAGGAACTCGCGCAAATGCGGGAAGCTGCGAGCCTGGCGGTCCGCATAGTGGAGCGCGCCGCAAGGCTCGTGAAACCCGGCGTTACGGAGAGGGAACTGGCCGCTGAGATTGAGTACCAGATGCGCAGAGCTGGAGCTTTGGGGCCAGCTTTTGAAACCATAGTGGCGTTTGGAGAGCGGAGCGCCTTTCCGCATGCGCGTCCAACGGCTAAGAAGTTGAGAAAAAACGAGTTGGTCGTACTGGATCTGGGTGCTATACTCGGCCACTATTGTAGCGATATAACCCGCACTTTCTTTTGTGGACGGGCGCCCGAGCGGATTCGCCGTTGGTACCAGGGGGTTCGGGAGGCGCAGGAAGCTGCGGTCGCGGCTGTTCGGGCCGGAGTCACATGCGGCGAAGTCGATGCGACGGCACGCCGGGTTCTCTCGGGCTATCGGCTGGGCCACTATTTCGTTCATAGCACCGGCCACGGACTGGGGCTTGAAGTTCACGAGAATCCTCGCGTGGCCAAAGGGCAGACGCAGCGGCTGGAGCCTGGGAACGTCATCACCGTTGAGCCGGGGGTGTACGTAGAAGGAATCGGCGGCATCCGAATCGAAGACGACGTTGCAGTGCACGAGCAGAGCAGCGAAGTTTTGACCCGCTTGACGCGGGATCTCATCGAACTCTAAAAAAGGCATGAAACGCAAACAGTCCTCTAGTCCCAAAGCGACGCCGTCGCTGGCCAGTCCTGAAATTGACCAAATTGAGCAGCTGATTCGCTTCATGGATCAGCACAACCTGGAGGAATTTGAGTTTTCAAGAGCGGATGTGCGGATTCGCCTGCGCAAGCCTTCGAGCGCGCCGGTGGTTGCCACGGCTGTGCCCGTGGGGGTGCCGGAGCGAGCCGCCGCTGCAATGACCACTGGCGCCCCGGCCACGGCGGCTGTTGCCCCCGCGATTCCGGTCGCCGGGGAGCCGCCGGCGGACGAGGACCTCCATCTTGTAAAGTCCCCGATCGTCGGAACGTTCTACGGCGCGCCCAGCCCGGGCGCGGACGCGTTTGTTAAGATCGGGTCCCATGTGGACGTTGGCCAGACGTTGTGCATCGTGGAAGCCATGAAGCTGATGAATGAGATCGAGTCGGACGCCGCCGGGGAGGTCGTTCGCATCTTCGCGGAAAACGGTCAGCCTGTGGAATACGGCCAGGCGCTCTTCGGAATCCGCCCGGCCCGGAAGAAGTAGCCGCGCGAAACCATGTTCCAGAAAATTCTAGTTGCCAATCGCGGCGAAATCGCTCTGCGGGTGATCTGCGCGTGCAAGGAACTGGGGATCTCGACGGTTGCAGTGTACTCGGAAGCCGACCGCAATTCGCTGCACGTGCGGTTCGCCGATGAGGCGGTTTGCATCGGCCCGGCGCGCAGCAGCGAGAGCTACCTGAATATTCCGCAAGTGATAAGCGCGGCGGAAATCACCAACGTCGATGCCATTCATCCGGGCTACGGCTTTCTTTCGGAAAACGCTAATTTCGCGAAGGTCTGCGAGGCCTCCGAGATCACTTTCATCGGTCCGACTCCTGAGATCATCGAGATCATGGGAGAGAAGGACCGTGCACGCCGGGAAATTCGCGCAGCGGGTTTGCCGACGGTTCCGGGGAGCGATGGAATTGTCGAAGGGGAGGAGCAGCTTGCGAAGGAAGCAGCGCGGATCGGGTATCCGCTGATTTTGAAGGCGGTGGCGGGCGGCGGGGGCAGGGGAATGCGCGTCGTACGGCGGCAGGAAGAGTTGCTTGTCGCTTACCAGTCCGCGCGCAGCGAAGCGCAGACGGCCTTCGGCTCGCCGGACGTGTACGCCGAGAAATTTCTCGAACATCCGCGGCACATCGAATTTCAAGTGCTTGGGGACCAGTATGGCAAGGTGATTCACCTGGGTGAGCGGGAATGCAGCATTCAAAGGCGGCACCAGAAGCTGGTGGAAGAGTCGCCCTCTCCGGCGATGGATGCGAAGCGGCGGCGCGACCTGGGCGCCAAAGTGGTTCGCGCGCTCGAGAAATTGCATTACACAAACGCCGGAACGGTTGAGTTTCTGATGGATGAAGATGGTTCGCTCTATTTCATCGAGATGAACACGCGCATTCAGGTCGAGCACCCGGTGACCGAGCTGGTCACCGGTGTGGATCTGATCAAGGCGCAGATACGGATTGCCGCCGGCGAGCGCCTCGAGGACGCTACCGGCGAGTTCCACTTTTCAGGGCACGCCATCGAATGCCGCGTGAACGCCGAGGACCCAGAGACGTTTACGCCCTGCGCCGGCCGCGTAACGACATTCCAGCCACCGGGCGGCACGGGCGTGCGCGTCGATTCGGCGGCGTACGGGGGAGCCGTGATTCCCCCCTACTATGATTCGATGATCGCCAAGCTCATCGTTAAGGGCCGCGATCGCGGCGAAGCCATAGGGCGGATGCGCCGGGCGCTGGAAATGTTCGTGATTGAAGGCATCAAGACCTCGGTGCCGCTGCATCGAAAAATATTCGCCGATCCGCAATTTGCGGCTGGCCAGTTCGATACGCACTTCATCGAGCGGCTGCTCGGCACGAACGGGAAATAGCCAGCAATGCGGCTTGTGCTGCCAAGGCTGTATGTGATACTAGACGCAGCGTTGCTACCCTATCCCGAACCAGAGTCCGCCGTGAAGCTCGCCGGGGCCGGTGTGCGCCTGATGCAATACCGGAACAAATCGGCGTCCACGCGCGAGCTGTTTGCCTCAGCGCAGGCGCTAGGCATGGCTTTGCGGGAGCGCGGTGCCACATTTATCGTGAATGATCGCGCGGATGTAGCCGCGCTCGCCGGGGCTTCCGGCGTACACGTCGGCCAGGACGACCTCACGGTCGAGCAGGCCCGCAGAGTCGCCGGAGAGGAAGCGATAATCGGCATTTCCACGCACAACCTCGAGCAAGTGCGCGTCGCGGCAGCCACGTCCGCGGACTACATCGCGGTCGGGCCGGTTTTTCCAACGGCGTCGAAAGCGGAGCCCGATCCCGTTGTTGGTTTGGAACTGGTGTCACAAGCGCGCCGGCTTACGGACAAACCCATCGTAGCGATTGGGGGCATTACGCTGGAGCGCGCTCCCGGAGTGATCGAAGCAGGGGCGGATTGCGTGGCCGTGATCAGCGATATTCTGCACGCGAGCGACCCAGTGCAACGAGCGCGCCAATACGCCGAGGTTTTGGGGTCGGTCGAAAGTTGTCCGGCGAGAGCGCGCCAAACCCATGGCTGACGCTTCCCTTTCCGTGCCGGAAACGACGGCGAAGCACGAAGCTGGCTTCGTCCGCGCCATTGGGCTTTTCGACGGCACGATGATTGTCGTCGGCTCGATGATCGGGTCCGGCATTTTCATTGTGGCCGCGGAGATTACTCGCGAGATAGGTTCGCCTGCCGGCTTGCTGCTTACCTGGATTGTGACCGGCATTCTGACGATCTCCGCCGCGCTTTCTTACGGTGAGCTCGCCGCGCTCTTTCCGCGCGCGGGCGGGCAATACGTCTATTTGCGCGAAGCGTATTCGCCGCTTTGGGGTTTCCTGTACGGGTGGACGCTATTCCTGGTGATCCAGACCGGGACCATCGCTGCGGTGGCGGTTGGCTTTGCCCGTTACCTAGGCGTTCTCTTTCCCTCGATCTCGCCGAGCGCGTGGATGATTCATCCTGTCAATCTCGGATCGAAGTATGCCCTGAGTCTCTCGGTGCAGCAGCTGGTCGCCATCGTGATGATTGTCTTTCTCACTTTCCTCAACACGCTGGGCGTCCGGCTCGGCAAGCTTATC
>Ga0209581_1003831_pt1 | contig 12570 bp, 8 predicted proteins | sample Coa_R2_FD_187160 | JGI IMG/M metagenome (GOLD analysis project Ga0209581, IMG submission 187160) | Surface soil microbial communities from Centralia Pennsylvania, which are recovering from an underground coalmine fire - Coalmine... | ecosystem: Environmental > Terrestrial > Soil > Unclassified ...
AGATCCATCGTAAACGGGCTTTTTCTCGGCATCAGAGACGCGGTTCCTCTGATGCAAGAGTATCAGATTACGTCACCGTTTGGGTCTTCACAATACGTCACTGTATTTACGAATGGATGTACTTAGTGAAACGAAGGATGTCCTTCCTGGCATGTTTGGGCGATTGCTGCTTCCCATGAAGCCGGAACAGGTTCTGGCAGTACCCGCAACGGCGCTGACCCGCGCCGGCCAGTTGGCGATGGTCGACGTGGTCCAGGAGGCGCGCCTTGAGCGGCGTACCGTGCAACTGGGCCGCGCGATTGGCAGCCAGATTGAAGTGCTCAGCGGCCTAGTCGCCGGGGAAACGGTCGTGATCAGGAAGGTCCGATGAGCCAGTTGCACGATTCCCTCACCATCCGCATAGTTCGAAAGTTCCTGGAATCGAACCTGTCGATGGTGTTCATCCTGGTTTCGATTGCCGCGGGCGTCGTAGCCCTGATGGTCACACCACGCGAAGAAGAGCCGCAGATTATCGTGGCTGCGGCCAACGTGATGGTTTCGTTTCCAGGCCACACCGCGCAAGACGTTGAGCAACTGGTTTCCACGCCGCTCGAAAGGATGCTGCTCCAAATCCCCGGCGTGGAGTATGTGTATTCGCGTTCCATGCCGGGCCAGAGCATCGTTACCGTGCGTTTCTACGTGGGGCAACCGTTGGAGCCCAGCTACGTCAAGCTCGTTCGCAAGCTGAATGAAAACGTCGACCGCACAGTACCGGGCGCGGCGGGCTGGGTGGTGAAGCCCATCGATGTGGATGATGTGCCGATTGTGACGTTCACTCTCACCAGCGGCGCGCGCGACGATTATGCGTTGCGGCGCATGGCGGATGAGATCGTCACCCGCCTGCAGGGAGTCAATAACGCCGGTCTCACTTACGCCGTAGGCGGCCGCCCGCGCGAGCTTCTCATCCGGCCATCCGCCGCCAGTATGGCCTCCTACCGGATTTCCGCCCTGGACCTGAGCCGCGCGATTCAGGGATCGAACTCCAGCGTGCTGGCAGGAAGCTTCGACCGGAATGACCAGTCTGTACGCGTACAGGCCGGCCAGTTCATCGCGGATGCGCGGGACTTGCAGAACCTGGTCGTGGGCGCATCGAACGGCCGTCCGGTTTACATGCGCGACGTCGCCGAAATTACGGACGGCCCCGGCGAGTTTCTGGATTACGTGCGCTTTCATCGCGGATTGGCCTGGAATCATTCCAAAGAAGAGGGCGCCGCGGGCAGCCTGATTGGCGCGTCAGACACACCCGCGCCTCCGAAGTACGGCGCACAACCGGCGGTCACGATCGCCATCGCCAAAAAGCATGGCACGAACAACGTCTGGGTAGCTGAGGACCTTCTCAAGCGGATGGGCGAGCTGAAGAAGCAGATCCTGCCCGGCGACGTGCAGGTGGTCGTGACGCGGAACTATGGAGTCACGGCCAACGACAAGGTCAAAGAATTAGAAACCGGTTTACTGGTCGCCGTCGCGGTGGTCATGGCGCTGCTGGCGATCGGGTTAGGCTACCGGCAGGCGCTGGTAGTAGCCATCGCGGTTCCTTGTGTTTTCGGCCTGACTCTGATCGTCAACTATTTCCTGGGATTCTCCATCAATCGCATCTCGCTGTTCGCCCTGACGGTAGCTCTCGGCTTGCTGGTGGACGATCCCATCGTAGACGTGGAGAACATCCACCGCCACTTCAGGATGCGGGGAAAAGCCACGGCCGATATCGTTCTGGAAGCCGTGAATGAAGTCAGACCTCCGTTGATCGCGGCGACGTTTGCGGTGATTCTTTCATTTCTCCCTTTGCTCTTTGTCACCGACATGATGGGCCAGTATCTTCGCCCCATGGCCGCCAACATCCCCGTCACGATGATCATGTCGCTGGTGGTCTCATTCACGATTACGCCGTGGCTGGCGTATCACCTGCTGAAAAAGCATGCCGTAGACGAGGCGGAAGGCGCGGTTCCGCCAAATCCCATTTCCGGTCCGCGGCGTTTCTTCAATGCGACTCTTCTGCCGCTTATTCAGGGGCGGCGGCGCGGCCGGCTGTTCCTGCTTTTGACCATGCTGCTGTTTGTCGGCAGTGTCCTGCTGGTGCTGACCCGCCGCGTGCAGGTCAAGCAGTTACCCTACGACAACAAAGATGAGCTGCTCCTGGTCCTCGATATGCCGGCAGGCACGACCCTGGAACGGACGGACGCCGCCGCGCGCGACTTCGAACATTATCTCGCGTCGGTTCCGGAAATCACGGACTTCGAGGCCTACGTGGGGACCGCATCGCCGGTTGATTTCAACGGTATGATGCGGCAATACTTCCTGCGCCGGGCGCCCAATCGCGGGGACATCCGGGTCAACCTCATTCACAAGACAGAGCGCGCATATGCCAGCCATGCCCTGGCGTTGCGGTTGCGCTCCGACCTTACCGCCATCGCGCAACGCGACGGAGTCAAGCTCAAGATCGTCGAGTTGCCGGCGGGACCACCGGCCATGTCCACAGTGGTTGCGGCCGTCTATGGCAGCGCGACGCAGTCTTATGAGGACATCATCGGAGCCGCGTCGATCGTCAAGGCCCGCATGCGCCGGGAATTGGGCGTGGTGGACGTGGATGACACCGTTGACGAAGACCAAACGAAATACGTCTTCGAGGTAGACAAGCAAAAGGCCGCGTTGAATGGCGTCACCACGGATGAGATATCCCGCACGATGGGGCTCGCCCTCGGTAGCCAGGCAGCAGGCGCCGCACAAATTCCTTTCGAGCGAACACCCGTACGGATCGTACTCTGGTTCCCCCGGGCGGAACGATCGAGCACCATCGACCTCTCCCGGATTTACGCCAAAGGGATAGGGGGGAATCTTGTTCCCTTGTCGGAAGTCGGCGCCTGGCGAACGACTATCGAGGATAAGACCATTTATCACCGCCAACTCCAGCGCGTGGTGTATGTGCTGGGAGAGATGGCGGGCCGCCCGCCCGTGGAAACCATCCTCGACCTGACGGCTGACCAGGTCCAGGGGGGCCAGCGGAGTTTCGTCGATATGCAGGCGCCGCCCCGTCCCCTGAATCAGCGAACCATGTTTCGCAAGGGCGGAGGCATCCCGTGGGCCGTGCCCAACGGGATTACCGTTCATTGGTGGGACGAAGGCGAGATGTACATCACCATCCACCTGTTCCGCGATCTGGCGTTCGCGATGCTAACCGCTTTGGTCGGCATATACATCATCCTGATGAACCAGACCGGTTCCTTCCGCCTGCCGCTGACCATCATGCGGGCGATCCCGCTGATGGTAATCGGCGTGATGCCCGGGTTCTGGCTGTTGAATCACATCGGTCAGCACAGCATCGGCGGGTTCCGGAATCCCGTTTTCTTTTCGGGCCCGGCTTTCATCGGGATGATCGCGCTGGCGGGCATCGTGACGCGGAATTCGATCATCATCGTGGATTTCATTCAACTGGGGCTGCTGCGCGGTCTTTCCCTCGAAGAGGCGATCCTCAATAGTGTTTCCGTCCGCTTGCGGCCGATTCTCCTGACCTCCGGAGCAGCGGTGCTCGGCGCTATCCCCATCACGCTGGATACCGTTTTCGGCGGAATGGCGTGGTCGCTCATCTTCGGCTTGATCGTCTCGACGCTGTTTTCGCTCTTCGTGATTCCCGTGACGTACAACGTGGTTTACGCGAACAAGCCCGACGATGGATTGCCCGAGAACATCCGGAGGAAACTGGCCGCCAGCCTGCCGCAGGAGACCATCGCCTCGTGAGGCGGATCGGATTGAAAGCGCTTATGACACATTGGATAAAACTCGTGGCGCCGTTTGCGCTGTTCTCCTTTCTGGCGGCGGCCCAACCGCCATCGAACGCCCAGATGAGCCTGCGGGATGCCGTCGAATACATGCTGGCACACTCCCCGGACCTGAAGGCCTCGCAGACGGAGATCGCGCGCCGGCAAGGGCTGGTAACCACCGCGCACTCCTTCCTGATGCCGCAGGTGGATCTCTCGGCGGACGCCGCGCGCACTCGGTATGAGCACGGCTATCCCTTTGGGACAACGCCGTCTGTACTGCGGTTCGACAACGCTCTCTATACCGGCAGCGCCGACCTGAAGTTCCTGGCCTGGGATTTTCACAAGACGGAGCGTGAACTTGCCGCCGCACGAGAACGGGTCGAGTCCGCGCGCGCCACAGTGGACCGGCGCCGGCAGGAAATCGTCTTTGAGACCGCTCGGCTGTATTTGCAGACCCTGGCCTACTCGGACCTGATCGGCGCGGCCGAAGCACGCACGAAGAGCTTGCAGTCGCTGCTGGACCTCACCAATCAGCTCGTGAAAGGGGGCCGCGCCGTGCCGGTGGACGCGCTGAAGATCCAAACGCGGCTCGCACAGGTGGAAAGCGACCTGGCCACGCTGCGCTCGGGCCAGAGATCGTCGCTGAGCGCTCTGGCCGCCGTCATGGGATTCGAAGGGGAACTTCCACAGCTAACCTACACCCCAGCGTCTTCCCAACTGCCCGCCGCTCCGGGACCCGAGGGAGAGCTGCTGCGCTCGGCTGTAGCGGCGAGGCCGGACATCCTCTCCCAGGATCACGAGATCCGCGCCAGCGAGCGGGCTGAGGAAGCCGCCCGAAAATCCGCCTGGCCGCGAATCGACTTGCGCGCTTCGGCCATCCAGTACGGATCGAACAGCCCGGTGGGTTTCCCGCAACTGATCGGTAGGTTGTTGCCCTCGCTCTCTTCCTCCAATCTACCCTCTCCAGGCAACGCTGCTACCGACTGGGTGCTTGGTGTCCACGTCTCGTTTTCCCTGTTCGACGGCGGCAAACGGAAGGGCCAGATTGAGGCGGCACAGGCCCAACTGGAGGAATCGCGTCTTGCCCGGCAGCAGTTGCAGCTTCGCATTGATCGTGACGTCCGAACCGCCATGGCGGATCTGGAGAGCGCCGAAAGCCGGGTGACGTCCTTGCGCGACTCCGTTACCGAGAGCGAGCGCGTGCTGCACGACGAGCGGCTCAAGTTTGAAGCGGGACGGAGCGTGATCAATTTTGTCTTGGATGCCGAATCCGCCCTTCTCACGAACCAGTCTCTCCTGTCCCAAGCCGAGCGTTCCGTCAGCACCGCGACTTTGGCGCTAGACCTCAGCCTGGGGCGAATCGACATCAACCGGTTGCCCAATCCGTAATCGAAAGCCCTTTCCCTCGAATGGACCGGCGACCGAATAATGAGCCGCTATCGAGAGCAGAACCGTTTTCGCCAGTTTTCAAGGACCCTGCGTATGTTTCAACACGGCAGATCCATTGGCACTGAATCGAGTGCCCAGTTCAAGATGCGAACGAGCAACTCCGCTCTCTTCCAGCCCTGCCGACCACAAGGCGTGACCAGCGGCGTTCGATCTTCGGCCCCGCATCATCCAGTCATCCTTCAACGCGAGGCTGTGACCAAGAAATCACTGCATCACGGAGCGGAAGAGGCCGTGGCCGTCCGGTTTACGCCGCGAGAGCTGTGAGCGTCTCTTCCAAGATTCCTCGGACCAGGGGCACCTTGTACCCGTTGTCAGCTAGCGGGCTTGCGCCCTTGACTGCGGCCGCCGCTGCTGCGACGGCCACCGCGGCATCCAGCGGTTTGCCTATGATGGTCTTCTCCGCGTCCGTGGATCTCCACGGGACAGGCGCCACTCCGCTGAGAACCACACGCGCTGTGCGCACTTTGCCCTCGGCCATTGCCACCACAATTGCGGCGCCTGCCAGAGCGAAGTCGAAGGCACCGCGCTCGCGCACCTTTCGATAAGCGCTGCGCGCACCTGGTTGCGGTGGGTCCAGCAGAATCTCGGTGACGATCTCCCCCGGTTGCAGCACCGTTTCCTTCACGAGACTGTCCGCTGGGAGAACAAAGAAAGAACTCAACGGCACGAGACGCGTACCTCGGCGTCCCGTTATGCTCACCTTGGCATCAAGGGCCACCAACGCGGGCGCCGTGTCCGATGGGTGCACCATGTAACAACTGGCCCCGCCGAAAATGCAGTGCAATTGACTGTCGCCGCCCTCGGCGAAACATGTGTCGCCCCCTTTCCGCCGACACTTGAAATCCCCACGAAAATACCAGCACCTCGGCCGCTGGCAGAGGTTTCCTCCAAGGGTGCCCTGGTTCCGCAACTGGGGAGACCCGACCGAAGCTGCCGCCTGCGCCAGGACCGAGTAGGAGTCCAATATCTGCCGGTGTTCGGCGATCTCGGTTAGCGTAGTCAGGGCTCCGAGCCGTAAACCGCCTCCGGGTCCCTGGCGGATCCCCTTCAGCGCGGACAGACCGTTGAGGCTTACCAGGCGATTCGCCTGGAGTACCTGGTTGCGCAAACAGCCCAAAAGGTCGGTCCCGCCTGCGAGGATGCGCACATCGGGTCGGCTTGCCGCCTCCGCGGCTTCTTTGATCGATGCCGCTCGTTGATAAGAAAACTGGCTAAGCATGGTTCATCCTCTTTTCCTGCGCTCTTCGAGCAGCGTGAGAACATTGGCTGGCGTGATGGGCGCCGCCGTGATCCGTATGCCGGTAGCGTGGTAGAACGCGTTGGCGATCGCCGCAGCCGTGGGAATGGTAGCCGGTTCCCCGATTCCCTTCGTGCCGGTCGTGTTGCACTCGGTATCGTGCAGGTCGATAGGGATGACCGTCTTGTCCGCGGGCACGTCCTTCGCCGTTGGAATCTTGTAATCGTGACAGTTGGCATTCGCCATTTTGCCGGTTACTGCATCCATGATGCGCCGCTCAGTCAAGGCGAAGCCAATACCCATGGTCAAGCCGCCGATGACCTGACTGCGGTACGTCAGTAAGTCCATGACGCGGCCGCTGTCATGTGCCGCAACCAATCGCAAGACTCGCGTCTCACCAGTGCGGATATTGACTTCCACCTCCGCAAACTGCGCCACAAACGGGCGGACGACTTTATCCACTGGATCCGGACCGCGCACACCAACGCCGACCACCACCTGCTGCGCCCGGAGTTGCGTCAGTTCACGCACAGCCAACTTCCTGGTGCCGCCCTGCGCCACGATGGCACCTTCCTGGAATGCCAGGTCTGTCACCGGAAGCTTCAACTGCGCCGCCGCCATTTCGAGGACCCGAGCCTTCACTTCAAGTGCCGCCGATCGTACAGCGGGTGAATCCGCGAACACGGTCTTGCTGCCGCCGCTCGGTCGCGTGAACTCCGTAGTGCCGGTGTCGGCATTTTCGATCTGGATGCGGTCCAGTGGCACTCCCAACTCCTCGGCCACCACGAGCGCCATGACGGTTTTCGTCCCGGTACCGAGATCGGCCGCACCCATATTGAGCGACGCGCTGCCATCAGGGTATAAGCTGACACGAACGGTGGAGGGAGGACCGCTCTGCGAGCCCCACATTCCGGCCGCGACGCCGACGCCCCTGACCCAAGGTCCGCTGCCCTTCGATCGGAGGCGCGCATCCTTCCAATTGAAGGCCCGCGCCCCCTCGGTCAGGCACTCTCGCAACCCAGCCGAGGTGTATGGCTTGTTCTGCTGCATCTGGCAAACGGCGGAGTAATTCTTGATCCGGAACTCCACCGGGTCCATGCCGATTTTCTCAGCCAGGGCATCCATCATCTGTTCCAAGGCCCACGAGCACTGGGGGAAGCCGGGAGCACGGAACGCGCGGTTGGGACCCGCGTTGATGAACGCCTGGGACTCGGAAATTAGCACGTTGGGGCACCGATAGAGGTCGCCGACCTGATAGCCCACGGAAGTGCCGGCCGGGTATGCTCCCACTTCACCCAACCCAGTCAACTGGAGTGCTGTCAGCGTGCCATCCTTCTTCACGCCAGCTTTGAGCTTCATGATGTGAGCAGGCCTGTTCCCGACCGCGCGGAACGATTCTTCCCGCGTCAGGAACAGCCTGACGGGTCGCCCCGTCTTCCGAGCCAGTACAGCGGCGATTACCGTGTACTTGCCGAGGTTCAGTTTGCTGCCGAAGCCGCCACCCATGTAGTGGGAAATGACTCGGACCTTGCTGAGAGGAAGGCTCATCGCGGCTGCCAGCGGAGCCTGGATCCCGAACGGTCCCTGGTTGGTATCCCAGACCGTCAGGTGATCGCCATCCCACCGCACAACCGATCCATGGATTTCGGAGGGAGTATGAATCTCGCAAGAGGTTCGATAAGTTTCCTCCAACACCACGTCGGCCTCGGCAAAGCCCTGCGCGACATCGCCTCGCTTGGTTTCGCGCGGTGCCCCCCAGCGATTGCCGCTTTCCTGAACCGCAGGTGCGCCAGGTTTCAGGGCCTCTTCCATGTCAACCACAGACGGCAGGACATTATATTCCGCGCGGATGGCGCGAACGGCGTCCCATGCCTGCTGCGGTGTCTCGGCTGCCACGGCAGCGATCTCTTCGCCCTCAAACCGGCAATGTGGATCGAACAGCCGGCTCGCGGTCGGACTCCCGGTGCTGCCTGGGGACCCGGGAGGTGCGTACCACGGAATCTGGGCTTCTTTATCCGCGTCAGACAGAACGGCACGCACCCCCGGCATCTCGCGAGCCTTTGCCAAGTCCACACGCTTCACCTGCGCCTGCCCGTGCGGGCACCGCAGGATCGCCGCATGCAGCATATTCGGCAGAACCACATCCGATGGATACTCCGCCGTTCCGCTTACCCGTTCATAGCCGTCCACGCGAGGGATAGGCTTTCCTACGAACTTGGTTTCGCCCCACGGTTTCGCAGTTGTTTCCGGCATGGCTCACCTTCCACCCTTCCTGAGTTCCGCCGCCTTCTGCACGGCGCGGAAAATGTTGGCGTACGCCCCACAGCGGCACACGTTGCCACTGACACCCTCGCGGATCTGTTCGATCGAAGGCTGTGGAGTCTTCCGCAACAGGGCCTCCACGCTCACAACCTGTCCGGAGGTGCAGTGCCCACATTGGAACGCGTCTTCTTCGACAAACGCCTGCTGGACGGGCCCCAATTCTTCACCCCGCATCAGGCCTTCCACCGTCGTAATCTCTGCACCGGTGGCTTCCACGGCCAGGGTCATACACGCATACCGAGCAGCGCCGTCGATCAGGACGGTGCAGGCCCCACACTCGCCCCGCTCGCAACTCGCCTTCGTGCCCATCAGTCCGAGCCGGTCCCTCAACACGTAGAGCAAGGTCCACCGCGGTTCGACGCTCAACGAATGAGAACGGCCGTTGATGTCGAGCACGGTTTTGACCATGTTGCCGTCCGCAGCCTGCCCGACTGCCGCTTCGGCTGCGACTGCACCGGGGACCGTTAGAATGGCCGCTTCCGCAGCGCCGGAGGCTACCGAGTTAAAGAACCGCCGGCGACTCAGCCCGGTTCGGCTCTCCCGTTCGCGGATAGATTTCCTCATCGGATCTCCTATATGGCCGATAATAAGACCTCTACATCTCAATAGCAACGACCACATTCGCCAAGAGGGCAGGCACGTTGAGGAGAAGACCGGTCCGTTTGCGGTGTTAAGAAATCACAGGCTGGTCATCAACTCTGGTGGGCTATGGACCGGCGTTGCCGCGCCGTGGCGGTACTTCAGATCGCCCTTCTCTGACCTCCGGCCGGCGTCGCCAGGGTCCATCAAACAGTCCCGCCGCAAAAGTCCATGAGCTGATCTCTGGCACTTGGGCCGACTGCGCAAGCATTCTCTGCACACACGCGTATTACGCTACTCCGTCAAACGCCGAGAAGATGATGGTTCTTCCCGATTTCGACTACCATGCGTGCCACTGCAGGACAGTCTGGGCCTGGATCGATGTTCCAAAGAGTATCGTGGGGTAGAAGTGTTTTCATATCCGTCAAAACCTGAGTCGACGGGCATACCAGATGAGCACCCGCACAACTCTACTTCTGTGCAGGAGTCATTGGTCGCCGCGTGGACGACGGTTAAGCGGACTCCACCGCTCTTGCGAGAATATCAGGATTCACAACGCGCGATCAATTGTCGCGCCGCCGGGGGTGGCGGCAGCCTGCTCCTCCGTCTTGCTCCTGCGTTCTGCCATGAGCTATAGTCGAACTTCGAGAAGCGCGCAGGTGATGGGGCATCACCTTTAACCGTTCCGGGCAACCGGTCCTGATAGCTCCTACCGTTCGGTAGGAGCTTTTTCATTTTCCAAGGAGTCATGAATGACTAAAATCGTGAGCGTTGTAGGGCGTGAAATCCTTGACTCGCGTGGCAATCCGACCGTGGAGGCTGAAGTATCGCTCTCTGGCGGCGCAATCGGCGTTGCCGCCGTCCCTTCCGGTGCTTCGACCGGAGAGAAGGAGGCCGTCGAGTTGCGCGACGGGGACAAGAAGCGTTATGGCGGGAAGGGTGTTCTCAAAGCCGCGGGTCACATCACCAAGGAGTTGGCCGCCGCCGTCGTCGGGCAGGACGCAACCAACCAGCGAGCCATTGACCAGGTCATGATCGGAGCCGATGGCACGCCGAACAAAGGAAAATTTGGAGCCAATGCGATCCTAGCCGTGTCCATGGCTACTGCCCGTGCCGCGGCGAATGCCCACGGCCTGCCGCTGTATCGATATCTGGGCGGGGCGAATTCGTCCACTCTCCCCGTACCGTGCATGAACGTCCTCAACGGTGGCAAGCATGCGGACAATACCGTCGATTTCCAGGAGTTCATGATTGCACCACACAATGCGCCATCGTTCGCGGAAGCTATTCGGATGGGCATGGAAACGTTCCACGCGCTGAAGCAGGTGCTGAAGGCCAAGAAGTACAGCACTGCCGTCGGCGATGAAGGCGGTTTTGCCCCTGACCTCAAATCGAATGACGAGGCCGTTGAGCTAATTCTGGAAGCGATCACGAAAGCCGGATATAAGCCATCGGCCGACATATCGATCTGCCTCGACCCTGCTGCCAGCGAGATGTGGGAAGACGGAAAGTATGTCCTCTTCAAATCCACCAAAAAGGCGATCACATCGGACGAGCTCGTGCGTCTGTGGGAATCCTGGGCGAATCAATATCCGATCGTGCTGCTCGAAGATGGGATGGGAGAAAACGATTGGGATGGCTGGCGAAATCTGACGGTTACTCTTGGATCGAAGATTGAGCTGGTCGGAGATGACGTTTTCTGCACGAACCCACAGATCCTGCAACAAGGGATCGATAAAGGAATTGCCAATGCCATCCTTATCAAGTTGAACCAGATCGGCAGCGTCACTGAGACGCTGGACACGATGGAACTGGCCGCCCGAAATGGATACCGTTGTTTCGTGTCCCACAGATCGGGAGAAACCGAGGACACCTTCATCGCCGATTTGACGGTTGCGACCGGCGCCGGCCATATCAAGACGGGGTCGGGCTGCCGGAGCGAGCGCGTGGCGAAGTTCAATCAGTTTCTTCGCATTGAAGAGAGGCTCAAGACGCAGGCGCGGTTCGCAGGTCGGGCGGCATTCCGGCGTTAATCTGGCGGCGTCGTCCTGCCATCTGGGCCGTCAGCCGACTCGCCATTAATTGCTCCGCGACCCAGAAGCAGTTCTGGTGTGCCGTCCCAACGTGCGCAAAAGACGACTGCCTGTGTGTCGACCAGAGGCCGGGCAGTTCGACCGCTGTTTACTCCTACATCTGCAACGCGACATCGGGGAGCAACTGAAACCCACTCAACTACCCACCCATTTCGGGCACGGCTCCAGAAATAGAAATCGTTCCAACCCCGCTATCGCTCTGTTGCACACCTCCGCGAACCGCGCAATTTCGCGGCCGAGCAGGCGGACCGTCTCGCCCGGCTGTTCTTCCCGCGTGAGTTCGGTGTAGTGCTCGTCGGCCACGCCCAGGTTGTGCCCGATCACGTGCCGCTTCCCGGATCTTCACGCCGACGATCTTCGTTCCTGGTGCCACAGCTGCACGAAAGCCCTCCCATTCTTCCCGCCAAAAGGAAACCTTGCCGTGAATAAAAACCTCGGTCGGTGGTTCCTGATGTTCCCTTTTGCGCTTGTATTCAGCAACCGCGCGACCGACGAGATCGCGGGCCGCCTCGCGCGATAGGTGGAATCCTTTGGTCTTTGTGTCGTACCAACGGCCCGGCGTGCCCTTGAAAACAAGGCCGTCCCCGGAATCGAGAAACATCTGCGCGCCACACGCGGCCGACTTCTCGCTGGTCCCACGATCGTCCTTTTTGAAGACAAGTCCGATGTAGCAAACGCCGTCACGGATGCCGGTGATCTTCCACGGACGGCCGTCCGCCTTGTAGAAGGTCGTGGTGGCGACGTTCCAGGCAATCTGTGACTGCAATTTCTGAAGTGCCTTTTCACGAGGTGAATCGCCGAGATGCCCAAGGTTTTCTAGGGTTCCTTCCCGTAAGACTTGGGTCGCAATGGTGTGCTTCAGCAACCGGGCCTTTAACCGAAACCTCCTTCGCTCCACTGCTTGCCAACGCTGCAACACAGCCCACCAGCGGGGCGTCCCACAGCCGCGCGGGAGTCGAACCCGCATCGTGTAACGGGTCAGGATCTTCCCCTGCTTAGACCGACATTTTTGTCAAATTAGATTTGCGGGAGCCTGCGGCGAGCGTGGTACGGCCCGGGGGGCGAAGTCGATTCGAGTCTCCGAAGGAATCGGCCA
>Ga0209581_1003836_pt1 | contig 12563 bp, 12 predicted proteins | sample Coa_R2_FD_187160 | JGI IMG/M metagenome (GOLD analysis project Ga0209581, IMG submission 187160) | Surface soil microbial communities from Centralia Pennsylvania, which are recovering from an underground coalmine fire - Coalmine... | ecosystem: Environmental > Terrestrial > Soil > Unclassified ...
CTGCCGGCGCTTCGTGGGAACGCGCCCAACGAGCATTGCCAGCTTTTTTGGAATTATGCGAGCGGTGGGCGTGCAGCGCAACGTGTTTATAGTTCGTGCGCCCGCCAACTTATGCCGCTTGATGCCGCGGTCAAAAATTGCGCTATGGTCGCGTGTGAAAACAGGAGTTTTCGATGATCGTCAGCCGCGACCGCATCCTCACCACCCACGTCGGCAGTCTGCCGCGCAACGAAAAGCTATCGGATCTTTTGATGGCGCAGGAAGAAGGCAAGCCTTACGACCCCAAGGTTCTCGCCGTCGAGATGGACAGCGCGGTGCGCCACGTGGTGCGCAAGCAGATGGAGGCCGGCATCGACATCGGCAATGACGGCGAGCAGCGCCGCATCTCCTTCCAGACCTACGTGCCGCAGCGGATGACGGGGTTCGGCGGCGTGTCGAAGCGGCGGCGCGGCATGGAATTCGAGGAATTCCCCGAATTGCTCGCTTATCTGATGCGCCGTTTCCCGACGCCGCCGAAAAGCCAGCAGGGCGCGCCGGAAGCGCAAAGCGAGCTCAAATACAAAGACATGGCGCCGATCGCGGCGGAGACGCAGGGCTTTGTCAAAATCGCCGACGAACTCGGCGCCTTCGCCGAGCGTTTCATGACCGCGCCCTCGCCCGGCATCATCTCGACGACGATGCTCAACGCCTTCTACAAGAGTCACGACGACTATCTCGACGCCCTCGCGCGCGAGATGAAGAACGAATACCAGACCATCCACAAAGCCGGCCTGATCCTGCAGATCGACGCGCCCGATCTCGCTATGGACCGCACCATGATGTATCGCGACCTCGACGATGCCGGCTTCGTCAAGCGGGTCGAGCGGCACGTGCAGGCGATCAACGACGGCATCGAAGGCATTCCGCGCGACCGCGTGCGGCTGCACGTCTGTTACGGAAACTGGGAAGGCCCGCACATTCACGACGTCGCGCTGGAGAAGATTTTGCCGGCGCTCTACCAGGCCAAGGTCGGGGCGCTGTCGATCGAATTCTCCAATCCGCGACACGCGCACGAATACGCGGCGCTGAAGAAGCACCCGCTGCCGAAAGATATGCTGCTCATTCCCGGCGTGGTGGAGACGACCAGCAATTTCGTCGAGCATCCCGAAGTCGTCGCCCGGCGCATCGAGGAGGCGGTGGCGACCGTCGGCGACCGCGAGCGCGTGATCGCCGGAACGGACTGCGGCTTCGGCACCTTCACCAAGCGCGAATGGGTGATCGAGCCGGTGGTGTGGCTGAAACTCGCTGCCGTTCGCAAGGGCGCCGACATCGCGTCGGCGCGGCTGTGGGGCAAAAAGAGCGCGGCCTAGTCATGGTCCGCTCAGGCCCGCGGACGCGGGCATCCAGTCTTTTGCCAAAGAAGTCCTGGGTCCGCTTTCGCCGGGGCGAGCGGAACAAGGGCGCGCATCATCGCCCGCCTGTTCTTTGCTCGGCGCGGGGGTGAGCCGTTCTTATCGCGACAAGCCGGCGCGGGACCCAAGCAATTGCGCACGCGGGGCAACCGTCAAGCGCGCATTGCCCCATCGCGGCTCAGCCTTTAGAAAGTAGATCGATGATATTGCGCTTACCGACGGTCGCCTTGCTGCTTCTCGCCGCAGCAGCGAGCCCGGCATCGGCAGCAACGAAAGGGCAGCGCCCCTGGTGCCTGCATAATCCGGATATCGGCCAAATCCGCTGCGCCTATGCCACGAAGTCGGCTTGCCTGCGCTTCGTGCGCTCGGGCGGGGAATCCTGCAAGCTCAACAAGAACCTGCTGCGCAAGCGGCCGCGCGGCTAACGGCGTGCTGTGGGCGCGCTTGCGAACACGCGCCGGGCAGGCGCATAACGGCGCGGAGAACTCCGGCTTCGCCTGGCCGGCGGCAGCATACAGCAAGAATTTATGAGGAGGATGCCATGGATGAGAGAACGCGCGAGCCGGTGAAGATCACCGCCGAGGACATCAACCCGCGCTACAACTGGGGCCGCCATCTGCCGGTGCTCGGCACCATGGGCGTCGACTTCGAGGAGCGGGTCGACTATCGGCGCATGCACCGCTACCGGCTGGGCCGTGCCCAGGCGGCGCTGGAAAAATCCGACCTCGGCGCGCTGCTGTTGTTCGACGACAACAACATCCGTTACGTCACCTCGACCAAGATCGGCGAATGGGCGCGCGACAAGCTCTCGCGCTGGGCGCTGCTGCCGCGCGGCGGCGACCCGATCCTGTGGGACTTCGGCTCCGCCGCCGTGCATCACAGGCTTTATTCGCCGTGGTTGAAGCCGGAGAACTGCAAGGCCGGCCTTGTCGGCCTGCGCGGCACCGTCGATCCGGCTTTCGGCCTGATGAAACGTCATGCCGAGGAAATGGCTTCGATCCTCAAGGAGGCCGGCGTCGCCAAGATGCCGATCGGCGTCGACATCATCGAGCCGCCGATGATGTTCGAACTGGAAAAGGCCGGCCTGAAGGTGAAGGACTGCCAACAGGTCATGCTGGAGGCGCGCGAGGTCAAATCCGCCGACGAGATCGCGCTGCTCAATCGGGCGGCAGCGATGGTCGACGGCGCCTATCAGCTCATCGACGAGAAGCTCAAACCCGGCGTGCGCGAGAACGATATCGTCGGCATGGTCAACGATTTCCTCTATCGCCACGGCTCCGATGACGTTGAGGCGATCAATGCCATTTCCGGCGAGCGCTGCAATCCGCACCCGCACAACTTCACCGACCGCATGGTGCGCCCAGGCGACCAGGTGTTCTTCGACATCCTGCAAAGCTTCATGGGCTATCGCACCTGCTATTACCGCACCTTCAATGTCGGCCGCGCGACGCCCTCGCAGCGCGACGCGTACAAGAAGTGCCGCGAATGGCTCGACAAAGCGATCGAGCTGATCAAGCCGGGCGTCACGACCGACAAAGTCTGCAGCGTGTGGCCCAAGGCGCAGGACTTCGGCTTCCCCGACGAAATGTCGGCCTTCGGCCTGCAATTCGGCCACGGGCTCGGTCTCAACCTGCATGAGCGGCCGATCATCTCGCGCGTGGTCTCGCTCGACCATCCGACGGTGATCAAGGAAGGCATGGTGTTCGCGTTGGAGACATACTGCCCGGCGAGCGACGGCTATTCCGCCGCGCGCATCGAGGAGGAGGTGGTGGTCACCGACAAGGGCCACACTATCATTTCGCTGTTCCCGGCCGAGGAGTTGCCGATCGCCGCGAAATATTGATCGTAGTTGCCTCTCCCCGCTTGCTGGGAGAGGTAACTAGCCGCCCATCTCGCGCAGCTTGGCGAGACGCCGCTCCAGCTCCTTCTTGATCTGATAGTCAGGATCGCCAAACGCCCTGTCGCGGCGGACGATGAAGGCGCGCTGCCGATGCCGTAGGTCGGCAGCGGCGCGGCGGTCGAGCTTGGCAAGAGCGGCGCGGTAAGCATCGTCGATCTGCCGGTCGAGACGGGCAAGCTCGGGATCGGAGCAAATGGCCTTCTCGACGGCGCGCCGCGCGGCCGAGCAATCGAAGGTCGGTAGCACCGTATTGACCCCGGCGCCGCCGCCGGCTTTCGCAGCCTGCCTGCGGTCGCGCTCCTCGCGCAGCGCGGCGACGTTCTCGGCCGCGGTATCCATCTGCGGATCGATGCGCAAAGCCTGCTCGTAATCGGCGATGGCGCGGTCGAGGTCGCCTTTGCGGCGCCAGGCCGCGCCGCGATTGTTGTAAGCGCGCACGAATTTCGGATCGAGCTTGATGGCTCGATCGTAATCGGAGATGGCGCGGTCGTAATCGCCTTTGGCGTTGTAGCTGTCGCCACGGTTGGTCAGAAAGCTTGCCTGAGGCCGCAGCCGGATGGCTTCGTCGAAATCGGCGATGGCGCGATCGTTGTCGCCGGCCTGCTGATAGGTCAGCCCGCGGTTGTCGAAATTGATCGGATCGGTCGGTTCGATCTTGATCGCCTGGCTGGCGTCGGCGAGCGCATGCTCCTGGTCGCCCAGCTTCTTGTAAGCGCTGCCACGGTTGGTGAAGGCCCGGGCGCTGTTCGGCCGCCGCTTGATCGATTCGTCGTAATCCTTGATCGCGGCGCGGTAGTCCTCCTTGAAGTAGTAGGCGACGCCGCGATCCATGAACGTCTGCGCGTTCTCGGGATCGAGCTTGAGCGCTTGGTCGTAATCGGCGATGGCTTTGTCGAATTGACCGAGGTTGTTGTAGACGTTGCCGCGAGTGTCGAAGGCGACGGCGTCGTTGGGATCGAGGCGCACTGCGGCGTCAGCGTCGGCCAGCGCGCGGTCGAGCCGGCCGGCGCTGCGGTAGGCATTCGAGCGCTCCCGAAAGGCGCGCGCGTTCTTCGGGTCGAGCGCGATGGCGCGATTGAAGTCGGAAAAAGCCGCCTTCATGTTGTCGATATACCAATAAGCAGCGCCGCGATTGGTGTGCAGCTTGGATAGCTCTTCCAGCGTGGCGTTTTTGCCGTCCTGAATGAGCGAGGTGCAGGCGGCGATGCGCTGCTCGGGCGATTGCGCGCTGTCATCGGACGCGGCGCAGATTTCCGCCTTGGCGTCGCCCTGCGCACGGGCCGGCCATGACATCAAAGCGGCAAATGCCGCTATCGCGACCAGATACGAACGCATGACAGCCCCTCGATTTTGCGTGTCGGCATGCTGCCCGCCCGGTTTAGTCGTAGGCAAGCCGCGCCAGGTTCATGACGCGATCCGCACCGTTTCCCTTTGCCCAAATGAAACCTTCGCCAATTCCACGCAATTTGCGAAAAATAATTCCACCCCAAATTTTACAGCCATTTTACTTGAGAGACACAGCCCGAGCGCGTTGAGTGGATACGTGCATGGCCGTCGTTTTTCCTCCCTTCAGGCTTGGACGGCGGCCACAATCCTCCACTCATGCACAGTGGGGCCGCGTCAAGCGGCCCCTTTTTTTATCCGCAGCATCGCGAATATTCCCCCTCGCTGAAAAAATTTCGACGCCGGCCGATGCGGAATAGCGAGCGGCCGCGCGGAATTCGTGCATGCGGGCCACGCCCGTAAACGCAAGAGCAGGAGGATCGCATGCAAAAATTTCTGATGTCTGCCGCCATCGTCGTGTTCGCCGGCAGCGCGCTCGCCGCACCCGCCATGACCGCCGACAGCGCCAAAGGCAAAGTGCTGACCGACGCCAAGGGCATGACGCTCTACACCTTCGACAAGGACCGCAATGGCAAGTCCGCCTGCAACGGCAAATGCGCCGAAAACTGGCCGCCCTTGATGGCGTCATCGAGCGACAAAGCCGGCGGCGGCTACACCATCATCAAGCGCGACGACGGCAAGATGCAGTGGGCCTACAAAGGAAAGCCGCTCTACACCTGGGTCAAGGACAGCAAACCCGGCGACACGACCGGCGACGGTTTCCTCAACGGCGCCTGGCATGTCGCGAAACCGTATGACTAGGCGGCCTCGTGCTGAGGAGCGCCGCACAACGGCGTATCGCAAAGCATGAGGCCGCCCCATCTCCGGATCACGTTTCGGGGCAGACTGCCGCGCGCATCATTAGCGGCGCTCCTCAATGCGGCAGTTGGAGATTGTGCGTCCTGATTAGCTGCGCGCACGCAGAGAGTAACCGGCGTCTGGCCATAGGCCTGACCGGCTAAAGCAGGTGTACGAGTGACTTTGTCGCGGACGTGCTAGCCTCCGCTCCCATGCACGGGGCGAAAAGTAGAATGCTTGGAATTGTCCGGCCCATTGGTCGCCGCCTGCGCGCGCTGGGACGACGATTCCGGCGGCCTCTAAACATACAGAAGTCGTGGGAGGAAACCCCCTCGTCCTTCCAGGACATGACCAGCTTTTTGAACTGGTTCGATCGAGCTTCGTCGGTCGCCGAGGCGGTCGAGCGCGGCCGGCTAGATTGGAGCCACAGATTTGCTACGGGTACGTACTTCGACGGCATCCGGAAGGGCACCGCCCTTGAGATCGGTTTCGGCGCCGGTCGCCTGTTGGTTCACGCCGCGCGCGACTTTGAACGCGTGATCGGCATCGATATCCACAGCAACTTCGCCATGAGCGAGCGGTTTATTGCTTCGCAAGGCATCCGTAATGCCACGCTCCTGCACCGCGACGCACTTCTAACGGTGCCCGATCATTCGGTCGATTTCGTCTATAGCTTCATCGTCTTTCAACACTTCGACAACGCCGCCGAGGTCGATTTTTACTTGTCGCATATCCTTCGCCTTTTGGCGCCGGGCGGGATTGCTCAGATTTACTACGGCAAAAAAACGGGATCGGGCATGGCGGTGACGTCGCCTGCGCAATTCCAACTTCGGGATTGCAGTCTGTTCATCGCCCCCGAAACGATGCGAGACCTGGTTAAACAGCGGTTCGATGTGCTGGACTATCGCGACACGCTTGCGCGCGATCCGACATCCGGAAGTGGCGAATCCGTGCAAGCAATGGTCCTCTTTCGGCCTCGTCAAAGCGCCGATGCACTCCTCGACAGGTCGTCGGACTGACCGCCCGAGCAGCCGATACCGGCGCCCAATTGGCGCCGGTCTATAGTCACGGTCATTGCGCTGTGCCGCAGGGCCTGGCGACGAGCGCCGACGTTATTCCAGCCCTGTCGGCACGTTCTTGTTTTCCGACGCGAGCTTCATGCCAGCGGCGAGCGCCATGGTCTCGGCGAGCGCGGCAAAATCCTTCTGCAGGTATTCCTGCGGATTCTTCTGCAGCGTGGCCGCGCCGAAATGCCCTTGCAGCACCTCACGCGCGGCGGCGGTCACCGGCATCGGCACGTCGATCTCGCGGCCAAGCTCGAGGCCCAGATCCATGTCCTTGCGCAGCAATTCCGGCGTGAAGGTGGTGGTCCAGTCGAGATTGACCAGCGCCGGCGATTTGTAGGCGGTGAACATCGAGCCCATCACCGAATTGTTGAGAAAGGCAAGGAAGGCGTGGCGCGGCACGCCCATTTTGTTGGTGAGCAGCGTGATCTCGATCAGGTTCTCGATGACCACGCCGAGCATCACGTTGTGTGCGATTTTGCAGACGCGTGCGAGCTCGCCCTCGCCGGCATAGGCGACGCCACGCGGCGCGATCGCCTCCATCAACGGCATCATGGCCTTGGCCGCCGCTTCCGGTCCTGAAACAATCGACGACAATTTCCCGGCCTTGATCACCTTGGCGTTGCCGGAGACCGGCGCGGCAATGTAGTCGGCGCCCTTGTCCTTGAGCCGTTTGCGGATCTCGGCGGATTCGTCGACCGAGATGGTCGAGCAGTCGACGCAGATTTTCGGCGCTTTGCCTGCGGAGAGCACGCCGTCTTTGCCGAAATAGACCTGCTCGAGGTCCTTGCCCTCGGAGACAATCGAGAACACCACGTCGCAAGCGGCGAGATCGGAGAGCTTGTCGACGACCTTGCCGCCTTTGGCTGCAAGCGGCTCGGCTTTGGCGCGCGTGCGATTCCAAATCGCCACGTCGTAGCCGGCTTTGATGAGCCGCTCCGCCATAGGCGTCCCCATGCGCCCGGCGCCGATCCAGCCGATTTTTTGCGTGCTATTCGACATCACGAAACTCTCCCTTGAAGCGTGCCGCGGCCTTTAACCGGTCCACGCGCGGTGCGCCAGCAGCAAAAGTCATGTCGCCCATGCTTGTAGCGGCCGTCACCAGCGCATTATCCTGTCGACAGAGCCGAAACAAGGCTCCGCGGCGGCCTTTCCGCCAAGGCCGTCCAGCGCCAACATGAGATGGGAGGATGCCCGCGGCCATGCAGAATGCTGCCGCCGTTGCCGTGCACGGCATGCCCTCGACGCCGCAGTCCGGCGGCGAGCGCTGGCGCGCGATCGCACGCAACGTGTTTCCTTTTTTGGTGGTGGCGGCGATCTGGGAGGCGGTGGCGCGCGCGGGCGTTTTTCCGCGCCAGTTGTTTCCCACCATCGAAGACATCGCCGTCGCTTTCGTCGAGCTCACCGTCAAAGGCATCCTTCCGCACCACGCGTTGGATACGCTGGCGCGGCTGCTCGCCGGCTTCGGCCTTGCGGCAACCGCCGGCCTGATCATCGGCATGGCGATGGGGCGCTTCCGGCTGGCGGAGGATATCTGCCTGCCGCTGGTGAGCATTCTCGGCCCGATCCCCGGCCTCGCTTACACGCCGCTGTTTTTGCTCTGGTTCGGCCCGGGCGAAGTGTCCGCGGTGGCGCTGGTCGCCTTCGTGTCGATGTTTCCGGTGATCTACAATACCTGGACCGGCGTCAAAGCGGTGAAGGAAATCTGGCTGCGTTCGGCGCAATCGATGGGCGCCAGCAATCGGCGCCTGTTTCGCCACGTGATCTTGCCCGGTGCGCTGCCGTATATCCTCACCGGCCTGCGTCTCGGCCTCGGGCAGGCGTGGCGGATTCTTGTGGCCGTGGAGATGCTCGCCGCGGTGCCCTGGGGCCTCGGCTGGCTCATCTTCGGCGCCCGCGAATTCCTCAACACCGATGCGATGATGGCAGGGGTGATCGTCATCGCCGCCATCGGCTTGGCGTTGGAGAAATTCGTCTTTCAAAAGTTGGAGAACTACACCGTGGTGCGCTGGGGAATGTCGGGAGCCACATGAGCGAAAAGGCCGAGCACACCCGCAGTTATCTGCGCGCCGCCGTCACCATCGGCGCCGCGGCCCTGCTCTACGAACTGGTCGCGCGCAGCGGCATTTTCCCGCAGGCGCTGCTGCCGACCATCCCCACCATCTGGCACACGCTCATCGGCATGCTGGCCGACGGCACCATGTTCGAGCACGCGGGATTTACGCTGTACCGCGTGCTCGCCGGCTTCTGCCTCGCCGTCGCCGTCGGCGTGCCGCTCGGCATTGCCATGGCGCGCTTCAAGCCGGTGGAGAGCTTCTTTCTGCCGCTCACCAGCGCGCTGATGCCGATCCCCTCGTTCTCGCTGGTGCCGATGTTCATGCTGTGGTTCGGCATCGGCAATCTCACCACCATTCTGGTGGTGTTCTATGCCGCGACGTTCCCGATGCTGTTCAACACCTGGACCGGGGTGCGCGCGGTCAATCCGTTGTGGCTGCGCGCGGCGGGCTCGATGGGGGCCGACGAGAAAAAGCTGTTCTGGAAGGTGATCATCCCCGGCGCCTTCCCCTTCATCATCACCGGCATGCGGCAGGCGTTCTTGCGCTGCTGGATCGCCGTCGTCGGCGCCGAGATGATCGCCGCCTCCGATTGGGGGCTCGGCTGGGTCATCTTCGACGCCAAGGAGTTTCTCAATGCCGATATCATGATGGCCTCGATTATCGTCATCGGCGCCATTGGTTTTGTATTCGAGCGCCTGGTGTTCGGCTCGCTCGAGCGCTTCACGGTCTATCGCTGGGGAATGGTGCGGATGGGGAAGGGTTAGTTATCCATGGTCCCCATCGAAATCCGCGACGTCTCGCTCGTCTACGACACGCCGGCCGGCCAAGTGCCGGGGGTCAAGGACGTGAGCTTCTCGATCGCGCCGTCCGAGTTCGTTTGCATCGTCGGCCCCTCCGGCTGCGGCAAGTCGACACTGCTCAACATCATCGCCGGCTTCATTCCGCCGGCGGCAGGCGAGATCCGCATCGACGGCAAGCCGGTCAAGGGCCATGGCATGGACCGCGGCGTGGTGTTTCAGGATTTCGCCCAGCTCTTCCCCTGGCGCACCGCGCTCGGCAACGTCGCTTTTGGGCTGGAAATGAAGGGCGTGCCCAAGGAGGAGCGCGAGAAAATTGCGCGCGAACAATTGCGCCTCGTAAAGCTGGAGAAGTTTACCGCGTCGTACCCGCACCACCTCTCCGGGGGCATGCAGCAGCGGGTCGCCATCGCCCGCGCGCTCGCCTACAATCCCGCGGTGCTGCTGATGGACGAGCCGTTCGCCGCGCTCGACGCGCTCACCCGCGACGACATGCAGCGGCTGCTCGCGGATGTGTGGCGGGCGACGCGCAAGACCGTAATTTATGTGACGCACAATGTCGCGGAAGCGGTTTATCTTGCCGATCGCGTCGTGGTGATGACGCCGCATCCGGGCACGGTGAAGACGGAGTTGAAGATCACGCTGCCGCGGCCGCGCGACCCGCTGAGCGTCGAATTCGTTGAAATGCAGAAGCAATTGCTACGCCATCTCGGACAGGAGGCCGAGCCGGCAAAAGCCAACGGCAAAGCACCATAGGGAGGACAATCATGAGCAAAGGCATTACGCGACGCGAGTATCTCGCCGCATCGGGCGCCGGACTGATAGCGGCGGGGATCGGATTGCGGCCCGCATTCGCCGACGGCGCCACCGTGCGCCAAGGCTATCAGACCAATATGTGGGGCATGCCCACCTACTACCTTCTGCATTCCGGCCTGTTGCAGAAACACGGCGTGAAATTCGAGGAGTTCGCCGTGCCTTCCGGCAATCTCACCATGCAGCAGATGGTCGCGCGGCAGGTCGATCTTGGTACCTATGCCGGACCGTCCTTCATCATCGGCAACGAGAAAGGCGGCCTCATCGCCATCGCCAAGATCGAATATGTCGGCAAGACGGCGCGGGTGATGGGGCGCAAGGACCTCGGCATGAAAAGTGTTGCCGACCTCAAAGGCAAGAAGGTCGCCAACCAGACCGGCTCCTCGACCGGCAATATCTTCGCCGACGAGATTGCGCCGAAGGCCGGGTTGCACAAGGGCGACTACGAAGAAGTGCGCATGAACGTCAACGACATGGTTGCGGCAATGGTAGCCAAGACCGTCGATGCCATGGTGAACGTCGAGCCTTACAACGCCATCGCCGAGGCCGACGGCATCGCCAACACCCTCGAGGACTTCTACTCCTTCGACAAGCTGCCGGTGTTCATGGCGGCGACACCGGAATTCGTCGAAAAGAACCCGAACACCATCGTTTCCTATTTGAAAGCCTGGCTTGACGTCGCCAAGGATTTCAAGAGCGAGCCCGACAAGATCGCCAATGTCATCTATTCGTTCTACACATCGAAGGGTTACAAGATGTCGAAGGACACCTTCCTTCAGGCCATCGGCCGCGTCGAGGTCGGCCTCGATTGGCCGGACGATCTCGAGCCCTACATGACACACCACGCCGACATCCTGCTCAAGGCGCACAAGATCAAGGCTATTCCCGATTGGAATAAAGCCTTTCGCAAGGACTTTCTGAAGAAGGCGATGGCCTGACCAGGGATCAGCGGCCAGAAATCAGTAATCGGAAGGCGATGGTGCCTTCTGATTATTGATTGCGGCCACTGCTTTCTAATCATTGATTACTGATCGCCGATCACCGACCACCTGGAGCCCGATATGCCCGCCGCAGACAATCCGCTCGCCAAGAGCGGTGAGCCCGTGACCTGGAATTTCAAACTGCTGTCGCAGAACGATCTCGGGGGCTTCGGCGGCATGGGCGAAGGCATGTCGGTGCAGATCGCCAAGGACGGCCGCCGCATCATCTGGCTCGCGCACGAAAGCGCGCCGAAGAACTTCACCGCCGTTGACGTCTCCGATCCGGGCAATCCGAAGGTGGTCTGCCAGACCGACCTGCCCAAGCCCTACATGCGCTCGAACTCACTCGAGACGGCGGGCGACATCATGGCGGTCGCCTACCAGACCCAGAAAGTGGGCCAGCAGCCGGCCGGCCTTGAGCTGTTCGACATTTCGGTGCCGGAAAAGCCGCGCTCGATCTCGTTCTTTGACTGCTCGGGCGAACGTTCGCGCGGTGTGCATCAATTGTGGTTCTGCGACGGCGAGTATGTGCACATGGCCTCGGGCGCGCCGGACTTCAAGCCGAGCCATCCCAATGACGACCAGTTCTACCGCTGCATCGACGTGCGCAATCCGGCAAAGCCGGTGGAGGTCGGGCGCTGGTGGATGCCCGGGACTTCAGCGACCGATAACGTTGCGCCGCCGCCGCGACATCCGCTCGACAAGGGCTATCGCGCGCACAACACCAATGTCTATCCGCAGCGGCCCGATCGGCTCTATCTCTGCTACATCGACGGCGGCATGTTCGTGATGGACATCAAGGACAAGGCGAGCCCGAAGATGATCTCGCGCTGGACCAACTCGCCGCCTTACACCGGCTTCATGCACACCGCGGTGCCGCTGTTCGAGCGCGGGCTGATGCTGGTGACGGACGAGTCGACCGAGAACGCCGGCAAGGACTGGCCGAAGTTGATCTGGATCCTCGATCTGCGCGACGAGCAGCACCCGGTCCCGATCGCCACCTGCCCGATGCCGCCGCTCGACGCCTATAAGGACCGCGGGGGGCGGTTCGGCGCCCACAACATCCATGAAAATGTGGCGCGGCCGACCGCCTGGCAATCCGACCAGATCGTGCTCGGCACCTTCTTCAATGGCGGTCTGCGCGCCTACGACATTTCCAACCCGTACCAGCCGAAGGAAGTCGCCGCCTTCGTGCCGCCGCCGCCGAAAGGCACGCCGGCCGGCGCGGTGCAACTCAACGACGTGTTCGTCGATGAGCGCGAGATCGTCTACACGGTCGACCGGCACACGGGCGGGCTGTACGTGCTTGAAATGGATTTCTGACGCGCCGCAAGCGCACTCCATTTCGGCCATAATAAGACGAGAGGTCCGCGCACGAAG
>Ga0209581_1003842_pt1 | contig 12554 bp, 8 predicted proteins | sample Coa_R2_FD_187160 | JGI IMG/M metagenome (GOLD analysis project Ga0209581, IMG submission 187160) | Surface soil microbial communities from Centralia Pennsylvania, which are recovering from an underground coalmine fire - Coalmine... | ecosystem: Environmental > Terrestrial > Soil > Unclassified ...
CCGCCATCCGCCGGATACCCGGCTCGATCCCGAAGCCGCCCGTGAATCGCTCGAGCAGCTCGTCGCCCTCGGCTATATCGAAAGACCGGATGCCCGCCGCGAGAAGGCCGTCGCCGATACCGTCGCCGAGCTGCGTTATAACCTCGGCGAGGCCTACCAGGATGCCGGCCGCCACGCCGAAGCTCTCGAAATCTTCCGCGAGCTCGACCGGTCCCGCCCCGAGGAGATGCGCCACGCCGTGCACCGGTTCATCTCTTGCCAGGCGCTCGGCAAGCTTGCCGAAATGCGGGCGATCGTCGACGAGCTCGACGGCCCGCGGCGCCAGGCGTTTCAGGAGGCCGCGCAACGCGCGCAGGAGCTGATCGAGACCGCCCGTAAACGCGCCGAAGAGCGGAAGACGGCGGCGGCCGCAGACGACGCGGATCACGCTGCCGAATCCCTCCTCGACGAAAACGAGCGCGAGGAATTCGCCCGCCTCAAGCCGCTGCTCGGGTTCCAGCCGGCCGTGGTCGAATACCTCAAGGCCCAGGCCTTCGCCGCCGAGCGCAAATGGGGAGAAGCGCTCGACTGCCTGCAGCACGTGCAGGAAGCCGACCTCGCCCGCCCCGGCCTCTTCCTGCAGACTGCCGCTCTCTACCAGCGGCTCAACCAGTGGGAGGATGCCGAGCGCACCTATCGCAAAGCGCTCGCCGCCGACCCCGATAACCCCCACGCCCACGTCGGCATGGCCCGCGCCGCGCTACGCCGCCGCGATTTCGCCGCCGCGGCGCAATCCGCGCTCGAAGGCCTGCAGCGCCTCTATCAGAATCCCGTCGGCCATTTCCTGCTCGGCGTCGCGCTGGCTGGGATGGGGGATTACGAGCGCGCCCGCGCCGCCTTCGAAACCGCCCTGCGGTTGAATCCGAATTTCCGCCAGGCGCATCTGCGCCTCGGCTACCTGTACCGGCGCCGCCTGCACGACGAGGCCCGCGCCGCCGAGCATTTCCGGCTGTTCCGCGAGATGCGATCGAGCGCGCGGCGCGCCGAGATTGAGAAGCAGGCGGCGCCGCCCGGCGCAACCGCCGCCGCGCCATCCGCTCCCCAGCCGCCTCCCGATGTACCGCGCGCCCTGCCGCCCCTTTCGCCCGGCGAAATCGTCATCGCCTCCGGCCTTCCCCGCTCCGGCACCTCCATGCTGATGCAGATGCTCGCCGCGGGCGGCCTTCCGGTGCTCACTGACGGTGTCCGGCATGCCGACGACGATAATCCGCTCGGCTACTTCGAATACGAACCCGTCAAGCAACTGATGCGCAACCGCGACTGGCTGCCCGAAGCCCGCGGCAAGGCCGTCAAAATCGTCGCGCCGCTGCTGCCCGCGCTACCCGAAGACATCGCCTGCCGCATCGTTTTCGTTGACCGTAACCTCGATGAGATCCTCGCTTCGCAGCGCCAGATGCTGCTGCGGAGCGGCAAGGCGCCGGAGGAGGACCCCGCCCGCGAGGCCCGCCTCAAGCAGGAGTACGGCCGCACGGTCCTCCGCGTCCGCAAACACCTGGCGAACCGGCCCAATACCCACGTCCTGCACCTCCATCGCAATGCCATCCTGGCCGACCCCCGCTCCGCATCGGCCGCGATCAACTCGTTTCTGGGTGGAACCTGGGATGCCGAAGCGATGGCGGCGGCGGTGCGGCCGGAGTTGCACCGGCAACGCGGGCGCTAACAGCCGGCGCCGCCTCAGATCACCTTGTCCAATGTGATCGGGTAGTCGCGAATTCGCTTGCCCGTGGCGTGGAACACGGCGTTGGCGATCGCGGCGGCCGATCCGCAGATGCCGATCTCCCCGATGCCTTTCACGCCGAGCGGATTGACGTGGGTATCGGCTTCATCGACCCAGACGGCTTCGATCTCCGGCACATCGGCATTGACGGGGATGTGGTACTCCGCGAGATCGTGGTTCACGAAACGGCCGAGGCGCGGATCCATGTGGGCATCTTCGTAAAGCGCGAAGCCGATGCCCCAGACCATGCCGCCCATGAACTGGCTGCGCGCCGTGCGGGCGTTCAGGATTTTACCCGCGCCGAATGCGCCCGTCATACGCGAGACGCGCAACTGGCCGAGCGCCGCGTCCACCCGCACCTCCGCAAATTGCGCGCCGAAAACGTACATCGAAAATTGCTGCTGCTCGGGACCGGGCTGGGCTTCGGAATCGGCTTCGAGGAAGCGCTGGCCGCGGCGCGCGATCAGGTCGGCGAGGCGCTCCGATCTGCCGGCGGCAATCACGCGATCGCCGCGGATCTGAATGGCATCGGGCGCGGCATTCATGGCGCGGGCAATTTCGGCGCGCAGGGCTTTTGCAGCGGCGGCCACTGCATTGCCGACGCTCGTCGCCGTCTGCGATCCGGCGGAGATGGGCGCTTCGGCATACGCCGTATCGCCGAGGCGAAACGTCACCTGCGAGGCCGGCACACCCAGCGCGTCCGCGGCGACTTGCGTCATCACGGTATAGGTTCCGGTGCCGAGATCTATCGTGCCGCTCTCGACCAAAATGCTTCCATCGGGAGCGATCTGCGCGCGGGCTCCGGACTTCGACCGGTGCACGGGATACACCGCCGAGGCCATGCCCCAGCCGATCAGCGTGTCGCCCTGCCGCATCGAGCGCGGCTCCGGCGAGCGCCGGCTCCAGCCGAAGCGGTCCGCGCCGAGGCGGTAGCACTCGCGCAGCGACTTGCTCGAGAATGCCCGCGATTTCTCGGGATCCTGGTCCGCGTAATTCTTGAGGCGGAATTCGATGGGGTCCATGCCCGCCTCATACGCCATCTCGTCCATCGCAATTTCGAGCACGTTCACACCGGCCGCCCAGCCCGGCGCGCGCATGAACGAAGGCGTCCCGATATCGGAGCGGACCAGCCGCTGCGTCGTGGCCTCGTTCGGCACGGCATACAGCATGCGCGTCGGCATGGCGGCGGATTCCAGGAATTCATCGAAACTGGAGGTCTGGGCCGTCACATCGTGGCGCAGCGCCACCAGCGTACCGTCGCGGCGCGCTCCCGCAGCAATGCGCTGGCGCGTGTGCGAGCGCATGCCGACGGGTCCGAACATCTGAGGCCGCTCGACCACCAGCTTGACAGGGCGGCCCACCTGCTTTGCGGCGATGGCGGCCAGCACCTGGCTCGACCACGTCGGCCCCTTGCTGCCGAAACCCCCGCCGAGATACGGGCAGATCACGCGAACGTTGTCCGGCTTGAGGCCGAGCAGCATGGCAAAGCGCTCGCGATCCGGGAATGGCCCCTGCGTGGCGTCGTAGACTGTGAGGCGGTCCGGGCCGCTCCAGATCGCGATGGTGGCGTGCGGCTCCATGGGATTGTGCACCTGGAATGGCGTGGTGTAGACGCGATCGAGCTTGACCTCGGCACTGGCGAGCGCGGAATCTACCGCGCCGCGCGCGTCGTCCGTCGTTTCGCCGTGCGCGCCTCCCTGGGCCGGCTTGTAGGCGCGGCTGAGACTGGGCTCAAGCTCGACCGAGGGCGTCTGCGCGGCGTAACGGACCTCCACCAGGCGCGCGCCTTCCTGCGCGGCTTCGAGGCTTTCCGCGACCACCACGGCGACCGGCTGGCCCGCGTAGTACACGGTGTCCTCCTGCAGAAGCTGCAGCTTGCGATCGCCCGGCCGGTCGCCCTGATTCGCGCTCCGCGGCTTCTGCGGCAGCCGGGGCGTGTTGCGGCTGCTGAGGACAGCGAGCACGCCCGGCTGCCGTTCGGCGGCGCGGGTGTCCAGGGAGACGATGCGCCCCCGCGCGATGGAACTCGTGACCATCACCGCATACGCCGCGTTGGGCACGTCCTGCTCGGCGGTGTAAACAGCGCGGCCCGTGACCTTGGCGCGGCCATCGACGCGGACGAGAGGTTTTCCGAGGGAATCCTGCATGTTGATCTCTATGACTGTGATGCCGCCACCGTCAGCGCGCGCACGACGGACCGGCGGGCCAGCTCCACTTTGAAGGCGTTGTCGTGCTGCGGCTGCGCGCCGGCCAGCAGCAAATCAGCCGCGCGGGCGAACGCCGCTTCACCCGGCGGCTGCCCCGCCAATGCCTGCTCCGCCGCCGGCACGCGCCAGGGCTTGTGCGCGACCCCGCCGAGGGCGATCCGTGCCTGGCGGATCGTGCCGCCGTCGATATCGAGCGCCGCGGCAACCGAGACCAGAGCGAAGGCGTACGAGTTACGGTCCCGCACTTTCAGGTAATGCGACCGCGTGGCGGCGGCCTGCGGCGGCACATCCACCGCGACGATCAGTTCCTCCGGCCGCAGGTTGGTATCGATCTGCGGCGTGTTGCCGGGCAGCCGGTGAAAATCCGCCATCGGGATCGCCCGTGCGCCTGCCGGCCCTTGCACCTGCACCACGGCTTCAAGCGCCGCGAGCGCCACGCACAGATCGCTCGGATGCACCGCGATGCATTGCGGGCTCGCGCCCAGAATCGCGTGGATGCGGTTGAAACCGCTGCGCGCTCCACACCCCGAGCCGGGGTTGCGCTTATTGCACTCGCCGAGCGTCGGATCGTAAAAGTAGTAGCAGCGCGTCCGCTGCATCAGGTTTCCGCCGACCGTCGCCAGATTGCGAAGCTGCGGCGTCGCGCCGGCCAGCAGCGCCTGCGCCAGGAGCGGATAGCGCGTGCGCACCAGCGCGTGGTTCGCCACGTCGCTATTGCGCGCCATGGCGCCGATGCGCAGCCCGCCGGCGTGCTCCTCGATCGCCGCCGAAGGCACGCGCGTGACATCCACCAGGTGCGCCGGATGCTCGACCCCGGTCTTCATCAGGTCGATCAGGTTGGTGCCGCCGCCAAGGAACTTGGACTCGGGCCGGCCAACGGCGGCGACCGCATCGGTCACGGAAGCCGCCCGATGATACGTAAACGGTCTCATTCCGGTTCGATGCTCCGGCTGGCCGATGGCGGCGCCAGCGACCGCACCGCGGCCACGATGTTCGGGTACGCGCCGCAGCGGCAGAGATTGCCGCTCATCCGCTCGCGGATTTCGTCGTCCGTCAGGTCGATCGGACCGTTGTTGCGGAGATCCCGCGTGACGAAGCTGGGCGACCCGGCCCGCGCTTCATCCAGCAGGGCGACGGCGGAGCAGATCTGGCCCGGCGTGCAGTAGCCGCACTGGAAGCCGTCGTGATCGAGGAAAGCCGCCTGCACGGGATGGAGCTGGCCGTTGCGCTCCAGGCCCTCGATTGTCGTGATGCGGTCCCCATCGTGCTGCGCGGCGAGACTGAGGCAGGAGTTGATGCGCCGGCCGTCGGCGAGCACGGTGCACGCGCCGCACTGGCCGTGGTCGCAGCCCTTTTTCGTGCCGGTGAGCCGCAGGTGCTCGCGCAGCAGGTCGAGCAGGCTGACGCGCGGATCGAGCACCACGGAATGCGCCTGCCCGTTCACGGTAAAGGTGCAGGAGACCGTGCCGGCGGGCGGTCCGCCGGTCTGCGGATCGGCATCCAGCAGAGCGGTGCCGCCGCCCGCCAGAACCACGGCAAATTGCCGGCGAGTGAGGCCCATAGCCGCGATTCTAGGGCGCGCGGCCCGCGCCATGTGGTGGAAGCCGTCCGTTTCGAATGCGGACATGTGCCGTTCAGGACCAGCGGCATGGGTCAAACCGGATGAAATGCTCCGGTCCGCAATCCGGCGGGCGCCCTTGGCCCGGAGCCAAGGACCTGCCAGGTCTCCAGCATGCGCGACGCGGCCCTCGCCCTTCTTGTGGCGGCCCCGGCCTGCGCCGCGGACCGTGCGAGGGCCACCGGCAAGGTCACCTGAGCAATGCGGCTTACTCGATCGATGCGGGCGTAAAGGGCTATAAGACGCCGGATAACTACCCCGTCGAATCCTTCATCGACCGCGACCGCAGCAACTTCGTGATCCGGCTGATCCCCGCACCGCCGCGGCAGTAGCCGCCGCACCCGGACCTCAGCGCTTCTCCGGACCCGCGAAGCGGGCGCCGTAACCGCTCTCCTTCAACAGCGCATCGGGATCGGACATTTCAAGGAGCCGGCGGACTGCTTCCGGCTTATCCGCCGCGCGCCGGTAGTACGCCTGACAAATCTTATAGCCGATGTAATAACCCATATCGGCGGGACGGTCCTTGGCGCGATCGCCCTCGTACAGCCATTTGCTGGTATCCCCGCCATGCATCGCCGCGGCGAACTCCGTCCACAGCGCCTGCTCGTGCGCGTCGCCGTACGCGCGCTGGGCCGGGTTGATGGTCCCGGCGGAAATCATCTCCCCGAGGAAATCCGCACCGCCTTCAAACAATGCCTGGCTGAGAAGGGTCGGCTGGCCGCCACTGCCGCGCCCGGAATTTGCATGCCGCTGTTCCACATGAATCACCTCGTGCGCCACCATTTTCGGCAGCCGCGCCATGGGACCGGTGACCGCGCGCTCCCAGTTGGTCAGCTCGTCCACCGGCGTGTGCTCGTCGCGCGCGCTCATCTCGATCCCGATCAGCAGCCCCTGCCCGCCATCGGTGGTCCCGCCCGAATTCAGGCGCCCGATAAGGAAGTAGATATCCGGGAACACCGCGCCGGGATAGATCTCCTGCAGCCGCCGGAAGCTGGCCTGAATCGCCTCCTTGATCTCCGGCTTCTGATCGAGCGAAAGCGTGTTCTGGCGAATCGCGGCAAAGTATCGGGGCCGCGCCGCCACCGTGGCCGCCAGCGCGCGTCCGCTGACGATCCGCGCGGGAATAAAACCGTGCAAACCGGGGCTGCCGGCATCGATGTACTCGCGCTGAAACAGCTCGGCAGCATCCCTGAGCGTTGCCCGGTCGAACACGCGCCAGAAGTTCGGGATATCGCTGGTGACGATCCGCGCCTTCGCCGGATCGTGATTCGGCGGCAGACCCTGCGCCCCCGCGCGAACGGCCAGCACCGCGAGCAGCAGTGGCAGTCTCGAGTGATACATCGCGCCTCCTGCCGCGATTGGACGGCCTCGATCACCTTACGTTAGTCAGACAGCTCTCCCCCCGTCCGCGCCGTGAGCACGCTCCGGTCCCCAACCCCCAATCCCCTGCCCCGCCCACGCCGCGCACCCTCAAGCTTCGCCGCGCCGTCCCTCGATGTCCCTTGCACCGTCCGTCCGGTCGGTATATATTGGACTCCCGGTGGGCATGCGAATCGTGTTGCTGGGCTGTCTCGGCGTGGTATTTCTATCCGGCTTTCAGCGGATGAGCCCGGAGGAAGTACGCAAGCTCAAGAACCCGGTTCCGTTTACCCGGAAATCCATCGCCGCGGGTAAAACCACCTTCCTCAGCACTTGCGCCGCCTGCCATGGGCCCGATGGCAAAGCCCAGGTCGACGTCGTGGCCGACGCCACCGACCTGACCAATCCCAAAGCCTACAAGAGCGGATCGAGCGACGGCGAAATCTTCCGCAGCATCCGCGACGGCGCCGGCGAAACCATGCCGCCCTTCGCCGCGCAGCTCTCCGGCGACACGGAAATCTGGAATCTCGTCAATTACATTCACAGCCTCTGGCCGGAAAACATGCGGCCGCCCCTCGTAGAAGAGAAAAGCAAGGAGTGAGTTCCATGCCGAACGAAAACGATCGTCCCGCGACCCCTCCCGCGACCACGCGGCGGAATTTCTTCACCGGGCCCGCGGCCGCCGCGGCAGCCATCGGCGCCGCCGCGCTCACCTCCAAGCCGCTCCGCGCCGACGTGCCCATCCCGTCCATCACGATCCCCAAGGAGATCCCGGCCAATCTCGCCGAAGAGCCCAAACCCGGCAGTTTCCAGGGCCGCGGCATGTCCGGCGCCGAGGTCTTCGCCAAGCTCTGCGTGGAGGAAAATCTGGCCGCCCTGTTCTGCTGCCCCGGCAATTACACCGTGATCAATGCCCTCGCCGCCGCCGGCGTCCCCGCATACGGCGGGCGCACCGAGGGCGCCATGTGCGCCGCCGCCGATGGCTTCTCGCGCGTTACCGGCGAAGCCGTCGCCTGCTCCGGCACCGAAGGCCCCGGCTTCACCCACATGATCATGAACATCGCCGCGGCGCATTCGGCGCGCACGCCGCTGCTGGTGCTGGCGAGCAATATGCAGATCGCCGGGGACGACCGCGAGGCCTTCATCCAGACCGGATATCAGCAGCCCACCACCGAAGGCCTCAAGAAGTACGGAAAGCGCCTCATTGCGCCGGATCGCGTCTGGGAATACGGCGCTTACGCTTTCCGCAACCTCAAGAGCGGCGTCCCCGGCCCCGTCCACCTCGATTTCCCCGGCGAAGTCGCGCGCGCCCGCTTTACCGATCCGGCGAATCTCAAGGATTACTACAACAAATCCAAGTACCGCACTGAATCTGTGGCACATCCGTCGCCCGTCGACGTGAAAAAAGCGGTCGACCTGCTGACCAAGGCCGAGCGCCCCCTGATCGTCGCCGGCCAGGGCGTCTTCTACCGCAAGGCCACCGACGTCCTGATGGAGATCGCGCAGAAGGCCGACATCGCCGTCGTCGCCACCGGCCCCATGAAGGGCCACTTCCCCGACGAGCACCGCCTCAGCATTTCCCTTTCGCCGGACGCCATGATGTCTGCGGACTGCGTCCTCTTCGTCGGCCAGTATTGCATGCCGAGCCCCGGCGAGTATCACTTCAACCCGGACGTGAAGGCCATCCGCGTCCATCCCGTGCCCGAGGACCTCGGCCGCAACTGGCCGCTTGATCTCGGCATCGTGAGCGACGAGAAGACCTTCCTCGATGCCCTGAACGATTCGCTGCCCCGCAAGAAGCGCGAAGCGTGGGTGTCCGAGATCGCCGCCGCGAAGGTGAAATACGAAAAGACCCTCAACGATCAGGTCGAGCTCGGCATCAAGTACAGCCAGCAGACCAACCATCTGCACCCCGCGGTAATCTCCAAGGAAGTGCACGATTTCTTCTACACGGGCAAGATCGACCCCAAGCAGACCGTGATGGGCGGCGGCGGCTGGACGATCGGCATGTTCATGGGACGCTGGACGCGCGCCTACCGCCCTGGCCAGGTCATCACCTGCGGTTACCAGTACGGCGCGATCGGTCCGGATGTCGCGATGACCATCGGCGCCGGCGCCGCCGTGCAGCGCGGCATCGGCCCGCAGGCGCCATATAAGGGCGCGCCCGTCGCCTGCGTTTCGAGCGATGCCGGCATCGCCTATAGCCTGTTCGAGCTCGACACCGCGCAGAAATATAAGATCCCCATCATCGCGGTGATCTACAATAACAACTCCTGGGGTATGTGGCCGCAAGCCGTCGGCTCCGCCCGTTCCATGCACATGTATCTCTTCCAGGAAAACCTGCGGTACGACAAGATGGCCGAGGGCCTCGGCGCGCGCGGCGAATATGTCCGCACCCAGCAGGAGCTCAAGGACGCCCTCGCCCGCTCCTACACCGCCGCCGTGAAGGAGAACGCCTCCACGCTGATCAACTGCCAGGCGCTCAAGGAATTCACTTCCGCCCGCGACTATCCGCCGGGCGTTTACATCACTGCCGAGCCCGGCCCGGGAGCCTTCGCCCACTGATTCCGCGGGTGCAGCTCGTCACGGAAATCCTGCAATCCTACGCGGACCGCGGCATCTTCCGCGGTTTCAGCGCCGGCCCGGTCCGCAACGGCAAAGCCACTTATAAGCTCGTCTGGTTCCGCAATCGTGAGTATGAAATTACCGCGGATACGCGCAAAGGCGTGATCCGCTGCCCCGTCGTGCTCCCGCAAGTCCCGCCCGAAATCTACGCAAAGCTGAAGCTCTTCATCCAGTCCCGCCACACCGAAGAAGTCCAGACGCACCGCCGCATCGACCCCGCCAAAGCCCGCGCCAACTGCGCCATCCGCGCCGGCAACGTGTCCGTCACCGTGACAGTTACAGATGACGACTACGAATACGCCACCCGCCGCTTTGTCAACCTGCTCCACGAAATCTTCCTGGTATTCCTGCAGGAACACTTCGATTACCAGGTGGCGGCGTACGACTTAGATCCGGATAACCCGCTGTAGCAGGCATGCTGACGCTGCTTGGCGCGTTCGGAACCGCCCGAGAGTTCGTGTTGAACGCGGATTCGGTAATCTGCAGGGGAGGCTGCTACGGTCCGTCGGACTGCGACATTGGCTGCACTTGCAATCTGATCAACCAGTGTATTAACGCCAACTAAGCGAAGGGGCACAGGGCTGCGGGCGGCAGGTGCCCGTGTGCCCTGTGCTCCCCAGGCTTCCCATGTGGACCGCATTCCGTGCGCTTGCTCGAACACCGGGCTATACCATCGCATCGGTCGCGTCGATCTGTCTGGGCGTCTCGGTCAGCACGCTGCTTTTCGCGATTCTTAACGGCGCCTATCTCCGGCCCTTGCCCTACCATAATCCGGAACAACTATTCGTGATCCGGAGCGCGGAGACGGGCGAAGCACAAAAGGGCCTCTCTTTCTCAGGGCTGGATGTCGACGCATGGGAACAGGAAGCCAAATCGCTGCATGGCATCGCTGCTTTCCGGATGTCCTACGCGAGCGTCGAAACACCGGAAGGCACAACCAGAATTCGAGAGGCGGAGGTCTCAGAAGGCTGGTTCCGTGTGCTCGGAGTGTACCCGGCCGTCGGACGATACTTTTCCAAGCAGGATCAGAACGGCGCCGCGCCTCAGGTAGTTTTGATTAGCGATCACTTCTGGCGCGCCCACCTCGGCGGTAAGCCCAACATTGTCGGGCAGTCTTTGAAAGTCGGTCGCAGAACATTCAGTATCTGCGGTGTACTCCCACCGCACCTCCAGTTCTTCCGCCTGCTGTTTCACGAAGAACCGGAACTGATCTTCCCCATTTATCAGGACAGCATGTTTTGGAAATCGCGGGGCGCCCAGATATATCAGGCGATCGTCCGTCTCCGGCCCGATGCCAAACCCGGAATCGCCGCGGCCGAACTGAACCGCATCGCGTCCGGCGCCGCACCGAACCGGCCGAACCGCGATGCCGGTGTCCGGGTCGCGCTGGTTCCGCTCCGCAAGGCCGCGTTCGGCTCGATCGATCGGCAGATCGCCTTCCTCTTTGCCGCCGTCATGCTTCTTCTTGCGGTTTCGTGGTGCAACCTCGCCAGTTTGTCGCTGGCGCGGTCCGTGAGCCGGCACGCCGAATGGGCGACGAGGGCAGCCTTGGGCGCCCCAATCGCGAAGGCTATTGCCCCGGTCTTTCGCGAAGCGCTCCTGATCGCAACTGCCGGTGGATTGCTGGGAATCGCCCTCGCCCGATGCGGACTGGCCGCGGTTCTCGCCGTCCTGAGTGTCGGATCGGCGCTCGCAGGCTTGGAGGACCTGACTCTCGGTATCCGCGCGATCGCCTTCGCCGGCCTGGCCGCCATTTGTTCCGGCGCCTCCCTGGCGATTCCTGCCGCCGTGGAGGCCGCCCGCGCCGGCACGGCAGAGTCGATCCGCAGCTTCGGTTATTCCCGGCCGCTGCGCAGCCTCGGAGTCCTCGGCCGTCAGGGTTTGATCGCGATCGAGGCGGCGCTCGTCGTCGTGCTGTTGTACGGCGCTGGCTTCTTAGCGGACAATGTCCGCCGCTTGTCCGGAAGACCCCTGGGACACGAGTATGCGAATACATTAACATTGAGGGCCGCGCTGCCAATGCGAGCCGGATACCGGTCGCCTGCCGAGTGGTCGGCGTTTACACGGCAGGTCGCCGATCGAGCGATGAAAATACCCGGCGTGCGGACTGTGGATACGGTTTTCCCGTTAACTGCCAAGCTGGCTCCCCACGCTCCGTTTACGGCTGAAGGCGCTCAGGGCCCGCGGACGGCCGCCGTCCAGTACACAGGGATCCACTACCTGAGGCATATTGGCGCGGCGATTGCCGCTGGGCGGTTCTTCTCCGATGACGAAGACTGCGACCGCAGCCCGCACCCCGCGATGGTCAACGCCGCTCTGTCGCGCCTGTTCTGGCCGGGGCAAAGTCCAATTGGCCGGACGCTCTCCACCGATTCGCGGCCGCCGACCGGGTTTCGTGTCGTGGGCGTCGTTCGAGATATCCTCGATACCCCCACCGACACCGCGGAGCCGGTTGTCTACAGTTGCGAGGCGCAGAACTGGAATTACTTCGTCATCAAGTCCGCCAGGGATCCGGCTAACTTAGCCGGGACTATCCAGACGTACATACGCAGCCTCGGCAAGGACATCGAAATCGGAGACATAACCACCCTCGACGATCTCGTCGCCGCCAGCATGGCTCCGTCAAGGACGCAAGCCCTTGTGCTGGTGCTCTTCTCCGCCGCGGCATTGGCGATTTCATTGATTGGCGTATACGGGCTTGCGGTGTTCCTCTGCAACGGGAGAAGGAAGGAGTTCGCGATCCGGCAAGCCGTCGGCGCTTCCCCTCGCTCCATCCTCTACTGCGCGGCGCGCGATACGCTTGCGTTTGCCTTGCTGGGCGCCGGCGTTGGTGGGCTCGCAATCGCAATAGGCTCCCCCGCAGGGAACCGAATCGCCCTTCTGGGCGCGGTAGCGTTGCCTGCTCTCGCGGCGTTCGTGGCGGCATGTATCCAGCCCCTCCGTGTGAGCCGCGGATCGCTCTCGACAATCTTGCGCGCAGACTGACTCC
>Ga0209581_1003843_pt1 | contig 12551 bp, 6 predicted proteins | sample Coa_R2_FD_187160 | JGI IMG/M metagenome (GOLD analysis project Ga0209581, IMG submission 187160) | Surface soil microbial communities from Centralia Pennsylvania, which are recovering from an underground coalmine fire - Coalmine... | ecosystem: Environmental > Terrestrial > Soil > Unclassified ...
GCAAGTTCCAAGAGCTGTGGTTACCGCAAGTCCCTTGCGGGGCTTCTGGTACTTCGTTACCAAAAACGAGGTTTGTAAGCTCTTGCGGTCGGGCAGCGGGCCCCGGCTAAGGGCATTGTATTAGGCCGGCCGCCGCGCCGGCAGCGGATACTCCATGATCTCCATCAGGAGTTCCAGTTTCGACGGCCGGGCCAGCAGCGGCACCAGGTTCGGCAGGGAGTAGTAGTCCCCGTTGAACTGGAAGGCGTCGGCCACGACACCCGCCCGGCGGCACTGCTCCTCCAGGTGCGTCGAGGCCTGCGGCGTGCGCACGAAGCACACGGCGGGGTCCGCCTTGACGTCCTCGCGGTACTTCTTCAGCGCCTCGACGAACAGGGGCGCCGTGTTCTCCCCCTCGTCCGTGACGAGGATGATCTGCTCGACGTACTGCCCCTTGCGGCGCATGTACTCCAGGGCCACGCCGCAGGACGTGCCGCCGCCCGCCCTGATGCCGCGCAGGGCCCGCTCCCAGTCGGCCAGCTCCGTGCCGGCCCGCTCGACGGGGTAGGCCATCGTGTCGAAGGCGTAGACGAACAGGTCCTTCTCGCAGACGGCCGAGATCAGGGCGCCGAGCCGCTTGCCCAGCTCGATGGCGACCTCCATGCTGCCCGACTTGTCGATCAGCAGGGCCGTCGGGCGCGTGATGCGCCCCTTGGCCTTGACCTGAGCGTCGGCCACCTCCTCCAGCCGGCGCCGCACCTCGGGCGCCAGGTCGGCGGCCTTCATGGCCTCCTCCGCCTTGAGGGCGCTGACGCGCGTGGCCGACCGGGCCTGCTCCAGCTTCTGCTCGATCAGGGCCTTGAGGTCGGCGTTGTCGAAGGCGCCGCGCCGCTTGAGCGACGCCAGGTTGTTAATCAACTCCTGCGGGCTCATGCGGTCGAGCAGCGCCGAAGAGCTCACCCATTCGGCATTCAAATTGGAATAGCCGGTGGGTTCGATTTTCCGGTACAGCGGCTCGCCCAGCTTCTGGAGCTGATTCCCAAGCAGGAACGCAGATTCGACATCGGCGTTCGTAGCCCGTAACGAGCTCGCAATCATCTCAAACGGCGTTTTGATCTTCGCCTGAAAGGCGCCTTGGGACCAGAACTCCGGAGACGTCAGCATCGTGCGCATCACTTTGCGCAAATCGCCGTCCGTCGAAAGGAACGTGTGCGCCATGCGGTTCACCAGCGAGGGCGGGGGGTTGTCGGCCACAAATCGCTGCGCGAGTTCCAGCGAGATGAAATGCGCGGTGGACGGATGGTGCGCCAGGATTTTCAGCACCTCCAGGCCATCATTCATCCCGCCCCCAGCCGGAATTACGTGACCTAGCACCACCTTCTGCCCTTTATCGTGCATCCGGTCGTTGTATTCAAAACCGCCGCCCTTGCGTGGAGCCGCAATGGTCCATCCGGTAAAGCAGCGCGCCACTTCGATCACGTCCTTCTGCGTGTAACCGCCGTTCACGCCTAAGGTGTGCAGCTCCATCAGCTCGCGGCCATAGTTCTCATTGAGCCCGCGCTGCCGCCTTTGCGCAGCCGGAGTATTTGCGCCCACCGACTGCCAGTTGTCCAGATAGAACAGCATCGCCGGACTTTCCGCCGTCGCAAGCAGCAGGTCATAGAACTTTCCCAGAACGTGCGGCCGGATTACTTCGCGCTCATACGTAGGAACCAGGTAGCGATCCGCGCCTTTGCCGAAGAAAACGTTGAAGTGGTTGTACCAGAAATCGACGAGCAACTCTTCGAGTTGCCGATTGCTATAGACCGCTCGCAAAAGCTTGCCTTCGGTCAAATCGCTGGCCACGACATTCTGCGGGCTCACAGAAAGCATCAGCTCGCGCCGGAGATCGACCGGAGCAAAGATAAACAACTTACGCCGTTGCTCAGGCTTCAATGCCCAGACGAAATCCAGACGCTTCCCGGGCGGTATCGAAGCCAGCACCTGCCGCTTCTCGTCGGGCTTGCCCGACCGAAGAATCTCAATCTGATCCCGGCTCAGAACATCGCTTAACTTCACTTTGGAATCGACGTCCTCGTCGGTTCCCGCCGGCGCTACTCCCGGATGCTTTTCCAGATAACGGTCGGCCAACCCCAAAACTACGGCCCGCAACTCCGGGTCATCCGGAGGCGCTGTGCGCCCGCGCGCCACCGCGACGATCATCTGGGGCGGCGGATATCGTAGAATCGCCTCCCGGCTCGACATATTGAGGGAGGCAAGCGGAGCCAGTTTCGAGGCCAGGACCGGATTTTCGGGGAGCCGATCGGGATGTAGTTGAAGGTCCACCCACTTGGAAATTCCGATCCGCTGGATGGTTTCCAGATCACCCGACCGGGGTCCAAACGTCAGGCGGTCTAAGGCATGGAGGGGCCGATCCGTTTTGGGAAGTGGCTTACTAAACGCAAGGTATTGCGGCGGATTAGCCCCGGGTTTGATCTTTTTGGGGCTATCCCCCCCGGCATAGGCGCAAACACCGGCCAAAAACAGCGGCGCCGCGCCAGCCAGCCATTTTCGCCTTGTAGATGCGCCCACAACTCTCCTAAACGAGAGTGCAGGAAAATCGTTTACCTTTTCACCTGAACCGAGTCTGCGCCCAATGTTTGACTTATTTAAGTCACACACTGTAAAATGAATCATGCATCCGGATTGTGTTCGTACGAGCATCGACTTGCCTCGAGACCTGCACAGACGCTTGCACGAAATCGCGGCCCGGCGCGGCTGCTCGGCACGCCAGTTGATCCTGCAAAGCATCGAAAACGCTGTCTCGTCCTCCGAGCGGCAAAGGCCGAAAAGACGTCTGAGCCTGGACACTCCACTGGTTCCTCCCACGGGGAAGCCCATCAATTTGACGGACGAGCAAATTTATGCCGGGATTGAGTTTCCCTGACGTCAATGTCTGGATGGCAGTGTTGCTGCCCGAACATATTCACCGCGACGTGGCGAAATTGTGGTGGAACTCGGACGATTCCGATTCTATGTGTTTTACACGTGTTACACAGATCAGCGTTCTGCGGCTGCTCACCACATCATCCGTAATGAATGGCAAACCTCTCACCATGAAAACGGCTTGGAAAACGTACGACCGTTTATTTGTCGACGATCGGGTTTCCTACATTCCGGAAGGCCCGGATGTCGAGCGCTACTTTCGCCGCTGCGCATCGGACGATGTCCCTTCGCCTAAGGTCTGGGCAGACTGCTGGCTCCTTGCTATGGCAGAGAGCCACAGCGGAACCATTATCACGTTCGATGCGCGGCTAGCTTCGCGCGCTAAATCGGTTGGGAAAGGACGTTGCGTCCTCCTTTCAGAACCCCGTGCGTAAGCAACAATCAGACTGCGTCTACGACTTCGGATCGCGAGGATAACGCTGCGGTCGCGCGTATGAGAGCGGCCGGCGAGATGGGCTTCGCAAGGTAGCTGTCGATCCCGGCGCTGAGGCATTTCTGCTCGTCGCCGTTCATCGCGTTTGCGGTTAGCGCAATGATTGGAAGGTGGCCGCCGGTCCTCTGTTCGTTAGCTCGAATCGCCGCAGTGAGCTCGTATCCGTCCATTTCCGGCATCTGAATATCTGTGAGCAGGATGTCGAACGCATTTGTCGCGAGAATCTGCAAGGCCTCTCGGCCGTTGTTCGCCACAGTCACGCGATGTCCTTGCTTGCCGAGTACCTTTTCAACCAGCACCTGGTTTACTCTGTTGTCCTCGGCCAACAGGATTTTTAGCGGCCCGATCGACGGAATGGGTGTTCGCTTTGCCCCCAAGTATTCCGCGTGGTGCGGTTCGCGATTCGCGACCGCACCGAAGCATGCCGTGAATTGAAACGTGCTCCCGCGCCCCGGTTCACTTTCAACCCAGATTCTGCCGCCCATCAGTTTTACCAGGCGGGAACAAATGCTGAGACCTAACCCTGTGCCGCCGTAGCGCCGGGTTGTCGAGCTGTCGGCTTGGGCGAAGGCTTCGAAAATCTGATGCAGATTCTGCTTCGCGATTCCAATCCCGGTGTCCTGGACGGCGAAGTGAACCGTCGCGTTTTGCGGGTTGCTTGAATCCAGCCTCACCCGCAAAGTAACCCCGCCGGTTTCCGTGAATTTGATCGCGTTGCCGAGCAGGTTCGTTAGCACCTGCCGGAGACGCGTGGGATCGCCAGCCACCGCTACAGGCACATCAGAGGCAATGTCGCACTCGAGCTGCAGCCCCTTGGATCGAGCCACGACGGCCAATGTCTCCGCGGCACCCCGCACTGTTTCGCGCAGGTCGAACTCGATACGTTCGATGTTGAGCTTGCCCGCTTCGATCTTCGAAAAATCCAGAATGTCATTGAGGATCGCCAGCAGGGAATCGGCCGATTCTTTCACCATTTGCAGGGATTCCCGCTGCTCTGGTGCAAGCGCGGAATCGAGCACCAGGTCCGTCATTCCAAGAACCGCATTCATGGGTGTTCGGATCTCATGGCTCATGTGCGCCAGAAATTCGCTTTTAGCGCGATTTGCCTGCTCGGCGGCGCGCTTGAGTGTTTCTTCCGCGGTCAGCTTTTCCTGCAAAGTCTCTCGCGCCAGTAAAAGCTGTTGGCGCTCGGTTTCCAGCTCGCTCGTGCGATCAAGAACCATTTGCTCCAATTGTTTACGGTGGGTAATCAGGCTTCGGATGCGCCACGACCAGATGGCCCTCAGGGCGGCCAAAAGAACCACAACGAGACCGATGTAGAAGAATCGCGTCCTCCACCAAGGCGTGCTTACCATGAGCCGGACCTGCGCCGTGTGGCCGTTGCTGACGCCGCGTCCGGCGCGAGCAAGCAATTCAAACGTATAATCGCCGGGTGGAAGATTCACAAGATGGATCTCCCGCTGATCGCTCATGCGCCATTCCGGATCGAGCCCCAAAATCCGGTAGCGAAATTGGATCTGCTTTTCATTCGCAAACGAAAGGCTCGAGAATCGTATGGTCACATCTCCGTTCCCATACGGGATCGCGACCGGGCGGGAGAAATCTCTGGCGTGACCGTTGACTCGAATGCCGGTAATCAGTGGATCGGCGCCGGCAACGGAGTAACTTTCCTTTTCCGGTTCGAAATGGGAAAGCCCTTTGCTTGTGCCGAACCAAAGGCCCCCTTTGGAATCGGCCAGGATGGCGTCGGTATTGAAGTCGTTCCAAACCAGGCCATTGGGCATGGCATAGTAGCCCCACTGTCCGTTTGAGAAAACTTCGACACCCGTGTCCGTGCCGACCCAAACCCGATCACGCCCGTCGACCGTCATACAATAAACGAAAGTCGAGTGGAGACCATTGTTCTGTGTGAAATGCGCGAACTCGGGTTTTCCGGACGGCGATAAGCGCACACGGGAAACGCCGAGACTCCTCGAGTACCCAATCCAGATCTGTCCCCGGCTGTCAACCGCCACTTGGCTGAGATCCGAATCTAAGAGTCCATCGACGCTGCCGATGCATTGCCATCTGCCCGAGCTCCGAATCCATAGCCCTCGCGAACCGACCGCCACAATCTCATGGCGGGGTCCAAAGACTACTTTCGAAACTACGTCTTGTTGTGGTCCTCCGGCTTCCGAGATTATCTTGAATTCAACCGGAAACCGATCGGTTCGCGCTGTGTAGAGTCCTTTGGACGTTGCCACCCAAAGCACGCCGGAGTCGTCGATTGCCAGGTGTTGAACATCGCTCGCCGGAAGGCCCACTTTGGAATCGTAGATTTGGCATTGGCGGGAATCGATCGCGCAACGAAACAGATCGTGGCGGGTGCTTCCCCAGATCTCCCCGTGCCGGCCCGCTACCAGAGTTCTAACCGCCATTGCCGGATTGAAATAGCGCGATAGCGGGAAATGTCCAGCGGTGGACCCGGACGATAGATTTACGACGCCTGCATCGGTACCTATCCAAATCGCGCCCTTCGCATCCTCAGCGATCGCCCATACGGCATCATTTTCGAGCCAGTGGGGGGCCGTCCAGTTCTCCCACGCCCCGAAACCCACCCAACGAGAGACGCCGCCGCCATTGGTCCCGATCCAGGGCGAGCCCTCCCGATCCACGATCATGGACGAGACCGAATCCATCGGCAAACCGGCCGCCGTACCCAGGACTCGCCACCTGCCGCCTGCGCGCAGTCCAAGCCCCAGAACAGTCGGAACGGCAATCTCGCCATCGCGGTCCAGAGCGAGCGCCCCAAAATCGGCGGAAGGAAGACCCTGATCCTGCCTGAGGAACTGCCGTCCGTGAGGTTTCAACGCCATAAGATGGGTTGCGCTCCGCGCCCAAAGGGTGCCTTCGCGGTCGGAAAGAATTGCCTGCCAGCTATCTTTGGGGACGCCATCTTCCGGACCATACGCCCGGATGTCTCCTGCTTTGCACCGGTACAGCTTTTCGGAATCTCCGAACCACACGGCACCGTCCCTGGCGATACCGACGGAGTTGAGTTCTTTGCGGGGAACTCCTTCGAGAAAGCGCGCGTGAGGAACGGGCGCCCCTGCCTGATCGGAATCGACCTTCGCCGCTCCTCTCGTGGTAGCTAGCCAAAGCTCGCCGGATTGAGGGTCGACCGCCAGAGAAGATTCATATTGAACTCCGACGGCCTCGCCAAAATCGACCGGGCGAAGCCTGCCGTTACGGAAGACCGCGACTCCTTTACCCGTCCCAACCCACAAACTGCCGTTTTTTGTGACCGCTAACGAATGCACTCCGGGGTCCGGCAGTCCTTCGGCCGCGCTGAAATACTGAAATCGGTTGCCGTCGTAGCGGTATAGCCCGTTGAGCGTACCGACCCAGATGTATCCTTGCTTGTCCTGTGCCAAGCACAGAACAGCAAGGTTTCCCAGCCCGTCCTCAGTGCCAAATGCCTCAAACCGGTAGCTTTGGCCGAAACTCCGGAGCGACGTCAAGGCCAGGAGTAGGACTATTCCAAATCTGGATCGCAAAGTTCAAATCAACTCTTGGTCTTAGTGGGGAATGGCTCTTCAGCTTCTCACTGGTCGGGCGGCGGCGGCGAGGAGCGGTTTTCAACAGTTGTGCGGGCTGTCCGGGAACTCTCGCATGGGAGCCGGAGTCCATATGTTCGGCTAAGAAATAACTCGCGCGTGCTACACGATCTCCGCTTAGCTCTCCGATTAGTGGCTATTAACCGAAGCTCGACCGTTATTGCAATCGGCACTTTGGCCATTGCGATCGGCGCAAACACCGCGATTTTCAGCGTGGTGAATAGTGCGCTCCTCAAAGTCCTGCCAGTCCGTAAGCCAAACGAACTGGTGATGCTCACCGATCCAAATGCCTCCATGGTCCTGGGCGGCATGCTTCGCGGAGAGCGGAGCCTGCTGGGGTACGAGGAGTTCGCATACTTACGCGATCATTTGAAAACAATGTCCGGCCTGTGTGCATCGCAGCTATCCCTGGAGCGCTTGCCGGTTCGCATAACCGGAGGTTCGCAAGAATCAGCCCGTGGACGCCTGGTCAGCGAAAACTATTTCACGGTCTTCGGGGTGCAGTCTGCAATTGGACGCCTGTTCCTGCAGAGCGACGCGAAAGCGACAGGGAAAGACCCCTACGCGGTGATCAGTTATGCGTATTGGCAGCGGAGGTTCGGCGGAAGTCCTTCGGCAGTCGGGACAACCATTCGCATTCGTGAAGCTGCGCTCGTCATCATCGGCGTGGCTGCGCGCGGATTCCGCGGCGAAACAGCGGGCCAAGATCCCGACCTATGGCTTCCGATGCTCATGCAGCCGCTCGTATTGCCGGGTTGGGACGGGCTGCACGATTTCATGGACCAGTCGCAAGACAAGCTGATGTGGCTCCACGTTTTTGGACGGCGGAAGGCTGGAGTAACCATTCCTCAGGTTCAGACCGAGGTAAACGTTCTATTCCGGCAAATTCTTGAAGCCGGATACCCCACCTCGATGGCGCCGCTCGCTCGGAAGAAAGCGCTCGATCAGCGCGTTCGCGTGCGGCCGGTCCGATCGGGAGCATTTCACGGCCGCGAGGAATTTTCGGAACAATGGACCATCCTGTTGGCCCTGGCCGGCTTGGTTTTGCTGATTGTATGCGCCAACATCGCAAACCTGCTCCTGGCTCGCGCGGCCGGGCGCGCTCGGGAAGTCGCAATTCGCCTGGCAATGGGAGCCAGGAGAGCACGCATCATTCGTCAGTTTCTGATGGAAAGTCTGCTTTTAGCCACTCTCGGCGGCGTCGCCGGCATCTTCGTGGCCGCCATCGCCTGTCATCTTCTAACGTTCCTCCTGGCACAGGGCAGTAGGGAATTTGAACTCGCTGCAGAGATCGATCTGCGTGTACTCGCATTCACTGCAAGCACTGTTCTTTTTGTCGGTATTTTCTTTGGACTCGCTCCCGCCTTGCGCGCCACGAATACTGCCCTTTCCGAAAGCCTGAAAGAGAGCGGCCGCAGCGGCACTGCTTCCCGGCAACGCAGCAGGTTTGCCTGGGCACTGGTGATCTCACAAGTGGCACTTTCGTTTCTGCTCGTTTCAGGCGCAGGCCTCTTTTTGCAAACGGTCCGGAATTTGCAGACCATTTCGCTCGGCTATCCAAGAGAAAATCTATTGCTTGTCGATGTCGATTATTCGGGCGTTCCACGACGGCCTGTCAGTCTTGACCGTGAATTGGTCGCGCGAATCCGCGAGATTCCAGGTGTTCGCGGCGTGACCTACTCCGACCGCCCCTTGTTCAACGGGATTTGATGGCGCCTTTGCGATCGGAGTGGAAGGGTTCACGTCAACACGCGAACAAGACCGCGGATCCGCCGGGAGCTTCGTTGGTCCGGAATATTTTTCGACCATTGGGATTCCGATACTCGTGGGCCGTGGAATTGGACCGCGCGACGAGGCGACTGCACCGCGGGTCTGTGTGATCAACGAAGCGTTCGCAAAGCATTTTTTCGCCGGACGCAATCCAATCGGCAAACATCTGACGATCAATTCCGCCTTCGTGGAGATTGTCGGCATCGCAAAGGATGCTCGCATCAATTCACTTCGGGGCGCGATTGAGCCGAAATTCTATGCCGCTGCCGACCAGAACTCCGGCGCTTCCTCTTTCGAGATCCGCACGGCTGGCGATCCCAAGCGCCTGGCGAATGCCGTGCGCAGAAGCATTTTAGGCGTCGATCAAAACCTTTTTATTTCGGATGCGCAAACGCTGGAGCAGAAAATCGATGAGCAGAATGCGCAGCCCGGACTCATCGCGGATGTGTGCACGACATTCGGAGTCATCGCCCTCTTTCTGGCGGCCCTCGGTATCTACGCCGTGCTTTCTTACAATGTCGCTCGACGAACAAACGAGTTCGGCATTCGTATGGCTCTGGGCGCAGAAACGACCCGGCTCATCGGGATGATTCTCAAGGAGACCGGATTGATGATTGCTGCGGGCCTGATGGCGGGCTGGATTGCTGCCGCAGCCGCCGCTCGTTTGCTTGCCGCGCAATTGTATGGCGTCGCCTCAACCGGGCCGCGCTGGTCTCTCGCTCGTTACGAGCACGTCGACAGCGCAACGCAACTGTATGGAATTACCGCCATGGACCCGCTGACGATCGCGGGAACGACTTGCATTCTGGTCGCAGTCGCCCTGCTCGCAGCCTACATTCCCGCTGCTCGCGCCGCGCAAGTGGACCCCGCAGCCGCGCTACGCCATGAATAACTATCGGCTTCGGCAGATCGGTGCTTGAGTGGAGTAGGCGTTTTCGCCTGTGCTTCGATTGGGAATCTGCTTGGAGCGGGAGACGGGATTCGAACCCGCGACATCAACCTTGGCAAGGTTGCACTCTACCAGCTGAGTTACTCCCGCTTGGGAAAGTCCAACCGACATTCTCCCGTGATCATGTTGAAAAGTCAATTCATGTGATTGCAACCTCGGAATTTACGAGCGTAGCGGTGCCTAAACAATCGCCTCTCCGCCTCTTTCCGGCACCCGAATCCCTCTCCTAACTGCCTGATTTTTAAGCGCTTAAAGATTGTTAAATTTCGGTTTAAAAAACTCGTTGCTGTGATAGACTGAGGTTTCCGAACGAGCGGAGACGGTTTTCCCCCGACCTAATTTGCCCGCTAGTGAGAGCGGCAAGTAAGCCTCCAAAATTGAGCGTACTTGAACCTTTTCCACAGAAGTGGAAAAGGTGTGGGAAAACCTTTGCCGTTCGTCGAAGCCATCGAAAACAGGAGTGCTCCGGTTGGGTGACGTATGGGAACAAATCAAAGCATGGTTGGCTGGCAAACTCAGCCCAGGCGCCTATCAAAACTGGATTTCCCAGACCGCCCTGGCGGGATTCCATGAGGGCGAGTTAACAGTCCGGGTCTCGAATGAGATCACCGAAGCGTGGATCCGCCAGGAATACACGCCTTTGATCCGGACTGCCATTCAGGAATTGAACCTGCCTATACGAAAAGTCCTGTATGAGGTTCAGGCCATGCACGCTATGGCAGCGGCAGCCGGAGAGACTGCCGGACCGGCTACCGGCACCAACGGCCGTTCGTATCCGGCGGAACTGGTATTTGAAAACACCGCAACCTGGCTTAACCCGCGGCTGACGTTTGAAACCTACGTTGTCGGCTCTTCAAACCAGCTCGCGCACGCCGCTGCCCAGGCCGTTGCGAAAATGCCGTCCCGCAGCTACAACCCGCTGTTTATTTACGGCGGAGTCGGCATCGGCAAAACTCACCTGATGCACGCCATCGGGCGCAGCCTGCTCGATAACTTCACGGGCCTCAACGTTGTTTACACTTCCAGCGAGCGGTTTATGAACGAGATGATCACGTCCATCAAGCTCGACCGCATGCCGCTGTTTCACCGGCATTACCGCTCGGCCGACGTGTTGCTCGTTGACGACATTCAGATCATCGCCGGCAAGGAACGTACACAGGAAGAGTTCTTCCACACCTTCAACGAGCTTTACGATCATCAAAAGCAAATCGTCATATCCAGCGATTCGGCGCCGAATCAACTGCCCGGTCTGGTCGAACGTCTCCGTTCCCGCTTCGAATGGGGATTGCTGGTTGATGTCCAGCCGCCCGACCTCGAAACCAAAATGGCCATTCTGGACAAGAAGGCCGAGTCGGAAGGCGTCATCCTGCCGCAAGATGTGCGGATTTTCATCGCAACGAAGACCAAGTCGAACGTCCGCGAACTCGAAGGCGCTTTGACCAAGCTCATCGCTGTTTCGTCCGTCACCGGCCAGCCCATCACCTTGGCGATGGCGCAGCAGACGCTGAAACATCTGAACACGGCCCCCGAACGAAAAATCTCCATGGAGTCCGTCCTGCGCGCCGTGGGCGAGCGCTTTTCGCTACAGCCCGCCCAACTCAAAATGAAGAGCAACACGCGCCAGATCGCGTACCCGCGGCAGATTGCCATGTATCTGGTGAAGGAGCTGACGCACGCTTCGCTACCCGAAATCGGGCGCTATTTCGGCGGCAAACACCACACCACGGTCCTGCACTCGATTCAGAAAATCGAGGAGGAGCGGCAGCGCGACGAAGGTTTGAACAATCTTATCCATTCGCTAATGGATTCACTTCAATAGGCTTATGACGGTTTTCCACAGACACGCGTCCAGCGGGGTTGTTGAAGGCTGTTCAAGGTCGCTGTGGAGGGTGGATTATCAGAAAAGTCCTAGACGTAATCCACATCCCTCGGGAGACGGAAGCGTTAGTTTTTGCTATAATTTAGGAAGAAATCAACATTTCCACAGCCCCCTATTAAGACGGTTCTCTTTAGTACTTATTCAAGACCTGTCCGGGAGAAGAATAAGAGTTCGCCCAGGGCTAAGGAGCTCTCTCAAGAATCGATATGGAATTCTCAGTTAGCAAGTCCGATCTGGTCCGGGAACTGGGACTGACACAGGGAGTCGTGGAAAAAAAGACGACGATCCCGATCCTCTCGAACATTCTGCTCGAGACCGATCACGATCAAGTGTGGCTGACCGCAACCGACCTCGAACTGGGCATCCGGTGCGCCTGTCCCGCCCGCATCAAGAAAGAGGGGGCCGGGACCATTCCGGCGCGGCGCCTGCTGGATTACGTGCGGCTGCTGCCGGATGCCGATGTACAGGTGAAACTGGCCGAAAACCAGTGGGCCAGCTTCGTGTGCGGCCGGTCGCGCACCCGCATCGCCGGCATGTCCCGCGAAAGTTTTCCCGAACTGCCCGAAATGCCCGACGCGCTGGCGCAGATTCCGCTGGCAGTATTGGCGCAGATGATCGGTAGCACCATCTTTGCCATCTCGGCCGAGGAGTCGCGCTTCACCCTGAATGGCGCACTGCTGATTCTACGAGAAAACGGCCTAGTGATGGTGGCGACCGACGGGCATCGTCTCGCCATGATCGAAAAACAACTCAGCCTGCCGGGCCTCGATGGCGGCTACCGGGCGTTGTTGCCCAAGAAAGCCATGAGCGAGATTCAGAAGCTCGCAAGCGATGATCCGGAAAAGCAAATCGAATTCTCGGGCAATGACAATCATCTGTTCTTCCGCATCGACCGGCGTCTACTGTTGAGCCGTAAGCTCAGCGGCAACTTCCCGGATTTCGAGCGCGTGCTGCCCAAGG
>Ga0209581_1003844_pt1 | contig 12551 bp, 15 predicted proteins | sample Coa_R2_FD_187160 | JGI IMG/M metagenome (GOLD analysis project Ga0209581, IMG submission 187160) | Surface soil microbial communities from Centralia Pennsylvania, which are recovering from an underground coalmine fire - Coalmine... | ecosystem: Environmental > Terrestrial > Soil > Unclassified ...
ACGCTCATTCGTATGGAGTGTTACAAGATAGCCAAGCATCTTATGGATATGGAGAAATACGAAGGTCTGAAAGCGTGGTGGTAGCGTGTACGTAATACTCGTTTATGACGTGGGAGAGCGGAGGGTAGCAAAGGTGTGTAAATTCCTGAGACGGTATCTCCTCTGGGTTCAAAGGTCTGTCTTTGAAGGGGAGGTTACGGAATCTCAGCTTGAGGCGATAAGGCTTGGGGTTAAAAAGCTCATAAACAAGGACGGGGATTCGATATACATATATAAGATGAGAAGCGATTGGAACGTGGATAAGGAGATCATAGGGAGTGAAAAAAGCCCTACCGAGAATGTACTTTGATTTATGTTGAGCTTAATATCTGCGTCGGCGTTCTAACTTTGAGATGAGGGGCTTTAGAGTCTATCAGCCAATATCTCGTCATAGAGTTCTTCTCTATCTGTTATCTTGACTTTACCCAAGTTTATCGAGATTAACTTCTCTTTTTTATTCAACCTCTCTTTTCCGTATTTCTCTTCTTTCTTTAGTCCACTATTTGCCAGCTCCCAAACCTTCTCTGAAACACTTTTTCCTTCATCTTCTGCTAGTAGTTTTATTCTACGAAGGAGGGGTTTTTGCTCCTTAGGAATAGAAAGGGTAATTTTGCCTTTCTCTATTGTCTTTTCGGTTAACCTACGAGCCATTTTTGTCACCTCTATAATAGAATACCACTTTGAAGTAGTATTATCAAACCTCTCTTAACTTTTTCTTAAAATTGAAATAAAATAGGGTTGTGAGACTCAGGCTCCTCTTTCATACTCCAGAAAATGGATTCCTTTTACCGCTTAACTATAACTACTATCTCACATCCATAATCTATGACTCGCTAAAGCGCGGCTCACCGGAGTTCTCCCGGTTTCTCCACGAAAAGGGGTATCAGGACGGGTTCCGTTCATTTAAGTTCTTTACATACTCACAGATCAGGAGCGAGAAGAGGGAGATAAGAGGCGATACGATAAGGTTTCTCTCTCAAATTGAGTGGTTTATTTCATCTCCAATAGACGATTTTGTCCTGAATTTTTTAAACGGGGTTTTTGAGACTGCGGGGATAAAAATAGGTGGTAGAAACCTTCCACTCCAAAATGCGGAGGTTTTAGAGCCTCCTAAATTTAGCGACACTATGAGATTCAGGTGCCTTTCCCCTATAACAATCTCAAGGACAGACATATTAGGGGAAGAGAAAACCCAGCATTTCATAAGGCCCTGGGAGCCGGACTTATCCGAAAAGATCGCACAGAACCTCGTAAGAAAATTCCGCCTGCTTCACGGAAAAGACCCGTCGGATTCAGGTCTGAAAATAGAGATTGATCCCAAGAGGGCTGGAGGAAAGATTGAAAAATTAGTAAACTTTAAGGGCACAAACATAAAGGGTTTTATGTGCCCATTTAATGTAGAGGGCAGTCCTGAACTCATTGAGGTCGGATATGAGACAGGATTTGGGGATAAGAACTCTCTAGGGTTTGGTATGGTGGAGGGGAGGGGTTAATGAAGTACCGGATAAATGTTATCATTCCTTGGAGCTATGGTTTTTATAAAGAAATTATTAGGAAAGCAAGATGAATAAGTGGAAAGAGGCCGTAAAGGATTTTATAGAAGATATTAGAGAAATTTATGGGGAAGAATTAGAGGGGATAATACTCTACGGCTCTAGGGCGCGTGGTGATGCTGATGAAGAATCGGATATAGACCTTTTAGTAGTGCTTAAGGACTTTGATGATTTTTGGAAGGAGTTTAGAAAAATAAGTGATTTATCCTCTGAGGTATCTTATACCTATGATGTAGTCTTATCTGCAATCCCTGTAAAAAAGAAGGGCTATGAGTCTCAAATGTCATCTCTTATGCTAAATGTAAGAAAGGAAGGGATTACAATTATATGAAAGAGGAAGTTGAGAAACTAATCAAGAAGGGACATAGAAGTTTAGAAGTAGCTAAAGAAATTTTTAACGATGGGCATTATGACTTTGCGGTTTCAAGAGCTTACTACGCAGTGTTTTACTTGGCTGAGGCTGCCTTGTTATCTAAGGGTCTGTCTTTCTCAAAACATAGTGGTGTGATTGCGGCCTTTAATCAGCAGGGAAATTATGTTATGAAGCTCATAACAAAGGAGTGGATTGAGAGAACAGAATATGTCGGTGGTTCTCATGCAAATACGTGAGTTTCAGCAAAGTGCTGGAGAACGTTTGAAAAAAGGCCAATCGGTTCTGATTATTGCTCCGACTGGTTTAGGAAAAACGAGAGCCGCATTAAAGCCTTTCGTAAATGAAAACAACACTCTTTTGACCACACGTTTGATTTACAATTTACCTCTTAGAGCACTCGCAATCGGTGTAGTGAACGAGCTTAAGGAACTATCCTCCAAAATTCAACCTACAATTCATCACGGCGACGAACCTGAAAGTAGGTTCTTTTCTGAACGGGCTGTTATAACGACTGTAGATCAATATTTCACAGCCTTTGCTGGTGCTCCGCTTTCCTGGGCCTCTCATCTTAGCCATGCTGCTGCCGGTGCTGTTCTCACCAGTTACTCTGTATTTGATGAGGTTCACCTTCTTTCACCAAAAACCGGATTGCAACTTCTTTTCGCCATATTACGTCTCCGCCAAAGATGGGGATTGCTTTCATGTGTGATGACTGCAACAATGCCTGAATCAACGATAAAGTTCTTCAAGGAATTTTGCGGATTGGAAGTTGAAGAAGCTACGGACAAAGATATTGGGGAACGTGATTCTTGGCGTAAAGTGAGTTTGCGGCTTTTGGGAGAAAGAAAGACCTTAAATTCTGAGATCAAAAAAGGTCGAAAGAAATCTGAAGGATCAGTCTTTGAGTGGGATGAAAAAAATCCTCAAGGTATCGCCGAATTAGTAAAAGAGAAATGGGGAGGATGGAACAACCTTGACATTGATGGGCCAAGGAAAATCATTGTGTTTGTAAATACGGTGGATCGCTCAATTGAAGTCTACAGGTATCTCAAAGGCGTATGTCCTAATATTATTCTTGCTCATTCCCGCTTTACGAGGGAGCACCGTAAGCATGTTGAAGAACGTGTCCAGCAGTTCTTTGGTAAAGACGCCCAAAACGTTGAAGCTATCCTGGTGACTACTCAAGTTGCCGAAGCAGGGCTTAACATTTCAGCTCCTTTAGTCATAACAGAACTATGTCTGATGGATTCGTTGATCCAGCGGATTGGAAGATGTCAGAGGTTTAAACTTAATGATGATCAGGAAATGCAAGGACTTGTTTTAGTGGTTAAACCCAAAACTGAAGGAAAGGCAAAGTGGTATGTTCCATATATAGACTACGTATTTGTTAAGAAAGAAAGTAAAAGTTCTAAGATACATATAATTGAAGTGAGTCGTTATGTTTTAGAAGAACGTTTTGCAAATCCAGGGCTGCTTGACTGGAACAATGAAAAGGACATGATTAACGATGCCCTTTCTGACTTTTATTCAGCCTTTTTGAAAGGTTTAGATAGACTTGAGTATGACGATGTTAAAGACAAACGAGTTGGCAAAGTATATAAACGGTTGGAGAAGATAAAGCCTGAAGAAGTTGAAACAGTTGAGGAGGAACATGGCAAAGAAACAGAATCAGAAGAATAAGCTTCAGCGCACAGCTATCACTAGCAGTGAGGCTATAGGTGTCTTTGAGCGAGCCTTCCGAACCAGAAACCCTGATGAGGTAGAGCAACTGCTTCGGGATATGCTCAATGTGCAGGTTGCCGCTGTGGACAGCAAACAAAAGGCTGAAGAAGCAATTTCAAAGGGCAAAATGCTTAAGACGATCACAGTGCCTTATAGAGTATTTCTCGGCAAAGTTAAGGCAATTCTTGGACAAAGAGATTTTGAAGAGAAAGAACCTGGCATATATTCTCTGGAACCGAACCCGATTTTAGATGATTTACGTTTTGTGTTGGTATTGAGTCCTGTCTACTCTTCGGAAGTAGTGAGACCTGGAAAAACCTATGTCCTTTTGAGTAAATTGTCTGGATATTCATCTACAGAGGGATTAACATTTGCCGGGCCAGGTGAACCTACTGGTTTTGAGGATCAGCCGGATGCAGACTATCGTGAGAAGTATGGCGCGGGACGATTTCAAACTTGGCAAGATCATGTATGGGGTGTCTGGAAGCATTCCGAGCGACTTGCAGAAATGTATCACCCTTTCGTTAAGGGTTGGGCCAATCGTGTGTTAGGGGCTCAATTGAAAGGAGATAATGATAAGGATCAACTTGATAACTTTACTGATACTGTTATTTGGGAGATGCGAGTAGCAGTTCTATTTCATGACATTGGCAAGTTAAGAAGAGAGTGGCAAAAGGTTGTTTGGGAAAATGAAGAAAAGATTCGAGGGGAGCGAATCGATCCTGAAGAATGCGGCAAATTTATTGCGAGAACGAGCCCTATAGAAAAAGAAGAGATTCGAAAACTTCTTAAAAAACCCCAACGGCACGCAGTTTTTGCATATCCTTTTCTTCGCGCATTTCTGAAATATCTCTGGGATGATTTTCGCTTTCTGGATGCTATAGCTTTAGCTTCTGCCCGACACCACTCCTTAAAAGTGCTTGGAGTTTTAGAGAGGGAGCAGTTTAATCTAGGAAATGATGTTAAGGAATTTCTGAAAAGTTGGTTACCTAAGATTTTAAACGATGAAGATCATAAAGCACTTCTTGATGCCTTGGAAGTTGCTATCGAGTCAACCTCCAACGGCTCGGAAGCGGATGAACCTCCTTCACCATCGGATGACTTTTACTTTCTCTACTGTCTCACGAATCGCATGGTCAAAGTATGTGATTGGGAAGATGCCGGAGGTCAAATGATAGAACTTTCTAATTTGACCTAAGGGAAAAAAGATGCCACGTGCTAAACCGCAGCTAAAGAAAGAAACATTTTGGGTCTACAAATCTGGTATTCCCTTTTACGACGTAGCACGTTTGATTGGTGTTGCTCATCTTTTCTTTGGCACAGCATCGGCTGAGATGGAAGACAAAGGAGCTTACTGGGAAGTAAAAGGTATCCAAGTAAATCGCGATAAAGAACAGTTAATGTGGGTTCTCGAAAGAGGCAAGGGAATTTCGGCTCAACTAAAGCAGAAAAATGCAGAACTTAAAAAAGCATTTGACCAATTGAGCAAATTCCATAAAGAATTTAATGGCTTACCTATAACGGGTAGAGGGAGAGGTAGCTATCCTTCAGCTCTTGCCGAGTTAGATAGTGCTATTGTACGGGGTACAAGGGGAATTGATCCATTAGCTAATCCTCATGTACTATCTCAGGCAGGAAAGCAAACCAATGTGCCTACGGAAAAGAAATTTAACATGAATTGGAGTGATTTCTTGGCGGCGAGCATAGGTTTTTCCTTTGCTGCCAATACTTCATCGCGCGGTGGGCGAGCTTACATTTTACCAGTGTTTAGGGAACGTTTTATACTCAGCGGATTTTTAGAGTTTAAAAGGCATTTCTATCATGTTGCTGGGGAGGCTGTAGCAAAGGTTTACGCTGCTATTAGCATCTTGCTCGATCTTATAAATAAACGGTTATCGGTTGTGGACTTTGTTCACACTTCAATAAAAGGCAGAAACATTTCTTTTTCAAGTGGCTACTTAGGATTAGAAAAACTTTGCGGTATATGGTGGGAGGCTGTTCAAAAAAATGATGAAGGAGTACTTAATTTACTTAGCGATATTCGTTATTTTTTGAATCAAACTCAAGGGTCTAAAACTCATGAACAAGTTCAAAATCTTACCCGTTGGGTGGCCGACTTTGTTGCTAATCCCAATGTAGATACCCTGACGAGGATAGAGCATCTAAAGGCGCGTATCTTGGCAGCATCTCAGAACCGGAATGTAGAGGGGACGTATGCTGCGAATCGCTTATTAAATAGGAAAGAGTTAGTCAAGGAGGTAGGAAGAATGATGCAGATCAACCTTCCTGAAGTACCATGGCAAGTCAGTGAAGCCTTAGCAAAAGCACTAGGATTTGACGTAAAAGGCTGGATGAATCAGTTCACCCGCTTGGAAAATGCCACAAATTTTGCTCAGTTCATACAGCAATTAGAACACATTATCTCACGGGGGTACTATCGAGAACAACAAGAACGAGGTCAACAGTCCAACATTCGGGAAGCATTGACACATGCCCGAGATTTAGCAAATAAGCTCAGGGAAATGTCCGGACTCCTCCAAGATGAAAAAAGCTTCCGTGCCTGGAAGGCAATTTTCTTGCTTGATGTATTAAGCCGTGCGCGTGTTCGAGTAGAACAACCTCAAGAACAAACAAGCGCATCTGAAGTGATGCGTGAGCCAAACGAAATGCAACAAAGCTTAGAGGAGGTATAAGTAATGGAATATCGTAGCCTTGCAGTTTCATTTCGGATTCAGTTAGGTTTTCATGCCGCTAATAATGAAGGTGCGGGTGGCACTAATGTAATGGAACCACGTCGTATAACCGTAGGTGACAAGGAGTATGACGGGATCAGTGGTGAAATCATTCGTCACCATATTTTGGAGAACTTTGTCAAGCTCTGCTTGCAAGGCGATGTAAAATCTCATTCGAGGTGCGTTGGATTAACTCCGGATCGTGGACTTACGGAGTTGATCAAGCTGATTCAAAAAAATACATGGCAACACACTAGCAAGGGTGGTAAGAAGCTGGATGGAATAGATCCAGAGCATTACGCAGAAGCGACCTCTGAAATGATAAGTAATTGTGCTATCTGCGACATTGCTGGCTATCTTTACCCATTAGGAGAGGCGACCGAAAAAATCAAAGTAGCAATAGGAAAAACCCCTGGTGATTTAGGAGGTTCCCTTAAGCGCGATTCTTGTTTTGAAGTTGGCTGGCTTATCACTGAACATCCGGCTATCGTGGATTATACTCAACATAGTGCTTATGATCCAAGCCCTGAGTTCCATAACCTCTTCGTTCAAAATATGCGCACTGGTATTTACGGTGGAGTGCTACGTGTTGATATCGATCGTATCGGCTTTAATGATTGGTGGTGGTTAAAAAATGGAACTAATAAATATGCGATTGAAGAATCTACTGAGCGCAAGAAGCGTATTTGGTTACTTCTAAATGCTATTCATCAATGGATACTATCTCCTTCTTTTGCAAAACAAGCGGGTTGGCTTCAGCACATGAGTGGACTACTTGAGGGTGTAATCGTTCTTTCCAAAGACGGCCCGGCACCGTTCTATTCGCCGATTCAGTTCGAAGCGAATCCAACACCTGCTATCAAACCTAACTCTGCTTATCGAGACCTGCTGGACAAGGTTAAAGGACAAGCAGATGGTAGACTCGAAGTTCATCGCTTTGATAGTCCTGACTGGTTTCAAGAGAAAATGAGTCAGATAGAAAGCAAATTTAAACCTGAAAGCAAAGACAATGCCACGTAAAAAGATAGCACAATCAAAGACTCCTGAGTTAACGGAAACTTCGGTGCAACCAGTTGACTGGTTGAAGGGGGTATATCATTTTCACGTCTTCCACTACCGAATGCCTCAAACAGCGGCAATTTCAGCCGTTACACCTTTTGTACCTTCACCTTTAACAGTGAAGCTCGCAATGGTAGCTGCGCTTTTACAACTAGGGAAGCATACAGAAGCGGAAATATTAACCCGTCTGTTGCCAAAAATAGAAGTGCATATTGCACCTTCTGTGGCAGCCTTCTCCTTCAAAGCTTTTTTACGGTATTGTAGTGTTCCGGCCGTAGAGTCTGCAGGGGAGATGGACAAATCATCAGGAAGCTTCTATCCGAGCCGGCCTCATACAAGGGAATATTCTCTATTTCAGGGTGATCTAGTTATCTTCTTAGGTATACCACAAGAGGCGAAATCAGTTGCTTTGGATGCGCTGAAAAACATTCGCTACCTCGGTTGCAAGGACTCACTCGTTTGGTGTAAAGAGATTGAATCAATTAATCAGTCTGAGATACAGTTGATAGTTCAGCCTCTTAAAGAACAACAACCAGGAGCAGTGGTTCTTTTGGCTGATGTTAAGCAAGATGCTACGATGGAACTACGCAAAATTATTCCAGGTCATAGAAAAGAAGACTATAGGCTAGAGCCTTATACTCTTCCTGGAAATATTACAACGATTGGGCGAACGAAACTTTTTAGGAGGTAGGTTGGTGAGTAGGTAGTTGCCAAATGCTACAAATCAATGAAAGCTCTAATGGACAAGAGATTACACTGCCTGTTAATCAGGCATTAGAGATTTGCCTGCAAGAGAATCCCACAACGGGGTTCAGGTGGAGTCTCGAATCAAAGGGGGAGCCGGTGTGCGTGTTTGTCAGGGATTTTTTTGAGTCTCCATCAGACGCGCCCGGACGGGGCGGGAATCACCACTGGGAGTTCCAAACCGCGCATGTCGGATTGGGGACGATAGAGCTATCCTATCGCAGGCCTTGGGAGAAGGAAAAAGCCCCCGCACAGACGTTTACGCTCCGTGTGCGCGTCTTGAAATAACGCAATGGGAATGCGGGCAAAAACCCCCGACCGCGCCTGTACCCCGCCAGCGCGTCACACACCCAATTTACCACGTAACACCACACTACTGAACTAATCTAATCGTCCAAAAATCGTCAGAAAGGTTGTCATTGAGGAGATAGGCATAAGGCATGGTGAAGTAGCCTTTTATCCCCCATCCTTCTCCCCACGAGTTCCGCACAATAAACCTCTTTTGGGAGTCTATATATCCCACTGCGAGCACGGCATGCCCGCCGATCTGTTGTTCCTTCGGTTTGGGCATTGGAACCTTACCCGTCTTTGCCACCTGCTCGCTTTCAAAGCTCTCGTAGACGCTGAACCCAAATACAAACGGGTAGCCGGATGCCAGGCATCCCTGCATTTGCTTAAGGGTTCGGGCCACCCTCTGGTACTGAACGGCTTTATGCTTAGCCGCCTCGATATAGCAATTATCCGTCGGTTTGTCACGGAACTTCCCTATATCATAGACCCACATGTCCTCCGGGCAGGCCCCCTGATGGTTTACGCTCTTTATTCCGTCTCTTATATAGGCGCCGGAATCGGAGTCTATCGTTCCCTCCATAGCGCGCTCATTGTAATAGATAAACAGCCGAGACGGAGTAAAGATTTGGGACAGACCCTGCTTCATCTGATTGAACTCAATGGCGGCGGCAATCGCATTTGCCGTGCAGCTTCCCAGTTGGCCCTGGTCATAAACTGGCGGGCAATGCGGGCGCAGGTCAACCTTCGTCGGGAGTTTCCTCACGATTGCAACAGGGGCTGAATAGAGGTAGTCGCGTTGGTCTGGAAGATCGGGAATCCAACCATAACGTGCGATTTTGTGTGGCATGTCTCAATCCTCCTTTTTATTAGCTCGATGCGTGCTACTTATATATAGTTCGGTGCGTGAATCCTCACTTTGCACCTCACAAAGCAGCTTTGCATCTCGCAATACCATTTATTGGCTCGATGCGTGCTGCCGCACTTTGCATCTCGCAAATCTTTGATAAGGCTATTTATACCACGAAGAAAAGTCTTATGTCAATGAACCCGCGTTGGGGTCTTGTGTCCTTCTCTATGGGGAGTTGGTTTAAATGGCGTGTCTCCCCGCATACTTGGCAGTTGAAACACCAAATCGGCTGTGTTATGATTCCAAACCTTAATCATTAAGGAAGGAGCGGAAAAGAATGAGTATTCTCGTAGATAGCGGTACGCGGGTCGTGGTTCAGGGTATTACAGGAAGCGCTGGGCTTTTTCATGCCACGCAGTGTCGTGAATACGGAACGAAGGTCATTGGCGGGGTTACGCCTGGAAAAGGGGGAACCGAGGTTGATGGCTTTCCCGTGTTTAATACCGTCTTGGAGTCTGTAAAAGAGGCGAAGGCAAATACATCGCTAATATTTGTTCCCGCCCCGTTTGCGGCAGATGCCATAGTAGAGGCTGTTGATGCGGGAATTAAGCTCGTTATATGCATAACCGAGGGGATTCCAACACTTGATATGGTAAGGGTTAAGAGGTATATGGAGGGGAAAAAGGCAAGGCTTATAGGCCCCAATTGCCCAGGGGTTATGACTCCGGGCGAGGCGAAGGTCGGGATCATGCCCGGATACATTCATATGCCGGGAAGGATAGGGGTCATATCGAGAAGCGGAACGCTTACTTATGAAGCCGTGTGGCAGCTGACAAACCTGGGGATAGGTCAGTCTACGTGCGTGGGGATTGGCGGAGACCCCGTTGTCGGCTCCAGCTTTATTGATATTCTAAAGCTCTTTGAGAAGGATAAGGAAACCGATGCCGTAATTCTAATAGGTGAGATCGGGGGAAGTGCCGAAGAAGAGGCAGCGGGGTTTATCAGGAAGAAATTTGGAAAACCCGTTGTGGCCTTTATTGCGGGCTCTACGGCTCCAAAGGGAAAGAGAATGGGTCACGCGGGAGCCATTATCTCAGGCAGCTCAGGGAGTGCAAAGGACAAGATCGCGGCATTAGAGCGCGCAGGCGTAAAGGTCTCTCTAAGCCCGGCGGAGATAGGGGAGGCCATCAAGGAAGTGCTACGCTAGATGGGCACATTATTTGTGATTTGGATAGATTATAGCTAACCATATAATTCCCCGTAATTGTCATTGCGAGGGATGAAATCCCAAAGCAATCTTAAATAGGTATTGCTTCGCTGCGCTCGCAGTGACAAAATACAAAATTTCACAAGCTCACCTCAGGCTTGGATTCTTCGAGCTTGATCGCCTCGTCAATTAACATTATCGGGATGTTGTCTTTGATCGGATATAGGAGCCTGCATCGGTCGCAGATTAGTCCCGATTTATCGTTATTGAGACTAATATCCCCCTTGCATTTCGGGCAGGCAAGAATCTCAAGGAGCTTTTCATCTATAGGCATCTTCAATCCCTCCTTCGGCCACCTATTTTATAAATATCCGAATTACCCATCAGCCACTCGTAATGCCTTCTTAATCCCTCGTAGATGTCAACCCTGGGGCTATAACCAAAATCCCCCTTTGCTTTTGATATATCCGCATAAGTGTGCTTTGCATCCCCCCTCTGAGGGGGTGTATACCTTAAGCGCGCTTTCTTCCCCGAGATATCTTCAATGGTTTTAATGGCCTGAATCAGTCCAATTCTGCTGCCCCCGCCCACATTGTATGCCTCTCCCTCTTTCCCTCTGATAAAAGCCTGTAGATTGGCTTCGACGGCATCGTCAATGAAGGTAAAATCCCTTGTTTGCTCCCCTGTGCCGTAGATTTCTATCTCCACCCCTGAAATGATTGCGCTTATGAATTTATGAAACCCCATATCGGGGCGCTGTCTCGGCCCATAGACCGTGAAATACCTGAGCGAAACGGTAGGGATGCCATAGCCCTTAAAGTAGAGCGTGGCCAGGTGCTCTCCGGAGAGCTTTGAGACTCCATAGGGCGAAACGGGGTTCGTATTGGAAGTCTCTTTGATGGGGAGCTTATCCGCGTCCCCATAAACCGATGAGGACGATGCGTATATGAATTTTTTAATCCCCGTGTCCTTGGATGCTTCGAGGAGAACCTGGGTTCCGAGTATATTGTTTTCAACATACTGATTGAAATCCTTTCCCCAGCTGGCCCTTACACCCGGGATGGCGGCTTGATGGAAAACGCCATCAACCCGGCTTAATATCTCCTTCAGATCGAGGCTGAGTATATTGCCCTCAATAAATCTAAACCCAGAATGGCTTATTAGTTTCTTCAGGTTATTCTCTTTAATCCTTCTGGGATAGTAATCGAGGAAGGAATCCACACCGGTTATATCGAATCCCTCTTTGAGAAGCCTTTCCGCAAGGTGTGAGCCGATGAACCCAGCAACCCCTGTAACTAACAGAACCATTAAATTTTTTCTCCTTTCCCGGTTATTTTATCATATAACAAATCCGACGAATAGGCAGGATTTGGACGCCAACAGTTGCGATGAATAAGAGCAACTGGCTAACATTGGCTAAGTCTCATAAGCCAATGGTGTCCTGAAGCTTCCATAGGTCGCTTCAGTGGCTTACGGTATGGGGCGTCTGATTTCTCCTCTTCGTCGAAATCATATAAACGTTAAAGTTTCCTTGATGGACTGATTGGATTTTAATATAATCCGTTCTTCATTTTCCTCCTCTGATTAGCGCTATAGTGCTTGTTTTCTTGCTCAGTACTCTAATCCTATGCTATACTGGGGTGAGAGGAATACTGAAAAATTAGACTGCTCTCTATTGATTTTTGGATAAGTGTCTGAATTTATAGAATTGCTCCAGAGTGCAAATCCAAAGGAGAGATGGCAAAGCTGTCCCACAATTTAGCCAAATTTTCTAAGCAAGAGCAAGACTGGGCTATGCTCATATCCCAAATAGCTCAAGGTGATGAATCCGCTCTCGAAGCGCTTTATGACCACACAAGTCGTTTAATCTACAGGCTTGCCCTCAGGATATTAACGGATATATCTGAGGCTGAAGAGGCAACGATAGAGGTTTATATGCAGGTCTGGCGTAAGGCTGCTGATTACGACCCTGGTCGAAGTACGC
>Ga0209581_1003846_pt1 | contig 12547 bp, 10 predicted proteins | sample Coa_R2_FD_187160 | JGI IMG/M metagenome (GOLD analysis project Ga0209581, IMG submission 187160) | Surface soil microbial communities from Centralia Pennsylvania, which are recovering from an underground coalmine fire - Coalmine... | ecosystem: Environmental > Terrestrial > Soil > Unclassified ...
CGGGGCGTGCTGGCGGGGGAAATCGGCATGGTGCTTGCGATCGGGGGCACGCTGCTGAACCGGGAAATTGTGGAGTGGAAATGGATCGTCATTGCGCTCGTGCTGGGCACAATCATCGGCATCCCGCTGGGCAAGGTGCAGATGACGGCGGTTCCGCAGCGGACCGCTCTCAGCCACGCTTTCGGCGCGCTTTGCGTGACACTGGTCGGCAGCGCGGAGTTCTATCTGCGGTCGCCGAATATCTCGACCTTCGTCATGGCCGTACTTTGCATGGAAGTGATTCTGGGGTCGCTCACGTTTACCGGCAGCTTGATGGCCGCGGGCAAGCTGCAGGAAATCCTGCCGCAGCGCCCGATCACCTATCGCGGACAGAATTTCGTGAACCTCTCGCTGCTGGCGGGAGCAGTGGTGATCGGCGGGTTGCTCATCGCCAACCCAGGTATGAAAAGCCTGTATCCCTTTATTGTGTTCATTCCGCTGGCCTTCGGCGTGATGATGATTATTCCCATCGGCGGGGCGGACATGCCGACGGTGATTTCACTTTTGAACTCTTACGCCGGACTCTCCGCGGCGGCGATGGGATTTGTTCTGAACAGCAAGCTGCTGATTATCGCGGGCGCCCTTGATGGCTCCTCCGGCTTCATCCTTTCCGTGATTATGTCCAAGGCGATGAACCGGTCTTTTACCAACGTCCTATTTGGGGCGTTTGGCCAGGTTCAGGCTTCGGCGGCGGGCGGGCAGGAGGAAAAAACCGTTCGCAGCGCGAGCGCGGAGGAGGCTGCCGGCATACTTTCCGCCGCAAACAAGGTCGTGGTCGTGCCTGGATACGGCATGGCCGTTGCGCAAGCGCAGCACAAGGTGCGGGAACTCTTTGACGCGCTCTCAAAGCGCGGCGTGGACGTCAAATTCGCCATTCATCCGGTAGCGGGCCGGATGCCCGGTCACATGAACGTGCTGCTTGCGGAAGCGGACATCCCGTACGACCGACTGCTCGATATGGACGACATCAATGGCGATTTCGCACAGACGGACGTGGCGCTGGTGATTGGAGCGAATGACGTGACGAATCCGGCTGCCCGCAGCGACCAATCCAGTCCCATATACGGCATGCCTATCCTCGATGTGGACAAAGCGCGGACGGTTATGGTGATCAAGCGCGGCATGAGCCCCGGCTTCGCCGGAATCGACAATCCTCTCTATTACCTCGACAAGACGCTGATGCTGTTCGGCGACGCGAAGGGCTTTGTGGGCAACATCGTGCGCGAACTCAGCGGCTCAGGCGGTCACTAAGGGCGATTTGCCGAAGCCCTGAAGTGGCTTCAGCGTTCTTCGCCGAACATTTTGATGTCTTCTGGACCTTCCTGCAGCGGACCGCGAGCGCGGCCTTGTACCTGCTGGCGGATCTGCTCGACGATATCCGGGTTTGCCAGTGTGGTGATGTCGCCCGTATCCATGTTATTGGAAATCGCGGCGAGCACGCGGCGCAGGATTTTGCCGGAGCGCGTCTTCGGCATATCCGGCACGATGTGAATCATTTTCGGCCGGGCGATTTTTCCGATCATCGTTTCGATGGCAGCGGTCACTTTATCCTCGATGAGCTTGCCCTGCGAGACGCCCGGCTTGAGCGAAATATAGACGACCGGGACGCGGCCCTTCACTTCGTCGACGATCGGCACGACGGCTGCTTCGGCGACTTCCGGGACGGCGAGACACGCGGACTCGACTTCCTTCGTTCCCAACCGATGACCCGCCACGTTGATGACGTCGTCCACGCGCCCGAGAATTCGGTAATAGCCGTCGCTCGCGAGCATCGCGCCGTCCGCGGCGTAGTAGGGCCAATCGCGCCAGTCCTTGCTTTTCGGATTCTTGCAGTATTTCGAGTAATACTGCCGCACGAAACGCTCGGAATCGCCCCAAATGGTTTGCATAATGCCGGGCCATGGATTCCGGATGCAGATATTCCCGGCCTTGCCGCTACCGGCCTTTACCTCTTCGCCGTTTTCGTCCCAAATGACGGGGTAAATTCCGAGTGCGGGCGGGCCGGCGCTGCCGGGCTTCATCGGATCGAGGGCTGGCTTCGTCGTACAGAGAAAACCGCCCGTTTCCGTTTGCCACCAGGTATCGACGATGGCTGCTTCACGTTTACCAACCACTTCGTAATACCAGCGGAAGACCTCCGGCTCGATGGGCTCGCCGACGGTGGTCATGTGCTTGAAGCGGTAGTTGTACTTTTTCGGCTCGTCCGGCCCGGCTTTGCGCAACATGCGAATGGCGGTTGGCGACGTGTGAAAAATGTTGACGCCGAGCCGCTCGGCGATACGCCAGGGCCGGCCCGCGTCGGGGAACTGCGGCACGCCCTCATAGAGCACGCTGGTTGCAGCCAGCGCCAGCGGCCCGTACACGATGTACGAGTGTCCGGTGATCCATCCGATATCGGCCATGCACCAGTACACATCGTTCGGATGGATGTCCTGGTAGTACTTGGCTGTTCCCGCGACGTACGCGAGATAGCCGCCGGTCCGGTGCTGGCAGCCTTTTGGTTTACCGGTCGTGCCGCTCGTGTACATCAGGAAGAGCGGCGCTTCCGCGTCTTGCGAAACCGGTTCGACGATCTGATTCGCGTAGTCTTTCATTGCGTCATCAACGAAAACGTCGCGCCCGGAAACCATGGGGACTTCCGTCATGCGCTTGCCCGGATAGCGCTTCCAGATGAGTACTTTGTCTATGTCCTGCCCTTCTTTTCTGGCCGTGGCGACGGCGACGTCCGCGGCGCCTTTGTGGTCAATCCATTTTCCGTTGCGGTAGTAGCCGTCCGCATAGATGAGCACGCGGCTGCCCGAATCGGCTGCGCGTAAACCGCAAGCTTCGCCGCTGAACCCGCCGAAAACGACGGAGTGAATGACTCCGAGGCGCGCGCAAGCCAGCATGGTGATGGGCAGCTCCGGAATCATCGGCATGTGAATGGTGACGCGGTCGCCAGCCTTGAGATTCGCAAAGCCGCGCAGCATGGCCGCGGTTTCGTTCACACGGCGGTACAGTTCCTGATAGGTGATGACTGTCGCGGGCTCGTTTTCCGGCTCGGGCACGAAGATAAATGCGGCTTTATTCTTATATTGTTGAAGGTGGCGATCGACGCAGTTGTAGCAGGCGTTCAGCTTTCCGCCGACGAACCATTTCCAAAATGGCGGATGCGAAGTGTCGAGAACTTTTTTCCAGCGGTGATCCCAAGTGAGAAGGTCTGCGTAGGCTTCGAAGCACTGCGGAAAATGCTTTTCATCGAACCTGCGGACGAATTTTGGATCCGAAAGGTTTGCCTGGGCGGCGAAGGATTTCGGCGGGTGCAAGTACTCTTCTTCCTTCCAATGCACCGCGATTTGCGCTTCGCTTAGCTCCGGCTTTTTGGCGGACTTTGCGGCAAGGCGGGTCGCGCCTTTCGGGCTGGATTTGATTTTCTTCGGGGCGGTCGCCACGGCAGGACTCCGTTATTCCCGGCAGGGATTTGTTTCGGGCTTCTAAGTGCGCCGAAAATGATGCCCCCACCCTCCACGGCAGTCAATGCCAGGCGATTGCAGGGGATTTGGCGGAGGCCTGCGGCGGCCCAAGACTGGCTGCGCGGAGAGCGGGAGCCTGAAGATTTTCTCGCGGAATATGGCTCGCGCCTGCTAGGCCTTCACCGACAATCGTGATACAACTTCGTGCTTGCTCGCCAACGCTTTGCATCTTCACGACGCGGTTCTTCTCTTCTTCGCCGGCGCCGCTGGCGGCGCTATCAACGCCGTGGCCGGCGGAGGCAGCTTCGTTTCGTTTCCGACGCTGCTCTTCACGGGAGTTCCGGCCGTGCCCGCGAACGCCACCAATACGTTCGCCCTTTGGGTTGGAACGGCCGCGAGCAGCAGCGCTTATCGCAATACCACTCGGCTTTCGCTTCGCGTGATGGTGCCGCTGGCGATTGCCAGCATCCTTGGGGGGCTCGCGGGCGCTCTGTTACTGATTCACACGCCGGGGGAGACCTTTCTTCGGGTACTTCCCTGGCTTCTGCTTGGCGGTACCTTGCTGTTCGCCTTTGGGCGCCACATCACCCGTTATATGCGGACGGGTACTTCGCATGAACCGAGCGCCGGCGCCCTGGCCCTGGCCGCGCTCTTCGAGCTCTTCGTGGCGGTTTACGGAGGGTATTTCGGAGGCGGCATCGGAATCATGAACCTCGCGATGCTCGCTGCATTGGGCATGACCAACATGCATGCCATGAATTACCTGAAAGTCGTTCTTGGCACCATCATCAACGGCGTGGCCACGGTCACATTCATTGCCAGCAGGGTGATTTTTTGGCCGCAAGCCCTGGTGATGACGGCCGGGGCCCTCATCGGAGGCTATGCTTGCGCGCATTACGCGCAGAAGCTTCCGCAGACCTACATTCGAGTTTTCGTCATCCTGACCGGCATCACCATGACTATCTATTTTTTCCGGCTTGCGTACATCGTTCCGGCCGGCGCGCTTCGCTGAATTTAGGCTCTGGCCGCATCGAGCAACTCCACCGTGTGCATCACGGGAATCTTCTTGCCCGCGCGGTTCAGGGAGGCCTGCAACTGCAGCATGCATCCCGGATTGCCCGTCGCCACCACATCGCAATCGAGATCCGCAATGAGCGCTGCCTTGCGGTCGCCTAAGGCATTTGCCGCCTTCGGCTGCACCAAATTGTAAATTCCGGCCGACCCGCAGCAGATCGCCGATTCCGGAATCTCAACTAATTCCACGCCCGGGATTTGCGCCAGGAGCGCGCGAGGCTGCGAGCGCACTCCTTGTGCGTGCTGCAAATGGCACGAATCGTGGAAGGCCACGCGCAGCTTGCCTTTCCCGACGGCCCACGGAATCGGCCGTCGCGTGGCGCGTGGCGGCAATTCGGCAAGCACTTCCGACACGTCCTTGCATTTGGCCGCGAAGGCCTTCGCGCGCTGTGCATATGCCGGATCATCACGCAGCAAATGACCGTACTCCTTCACGTTCGAGCCGCAGCCCGCCGCGTTCGTGACAATCATCTCGACGCTGGCCAGCTCGAAGACGCCGATCATGCGCCGTGCCAGTTCCATCGCCGGCGGCTCTTCCCCAGCGTGGACCATCAGCGCGCCGCAGCAGGATTGCGCAGCCGGCGCGACGATTTCGCAGCCCTCCGCCGCCAGAACCCGCACCGTTGCCGCATTTAGGTGCGGCAAGAACTCGCGCTGCACGCAGCCGAGGAGCAGCCCGACGCGCCGCCGCCGTTGCCCAAGCGCCGGCGTGACTTCGCTGATTGTTTCGCTCGCTCCAAGGTGCGGCAACAACGCTTCCATGGCACGAAATGCTTCCGGCAGAAGCCGCAGCACGCCGGAAGCATGCGCCAGGGCCCGCAGTCCGGTCCGCTGATAGGCCCGCAGCGGCCAGCGCAGCAAGCGCAGGCGCTCGGGCCTGGTGAACGTCGCAAACAACATCCGCCGGTACAGTTTTTCTCGCACCGGCCGCATATGGTTGCGTTCAATCTGCGCCCGGGTCGCTTCAATCAGCTTGTCGTATTCCACTCCGGAGGGGCACGCCGTCATGCACGCCATGCAGCCCAGGCAGGTGTCAAAGTGCCGCACGAATTGCGGAGTCATTCGCGCTTCGCCTTCGCTTGCCGCTTTCATCAGGTAGATGCGGCCTCGCGGCGAATCCATTTCTTCGCCCCATAGAGCGTAGGTTGGACACGTTGGCAGGCAGAAGCCGCAGTGCACACACTGCGAGATCAGCTCCGGCGCAGGCGGCCGCTGTCCGTCAAAGGCGCCACGTTTCGAAATGTCCGCGGTTGGGTGATTGCTCATTTTTTGCCGACTGAGCGAAAGTAACCGATGCAGGGCGGCAAAGCAACTGCTCCGGCATGCAGTGCGGAGCAAGGACTGTAACACCACGCGCTTTGCAGCTGCCTTGCCAACGGCTACACTCAGAGACCATGACGACCATGGCCATTCTCGATACGAATTGGACCGGACGATCGCATTCCATCGGCGCAGCGCTGCTGGAATCCGGAGGCCATCGGTTCCTGGTGGACCCAGGTCCGGCATCCACGCTGGCGGCGCTTCGCGAGCGGCTCGCGGAGCGCGGCCTTTCGGTGTCCGATATTCAGGGTCTGCTGCTAACGCACATCCATCTCGACCACGCCGGAGCTTCGGGAGCGATGGTTCGCGAAAATCCGCGGCTAGCCGTATATGTACACGAGAAAGGCGCGGCGCATATGGCTGATCCGGCCAAGCTTGTTTCCAGCGCCGCGCGGCTCTGGGGAGACAAGCTCGAGTATCTCTTTGGCGAAATGGTCCCGGTGCCGCGCGAAAATCTGCGTGTTTTGCGCGGTGGCGAGACCCTCACGCTGGGCTCGCAGCTCATCGAAGTGGAATACACGCCGGGACACGCATCGCATCACGTCAGCTACTTTGACGTCCGGGAAGGCGTCGCTTACGTCGGCGATACGACCGGAGTGCGCATTGACGGAGGTCCTTACATCTTGCCGGCCACTCCTCCGCCGGACATCGATCTGCATCTCTGGGACGAATCCTTGGCCAAAATTCTGGCGCGCAAGCCGCAGCGCCTGTTTCTTACGCATTACGGCTTTGTCGAGAATCCGGCCGCCCATATTGCCGAATTTCGGGAGCGTCTTCACAATTGGCTCGAACGCGTTGGCGAGATTTTGCGGACCTCGTCCGACGAGTCCTCCGCCTTGCGAACCTTCCTAACCTTCGCGCATACGGAGATCTCGCGCTATCTGCCCGCAGGGGAAGGTGAGCACTACTCGTTCACGGCCGGGCTCGATCTTTCCTTTCTCGGTTTGGCACGCCATATTCGCAAACGCGATCAAGCCACCGCGTCAAGCTCCGGTGCAGCCATTTAGTCGCCGGTCTGTGCGCATGCAGGCGAGCGGAAACCACGGCAACGGGTAAAAATGCACGCGCTCAGAGGCAGAGCGGCGCGGTTCATCCTTGTGACGGGTAACGGCGAACTACGCACCTTCCGAAGAGCCGCTGGCCTTGGAATCCTCGCGGGATTCTGCTGAAGTTGTCCCGGCTCTTTCGCCGGCGCGACCGGCTTCGCGTGATTCTGCTGCCGGGGATTCGGCCGCAGGCGTCTCGTGTTTCGCTGGGCCGATGGATTCAGCCGTTGCTCCCCGGCGCTCCACGGCTTCACTTGGCTCTTCCAGGCGCGCCGAGAGCGCATTCACTAACAGATCGACGAGTTTCTTCGCGCCGCCGCCGCTCGGGTCTTTGTCCGGATTGTATTGCGCCACATCCATCCCGAGCAGATTTTTGCTTTTTGCGAACTCTTTCAATGCGGCATTTAACTCGTCGAACCGCAGCCCGCCGCCGCCTTCGGCGTCGGGCACGTTGACGGCGGCGAAATCCTGATACGCGAGGACGTCAATATCGAGATGCAGCACAAACTCGCGGGCGTGCAGGTGATCGAGCGCCTCGCGGGCCGCCTTGGCCGCCCCTTGCAACCGCACATCCGCGGCATATACATGCCGTATCGGAGAGCGGGTGAGCGCCTCCTGCTCCGGCGGATCAATGCGTTCGAGCGCAAAGAGCGTCACATCCGGCTCGCGCACAAGCGGAGGCTCCCCCCAGAAGCGCACCAGTTCCGGCGCGCCTCTGCCGACAATGTGCGCCACAACCATGCCGTCGATGCGGCCTGAAGGCGTGGTAGCGGGCGTGTTCAAGTCCGCATCGCGATCCACCCAGAGCAGGCTAACGTGCTTGTAGTAGCGGCGTGCGCCTGTCAGGAGCCCGATCGCCTGTGCGCAGTCGCCGCCGAGCACCAGCACGAAGGCGCCGCTCTTCACTGCTGCTTCCGCGCGAACTCTCAGATCATTCAGGCCCGCAACGATTTCGGGAAGGTTTCGGGCGCGGCGGTGATCTTCGTCATCCGCAAAGAGCCGCGGCGCACAATCACCGTGGTCCACCACCTCATAGCCGGCTGAACGCAGCTTTTCCGCGAGGCCCGCGGCACGCAGCGCCGCCGGGGCCTTTTCACTACCTGCCAGAAACGCGGCCGCGCTCGAAGGCGCGCCAATTAAGGCAATCTTTCTCGGCTGACGGACGATTTTGACCGCCAAGGCTGCCCTCCCTGTGTGTTGCCGTACAGCGCCAGATCATTGTTACCTGCTGGCGCGAATGCCTCGCGCGCCAGCGGGTAAGTCTTCCCCTCATCCCGAAGTTAGGGCCGCGGCGCGGCGGCAATTGTCGCGAGTTCCGCGGGCAGCGTGAAGCGCACATCTTCCCGGATCAAATCCAAATCCCGCTGATCGGTGAAGCCGTATTGCGCGAGCCTTTCGCTTACTTGCTCGACCAATACTTCGGGCGCGGAAGCTCCAGCCGTTAGCCCAACACGCCGCACGCCCTCGAGCCACTGCGGATTGATATCCGAAGCGGCGTCAATCAACTGCGCTTTCACTCCGCGGCGCTTCGCGACTTCCACCAGGCGGTTCGAGTTCGAGCTGTTCTGGGAGCCCACGACCAGGATTAAATCCACGTCCTGCGCCACTTGCTCGACCGCTTCCTGCCGGTTCTGAGTCGCGTAGCAGATGTCGTCGCTCTTTGGGCCCACAATCTTCGGAAACTTCTGCCGCAGGCGCGTCACAATCTCCTGTGTATCGTAAAGGCTGAGGGTAGTTTGCGTTAAAAATGCAAGCCGGTCGGGATCGTCGACGTTCAGCGCGTCCACAGCTTCGACCGAATCCACAACGATGGTACTGTCCGGCGCCTCGCCCGAGGTCCCTACGATCTCCTGATGGTCCTTGTGGCCGATCAAGATAATCGTTCGCTGCTCGCGCGCAAACTTCAGGGCTTCCAAGTGAACCTTGGTGACGAGAGGGCAAGTGGCATCAATCACGCGGAGAGCGCGGCTTTTCGCCTCGTCGCGCACCGTTGGCGGCACGCCGTGCGCGCTGAATACGAGCACGGCTCCATGCGGCACGGCACCAATCGTTTCCACAAAGATCGCGCCTCGTCGCCGCAGTTGCTCGACGACGTAGGTGTTGTGAACGATCTCATGATGGACATAAACGGGCGCGCCGTAAGCCTCCAACGCCAGCTCGACGATGTCCACGGCGCGCACAACTCCAGCGCAAAAACCCCGCGGCCTCACTCGCAACAGCACCTTGCCGTTTGTCTCTGTTGGCATTCTGCCCGACTCGATTCTAAGTCTTTGATTTGACAACCCCCTATCATAACCCAGCGGCTTGTCGTCCCGCACGTGGTTTCGCTCCTCACTGCACCGCCGCAGCTTGCCGTGCGCGGCCGTCGAGGCGAATTTGAGGTTCGGGACTTTTCCCAGCACGTCTCGGGATGCTAAGGTGAATTACTCTCGTTCGACGAAGGAGAATGAAGGAGAATGATGGCAGCGCCAAGCACCGTCAGGGAACCGCAACCGGCCGAACTCATCATGCAGCTCGCCACGGGGTTTATGGCGTCCGCTGCCCTCCAAACGGTCACCAGGCTCGGCATTCCCGATTTGCTCGCGGGTGGGACCAAATCCACTGCGGAACTTGCTCGCGCGACGCAGACCAATGAAGATGGCCTGTACCGCGTCATGCGGGCGCTGGCCAGCAGCGGCGTGTTTCACGAATCCCCTGCGCGTGCCTTCTCACTGACACCCGCAGGCGAGTGCCTCGTTTCCGGCCGGCCCGGGTCCGCCAGAGAGATGGTGCTCTGGATGACGGACCGCTTGCACTACGAAACGTATCCCGAGATGCTGCACGCCGTGAAAACCGGCCAGACCGTCATCGAAAAGGTCCACGGCGCCTCCTGTTTCGAGTATTTCGCGAAGAACCCCGAGGTTTCCGAAGTCTTCAATGCGGCGATGACCTCCTTCAGTGCGTCAGTCGCTGCTGCCGTGCTTGAGGCTTACGATTTCAGCTGGCTCAACGGCAGAACGCTGGTCGATGTAGCAGGCGGCCACGGCCATCTCTTGACGGAGATCCTGAAGAGATATCCGGACGTTCATGGAACGCTATTCGATCTGGACCACGTCCTCGAAGGGGCTAAACCGCGGATTGCCGCCGCAGGCCTGGACGGCCGATGCCGCCTCGAATCCGGCGACTTCTTCACGGCCGTGCCTGCCGGCAGCGGCTATCTAATGAAGCACATCATCCACGATTGGAACGATTCACGCGCCCTTACGATTTTGCGGAACATCCATCGCGCCTCCGAACCGAGCGCGAAAGTAGTGCTCCTTGAAGCCGTTCTGACGACCGGCAACGAACCGCATTTCGCGAAGTGGCTCGACCTCGAGATGATGCTCTTGCCCGGAGGCCGGGAGCGCACAGCGGATGAATTCGCCGCTCTCTTCAAACAAGCGGGCTTCCAGCTGCGGAACATCTTTCCGACAAAGTCATCGCTGAACGTCATCGAAGCCGAAAAGATCTCCTGAACGGCGATTCGTCAGGTTTCAGCGAAGGGCCCGCGCCACGACGGAGTGCGCGGAGCTGTGGCACGCACCGCCGCGTTGAGATCGGCTGGACCTGGGATCGCTTGCGCCTGGCAGCACACCGCGATGATATGGACCGAAATACTTGCTTCGCCGGCGCGCTTTCGAGCGACTTGGCTGCATCCGCATTCAACTCCAGACTGAACTCCTGAACGAAAATCGCGCAGCGCGATTCGCCGTTTGGGGCAGCCGAGGAAGGTACCTTTCGGAACCAAACGATCGTGCCGCCGGGCGTATCCGCCACAACGTGTATTACAGTGTTGTGGATCGCGAGTGACCCGGCGAAAGTCCGCCCGCAAGCCAAGTTGGCCCGGCCCGAAGACATTCAGGAAACATGGCATCCCCTTCCCAACCGAGCAACCGCCGTCGCAGCGAGCGCGTGATGCTGCAAATTCCCGTGACGGTTCGCGCTGAATCCGCGAATCGGGTGCCGATGAAAGAAGAAACGCACACGCTCGTGGTCAATGCTCACGGAGGTCTGCTCAAACTCAAGATGGAAGTGCTCGCCGGCCAGCCATTGCTTTTGATCAATCCCTTGAACAAACGGCAAGAAAGTGCCCACGTTGTCCGGATCGAACAGCCCAGTCCGGATTACTTTGCCGTAGCGTTTGAGTTCGAGCGGCCCGCGCCCAGCTTCTGGCCGGTGGTTTTTCCGCCCGCCGATTGGGACCTTACGACATAAGCGAAGTGCTCCGTGACGAACGGTGGCTTGGCTCCACGCAGGTAGCTGCTACAGGCCTTTCCGAGTAAAGCTCTGCTGTACGGCTAAAAATCAAAAACCCTTGCCAGGCGTTCGCGCACAACTTTTTGGATCCCCTCGGGTTTATGCTAAATGCGAGGTCTTCGGGAGGAGTTTGGAATGCAGCATCCCAGTGTTCGCCGAACGGCACATGGAGCGCTCCTTGCGGCGGCAGTTCTGAGCGCGCTCGTACTCATCGGGTGCGATGACAATGTCCAGACCATTCGTGATTCCACCATTCCCGTCCGTAAGGGCATGACCTGGGCCTGGATGCCCGGCGCGCCACCGGCGAATCGCCAGTCCAGCGGCTCTGACAATAGGCCGGTCATCTCGCGCGACGTGATCGGCCGCGGAGGGAACGAAACGATTTCACGCGAGAATGATCCAGCGGTTGAGATCCAGCGTCGTGAACTTCGCGCGGAAATCGAGACGCAATTGAACGCGAAAGGCCTGACGCAAGTCAGCGATCCGGCCGCGGCTGACTTCGTTCTCACGTTTCGCTTTGCGGTACGGGGGCACAACGCAACCGTCCGTGAAGTCTATCCTGGTGGTTACGGCGGCCTTGTTTGCGGTCCTTTCGGTTGCGCGCCCGGATGGGGCTGGGGTTGGGGCTGGTATGGCTATGGTCCGCCAGCGGTGGTCTATCGTAATGTGCATTTCCGCGAAGGATTGTTTGTGCTGGATTTGTACCAGCAAGGGACAAAACACCTAGCCTATCAAGCTCGCGGCATCGAGCCCGCGCATCGCGGGCAATTCTCCCGCGATCAGATTCAAGATATGGTGCATGCCTTGCTCAAAGGGCTGAAAGTCAAAGGCTGAGCTCACAATCATTTTTTCCCTGGCGTCGAAGATAAATGGAAGCCCGGTGCGGAGCCGCACCGGGCTTGTTTTCTTTCCGCCATCGGGATTCCCGCCAAAGGAGGCCTGCATCGCCGGCGGTTCGGAATGGAGCTCTGAATTTGCGTTTGCCGGGGCTGCTTAAGCGGCGAGGTCCTGCGGCTGCGCCTGAGCTTGCTGAAGGATGTGTGCGGGGACTTTACGGAGTTCCCAAACGAGACCGCACCACGATAGCAACTTTAGAACGTAGTAGGTGATGTCGATCTCCCACCAGAAGAAGCCCTGGCGAGCGGAGGCCATATAGTGGTGATGATTGTTATGCCAGCCCTCACCGAGCGTCATGATGGCCAGCACCCAATTGTTCTTGCTCGTATCGGTCGTCTCGTAGCGCCGTGAGCCGAAGAGATGCGACAGGGAATTGATGGTGAAGGTGTCGTGCCAGAGCAGCACGGTGCTCAGGCAGAAGCCCCAGATGAAGAGGGGCCAGCC
>Ga0209581_1003849_pt1 | contig 12543 bp, 9 predicted proteins | sample Coa_R2_FD_187160 | JGI IMG/M metagenome (GOLD analysis project Ga0209581, IMG submission 187160) | Surface soil microbial communities from Centralia Pennsylvania, which are recovering from an underground coalmine fire - Coalmine... | ecosystem: Environmental > Terrestrial > Soil > Unclassified ...
TAAAAATCTAGCACCTGCTCAGGCAAATCAGAATGTACCGCCTACGGCTCCGGCTGCTCAACCTCAGGCAGCGGCAAATGTCCCAGCAAGCCTTCCTGTTGCGCCTGCCGCCCCGGCTGCACAGCCAGGCCTGGTATCACCGGTAACAGCGCAAACTCCGGCCATGCAGCCTGCAAATGTGGCTCAGGTACCATCATCTGCTCAGCCGCAGACAACAATTGTGCCTGGTGTGACAACCCCTGCAACGCAGCCTTCGGCAGTGGCGCAATCGCAACAGCCAGTCATTATTGTGCCGGCAAACCAGCCAGCGCCAGTCAGTATGCCAGCAGTGATCCCGGTGCAATCCCCGGCTGCTCCTTATGCCGCAAGTCAGGTCGGCATACCATCGAGTGTCGACCAGCAGGCAGCTAACCTTGCCGCTGAAAATGCAAAATTAATGAATCAGCTGCAGACCCAGGTCAATGATCAGCTGAATTCTTATTCTACTCAAAATAAGGCTATACAAGATCAGATGCAGGCATTGAGTGCCCGTGTGGGAGTAATGGAAAATCAGCTTAATCAGTTGATTCAGGCGCTGACCCGTCGCGGGCAAGGCGGTTCGATGGCTAATCCGGCAGGTGCTCCGGCTCAGGCAGTCGAGCCCAAAATTGCGTATAATGTCCAGGCTATTATTCCCGGACGTGCCTGGTTGAAATCCGAGAATGGTGAAACGTTGACCGTGGCTGAAGGGGATATGATCAAGGATTTTGGCCGAGTAACCAAGATAGATCCATACGATGGAATTGTTGAAATCAATACCGGCACGAAAGCTGTGTCGTTATCATATGGAAACGGAGGATAGTTATCGCGGTGGAAGTAGTGCATGGAAGCGAAAGCATGACTGAGCGAGGTAACCATAATGTTGCCAAAATATTTTCGAGATAAAACATCAAATGCTTATCGTTTCTTGTGGCTGGCAGCTATATTTTTGCTAGCCTCACCAGCATATTCACAGCTTCCCAATGTGACTAGTGTCTCTGCGGAGACAATGCTGACCAATATCGCTCAAAGCGTACCCAGCCTGATGGCTATGGTGACGGCAATTGCTTATGTGCTGGGAATGGTTTTAATTATTCGAGGTATAGTCAAGCTGAAACATGTAGGAGAGATGCGTACCCAGATGTCTCATGAGCATCATATAACCGGCCCGCTTGTTCAAATTACTGTTGGTGCGCTTTTATTGTATTTGCCAACGGCAGTGAATGTGGGAATGAGTACATTCTGGACTAATCCGAATCCATATGGATACTTGCAGCAACAGGATCAATGGACTCAATTTATCAATGACTGTTTCCTGGTTGTTCAGTTTATCGGTACGATTGCATTTATTAGAGGTTTGGTAATTTTAAGTCACCTGGGAAGCGGCGGCGGCCATCAACAGGGGCTTAGCAGAGGGCTGACGCATATTATAGGCGGTATTTTCTGTATCAATATCTATCAATTTATACAAGTAATATTAATAACATTAGGAATTCAGATATCTTAAGGACATAATAGTTAAATGTGGCTGGAAGATTTAAGGCTTTAAAATTTAAAAGGAGACGGAAATGAAGAAGGTGCTTTTAGGGTTATTATCTTTAGCATGTTTTACAGCCGGGACGGCAGCATTGGCAGCAGTGTCAGGTGTGGGTTCCGTTGCGGCTGAAGTAACTTCAAACGTAGCAAGTATCGCAAAATTGGTTACGGCGGCTTCCTACGTCGCAGGTATGGCATTTGCGGTTGGTGCAATTGTGAAGTTCAAGGCTCACAAAGATAACCCGACACAGATTCCAATCGGCACACCTATTGCTTTGTTATTTGTTGGTGCAGCACTGATATTTATCCCGACGGTATTTAAAGTGTCTGGTGCTACATTATTCGGTGGCAGCGGACAGGTTGCTGGTGTTTCCGGTATTACGTCATTCGGTGCAAATAAACCGTAATACGAAGGTTAATCTGACTTACAATGCATGAAGAAACAGTATGCATGAACTATCTTTGGCAGTGAACTTATCGGGCTGGCGAGTCTTTGTTAGGCGTAAAGAGGATAAAGGCTTTCTGCCAGTCCAGAAACGTGTATTCGAGAGGGATATATACACTTGCCAGTATTGTGGTTTTCAGGCCAAGGAGTATCAGGAGGTTGTTAACCTCGATGGCAATTATGCAAATAACAAATTGAGCAATATGATTACTGCCTGTTGTTTTTGCACTCAATGCCTGTTTTTGCAGTCAGTTGGTGTTGATGAAATGGGTGGTGGACAATTAATTTATTTGCCTGAAATCAGCCAGCGTGATCTAAACAGCTTTTGCCATGTGCTTTTTTGTGCAATGGAAAATAATACTGGCTATCAGGATAGTGCCCAATCGATTTATCGCAGCTTGAAATTCCGCAGCCAGATCATTGAGAACAAGTTTGGTTCGGGAACAAGCAATCCAGCAGTTATGGGGCAAATGATAGTTGAATACCGGGCGCAATCTCCAAAGAATAAAACAGACATACTAAGAGATCTGCGATTGCTTCCATCGCAAGTAAAATTTAAAGTTCAGTTAGATGCGTGGGCGGCAGCAGCTTTGAAGGAATTAGAGGAAGAGCAAAAAGCAGCTGAAAAAGGCTAGAACAAGGACGACGGAATGCGTGATCGCACCTTTATAGATCCACTGCTGGATGGTATCGATGCCATATTGGCCTGGTTTAGTACCGAGCTGAAACAAACCGTAGAGTCATATTGTGATCTCGAAACGGCTGATGATCCACACACACTGGTTGCCCGCGATGGTTCGCTTATTTCCATCATCCGTGTTTTTGGTGTTACTAGGCTGGTCGGACAAGAAGAGTTCGACATGATCCATCAGGGGTTGACCCAGAGTTTGCAGGCGACACTCAAGAGACCGGGTCATGTAGTGCAAGTTTATTTCGCCTATGATCGTGATGCAGTCAAGCCTGAAATTGAAGATATTCTTTCCCCTGCCAAAGCAACAGCACAGCGTTTGAATCTGGAGCTGGATGACTTGTTTGCGGAACGCGTTAATTATATTTCGAGATATTGCGCGCATGAGGAGTTATATTTTGTCTTATGGACCAGACCATATTCATTGAGTGCTGAGCAGTTAAAGCGTGCCGGAAAAGAAAAACTCAACTTCATTCGAGAACACAAAATACCGCCTTTCAGGGGTGGTCAAAACCTGCTTGCTGCTATCCCTGATCTGAGGGAAGCGCATGGGTCTTTTGTAAGATCGGTTGTAACCGACCTTAATGCTTTAAACGTCTATTGTACATTGCTGGAAGTGCATGATGCCGTTTATGCCATGCGCTATTCCTGTGATCCAGATTTTACCTCCAAGGATTGGCGTGCGGTTTTGCCTGGAGACAAAGTTTCGCTGCAGGAAAAACGGCCCGCAGCAGGCGATTTATCCGGACTGATGTATCCTCCGCTGGCAAGGCAAATCTTCCCGCGTGACGGGCGAGCGATGGATCTCAGGACACTACGTGTCGGTGACAGGATTTATACGCCTATATTTATCGATCTTTTTCCACAAGATTTGAAATCATTTATCACTCTTTTCTCACGCACACTGCCAACACGTGTGCCGTGGCGTATCTCGTTCCTGATAGAAAGCGGCGGGTTTGCGACCTTGAGCTTCAAGTCAGCCATGGCGTCCATTCTGAGTTTTACCTCGGCACAAAATGGGTTGGTCCATGACGCGGTCAAGCTGTTACGTGACATCGACGTCAATACCGACGATGCGGTAGTCAAGCTGCAGGTGAGTCTTGCTACCTGGGCTCCAGAGGGCAACATTCGTTTGTTGCGTACTCGGGCTGCTGAACTTGCAAAAGCGGTCGAAGGCTGGGGGACCTGTGAAGTTTCGGAAGTATCGGGTGATGTGTTTGCAGGTGTATCTTCAAGTTTACTTGGATTCACAGCCAACAGTGTTGCCACGCCATCTGTGGCACCTCTGTCTGATGTTGTTTACATGCTGCCGTTTACACGCCCCGCTTCTGCATGGGCGTATGGTGCATTGCTGTTGCGTTCACCAGATGGCAAGCCCTGGCCTTATCAGCCTGGCTCGGCCCAGCAAACTACCTGGATTGATCTCATGTATGCACGTCCAGGTTCCGGTAAGTCCGTATTGTCTAATGCAATCAATCTGGCGCTTTGTCTTTCAGGCGGTATTACCCGCTTGCCTAGAATTGCTATTATTGATATTGGTCCTTCCAGCAGCGGTTTGATATCGCTTCTGAAGGAATCCCTCCCACCGGATATGCGGCACTATGCAGCTTATCATCGGTTGCGCATGACGCCAGATTACTCAATTAATCCTTTTGATACTCAGCTGGGCTGCCGTCGTCCATCACCGCAAGAACGCGGCTTTTTGGTGAATTTTGTCACATTGCTTGCCACGCCTTTGGGTGCTGAGCGCCCCTATGATGGCGTGTCTGATATGGCGGGTTTGATTGTTGATGAAATATACAAATATTTATCGGATGAGGGTAAGGCGCATCCATATACGCATGGTATTGAATCAATAGTTGATGATATTTTGAGCGAAATTGGTTTTGTGTTTGACGATAGAACCACATGGTGGGAAGTCACTGATGCGTTATTTCTCGCCGGATTCCACCATGAAGCCATGTTGGCGCAACGCTATGCTATGCCTTTGCTGGCGGATGCGGCAGCAATCTGCCGTACGCAGGTCATCGAAGACTTGTATGGCCAGGTACGAGCTCCGACAGGTGAGCCGCTTATCCAGGCGTTCAGCCGCATGATTTCGAGTGCTGTCCGTGAATATCCGATATTATCCAATATCACCAAGTTTGATATCGGCGATGCGCGTGTTGTTTCACTGGATTTGGATGAGGTGGCGAAAAGCGGTGGTGATGCAGCGGAACGGCAAACAGCGGTGATGTACATGTTGGCTCGTTATTCTCTGGCGCGGCATTATTATCTTACAGAAGATGCACTGACGGATATTCCGGATGCTTACCGCGACTACCATCGCCAGCGTATCGCGGAAATTCGTGAAGATTCCAAACGAATTGTCTATGACGAATTCCATCGAACTTCCAAAGCGCGCGCTGTCCGTGATCAGGTCATTCTGGATATGCGTGAAGGTCGAAAATGGAATGTGCAAATTGCATTGATTTCTCAATCATTGGATGACTTTGATCCGGTTATGGTGGAATTCGGTACTTCTATCTTTATCATGGATGCTGGACCTGAGCAGGCAATCAAGCGCTCGACGGAAATATTCGGTCTTTCTGAAACTGCGCGTGTCGCGTTAAAGACTCGTGTCCATGGCCCGAGGGAAGGCGGTGCGACATTCCTTGCACAGTTTGCAACGAAACAGGGCATGAATACCCAGCTGTTGACCAACACGCTTGGACCAATCGAGTTATGGGCCTTTAGCACCACCGCTGAAGATGCTCGCTTGCGTAACAAACTGTATACCAAGCTTGGGCCTAAAGAGGCACGCAGGGTGCTGGCTAATCTGTTCCCATCGGGATCAGTAAAGAACTTGATTGAGGCGCGTCTTGCTGTACTCAAAGAATCACAGGGGATGATTGAAGAAGGTTCAAATCTCAGTATCGCAGATCAGCTCTTGGAAGAAATTCTGGATGCTTATTCAAAGAATCCGGATGTAAAAAGTTTGCCGAAATGATATTAAGAGGCCGTCAGGCCTCTCTAATTAGTCAACAGGAAATCGATGAATCCGGGCTTTCATATCAAACCAGCAACGACTGAAGATGTCCCATTGATACTGGATTTCATCAAGGAGCTTGCTGAATACGAGAAGCTCTCTCATGAAGTGGTTGCGACTGAAGAGACTCTCAGGGAAAACCTGTTTGGCAAAAAATCTTATGCGGAAGTAATTCTCGCTTATCTCGATCATCAGCCTGTGGGATTTGCATTGTTTTTTCATAACTTTTCGACATTTTTGGGAAAGCCAGGGATCTATCTCGAGGATTTGTTTGTCAAATCATCCGCACGTGGCTTGGGAGTAGGCCAGAAAATGCTGGCATATCTTGCCCGATTGGCGATAGAAAGAAATTGCGGCCGGCTGGAATGGTGGGTGCTTGACTGGAACGAACCGGCAATTAATTTTTATAAGCGCCTAGGAGCAAAAGCCATGGATGAGTGGACAGTGTACCGGGTCACTGGTAATGCGCTGGATGAGCTCGCGGCAAAGTGATGACTGTTTGTCATCCTGAAAACCCGGATATAAAAGCTCCCTGATCAAAATTCATATGAGGTTACATTTTTACTGAACTGTAAAACCTCCATCAACGGTGATCGATTGACCAATAACAAAGCTGGCGCCGGGGCTGCAAAGCCAGATCACAGCAGATGCTATTTCATCTGGTGCACCAACCCGACCAATAGGCATCATTTCACCTAAATGATGCTTTATATCTTCATTGCCATTGATGAATCGCTGATACATGGTTGTTTCAATCGGGCCAGGCGATACAGCGTTAACACGAATATTTTGCCTTGCAAACTCTAGAGCAACTGATTTCGTTAACCCAAGTACTGCATGTTTGCTTGCAGCATAAATAGGTGCCGTCACAACGCCAATTAAGCCTGCAATAGAAGCATTATTCACGATGACTCCGCCGCCCAGTTTTAACATTGCTTCAATTTCATATTGCATGGAAAAAAGAACGCCTTTGACATTAATATCCATGATTTGATGATAGATTGCTTCTGTCTTGTCATTAAATGGCGCTGAAGGTTCTTCGGTGCCTGCATTATTAAATGCAAAATCAAGGCGGCCATATTGTTTGATGGTCTGTTCTATCATCGCCTTAAGATCTGACAGCCTGGAGACATCAGTGTGTATGAAAATCCCATCCGTGCCCTGTGCTTTGATTTCTTCGACGACTTTCATGCCTTCTTCCTCGCGTCGTGCCGCAATGACAACTTTTGCACCTTCTTTTGCAAAGGCGAGAGCTGTTGCACGTCCAATGCCTGAGTTTCCACCTGTTATAAGTGCTACTTTATTGGCAAATAATTTATTCATGAGTCATGGTCCTTGAATATTGATTTGAAATATATTGGCGAAACGTAAGGGGAATCATTAATTTTTAATCCGCTGAAGCTGCCTTTAAGCAGGCACAGGCTTGGCTGTCAATGTTGATAATGTGGAGTCATTGAGGAGGTATGTCAAGTCTGCGTCATCGCGAGCTGGCTTCCTGGATTGGAGCTGGTTGGGATAAACATCGCAGGCGTGTCTCCAGTTCAGACTTTCATGTGATGATGGGTGATTTGCTGGGGTTGTTTTTTATCTATATCAAAGTGTTTTAAAATGCTATCTCTGATTTTACCGCGGTCTGGGTGCGCAAATATTCCGCCGGATACCAGGGTTGATTGATGCACATGTTCTGTCTTGTCAAAGAACAAGGCCAGTCTTGACTGATTGTTGTCTTGCATGAGGTTCATATAATCACTGATTTTTTGCTTTTGTGCTTCCGACATGGGTTGATGTCTATGCTGATATCCGGAAATGAAATCAATAAACGCATTTTTAATCGCGGTAATATTTTCCTCGATCAGCTTGGCATTGCTGATATTTGCTGCAGGAGGCAAGGCAAGCAGCATATGCATCGCTATATCCCACCGGGCGGGATTTTCCCTGAGTGATTGCTGGAGTAATTCGGTTTTTTCCTTTTCGTTCAGGCTATTCACGTCAGCGCCGCCTTTGAGTAGCGCGGAGATGATAGTGAGGCTTAATTTATCTGCGACTGCTATGCTTAACAGTGATGGATTTGAGTGGTCCAGGTTGGGATCGGCGCCTTTGTCTATGAGTATGCTTACGACATTTTCAGTATTAATAGGTTCAGTATGAGGTGAGTGAGGGTCAAACCCAACAATAACGGAGTCATCGAAACGCCGGCTGCTAATGAGTGCGGCACCCAGTGGTGTGACGCCGCGAACAGTCTGGTTTACATCGGCGCCATGTTCACACAGTAGTTTGACAATATCTGACCGGCCAAGATCGGCAGCAATGTGCAGTGGACTTTCACCGCGTTTGTTCTGTGCATTAATAGCAGACTGGCTGCCTGGTGCAGATAATAAGGCTTCAATATGGCTTAATTGACAGCCAGAGAATCCGCCGCTTTTGAAAGCCGCGTGTAGCGGAGTTTGCAAGCCTTCTCCCTGATATCCGATATCTGCACCTTGTTTGATTAATATCCTGGCAAGCTCGCTGCGTCCTTCTTCTGCCGCATGTAATAGTAATACTGATAAAATTGGCGCATTATTCTTCAAGCGTATCGCTTTTAATTTCGCCACAAATTGTTCTTCCCCTGATTGCGCCAACAATGAATCCATCATGGCTATAATTGTCGTGTGTTTTCTATTTTCAATAGCAATCGAGAATGGTGTTGCACCATTCTTGTTTTGATGACAAGGGTCGGCGCCATGTTCTATCAACTGGCTCACAATTCTTTCATTATCCATGGTATCCGTGTCATGCAATATTGAATTTCCGGTTGCTGGATCGATGAATTTGCTATTTGCTCCATTCTCGATTAATTGATCAACGGCTGCTTCCAGGCCATGGGCTGCCGCAACGGCAAGAGGAGTGATACCGAATTCCGTTACGTGATTAACGTCTGCATTTTGTTCGATTAGCACCTGAATAACATCTTCATTCTCAAGGATGGACGGGTTGTGCAATAGTCGGGATTTCTCATTTATCAATTCGTTGTCCTTGTCATTTGCAAGCAGATTCCTTACTGCATCAACATCGTTATTTTCAGCTGCAGTTACTAATCTATGCTTGATTCCGGTTGTTTCGCTGATGCGTGAATCCAGGTCTTTTCTGGCGCTGTCATGCAAGCTGGCTGAGGTGCGGATTTCGATAAGCTTCAATTTTTCCTTTACAGACAAATCGCTTACGTCGGCGCCCAGTTTTATCAATCCTTCAATGATGCCAATATTCTTGTTTGTATTTATGGCGGTGGCTAACAAGGTCTCTCCGTTGTATTTTGTATGAATGGATAATCCCAGTTGACCCAGTGTGACAGGCGGTTGATCGGGTGATGAAATAACACGTGATTCCAATGCTATGATGCGCTTTATCACATCAACCTGTTCATTTTTCAGGGCCGCAAACATGTTTTCAATCAATTTATCCCTGATTTCCGTTACGCTTAATTGCTGGAACTTCTTTTCCTGCTCGATGTTGTCGGCAAAGTTTTTCAAAATGCTGTGAACGTCATTTTCCTGATGAGTGAGTACTTCTGATTCGAGCTGTTCAACCACCTGCGAGATTAATCTTTGAGTTATTTCTCCCGGGATTGATCGTTCAATATGAATCATGGTGTCATAATTGACCAGAAGGAAAAGTTCGTCATATTGGAATGCAAATTTATTTTGCGAAAAAGATTTGTTTCTGAATTCACTCAGCAGATATTTATTGTGCCGGTCGTTTGGGTCGCCTTTGAATATTCCAAATCCGGCTATATAGCCATTGGCAGCCCCTTTGTGTCCTTTCTCGATCAGTTTAAGTCCATCCATGTGGACTTGACCCGTGTTTTTGCCTAGCGGTTCATTTGATATAACCACATAATTTTTTTGTTTTTTACCTTCCCCATATAAAAAATCATCTCTGGCTTTTTTATCGTCCTTGTTATAGGCGGGAACAAGATCCACTTCGCCGGTTTGCAAGTCAATGAATCCAACGTATCCCTGTCCTGGCTTGCCCATTTTATATAATTCAATCGACCGCTTGCTAAGCTTAAGAGGAACATCGCCATTTTGTAATTTTTCCAAAAATGCGATCCGCTCTTTCTTTGTGCTCTCATCAAGCCTGTCAAATTCAGGAGTGCTTAGTGCCTTGAAATCGAAAATCTTGCGTTTTTCCAGGTCTTGTCGCTGCATAAATCATGCCTCTTCACCCCGGTCGATTTGTGATCTGATAAAAAGGTACCCATACAAAAAGTATAGTGTACCCATGCAAAAAGAAGGGCTCGTCAGGATAGCGCTATGCGCTTGTTTTTTAATGTTAATTAAAAGACACGATGTTGCAGGAAGCGTGGAAGAGACGGCGATCGTGATTGGGGATCGATCGCCAGAAATCGGTGCTGCTGGGGGTGGAGCAGGATCGGATAGTGTGATCTTCAGTCGTTATGCAAATACTTCCTTGAAGAATTCCTTCATCGCTATCCATGACCTGGCATCAGCATGTTTTTCATAAACTGTGCCAAACCCAGGATCATTGGCTTGGGGGTTGGTGAACGCATGCATGGCGTTTCCATACATGGTTAATTGCCAATCGACTTTTGCGTGAGTCATCTCTTGTCCGAATGTCATAACATGGTCAGAAGTGACCATGGGATCATCAAATCCATGCAACGCTAATATTTTTGCCTTGATGGGGTGTTTCGGCGTGTTTTCTGGTGCGTGCAGCAAGCCATGAAAACTGACCACGCCTTTCACATCAGCGCCGCTGCGAGCGAGATCAAGTGCGCACAGGCCGCCGAAGCAAAACCCGATCGCGCCAAGCCTGGCCGGATCCACCTGCTCAAGTTTTTTAAGTGTGTTCAATGCTGCAAGAATGCGTGTCTGCAGTTTCATGCGGTCATTTATCAATGGAGACATCAATGCTGTTTTTTCTTCTTTTGTATTTCCAATTTTACCTTTGCCATACATGTCCAGGGCAAAACCTGCATACCCTAATTCCGCAAGTCTGTCAGCTTTATTGCATGCGAATTCATTTTTTCCGGACCAGTCGTGCACAACCAGGACGGCTGGTCGTTTACCCTGGATTTTTTCGTCGTAAGAATAATATCCTTCCAAAATGACATCGCCGTCTCGATATTCAATTTTTTGTGTTTTAATCACGTGTAAAATCTCCCGGATATGGTTGGTTTTGCCTATGAAGACTGTTCAGGGTTGCTCATGAAGGCTTTGCTTGTTCCATGGATGCCGCAATGAAAACAGTCACCAAGGGAAAACATTCTTCTATTACGCTTTCTCATCTGTCAATTGTTGTGGCAAACGGAAATGCCGCATATTGAGAGACAGGAAAGGGTTATACTGGCTGTCGGTGTATAAAATATACTTTACCGGATGCTCATTCAATGAAAGATTTATCAGGATTTCTTTCTTTGAAATCATGCTTTCAAATGACTGGCTGACAAGCTTGAACCATCCCCAGTTGCCCGGGTAATTTCTCGTTAATGTCTGCTTGTTTGCCATGGTCATCTGAAGGCTGGTCATTTTTGTGAAATTATTGCTGGGCCAGGAGATGATATGGGTGTTTTTCAGGTTGGTATTATCATCAATGAATTGTTTATCATTGATGCTCAATCTGACTTTTTTGATCAGTTTGCCAAATTTGTATGGCTGTAAAGAGAACTGCACAAAGAGTTTATTATCTCCATTTGGAAAAAATGCATGATTGATGCGCATTGCATGCTGGATTTGACGCAGGGTTTCTTCAGAAAAAGGAAGCACCTCATTGTCCAGTTTTTTCCAATGCCACTCAGGAGCTGATGTGTCTATGAATGGACGCAGGATAGTGTTGTAAAACGTGGTTACCACTCCGGAATTGCCAAAGAATGAAGTGAATTTTTGAATGTCGACTTCCCGGTCCGAATTTGAACTAAAGGGATAGTGGTTGGATATGTCAGCCTGATAATAATGGATGACTTTGTTTTGCCAGGAAGTATCAATGTAATGCCCTGCATCCTGCATCAGAAAATTCCAGCTGTCGTTAGCGATTTTATCCAGCCAGTTTTTAATCGGTTCCGGGCTTTTTTCAGCTACCAGGCGTAACTGTGTAATGGCATCCGGTGTTCCATGCCCCAGCATTCTATTCGACACAAGATCAAACGCCGCCTTTTTCTCATTGGCGGATCCAATAACAGATTGTAAATATTGATGAAGTCCCTGGAGGCTGGCGAAGATTTCATAGAGCTGATTTTGTGATTCGGTATTTTTTTCGACAAGCAGTCCAAGGCTTTGCAGTTTGGGGCTGGATGATGCAATGGGTTCAAAATAGGTATTGTCATGTAGTGTCTGCAATAATTCCAGCAGAGGTGAGTCGCTGCTGATCAGTTTGCGAATCATATTGTCAGTTTGGACCAGATTGCCTGGAGTCGTCAGATGGATATTTGCCAGCAGGCTTTCCCAGACATCGACGTAATTGTTTACATAAGCTGTGCGTAACTGTTCAACAAGAGGTGCAGCAAGAGCTGAGTTCCTGCTCATTCCGGAATCATCTCCCAGTACCCAGTTGCCAGAGGTTGCTTCCTGTGCAGCAACAGCGGCATCCTGGGAAACAACGGTGGCGAATGCTTTGGCTGTAAACATGGCTGGGACCTGATTGGTTACCTGGGCGGTGAAGATGGTGATTTGGTTATTGCTGGTACCAATATTGATTTCACTTGCTGCGTTATTACTGTCTATGTTTTTTAATATGATGTAACTCAGTTTCAATCCTGGAAGAGAAGAAAGATATTTACGTGTCTCGTCCACAGTTTTCGTATTGAGAGTGATAGGACTCCAGGTTGAGTTT
>Ga0209581_1003854_pt1 | contig 12534 bp, 13 predicted proteins | sample Coa_R2_FD_187160 | JGI IMG/M metagenome (GOLD analysis project Ga0209581, IMG submission 187160) | Surface soil microbial communities from Centralia Pennsylvania, which are recovering from an underground coalmine fire - Coalmine... | ecosystem: Environmental > Terrestrial > Soil > Unclassified ...
TTTCTCGCTGATGGTGCTCGGCCTGATCTTCGCGGTCGTGCTGGCGAAAGGCTCGGTGCTCAAGGCCATCGCCATGATCCTCACCGGGCTTATGTTGTCGATGGTCGGTACCGATCTCGAAACCGGTGCCGGCCGCATGACGCTCGGCCTGCCCGAGCTCTATGACGGCATCGGCTTCACCAACGTGGCGATGGGCCTGTTCGGCTTCGCCGAGATCATCCGCAACCTGGAAATGTCGCAGGAGTCGCGCGATATCATAAAGGGCAAGATCAAGGGTCTGATGCCGACGCGCCAGGATCTCATCGATTCCTCCGGCGCGATTGCGCGCGGCACCATTCTCGGCTCGATGCTGGGCATCCTGCCGGGAGGCGGTGCAGTGGTGGCCTCGTTTGCCGCCTATACCTTCGAGAAGCGCATCTCCAAGCATCCGGAGCGCTTCGGGCGCGGCGCCATCGAGGGTGTGGCGGCGCCGGAAAGCGCCAACAACGCGGCGGCGCAGACCTCGTTCATTCCGCTGCTCACGCTCGGCATTCCGCCCAACGCCGTGATGGCGTTGATGGTCGGCGCTATGACCATCCACGGCATCGTGCCGGGCCCGCAGGTCATGACCAAGCAGCCGGACTTGTTCTGGGGGATGATCGCATCGATGTGGCTCGGCAATCTGATGCTGGTCGTCATCAACCTGCCGCTGGTTGGCGTCTGGGTCAGCCTGCTGCGCGTACCTTACCGGCTGCTCTATCCGTCGATCATCGTGTTCTGCTGCATCGGCATCTACTCGATCGACAACTCGCCCTTCGATGTCTTGATCTCCGCAGTGTTCGGCCTGTTCGGCTACTGGCTGGTCAAGCATGATTTCGAGCCGGCGCCGCTGGTGCTGGCTTTCGTGCTCGGGCCATTGATGGAGGAGAACCTTCGCCGCGCCATGGTGCTGGCGCGCGGCGATGCCACAGTGTTTTTTACGCGGCCAATTTCGGCTGGGCTGATTGCGGTCGCGGTGGCGCTTTTGGTGATCGCGGTGCTGCCGATGATCCGCAAGCGCCGCGACGAGGTCTTCGTCGAATAGCGCCTACGCGAACAAGCCCGCGCAGAACAAGGCGATACCGACCGTCAATACTGTCATGATGCCGATTGTGACCATGGAACCCACATCCGAATTACGGACTATGGGGTTCACTTCGCCATTACGCGGCAGGAGGTACCAGAAGCTGCCAGCACCCAACGCAATCAGAACGATCCCGGAAATCGTGTACATCGCCAACGCCCCGTCAGTTAACCGAAGGCCAGCACCCAGAACGTGCCGGCGACAATGGCGCCGACGATCGAACAGGGGATAGCCCATTCGATCAGGGCCAAGGCCTTCTGCTGCATGACAAAACCCTCGCCTGCGGTCGCAGGACGCGATTTGTTGTAGGGGTGCGTTGTGCGAACGGCGCGTAAAGTTTAACCGCCGTTGCGTAAAATTCTTATAACCGAGCGGCGGCGCGCCTCAGCCTGCCGCCAGAATGGATGCGGTTCCGGCAATGAGCAGGATCACCTGCACACAGAACGCTGTGATATTGACGTCCCACTTGCGCGCGACGATCGGAATCGGCGCGTCGAACGGCAGATAGCCGTTGGTGTCGTAGGCGGCGCCACCATAGACCGGCATGGTGAATACCGCGATGAAGAACCCTGCGTAGACGATGCCGGCGATGATGGCGGCGAGATAGAGCCGCTCGATCGCGTAGGGGCCCGGCCACCACAACAGCGCCAGCGCCAGCACGCCGAAGCCGATATAGCTCGTGATCTGCCAGACCACATGGAAGCGCGCGTGGCCGGTCCATCGGGGATTGGTGGCATGCGTCTTGTTGAAGTCGGCGAGGATGGTGATGAAGCCGTAGCCGATGGTCACCAGCGTCAACAGCACGCGGGCAAGAAGGCTGTAGTCGAAGCTCATGGCGTTTCTCCTGTTCTTGGCCGAGGCGGGGTCGTCACGTCACCAGGGTCCGGCCGGGCGGGCGGCGGCCAGCAAGGCGCGGCATTTTCATCGGAATCAAGGGCTTGCCTCAGCTTCCGGGGGTGGAACTTATACCGTCAGGGGCCTGTCGATAAGCGGCTGCGGCGGTTGCCGGGGCGGCTAAACTTGCCCATGGTTGAGTCGCGGAAGGCCGGACCCGGAGCAATGCGCCAGTATCTCGAATTGATGGAGCATATCCTCGCCGACGGTGTGGAAAAGCGCGACCGCACCGGCACCGGCACCCTCTCGGTGTTCGGGCACCAGATGCGCTTCGATCTTTCAGCCGGCTTCCCGCTGCTGACCACCAAGAAGCTGCATCTGAAATCGATCGTCTACGAATTGCTCTGGTTTTTGGCCGGCGACACCAACATCAAATATCTCAACCAGCACGGCGTGCACATCTGGGACGAATGGGCCGACGAGCGCGGCGAACTCGGACCTGTCTACGGCCAGCAATGGCGCTCGTGGCCGGCCCAGGACGGCCGCACCATCGATCAGATCAGCCACGTCATTGGCATGATCAAGCGCAACCCGGACTCGCGCCGGCTGATCGTCACCGCCTGGAATCCGGCCGACGTCGACAAGATGGCGCTGCCGCCCTGCCATTGCCTGTTCCAGTTCTACGTCGCGGCGGGCCGCCTGTCGTGCCAGCTCTATCAGCGCTCCGCCGATGTCTTCCTCGGCGTGCCGTTCAACATCGCCTCCTACGCTCTGCTGACGCTGATGGTGGCGCAGGTGACCGGCCTCAAGGCCGGCGATTTCATCCATACTTTCGGCGACGCTCACCTCTACCTCAATCATCTCGAGCAGGCGCATCTGCAGTTGTCGCGGGCGCCGCGCGCGTTGCCGACAATGCGCATCAATCCGGACGTGAAGGACATCTTCGCTTTCCGCTACGAGGACTTCAAAGTCGAGAACTACGACCCGCATCCGCACATCAAAGCGGAGGTCGCGGTGTGAGCCTCGCTATCCGCGCGGCGCGGCCCTCGGACCGCGCGCTGGTCTTCGCTCTGGTGCGCGAACTCGCCGAATACGAAAATTTGTCCGCCGACGTCGACGCCACCGAGGATGCGATCGCCGCGGCGCTGTTCGCGCCGCAGCCGCGTCTTTATTGCGACATCGCCGAATGGGCAGGCGAGCCGGCGGGCTTTTCGACCTGGTTCCTCAACTATTCGACTTTTCGCGGGCGACCCGGGATATATGTCGAGGACATTTTCGTGCGGCCGCAATTCCGCAAGCGCGGCATCGGCAAGGCGCTGATGCAGCGTCTCGCCCGCCGTTGCGTGGCGGATGGTTACGCGCGCTTCGAATGGGCGGTGCTCGACTGGAACACACCGTCGATTGCGTTCTACAAGTCGATTGGCGCGCAAGTGCTGAACGAATGGCGCATCTGCCGGCTGAGCGGTGAGGCGCTCAGCGGTTTTGCGCGCGAGGGTGTGTCATGAGATCGGGGAAAACCGTCGTCCTCGTCGCCGCCGTCGGCGAAAACGGCGTGATCGGCAATCAGGGCGCGCTGCCGTGGCGGCTCAAGTCCGACCTGATGCATTTCAAGCGTCTCACCGTCGGCAAGCCGGTCATCATGGGCCGCAAAACCTTCGAATCGATCGGCAAGGCGCTCAAGGACCGCACCAATATCGTGCTCAGCCGCGATCTGTCCCTGGCCGCGCCGGGCGCCGTGCTGGCGACCAGCATGGACGCCGCTTTCGCCTTCGCCAAGACCGACGCCGACAAGCGCGGTGTCAATGAGATCATGGTGATCGGCGGCAGCGATGTTTTCGAGGCCGCCATGGAGGTCGCCGACCGGCTGGAGATTACCCGCGTCCATGCCTCGCCCGAGGGCGATTCATATTTTCCCGAAATCGACTCGCAGCAATGGCGCGAGGTCAAGCGCGAGCGCCGCGCGCGCGGGCCGCAGGATGGCGCCGACTTCACGATCCTGACATACGAGCGCATCCGCTAAAGCGCCTAAATACGCCGCAGAACCCGCGCGTTGTAACGCCACCTTGCGTCCCCTATAACCCATGCCGACATAAGGCTACCGGCGCGAAACGGCCGGTGCGCCGGGAGATCAATTCAAATGCCATGGACCAATCAGGGCGGCGGTGGCGGCGGCCCTTGGGGCTCGGGCGGCAAGGGGCCTTGGGGCTCCGGACCGCAGTCGCCGGGCGGCCCGAAACCGCCGGATCTCGAAGAAATCCTGCGCCGCGGCCAGGACAGGCTGCGCCGCGTGCTGCCCGGCGGCAATATGGGCAACAAGGGCTTTGCACTCGTCGGCCTTGCAGCGATTGCGCTGTGGGGCTTCTCCGGCTTCTTCAAGGTCGAGCCCGATGAACTCGGCGTGGTCCTGCGCTTCGGCCAGCAGGTGCGTGAAGTACAGCCCGGGCTCAACTACCACCTGCCTTATCCGATCGAGACGGCGCTGACGCCCAAGGCCCTGCGCGTCAACAAGATCGACATCGGCGTGCGCGAAGTCGACACCACGCGCCGCGGCGCCGCCGCGTTGCGCGACGTGCCGGAAGAGAGCCTGATGCTGACCGGCGACGAGAACATCGTCGACGTCGACTTCTCGGTCTTTTGGAAGGTCAAACCGAGCGGCGTCGGCAATTTCCTCTTCAACATCCAGAACCCGGAAGGCACCGTGAAGGCGGTCGCCGAAAGCGCCATGCGCGAGGTAATCGGCCGCTCGGAGATCCAGCCGATTCTCACTGGCGCGCGCCAGACCATCGAGACGGCTGTCCAGGATCTGATGCAGAGAACGCTCGATCACTACGGTGCCGGAGTCGACGTCACCCAGGTGCAATTGCAGAAGGTCGATCCGCCGACTCAGGTGATCGACGCCTTCCGCGACGTGCAGGCGGCGCGCGCAGACCTCGAACGTTCGGTCAACGAGGCACAGACCTATGCCAACAAGGTCATCCCGCAGGCGCGCGGCGAAGTCGCCAAGATAACCCAGGCGGCGGAAGCCTATCGTTCGCAGACGGTTGCCGACGCCACCGGCCAGACCGCACGCTTCCTGAAGATCTACGAGCAGTACAAGAAGGCGCCCGAGGTCACCCGCGAGCGCATGTATCTGGAGACCATGGAACGCGTGCTTGGCTCGACCGACAAGGTGATCGTCGACACCAAGCCCGGCACGCAAGGTGTCCTGCCCTATCTGCCGTTGCCGGAATTCACCCCCAAACCGGCGCCGCCGCGCGCGGGAGGCCAGCAATGAGGCTCAATGTCGCCGGCGGGGTCATTGCCGTCCTCGTGATTGCCGCGCTGATGGTCGCCTATTCGGCGCTGTTCACGCTTTATCCGACGCACCAGGCGCTGGTGCTGCGGCTGGGCAAGCCGCAGGCTGTCATTACCGAACCAGGCCTGCACGCGAAGGCGCCGTTCATCGACAGCGTCGTCTACGTCGACAAGCGCATTCTCGATCTCGAGGCGCCGGCGCAGGAAGTCATCGCTTCCGACCAGAAGCGGTTGGTGGTGGATGCTTTCGCGCGCTACCGCATTCACGACGCGCTGCGCTTTTATCAGACGCTCGGCTCGAAGCAGGCGGCCGACTCGCAGCTCGCCATTTTGCTCAACTCGGCGCTGCGCCGCGTGCTCGGTGAAGCAACGTTCATCCACGTCGTGCGCGACCAGCGCGCCGAGTTGATGGCGCGCATCCTTGGGCTGATTGACAAGGAAGCGCAGGGTTACGGCATCCAGGTGGTCGACGCGCGCATCCGGCGCGCCGACCTGCCGGAGCAGAATAGCCAGGCGGTGTACCGCCGCATGCAGACCGAGCGCCAGCGCGAGGCCGCCGAGTTCCGCGCCGAGGGGGCGCAGCGCGCCCAGGAAATCCGCTCGCGCGCCGATCGCCAGGTCACCGTGCTGGTGGCGGAAGCCAATTCGAAAGGCGAGCAGATCCGCGGCGAGGGCGATGCCCAGCGCAACGAGATTTTCGCCAAGGCCTTCAGTCAGGATCCGGACTTCTTCAGCTTCTACCGCTCGATGCAGGCCTACGAAAACGGCCTCAAGCCCGGCGATACGCGCCTGTTGCTCAAGCCCGACACCAGCTTCTTCCGCTATTTCAACAATCCGAGCGGCAAGGCGGCCGAAGGCGAACAGGCGGGGCCGCCCGCGAACCCGGCTGCGCCGCGTACGCCGGGCGCGCCTTCGGCGTCTCGCTAACGGGGTGGTCGCCGCCTAAATGTCCGACTTTCTCGCAGCGCTCGGGCTGGTGTTCGTCATCGAAGGGCTGATCTTCGCTGCCTTTCCGTCCCAGGCCAAACGCGCGATGACGAGCGTGCTAGAGACCCCCGAGGCAAGTCTGCGCATCATCGGCATTGCTTCGGCGGTGGTCGGTGTCATCGTGGTTTGGCTGGTGCGCGGCTAGCCGAGGCAATCGCCGGATTTTGCAGGCAAATCGGCCTCCACGGCTTTGAGGGGACCTGCCCTTGAATCGCCTTGAAGACAGGGCCACTTTGCGGCAGACCGCTTCCCAGGAGAATCGACGCCCATGGGCGCACTCTTTTCCCGTATGACGACACATGTCCGCCGTCCGGCGGCTGCCATTTTGCTCATTGGCGCAATTGCTTGGCCGATAGCGCCGGCTTCCGCGCGTGGGCCCGAAGGCATCGCCGACGTTGCCGAGCAGGTCATCGACGCCGTCGTCAATATCTCGACCAAGCAAACCGTGGATCTGAGCAGCAACGCAATGCCGCAGCTGCCGCCCGGCTCGCCCTTCGAGGAGTTCTTCGAGGAGTTTTTCAAGAACCGCCGCGGCAAGAACGGCGAGGCGCCAACGCCGCGCCGGGTCAACTCGTTGGGCTCCGGCTTCATCATCGATCCGTCGGGCCTCGTCGTCACCAACAATCACGTCATCGCCGGCGCCGACGAGGTCAACGTCATCCTCAACGACGGCAGCACGCTCAAAGCGGAAGTGATCGGCCGCGACACCAAGACCGATCTGGCATTGCTCCGGGTCAAGCCCGACCGGCCGCTCAAGGCCGTCAAGTTCGGCGACAGCGACAAGCTGCGCCTCGGCGAATGGGTGATCGCGATCGGCAATCCGTTCAGCCTGGGCGGCACCGTCACCGCCGGCATCGTTTCGGCGCGTAACCGCGACATCCAGTCGGGCCCCTACGACAACTACATCCAGACCGACGCCGCCATCAATCGCGGCAACTCGGGCGGCCCGCTGTTCAATCTCAATGGCGAGGTGGTGGGCGTGAACACCGCGATCATCTCGCCGTCGGGCGGCTCGATCGGTATCGGTTTTGCCGTGCCGTCGAAGACCGTCGTGCCGGTCATCGACCAACTGCGCGAGTTCAAGGAAGTGCGGCGCGGCTGGCTCGGCGTGCGCATCCAACAGGTCAGCGACGAGATCGCCGATAGCCTCAACATCAAGCCGCCGCGCGGCGCGCTCGTCGCCGGCATCGACGATAAGGGCCCGGCCAAGCCCGCCGGCATTGAGCCGGGTGACGTGATCGTCAAGTTCGACGGCAAGGACATCAAAGAGATGCGCGATCTGCCGCGCATCGTTGCCGACACGCCCGTCGGCAAGGACGTCGCGGTGACGGTGATCCGCAAGGGTCAGGAAGTCACCAAGATGGTCAAGCTCGCCCGGCTCGAGGAGCAGGCGGAAAAGCAGGCGGCGCTGACACCGAAGAAAGATTCGGCCGGCGAGGACAAGCCGGTGGTGAAGAAGGCGCTCGGCCTCGACCTCGCCAACCTCAGCGATGACCTGCGCAAAAAACACAACATCAAGGACAAGGTGAAGGGCGTGGTGATCACGGCGGTCGAACCGGATTCGCCCGCGGCGGAGAAGCACCTCGCGCCCGGCATGGTGATCGCCGAAGTGCAGCAGCAGCCGGTGACGACTGCGGCCGATCTGCAGAGCCGCATCGACAAGCTCAAGAAGTCCGGCAAGAAGACCGTGATGCTCCTGGTGGTTACGCCCGACGGCGACCAGAATTTCGTGGTGGTCGGGCTGCAGTAACGCGGCGGCGCGGCCCGCCGCGCCGCAATCCTTCAGTCGAGCACGTGGCTGACCATGCCGTCGGCGAGCTTCGGCTCGAACCATGTCGATTTCGGCGGCATGATGCCGCCGGCATCCGCCACCGCCATCAAATCGGCCATCTGCGTCGGGTAAAGGGCGAAGGCCGCCGCCATCTCGCCCGAAATCACGCGTGCCTCCAGACCCTCGAGCCCGCGCGCGCCGCCGACAAAGTCGATGCGCTTGTCGGTGCGCGGATCGGTGATGCCGAGCAGCGGCTCGACGACGTTACGCGTCAGCATCGTGATCGGCAGGCGGCCGATCGGGTCCTTGGGTATCAGATCGGCGCGTAGTGTCAGTCTGTGCCATTGGCCGCCGAGATAGAGGCCGAATTCGTTGGCCGCGGTGGGGCGCACCGGCTTATCCATGGGCGCAACCGTGAAGCTCTTGCGGAGCTCCACAAGGAACTGTTCGGGCGTGCGGCCGTTCAAATCCTTCACGACGCGGTTGTAGTCGAGGATGGTCATCTCGCGGTCGGGGAACATGACCGTCAGGAAATAGCGGTGCGTGCCGTCTCCCTTGCGTGCGGCAGCAACCCGCGCCGCCGCCGCCGAGCGATGATGGCCGTCGGCAATGTAGACCGCGGGCAGGGCATCGAAGGCTCCGGTGATCTTGTCGATTGCGGTCGGCTCGGAAACGACCCAGAGCTGGTGGCGTACCCCGTCATCGGCGGTGACGTCGACCGCCGGCTCGCCGGCCGCCGCCTTGGCGATGAGTGCGTCGATGGCCGGCGCGCTTTTATAGCCGATCATCACCGGCCCGGTCTGGGCGTTGACCGCCTCGATCTGGCGGACGCGGTCGTCTTCCTTCACCGGCGTGGTCAGTTCGTGTTTGCGGATGCGGTTTGAGGCGTAGTCGCCGAGCGAGGCGACGCAGGCAAGGCCGGTTTGGGCGCGTCCGCGCCAGGTGAGCCGATAGACGTAGTAGCAGGGCGCTGCGTCGCGTATCAGCACGCCGGTCTCGACCATGCGCCGGATATTTTCGGCCGCCTTGGCGTAGACCGCGCGCTTGTAAGGATCGATGCCCGGATCGAGGTCGATCTCGGGCTTGGACACGTGCAGGAAGCTGAATGGCTTGCCTTTGGCGCGCTGGCGCGCCTCCGCGCTCGATAACACGTCGTAAGGCGGCGCCAAGACTTCGGCTGCGCGCGCCGGCGCGGGACGCAAGGCACGGAACGGCTGAATGAGCGGCAACGCTATCTCCGGTTCGCGAGGCAAGGTATCAAAGCGGCAAACGAGGCAACACGATGACGAGCAACCCGGGCAGGGCGGTGCTTATCGCAGGGCCGACCGCCAGCGGCAAGTCGGCGCTGGCGCTGCGGCTGGCCGAGAAGATCGGCGCGGCAATCGTCAACGCCGATTCCATGCAGGTCTATCGCGACTTGGCGATCATCACCGCGCGGCCTTTGCCCGAGGAAGAGGCGCGTGTGCCGCACCGGCTCTACGGTCATGTCGATGCGGCAGTCAATTACTCGACGGGCCAATGGCTGCGCGACGTCGGCGAGGTGCTCGCCGGGCTTTCCCGCGCCGGCCGCCCGGCGATCCTGGTCGGCGGCACCGGGCTCTACTTCAAGGCACTGACGGCAGGCCTGGCAGCGGTGCCGCCGATCCCGGCCGCCCTCCGCCAGCAGGTGCGGGCGCGGCTCACAGCGGAGGGCGCGCCGGCGCTGCATGCCGAACTGATGCGGCTCGACCCGGCGACGGCGCGGCGCATCACGGTCAACGACCGCTCGCGCATTTCGCGGGCGCTCGAGGTGGTGCAGGCGACCGGACGGCCGCTGTCGGACTGGCACCGCGAGGGCCTGCCGCCGCTCATCGATGCCGGCCGAGCGGCCAAGGTGTTCGTCACCTGCGAGCGCGGCGAGCTGGTGCGCCGTATCGAGACGCGCTTTGCCGCGATGCTCAAAGCCGGCGCGCTGGAGGAGGTCCGGGCGCTAGCCGCGCGCCGGCTCGACCCGTCGCTGCCGGCGATGAAGGCGCATGGCTTGCCCTGGCTCATCCGCCACCTCAAAGGCGAGATCGGGCTTGAGGAGGCCGTGGCGGGCGCGGTGATGGACACCCGCCGTTACGCCAAACGCCAGTTCACCTGGTTTCGCAATCAGATGCCGGATTGGCCGTGGCACTCGGCGGAAGAGGCCGACAAGGCGCTCGAAAATCAGCTTTCGGGACGCTAAATTCCGCTTGACCGGCACAGACGGCGCCCCTATAAACCGCGCAATGAAAGTTCGGACGGAAGTGATGTTTCGCAATATTATTACTCTCGTGGTAAGCGTTCGGACGCCGCCTCGGCAGCCCTGACAGGGCTCCCCAGGCAAGCGTCCGGACATGGCCCTTAGCGGGCCTTTTTTATTGGCGGGCGAGCAGCAGGAAGGCAGGAAGGATGGCGAGCATGACACGGGAAATGACCGGCGCCGAAATGGTGATCGAGGCGCTCGCCGATCAGGGCGTGCAGCACCTGTTCGGCTATCCGGGCGGGGCGGTGCTGCCGATCTATGATGCCATCTTCGCGCAGAAGAAGGTGCAACACGTGCTCGTCCGTCATGAACAGGGCGCGGTGCACGCCGCCGAAGGCTATGCGCGCTCGACCGGCAAGGTCGGCTGCGTGCTGGTCACTTCCGGCCCCGGCGCGACCAACGCCGTCACCGGCTTGACCGACGCGCTGTGCGACTCGATCCCGATCGTCTGCATCACCGGCCAGGTGCCGACGCACCTCATCGGCAACGACGCCTTCCAGGAATGCGACACGGTCGGCATCACCCGGCCCTGCACCAAATACAACTACCTGGTGAAGCGCATCGAGGACCTGCCGCGGGTGCTGCACGAAGCCTTCCACATCGCGCAAAGTGGTCGGCCCGGCCCGGTCGTTGTCGACATCCCCAAGGACATCCAGTTCGCCAAGGGCATCTATGCCAAGCCGAAAGATTTTCCCCACACCGGCTACAAGCCGAGGGAGAAAGGCGATATCGCCAAGATCAAGCAGGCGATCGAGCTGATGGCGCATGCCAAGCGGCCGCTGTTCTACACCGGCGGCGGCGTCGTCAATTCCGGCAAGGCGGCGAGTGAGCTCTTGCGCGAACTGGTCAAGCTCACCGGCTTTCCGATCACCTCGACCTTGATGGGGCTCGGCGCCTATCCCGGCACCGATCCGCAATGGCTCGGCATGCTCGGCATGCATGGCACGCTTGAAGCCAACATGGCGATGCACGATTGCGACGTCATGGTTTGCATCGGCGCGCGCTTCGACGACCGCATCACCGGCCGCGTCGACGCCTTCTCGCCCGGCTCGAAGAAAATCCACGTCGATATCGACCCGTCCTCGATCAACAAGAACATCCATGTCGATGTGCCGATCGTCGGCGACTGCGCCCACGTGCTCGAGGACATGGTGCGGCTGTGGCGCACCGAGGCGCGCAGCGCCGACAAAAAATCGCTGCAGATGTGGTGGACGCAGATCGACAAGTGGCGGGCGCGCAAGTCGCTCGCCTACCGCGGCTCGAACGAGGTCATCAAGCCACAATACGCCATCCAGCGGCTCTACGAGCTGACCAAGGACAAGGACGTCTACATCACTACCGAGGTCGGCCAGCACCAGATGTGGGCGGCGCAGTTCTACAATTTCCAGGAGCCGAACCGCTGGATGACGTCCGGCGGCCTCGGCACCATGGGCTACGGCCTGCCGGCTTCGGTCGGCGTGCAGCTGGCGCATCCCAAATCGCTGGTCATCGACATCGCCGGCGAGGCCAGCGTGCTGATGACCATGCAGGAATTGTCGACGGCGGTGCAGTACCGCCTGCCGATCAAGATCTTCATCCTCAACAACAACTACATGGGCATGGTCCGGCAGTGGCAGGAACTGCTGCACGGCGGGCGCTATGCCGAGAGCTATTCCGAGGCGCTGCCGGATTTCGTCAAGCTCGCCGAGGCCTATCACGCCGTCGGCATCCGCTGCGACAAGCCCGGCGATCTCGATCACGCCATCAAGGAGATGATCAAGGTCGACCGACCGGTGCTGTTCGATTGCGTGGTCGATCCGAAGGAAAACTGCTTCCCGATGATCCCGTCCGGCCGCGCCCACAACGAGATGATCCTCGGCGACGCCGGCGTGTCGGTGGAGGAGGCGGTAACGGAAGAAGGCAAGGTGATGGTGTGAAAGTGATGCTGCGGAAGGCATTGCAGCGGGCGCGCTTTCCCTCTCCCCTTGTGGGAGAGGATGCCCGAGCGGGGGGAATCCGAGCGAGGGCGGGTGAGGGGGCTGTGCCTCTCATCGACTCACGGCCCCCTCACCCGGCTCGCGCTCGCTATCGCTCCGCGCTCGCCACCCTCTCCCACAAGGGGAGAGGGGAAGAGAGCCGGCCTCACGCTGGGAGAACTCCATGAACATCGCGATCATCGGTGCCGGCAATGTCGGCGGGGCACTGGGCGCCAACTGGGCGCAGAAGGGCCACGATATCCTGTTCGGCGTCCGCGACCCCAAGGCCGAGAAGACGCAAGCCGTGCTGAAGAAGATCGGC